>Ga0181599_1000006_pt1 | contig 191183 bp, 104 predicted proteins | sample 041ome_3_FD_148658 | JGI IMG/M metagenome (GOLD analysis project Ga0181599, IMG submission 148658) | Coastal salt marsh microbial communities from the Groves Creek Marsh, Skidaway Island, Georgia - 041405US metaG (spades assembly) | ecosystem: Environmental > Aquatic > Marine > Intertidal zone...
ACATCGGTCGTTTGGAAGAACAAAAAGGTTGCGACATCATGTTCGAAGCCATCCCGAAGTTGATCGAACAAGTCCCGAACGCGCAAGTCGTCGTTTTGGGTACCGGTAAGAAGTCCATGGAAAAGACCCTCGAACAGTTGGGCGAAACTTTGCCGGCGACTAACTTTGCCGGTGTTTGCAAATTCTCCGCGCCGACCGCACACTTCATCAACGCTGGTGCCGACTTTTTGATGGTGCCGTCCAGATTCGAACCGTGCGGTTTGATCCAACTCCACGCCATGTCCTACGGTACGGTCCCGATCGTCTCCACCACCGGTGGTTTGGTCGACACCGTCAAGGAAGGTGTCACTGGCTACCACATGGGCGCCATGGACGCCGACAACTTGTTGCCGGAAGACGTCGAAGCGATGGTTGAGACGTGCGTCGCCGCTGCGGCTGACTTTGGCACGCCAGCCTACGAAAAGATGGTCAAGACTTGCATCAAGCAAGACTTGACCTGGAAGGAACCGGCGAAGAAGTGGGAAGCCTTGTTAGAAGAACTCGCGTTCGGCACGGAAGAATCCGCCAAGAAGGCTGAAGTTATCGAGCCGGAGAAGCTCGCGCCGGGCATCGCCGCCACGACGGCGTAAACACACTTGTTTTTATACTTTTACTTTTTTACACGCGAGAAAAAAAAGAGCGCTTCTAACATTAATAATATAAGATAGCCAGCATGTTGTATTAACTGAATCAACACTTTATATACTACTACTATTACTACTTCCGCGTTATGAAATTGTTTTGTAAATGTGCTTGCTATGATCTTCGTACAGATGGGAGTTATCATCATTAAAAATAAATACAAAGTTCTAGAACTAAATCACGCTTCTTGTTCTTGTCGTTGTTCTTTCATGCGCTCTTCTAAAAGCAAACCTGGTTTCATCTTGACGTCACCGTACGCTTCATCTTGCTCGACGTCTAAGTACCCGTGCGTTCGCAATACCAACACTTGATAAAACATCTTCGCCGCGTCCGCTCTCGTCTTTCCTCTGACTTGTTCTTCTAAGCTGAGCTCGTTCGAGTCCGTTTTATCAAACTGCGCGCTCAAGTGGTCGAGCATTCTCTTCGACCCAACCGACCAATCCATGGCTTTATCGCCACTTTCGTCCGCTTTATCGTAATTGTCGTCACCGTCTAAACTGAATCCTTTTCTAGGTGTGTCCATGTTGTCGTTATTGTTGTTGTCGTAGTCGTCATCGTCAAAGCCGCCTGCGCCAGCTCCTCCAAACTCGTCGTCGTCGTCGTCGTCGACATTTTCTACATTACCGCCAAACAAATCCTTTTTGACGCCATCTTTCGCGTTTGGTGTTGTCGGCTGACTTTCAAAGTTCACCCAGCACGATTGCGCGTTTCTGGCGTAAATGGCCGCTAATTTTGGATGCACTTCGCCGGGTAAGCATCTCTCCTCCGCTGCGCACGCTCTGGGAATTTGAATCGGTGGACCTCTGTCCGCACCACGAGCGCACACAATATCGCTCGTATCTTGCAGCTGATGGCGAATTTGATCGTTCGTCAACGACGTTATTCGATCAAACACGATGACTCTTTCCACTCTTCGTCTTTTCGCGTTCGGGCCGACGCGAGACTTTTGCGCGGTTTTACCAAACACAAACTCTTTGGCCTGTTGCGGGTCGTTTTCCGAACCGGGTGTTTGGTACGGATTCGCACCAAACAGCACGACTCTTTTCTCTTGCTGCTGTTCTCCTTCCTCATGCGATTGCTTTTGCGCGTTCACGTTCACGTCGCCTAAAATAGCACCTTCCAATTCTTTCCTCGCGTCCTCGTCGAGCGGCAACGGCTGCACGTCTTCCATGTCGTCGTCACCACCCGCGTTGTACCCCATCCCAAACTCTTCGTCATCGTCGTCCGCAGCCGTCCCTTGCAACATCGCTCGAGCGTCTGGATTCGTTTTCATGTCATCCCCGTCCTCGTTGTTATACACGGCGTCGTACAAATCCGCGCCCGCGTCGCCCTCCGCCAACGCCAACTCCCTCTCCTCCGCCGCTCTCTGAAACTCAGTCTCAAACTCATCCTCCTCGAACTCATCCATCAGCGTGATCGACTGGCGGTCCACTCGCAGCGCTAACCTCGTGTTCTCCCCATCCTCGCCTAAATCTTCCAGCATGACGCCGTACTTGGCGTTCGGGTCGTAATACATCTCCAAGTCGTCGTAATTCTCCGGCAACGTAATCGTCCTCTCCTCCGCAATCGCTGACTCCGGGTCTAAATCCACCTCCCGTTCGCGCCTGAACACCTGCTTCGCTTTCGCCATCGCTTCCGAGCAATCGTGGAACAAATAGTTCACCTTCCTGTCGTACACTTTCACCACGCCGAGCATGAGTTGCCCGCTCGTTCGCAACGCGATGGGCGCTTCCGGGTTGATGATCGTCTGCACCGCTTGGATGATGTCTTGCTTCGTGATGGTGTCCTTGTTCAACTTTCGGTCCATGTGTGCGGCGAGCCAGATCGTCCCGAGAGGACCTCGTTTGGAGAGGATTTCCGCGGAGTAGAACATCGCTCGTCGTTCGTCGTCGTCGTCTCGAGAGCAAGAGCGCTACCTGTCCCGTGTGTATATATCTCTTCTCTCTCGATTCAAAAATTGAATTGGAAAAAAATTCAAACTGCGTTTGTTTTTCTTCTTCTTCTTCTTCGTTTACTCGCCTTTTTACGAGGAATAAATCTCTCTCTCTCTCTCTCTCTCTCTCTCGTCGTGAGAAAACGCGCGAGCGGAGAGTTGCTTCTCCGCTTTTTGCCTCTGCCGCGCGTTCGTGTGTGTATCCACAAGAGCGCTCGTCGCTCGCGCGTGAAAAAGTGACGATGCTCGTGCGAGCGAGGTCAAATTCAAACTGGGAAAAAAAGTGTTTTAGGGTTTCATTTTTTTGGGTCGAACAAAACTCAAAACTACATTGCGCATATATAGGAACGACGACGCTTCGGAAGAATATTTGAATTCCACGCTTTTCTTTCCCTCATCATCATCATCATCATCGCTACTGATTAATTAATATCGTTTACTCGCATCATCTTTATCGACGATAACGCCAACCCCATCTGCGTCTCGAAACTCTATTCTACCGTCGCACAACGCGGCGACGACTTCCGGGAACACCTCGTGTTCTTCCTTCAAGACGCGACGCGCGACCTCCTCCGCGGTCCAGCTCGGATCGATCCGCACGCTTCTTTGGGCGACGATTTTACCCTCGTCGAAGTTTTCGTTGACGAAATGGACGGTTGGGCCGGTGAAACGCGCGCCGGAATTCACCACGGCTTCGTGGACTTTATGGCCGTGCATGCCTTTTCCGCCAAACGCCGGGAGAAGCGCCGGGTGGATGTTTAACATCTTATTCTCGAACGTTCTGCACAATTCCGGTGGAATCAATCGCAAATATCCAGCTAACAGCACGACATCTATTTTATATTCGTTTTTGAGGTAATCGTTCAGCTCGGACGGGGATATTCTTTCCGAGTCTGGTAAACTTTTCGCGCCCGGGTAGAGCAACACAGGAATGTCTCTGTCCATCGCCCATTCGACGCCGCCGGCGGTGTACGAAGACGTGACGACGACGGATATTTGGCCGTTAATTTGCCCGGATTCGCACCCGGCGTGGATAGCTTTCATGTTCGACCCGCCGCCGGAGATGAAGACGGCGATGTTTTTTTTCTCTTTACTACTATTACTATTGCTCGCCGCCGACGACGACGCGTGGGTTCTCGTTCGGCGTTCACGATGTCGACGATGCGCAGGAGCTCGCGCGCTTCTGGTTCTTTCGAGGTTGTCGACGAAACACGACGCGCACCTCGAGGAAGTGGAACACGAGGTGAACTGGCGCTCGCAGCGCGCGAGCGCGGCGGAGGACATGTCGCTGTTTTCTTTCTTTCCTTCTTTCTTTCGCGCGTTCTTAGTAAATGAAGAGTTTTCGATGCTGATGGGGAAAATTCGTACAGAAAAATGTGTCTAAGTTAAGAAGAAGAGCTCTCTTCTTCGCTATCGCTATCGCTATCGCTACTCTCGACGAAACTCGGCCGCCAGTTGGTGTTTTTGTGCAACGGCGGGAGCGAGTCGTCTTCCTCCGATTCCGATTCTTCCTCGGAGGAGGAATCTTGTTCTTGTTCTTGTTCTTCTTGTTCTTCTACGCTCCCCCCGGCGACGGTCCCGACGAGCGCCGCCGCGCCTTCGACTCCGTTTCGTTTCTTCTTCTTCTTCTTCCCGCCGCTTTCTATCCGTAACTTTTCTTCGATTTTCAACAAATCGTCCGGGGTAATCGTTCGCTTCACCTCGCCGCTTATTTTGTTCGTGTACTCCGTGTCGTCGTTGGCGAAGAGTTCCGGCCACAACTGTCTTTTCTTTACGCTTTTGATTTGCTCGCGAGTCAACACCCGCTTCAACTCGCCGGTGACTTTCCCGCTCGTCGTCGCCGCCGATCCTCCTGATTGTTTGCTGCCTCGCTCCTCCGTTTCCTCGCGACGAGACGCGAATCCCGTGCAGAGAACGAAAGAGCCTCTTCGGACGTAGTAAATGTTCGCGAAGCGACTGGGAATCCGCACCAGCGTTCTCGAGTCGTCCGGTTTCGTCACCTGACAACAAAAAGAGAGGTTTCGGTTTTAAACTTTGAGAACAAAGAGAAGAAGAAGAATCGTCGGCGAACGCGGTCACGCGCGGCGCACAGAAAGACCAGAGAGAGAGAACCAGCTGCAAGACGGCGCGCAAAAAGAACAAACGTCGCTCCGGCGCGCGCCGCACGCCCCAGAAGAAGACCAAGAAGAAGAAGAAAAAATGGAGATAAAAAAGCGCACTAACACACCTCAATCATGTTCCCTCCTTTCACCTCTTCTACTCGACACACCGCGTCGCCTTCCTCCGAAACAATCTCCACGTCCACGTCGTGCACGTGCGACCGAACGTGTTTGCGTCTCGCGCTCATTACGGTTTGTTGTTGTTGTTTGTGTGTGTGTGTGTACGCGCGCCGCGCAGGTAAGAAATGATAAAAAAGAGTCTGCGGCGTGTAACGAACTCTTCTCTCTGACGAGCTCGCGTGAGCAAAACCCTAAACCATAAACCCTAAATTTCAATGTGTTCCTTTTTGTGGGTCTTTTCTCCTCTCGTTCCGCGTGCAACAACAAGAGAAAGTAATTTATAGCCGCACGTATAATAGCTTTTACACAACCACGCGCACACAAAACGAGAGATGAACCCGGTGGAACGATCGTCGACGTCGTTCGACGTATTCGAACCCCAATTTCTGACGTTGAAATGCGTCGTCGTCGGCGACGGCGCGGTCGGGAAAACCTCCATGCTTCTGTGTTACACGACGAACACGTTCCCGACCGATCACATGCCGACGATATTCGATAACTATTCGAAGAACGTGACGATGAGAGACGGGAGAGTCGTGAACTTGGGGTTGTGGGATACGGCTGGGCAAGACGAGTACGCGGATTTTCGGCCGCTGAGTTACTCCGCCGCGGATTGTTTCATCGTCGCGTTTTCGCTGATCGATCGGGAGAGTTTTAGAAACGTGGAGCAAAAGTGGTTGAGCGAGCTTCGGTCGAAGGCGCCGAAGACGCCGATCGTGTTGGTTGGGACGAAGTTAGACTTACGCAACGGCAGTGGCGGTAACAACTTTAATAACAGTAGCAAGAATAGCAAGAGAGGTGGCGGGGGTAGCTTTGGTAGGTCTAGCAGCGGGAACTTTTCGTCGTCGGCTTCGCGGGATATGCGAGGCGCCGGCGGGGCCGGAGGAGGCGGATTCGGAGACGACGAATCCGAACCAATCAGCGAGATGGAAGGGCAGGCTTTAGCGAGACGGATCAAAGCGGTCAGTTACGTCGAGTGTTCGAGTTTAGTGCAAACGAATTTGAGTTTAGTGTTCGATGAAGTCATCGAGGCGCACGTCAACCCGACGGTTGTGAAAGTCGAGGAGCAAAAGTCGTGCTGCGCGATTCAGTAAAAGTAGAAAGAAACATGCGCATATGCCACACACACACACACACACACACGTACTCATATGCACACACACGATGTGAACGAGCGCGCACTTGTAATGTAACATGTATTAAGCACATTTATTGTTAACATGTAGAACGAACATCGAGCGCGCAAAGTTATGCATTCTTCAACTTTCGCAGGCGTTTCAGAAGAGAACCACACAAAAAGTTCGCCGCCTGAACAAAAAAATGTCTGCCACGGCGGCGAAGAAAAGAGACGACGACAGCATCGACGACGAAAACGAGAGGAAGAAAAAGATAAAGACGTCGGAGGATGAGTCAACGAAGCAACAGAGAGGGGAAGAAGGAGAAGGACGACGGCGACAGAGCGTCGCGAAAACGGACGAAGATTTCCTTCTCAAATCCGGTTGCACGCGCATACCTCCCGCGAATCAATTCCAGCACGGATGTTTGCACGACATGGTTTGCCCTCCAAACTACCAACCATCGACGAAGAAAATGCCACAAGTACCCGCGAAGCAATATCCGTTCGAATTGGACACCTTTCAGCAGCAATCCGTGCTCTATTTGGAGAGGCAAGAATCGGTTTTGGTGTCGGCGCACACTTCGGCTGGGAAAACTGTCGTCGCGGAATACGCCATCGCGATGGCGAAAAGAGACGGGCAAAGAGTGGTGTACACGAGTCCGCTGAAAGCATTATCGAATCAAAAATACAGGGAGTTGAAGGAGGAGTTTTCGGACGTCGGGTTGATGACTGGAGATACGGTTATTAATCCAAACGCGAGTTGTTTGGTCATGACGACGGAGGTGTTGAGGAGCATGTTGTATAAAGGCGGGGAGGTCACGAGAGAGGTTGGATGGGTGATTTACGACGAGATTCATTACATGAGAGATAAAGAGAGAGGGGTGGTTTGGGAAGAGAGCATCGTGTTGTTGCCGGATACGGTCAAGTACGTGTTTTTATCGGCGACAATTCCAAATGCGAGAGAGTTCAGCGAATGGGTGTGCAAAGTGCACAATATTCCGTGTCACATCGTGTATACGGATTTTCGACCAACGCCGCTAGAGCATTACATTTACCCGAGCGGTGGAGAAGGTATATTTCTGATCGTGGATAGAACGAGCGCGTTCAAAGAGGATAACTTTTTGAAAGCGATTTCAATCGCCAACGAGAAAGGCGCGGAGGTGGCGCAAGCGAGGACGGCAGCTCGGAAAGCAAGCGAAATGGCCGGCGGTGATGGATCTCAGGCAAAGTTAGCCCAGAATACGGACGTATTCAAAATTATCAAAATGATTGTAGATAGGAATTACGATCCAGTGATTGTGTTCGCGTTTAATAAAGGCGAGTGTGAATCTTTCGCGAACGCGTTGCACAAGGTAGATTTATGCGACGAGAACGAGAAAGATATGATCGATGCGATTTACTGGAACGCGATGGATGCGCTGAGCGAGAGCGATAAGAAGCTGCCGCAGGTTGCATCGATGCCAAACTTACTCAGAAGAGGTTTAGGCGTCCATCACAGCGGATTGTTACCGATTTTGAAGGAAGTCATTGAAATCTTGTTTCAAGAGGGTCTCATTAAAGTTTTGTTTGCCACGGAGACCATGTCAGTTGGATTAAATATGCCGGCGAGAACGTGCGTGTTTGCATCGCCGAGAAAATTTGATGGGTATGGGTTTCGTTGGATTACGAGCGGAGAGTACACGCAAATGAGTGGCAGAGCCGGGAGAAGAGGTAAAGATGATCGAGGTTTGGTCGTCCTCATGGTTGATGAAAAAATGGACGCGCCGACGGCGAAGGATATGTTGAGAGGTCGGTCGGACCCATTAGATTCGGCGTTTCACGTGAGTTACGCGACTTTGTTGAATTTGATGCGCGTGGAAGGCGCAGAACCAGAAGATATGATTATGAATTCGTTTGCGCAGTTTCAGAGCATGCGACGAGTGCCGCAATTGGAAGCAAAAGTTGCTCTTTTAGAGAAAAAGAGAGACGAGATTGAGATCGACAATGAAGAGCAAGTGAACGAATACGTTAAGTTGCGAGATGGATTAGACGCGTTGACGACTGAACGACGCGCAATAACGAATTTGCCGACGCATAGCGTGCCATTTTTACAACCCGGTCGGTTGGTGCGTGTTTGTGTGGACGCACCCGGGTCGTCTCTATTCTCGAGCTCCGACACGGAGGCTTTGACGAGGATGACTGTAGACGCGGACGATGTTGAGGAAATGCTAGAGGATGACGACGTACAAAATCCACTATCATTTGACGAAACAATGCTGAGAAAATCTGTAGAAGACGGCAACGATAGCGTCTGGGGCGTCATCGTCCATTTTGAAAAAGTCGGGAGCAAGAAACATTCAAAGTATTTGGTGGACGTTCTCGTGAAATGCGCGGAAAAGTTGAAACTTTCGGATGCCGATCGCACCACGTTGAAATTGAACGATCCGGCGTTTTCGTTATTGAACAGCTCAGAGCGTCACAGTTTGCTACAATGCGAAGAAAACCAGGTGGTGGACGAACTTCCGGCGGTTGAGTTTCGCGTCGTTCGCGTTCCTCTCGAACAACTCGATTGCATGTCCTCGATACGTGTGTATTTGCCGAAAGATTTAAACCCGCTCGAAGCTCGAGTACGATGTGGTGCATCTGTTCGAGAAGTTTTGAAACGGTTCGAGGAAAGGAGTAAAGAGCAGCAAAACGAAGAGAAAGAAGAAAAAGTCGTCATCCCGATGCTCGACGCCGAGAAAGACATGAAAGTTACCGATAAAAACTATGCAAAAACTGTACAAAAGATTCAAGTGCTCTCAAAAATGATGAAAAATCATGGTTTCAAATCCTCTGGAAATGCTGTAGAAAGACTCAGAAAACACGGTGAGAAAAGGCGCTTGGAGTATTTGGTAAGACACGCTAAAAAAGAAGTCACCGCGGCTTCCGGGATGATCAAAGCGGACGTCCTCAAACGCATGAGACGCGTGCTGCGACGACTCGGGTACGTTTCCGAAGACGGTGTCGTCACTCAAAAGGGCCGATGCGCGTGCGAGTTAGCCGGAGCAGACGAACTCGTCGCAACGGAGTTAATTTTCAACGGCACGTTCAAAGCCTTGCCGCTGCACATGCTCGTCGCCACGGTTTCGTGTCTCGTTTGGAAAGAGAAAACTGGGGGAAAGGGAGGCAAAGATGGCAACGGTAAGAAGCAAGGCATGAATGTGAGCGAAGAGGTGTTTAGTGCGCATTCTAACGTTAAAGACGCGGCTCGTAAAGTATTCAAGCAGCAGTTGGAGTGCAAGTTAAAAATCGACGTCGAAGACTCGATTGAACGTTTGCGTTGGGACTTGATGGAAGTCATGCTCGCTTGGTGTAAAGGTAACACATTCAGCGAAATCATGAAAATGACGGAAGCATTTGAAGGATCAATCGTGCGCGCGATAAGGAGAATCGAGGAGTTGATGCGACAGCTCGCGTCAGCTTGCAAAGTCATCGGAGAGTCGGATTTGGAGAAGAAATTTCTCGACGCTTGCGAGCTCGTGAAGAGAGACATTGTATTCACGCCGTCTCTCTTTGTGTAACAAACAATAGTCGATATTGATTCAAAATTAGTTTCAAGTAGGAAATAAAATAGCTAGGCAATGTGCGGCGCAATAAATAGGAGGTGTAAATAGATACTGTACGGTATATAAAACACGGTTAATTTAATAAACCATATTATTATTAAGTTCTGCTAATTCTACATTTCTTTTATCAAGACACCCCCTCTTACTTTTCTCTCTCTGTTCTATGAAAACTATACAATACTCTGCTCCAACTCTCCTCCAACTTAGTTGGATTTGATGCCGGATCGGAGCTTCGCTTGTTGTCTTCTAGTGTACTTCTTCGGTTCTTCCGCTCTTGCTACCGGTTCTTCCTTTTCCTCCAACATAAGCTCAACGTGGCACGGCGAAGACATGTACGGGTTGATGCGACCGTGCGCTCTGTACGTTCGTCTTCTTTGCGGGATAGCCTTGTTGACTTGGATGTGCGTGATGTAGAGGTTGTCGATGTCCAAACCCTTCACTTCGGCGTTCGATTCGGCGTTCTTGAGCAAGTTGATCAAGATTTCCGCGCACTTCTTCGGCCATCTGCCTTGGCCGTTCGTGGAGCCTTCTTGCTTGGCTTGGGCCGTTCTCCCGACGCCACCGCAGAATCTGCGGAAGACGACGCATCGCTCCATCTTCATGACAGAGTTCAAGAAACCTATGATTGTAGAGTTGAAAAAAGAAGTAACGGTTGTAGGTTAGCGTCGCGTGAATAGATTTGTAAAAAGACGACGACGCCAGTTCGAGAAGGAAATACTTCGCGTCATCATCGAGGAAAGAGGAAAAGAGGTAGTCCTAAATTTCGAGGACCTAAGCGAAAAAAAATCGCGAGCGATGCGCGCGAACACAAAGGACCCTCATCCACGGCGCGCTCTCAACGAAACCCGCGCAAAACGAGCGAACAAAACACTCGCGCGTTCAAATCTACTCGTTTCGCGCGGCTTCCACCTTCGCGCGTTGGCTCTCGCCAACCCTTTTTTTCACGCTCGCCCGCCCCATTTTTTTACGCGCATCGAGAAATAAAAAGCCGAGAAAAGAAAATGCCCACCTTGCGCGTCACCCAAACTTCTCCCTTTGATGTTCATCGCCGTCTCTCTCATGTTCTTGAAATGGACTCTCAAATCCGTGCCTCGCGCTTTGCACGATTTCGTCGCGTCGTTGGACTCTCGGGCGTATTTAACCATGGCTGTTTTCCGAATAAAATTTTACTGGGTGTGAGGAAATTTTTTCTTTCTCTTTCGCGCTTTATTGAAGGGGAGCAAAAGTTCAAAATTTAGGGTTTTGGTGGCAAAAACAAAAAAAAAAGGAAAGAGAGAACGCGCTCGGCCGGCAGAGAAGAGAAGAGAATCTGCGCGCGCTTTCGCAGACGAACGAACGAACGATGACGAACCAAAACCTCTCGATTCTCACTCGATACCAAACCTTGCTCCTCTCTCTGAAACCCTTGCAATCGCACGAGTATCTTTTACAGCAGCAACAAGGGCGACAACAGAGAGGAACGACGACGACGACGACAACTTCTTCGTCGAGTTACTGTTCGGAGGACATCAACGCGTTTGCAACGGCGCTCGAATCTACGTTTCCGATTTTGAAACAATTCGCGCGATGTTTGCAACGACCGATGGAAATACCCGGGAGAAACGAGGAGGAAAGGAATCGGGTGATTAATTCTCGAGTGGCTGTGATCCCATCGACAGGAGTGACCGTACCTTTGGGTGATATCGACGTCGAGAGTGCGATTTTGATTTCAGAATGCTTCAACGTCTCGGAGTTTCACGCGATAGAGGCGTTGGCGGGGAGCGCGGGGAGAATCTTCTCCGGAACCAATGCGTATGTCGTTGACGAAGAAGAGGAGGCGCAGACGCGGCTGTTTGCCGCCGGGAATATCTTTCAAGAACGTGCGAGCTGTTTGGAAAGTTTGAGCCTTTTGCTGAGAGCAAGGCAAACGGTGAGAGCGTTGGAGAGAAACTCAAACTATTGTGGCGCAAACGAGGGGAGTCAAAGCGCGTTTCGAGAGTTTTCAGCTTTCGTGGACGAGGTAGTTTTGATGGGTAAGCGGATTGATGGCAACGGAAATGCGACGACATCTTCTGACGAACAAACTTTAGTGAATAGATTGGCAAAGTTGATTCGAGCGGCGCCGACGGGCGGGCCGTTGGGCGGGCAGCCCGCCCAAAGGGTTGGACAGCCGCCAGCAACGAATGGTCTTTTTGGAGGCTTTGGCTCGCAGCAACAAAACCAGCAAGTGCAAGTCATGCAAGCGGATAGGTTTGAAATTATATATGATTCGCGCAACCGGGTGAACTTGCGCGCAGATGTCCTGGCCAAGGAAAAGTCGCAAGTGGCAGAGTTGTTGTTTTTGGCGGCATCCTTGTCGCCTCCGTTGTCGCAAGGGGACGCGGTCGAAGTCTTCTCACTCGCCGGCTGGGCCTCAGAGCAAATGCGATTCCCCTCACAAACGCTACCGGATTATTTACCGACGTGTTATTCGACGTTGTTCGCCTCGGTGACGGCGTTGATGTCGTCCTTAGAAGACGTGCGGAATGTTTTAGACCAAGTGCACGACCCGAAACGAAAAAAGTTGGAAGCGTTTTTGAAGTCCATCGAGACGACTGTGAAATCACCAAATCCTCCGCCGTCGTTCGCGATCGTTCGCCTTGCTTGGTCTTGCGTTGCCATGCGCCTTGGGTTTGAAAGCGGTGAGGAAGTTGCAAAGAGCTCGATCCGAGACGGCGCTTTCGACGCAATGACAGCCATTTTACAAACTGGCGCGTTTCAAGACGATCGGGAAGAAAACAGAAGGAACTACTTGCATCTGGTCGCAAACGCAGTATTAGGTGAATTTACGAGCTTAGCTTTAGATAGACCGACGCTGTCGACTTCATTGACTGACGGGACGTGCACGCCAACGTTCATGGAACTTGAAGCTGCGAATAAGATTTCAAACGGAGACGATACTGAATTTGAAGAGCCATGCCCTACCAGTGCGTTGGCATCTTTGATGATTGCTTTGGCAGAAACGTGTTCGCAAGATCCTTCGTTGGTTGGTGACGAAGAGTCCGCGGCCGCTTTCAAAGCCGCGACGACGTCGCCGGATTACGACTCAGAACAGGACGATTACGAGATGAGCAAACAATCGGCGGCGTTGCGATTGGTAGACGCGTGTATCGATCTCGAGCACTCCGTTGTTTCTCTCATGGCGTTTCTTGATCTGTGTGCTGCGGTTTCTAAGCACGACATTGGATCGAAAATTGCGTTCAAAGTTCTAGCTAGAGGGGCGGGCGGTTGTAATTGGGACGAATTGTTGAAGGGTATTACCGGATACATTGCGCGTTACGATTTATCGCGAGGCTTGGAAGAAAATACCGCAGATGGGTCGATGCGATCGCTTGTGAGCGAGGAAATCGAAGGTTTGGGCGATAATCAACAGTATGATCCACGAATGGGCGAACCAGAAATGAACGACGCCGACGTGAAAGCTTTAGAAAAGTATTTGAAAGCTTTAGCCGCGTGCTTCTCTACGCAAGCTCGCGAATACGAGGAAAGCAGAGGAGATAGTGGCGCGAAAGCGTCATCGTCTCGGCGAGAGCATCAGAAGCAACGCAAACAAAACGATTCGAGTGATAATATCGACACTGGTAACATCATGGGGACTTCCTCTAGAGGCGGTTCATTTGATCAAATCGGTGCGGCTGTGTTGGAGGTTTCCAGAGGTGAAGACCCGAGACGAAGATGGATCCGATACCTCGAGGAACGTATGGATATGGATTTATGCGAAGCACTTTTGAATCTGTACGTCGATCCAGTGCCGCCAAAAATGAAAGCCGCTCTTTTGAATTGTGTTCAGTCGCTTTGTGAAGGTTGCGTTCTGAAAACGAACGATGCTTGGGGATTTCTTGAAATGAAAGGTGCTTTACATGTCCCGACTCCAGTGGACGCGAGGGTTGACCTAAAGGATGTCTCTTCCGCCTTGGCCATTGTGCCTACGCTCCCGGGCTCAAACATGGATGTAGCATATCATTATTATCAAACTGAACGAAACCTGAGTCAATACGAGGGAACTGTGGCGTATGCGAGGTTTTTTAACTTTGCATTGGAGACGACCAAAGATGCGGGTTATTTGGACGGTGCACTCGATATGGATTCGGCGGGCGCGTGCTCGTTTAACGGACGGTCGGCGTGGCATCACGCAAGATTTTTGAGATTTGATGTGTTTCGACAGCTCCAAAGCAGACGCCACCTTGAAGAATCAGAAAGATGGGTGTTAGCTGGAGAATGTTTGCGTGCGTTTCAGTCGTGCTTAGAGCTCTATGATGTTGCTGACGATGAAGAGAAGATCATTCCAATTAAAGCGAGTACGAACAAAGGTCAATTTAACGAACACAACAGACAACCGTTAGAGATTGGATTCAACGTGTCTTTGCCTTTGGCTGCTGTCGGTGAGATGCGCGACCGTCTCGAGCTCATCGCTCGAGACTCTGTACCGCCCGGCCGCGATTTAATTCTCGATTTCCTCCACGACGGAATCACATTTCGAGGTATCTTAGACGTTATCTCTATTGGAGCAGAGCGTTTGAGTCGAGAGCGGTCGAAACCTTACGGCGAATTTCTCGAAAACGCCGTTTTGCGATCTTTGAACGTCCTTTCCAAGGCTTTAACCATGGACCTCGAGCACTTGGAGCGTTTACATGACGCCAAGCGCGACGTTGGATTTAAATCGTTGGACGTCTATTTAGTTTTCAGAGAAGAAGGGCAGCGATTTGCAGATATTTTGTCTTACTGTCAATACGCGTATAATCCAGCGCTTGCACTCTCGGCTTTGGAGATTGTTACGGAAATTTCTCGTCGTGTCGATGGTTTACCGAGGATGCTTCGACCGGAAGTGCAAGCGGGGTTGATTGAAGGCTGCGCAACGTTATTAGAACAATCCTTTTCCTTACAACCTGCGGCGAATTTTGATGTGGATGAAAATAGCGATATGTTTCGATCCGATCGTGAACTCTTCGCGGAAGCTTGTGGTGAAAGCGTGTTGAATTTGATCGACGAATGCATCGCCTCGCATCCCTCACCGAACATGGCGGAGTTACTGCTCGGATTTGACGTCACCGGTGCGTGTAGAACGACGCCTTTGCGACCGGATCTTGAATTCACGTGCTCGACCGTGCTCATTGAATGCCTAGAGTCGAGCACGCCATCGATGGCAGCTTCATTCGTGGTTCCGTTGCGGGCGCCTGAAATTGGAACCAAGATTTTGTTCGAGTGTTCTCGACGATTTGAGACGGCGCCAAGTACGCTCGATTTTCTCCGATCATGGAACGCGTTTCCGATGTTGGTAGACGATGCTTGCCGCGCCGCGGTGGCAAGTAATGACACAAATCAAATCACAAGTCGTAGATTACTGGAAAAACGCATCTCTATTGCCGCTCACAAGGCGTGGATTTTCGAATTAGCGACGAACATGCTCATCGCGGATTCTCCTTCGCGCAAAAACGAACGAAGCGAAGGCGAGGTTCCAACTTGGGTGGTAGATATTGTCGACGCTATGTTGGCGTTACGTCGTCGCGATCAGTACGAACAAGATGCCATCGACGGTCGCGTTCCTGCGCTCGACGCGGCGTTGACTCTAGGTGAATCTATCGATAACGTTTTGGTCTCGCGGGCCATTGCTCGAATCCCCTCTGAAGTGAAGCAAACTATCGACGAGTTAGAGTGCGAAAAATATTTAAAACCAGGAGGGGGGTGCGAAAGAACGTCGAGTCGAGGCGATATCGTCACGGATGTTGGGAAGTTGAAGCGTAAGTTGCTCGCGGAAGCCGTCGCTCGTGATGATGACGGTTCCAACAGACAAGGGAGATCCACGCGAGCGACCAGTAGTCCAGGTGGTGGACTTTCGGGAGTATCTAAAGTGTTAGTAGACGAAAGCAATACGTACGCTCAAAGTGTTCCAAGACTCGTTTCGCGAGACCGAGAACGTGCTATCTTAGCTGCGGCTGAAATCGCTGTCGCGAAAAACCTCGAGATTGAAGACTCGAACGCACGACGTCGCGCTTTTGAGGCCTGGGAGATGTGCGTCTCGACGGCTATTTGCCATGCTCTACCTTCGGCAGAGTTTGTGCAAGCTATGAACGGTGCTCAAGACCAACTCGTAAACATTGAAGGTGTCAGTGGAGATGACCAAATCACAACGATGCGAAGTCGTCCGAGAACCGATCGTGCGTTTCTCGCGTACGAAGTTTTGGATGGTTGCATGCGCCTTTTGAATGATTCGAACCGAGGCGGTGGCGCGGATTCTCCCAAATCCATCGCGTGCTGCGCACTTGCTGCAAAAATCATGAAGAAATTGACGTACTTCGCGAGGGAAAAGTTCGAAGATGCGGCACCATTATCGGCTTCTGCGTGTCGGACAACTTTGCGCGGTATTTTTGGATCTTTAACGCATAGGTTTCGCGTCAACGCTGCTTCGAGGATGCGGTTGATTGATTGTTTGAGAGAATACTTAGAATACTGCAGAAGAATTCGCGAAGACCCGAGGTCTTCGAGCTTCTTAGAGAGCAAGAAAACGAGAAATAGCTCCGAGTTTCAAAACGGTCCAACGGGTTATCCAGACTCCGTGCTCCTTGATGGAGACGTAGAAAAGGCAAACGCGGATATAATTCGACGCGAAGCTGGGTTAATTCTGGAACAACTCTCTAGGGACGTTTCGCACGGCAGCGAAGAGGCTCGAGCGGCAGCGGTCGATGCTTTAGAAGCTATACTCACGGCAGTTTGCGTCACCACGACGACATCATCGTCGAGCAGCGAGACAACCTCGTCTAATTTTGGTTTCGCGAGCAGTGCCAACGCTTTCACGTCTTCAACGACAAACTTGGAAAGAGAGTACGTGCGCCTCGGGATTTTCTCTCGAGCGTGCGATATCATCGCCAGTTCAAAGATGTCTGAACTGGCACTTGAAACGAGCTACGCAGAAAGTCGCTTTAAAACGATGTTGAGTTCAATAAAATTGCTCTTGACGGCATCTATCGCGTGTCCAAACGCAATTGCGTTTAGCGAACCAAATAATAATATCATTGGCGCGTTTGATGCCTTGATACATTGCGACACATTGGACGCTTATGCTGATGTAAACGGCGCGGCATGTGCGGAGTCGAGCGCGAAAGCTGGCACGCCGATTGCGCCCTTGCCACTCTCGAGAAGACGACATCACGAAGTTTTCGTCAACGCGTTGAAAGTAATTCATTCTCTGCTGATGTCTGCGCAAGTTGAAGACGATGAAGACGTCAAAAATGCTAAATACGACATCCTTGCCGGCGAAAATAATGTTGATGGAAAGAATCAAACGTATGAGCAAAAGCAGAGGAAGCGGGAAGAATTCTTCAAACATGTTCAGCAGAGAAGAGAAGCGGTTTACGCTGCGGTTGTCCAAAAAACTGAGCAGTTCATCGATAGACACAGAGATGTAGTCGCGCGTGCACTTGCCGATCGCGCGTTGACGCCTCACGTGGCTGATTTGAGCGAGCTCGAGGCGTCTTTATGCGTCGTCTCTTCTCTCTTGAAGATTTCTCCTAACGATTCGCCCAAACTTCGAGAGACGCTCGATCACGTGACAGTCCGTTTTTGCGGACCAGAAGCGCCAATGGACAAATACTGGAAGTATTGCAGAGACGCAGAAAGGAGAGAGTTGACTGGAAAGGGGAGTGGTATTTATAACGACGGCGACGATTACAATGACAACATCGACGAACAGGATTATTACGGCATTCGCGAGGCTCGTAGGCAAGAAAAGATTGCGATGTACGCACAGCAAACGAAGATCATTCGAGATTCTGCTGAAAATCTTTTGCGAGGCGCACGAATCGTTCGTGCGACGACGTGTAAAGCGCAGCGGGATTTACTTGTACGTAGAAAACGTCCGTCGTTACAAGTGTCATTGATAACTTCTTCGATGAACGCCGGCGCTGCTCCAACGTTAGCGATGTTTGCGAGCTTGGCTTCAGACGTCGGGAGAGAGTTACTCGTCGAGATTCGCGCGAGAGACGAGATTGTTCGAGACGCCAAACGTGCTGACGGGATTTATGAAGAAGAAAACGATGATGGAGATGAGGATAATGACGAGGAAGGCGATGGAGAGGACGTGTTGTACGATGAAAACGAAAACATCAACGGCGCGCTTCTTCAAAAAAAATCTTTCGTGCCTTCCGACGCCGAAACACGAGCGGTTCTCGCGACAAAAGACGGCGCAATTGCAATCCTCCTCGAAACACTCGAGGCGAGTTTAGAAATCGTTCTCTTGCACGCAAAAGCGAGTCGATTGGAAGATTCGAGCGCGTCTTCTTCCTTTGCGCGAGAGAAGAAGGAAGCGAACCTCCTCTCCGCGAGTCGCCGCCACCACAACGTCCTCAACAACGTCCTTGTGCGTGAATCGCACGAATACGTCCGCACCTCTGCCTTCAGCCGCCACGATATCGAACAGCTCTCCCAGCTCTCTTCCGCTGCGTTGGCTTCCATCGATAAAGCAACCAAGAAAAGGCACAAGTACATATTCTCTTCCAACGCTCGCGCGTTCCTTCGTGCGAAACGACTCGCCGAAAACGTCAAAGTCGTCCTGTCCGTCACCAGCGAAATGAGGTCCATATTGCAACAACAACAACAACAACAACACCAATCGAGAGGTGTTGGTACTAGCGCGATGAATACCACGCGCATGTGGTAGAATCTCGAGTAATATTAGTTCGTTGTTTCATTCGTAATCAACTACGTAAAACTTGACCAACACACAAAACAGCCTACTTTTGTTCGCTCTATTTTTTTCGTCGTTGTGAAATGTGTTTGACACACGTCGCCAGCGCGCTCGCTTTTTTCTCTCTCGACCTCGCTCAGTCTAGGGAAATGGACTTATAAGTCCCCAGTATTTTTAGGGGAAAACCAGGAATTTTCGACTTTTTTCCCTATCCACGGGGACTCATAAGTCCATTTCCCCAGACTCCACTGAAATCCCCTCCTTTCGTTGGCGATCTTTTAACTAGATTTTGTGATTTTCTTTTTTTTTTGGCTCATAAAGTAACTCTCGATCGACCAATCAAACCCACACAAAAAAAGAACGGACAACACGCAGTATTTCTTTGTATCTCTCGCACAACAACACCAATAACAAACGAGTGAGAAAAAAAAGGATACAGTAGACCGCATCAACACATCGCGCGCACACGATGTCGAAGAAAACCGGCGTCGGTGCGTTGAAACTAATTTCGCGTCGGCCTCTGCTTTTTATTTTTTTGATGGGCCGGCGACCGTCCTTTTTTACGCTCATTTTCCCTTTTTCACTTTTTGTCGTCCATTGTCGGACCGCAGCGGATCGCGCGCTCTTCTTCTCACTCACTCTCCTCTCTTCCTCGTAAAATTATTCCGCAGTCAAATGGTTCAACGCGAGCAAGGGGTTCGGGTTTATCATCCCCGACGATGGAAGCGAGGAGATCTTCGTCCACCAGTCGCACTTGAAAGCGGAAGGATTCCGCAGTTTACGGGAGGTACCATTTAGAAAAACGTATTTACGGGGGACACCACCTCTTTTCTTGCTTGCTTTTGCTTTTTTGTCTGTCAACTCTCTGGGATTTCTCGCGTTTCGTTGAAATCTCCGTCCGCGAAGAGAAGATATTTGCGTTCTTTCGTTTCTGTTGTGTGACTGTGGGACTGACAAAAAACAAACTTCTTCTCTCTCGGTTCGAAAAACGACTTCATTATTAACGACTCAGGGCGAAAAGGTGGAATTCGACGTGGACGATACCGAAGGCGAGAAGACGAAAGCAATCAACGTGACGGGACCAGACGGAGCGAACGTGTTGGGGTCGAGACGACTCTATCGCAAGAACAAAGGACGAGGCGGTGGAGGGGAGAAGCCGACGGACAATAATCAGGCTGCTCCCGAGAGCGACGGCGCCGCGAATGAATAATATAGGAAAGCGAACTTTGAACATCACGTGTTTAACAGAACATTCATTGGAAGTTACGGGATGACACCAAAAAGACACGTGGATTCGATAACACTTAATTAGAGGAGAAATACTGTGAGATAAATCATGACTTTGACTTTTCTGTAAAGTCTGAGACTTTATCTTTTTTAAAAACCAGAGAGTCGCGCAAAGAACAGCTTCGGGCGCGCAGCGCGAGTTTTACACAACACGAAAGAAGAGAGAAAGAGAGAGAATAAGGAAAATATACACACACAATATATACACACACACCATCAAAATCCCTTTAGAATACCATACACCGGACGACATAGAATAGCAGTTGTACATCATCAAAGCAAAAGCAAATACCACGGTACTCGTATTTAACGATCAAAAATCAAGTAAAAAATTGACACAACACACAACACCACACTACACACGCGAGAGAGAGAAATTTAAAAAAATGAGCCATGAACGACGAAAGTAACGATAGAACCGCCGAAAAATCCTTCGAAGAAGAAGGAGACGATGATTTGCGACGACGACGACGACGACGACAACAACGCGCGGCGTGGAAAGCAAAGTTCAAACTCGTCCGACGCGTGGCCATCGACTCGTATCTTTCCCGAGTGGAATTGGAAAAAGTGAGAGAAGAGTACGAACGCGTTCGAGAGAGACATCGCGCTTTATCGCCATCTGTTGATGACGATGACGACGACGATAACATCGATGCCTGGATCGTGCGCGAGAATGGATGCGTTTTATCATCGTTCGTGTGCGATTGCGCTTTTTACGATGAGTGCAAGAACACCGACGACGGAAGAAAAAACAGTTGGACGACGACAACGAAAACAAAAAAGAAGAAGGAAACGAAAGAGGAGAAAGCGAGAGGTGCAACGGTCGCTCACGAGACGTGGAACCATCGTGAGTGCGCGAAATATTCGCGAGGGAGCATTTTCGGGAAGGAAGTGAGCGAGTTGGCGACGACCGGGAAGATTGGAAACATGGCGGCGTTTCTATTGAGAGCGATTGCGGAGGAGGAGGATGAAGAGGAGGTAAACGGAGGTGACGAAGAGGAAGAAGAGGTGAAGACAAAGACGCTCATGAATTCAACGCAAAAACGAACTCGTGTCGATGGCGACGCGTACAGAAAAGATAGAGATGGTGTGTACGTGTTTAACGACCAGTACATCGTGAAACCGCCGCACGTGAGCGGCGTAGAGTTTCCGTGGCATCGGGACGGGCAATACGAAATGTGGAAGACTCCGGATCAATCCGTCCCGTTACCATACCTTTCCGCTTGGGTAGCTTTAGATGACGTGAGCGAAGATAATGGCGCGTTAAGATTTAAAAAGAATGAAAAAGAAAGGTTTGGTCCCGATGTCGATGTGGCATCGATTCGAGACGAAGAAGACGATAACATAGCGACCATGAACGCCGGCTCGGTTGTCTTTTTTATGAGCGACGTTTTACACGCGAGCGGGAAAAACATGTCAGAAGAGACGCGGCGCGCGTGGATGCCACAGTATAGCTTAGGGTTACCAAAAGAAGAGGACGATAACAGTAGATATAGCGATAGTTTTAGATGTCTGCGGACAGCACTTTCTGGTGTATAGATAAATACGGTGTGTAATTCTGCTATCACAATTAAAGTTGGACTACCAGGTACCTTTAGTTTTCTTCTCTATTCGCTATTTGCTACGTTCTTCACGCCGGCGTCTGTCGAGGCGAAGTCCCAACCCCAGCAGCTTCAGCTGCGGCTAGTTTTGCCTTCATTCGTTGGCGCTCTTTTTTGCCTTTCCGTTTAAATACTTGGAGCTGCTGTGGTTGTTGTGGATGTGGTTGCTGCTGTTGCTGCTGTTGCTGAGAATGATCTTGAATCATCCCGATTTGCTGCATGACGTTCAAGGCGTTGTTCGTCGTAGGAGCGACGATGCGATGGTCATAAACAGCGTTTGGATGTTGATGATGATGATCTTGCGCAGGAGACGAAGGGAGGCTGACTGCATTCTGAAATATGACATGCAGCGGATCTTGGACGGCCGAGTTGTTGTCGACGTAGCTATTATTCGACGACTGTTCTGCTCCTTTCATCATCATCGGATCTTTCCGAACGATGTTCTTCTTAGAGTTGCGCTTCTTCTTTGGTGGTGAATCCGATCGTTGCTTTTCACCGTCTTCAATGTTGTCATTGTCGTCCCCTCCAGCATTTTTCTTGTTCTTGTTAGGCTTCTTCTGTTGTTGAGCGGGCGGGGGAATGCTCGTCGGCAACGGAGGAGGAATACTCATCGGCGCGCGAGGCGGGACCTTGGTATCACTCTTATTATTAGAGGGAATCTTCTTTTTGTTCCTGCTCTCTTTCTTCGCGTCGCCGCTGCTTCTCGCATTCTTTTGTACTCCACCATCTTTTCTCGTCGAAGCCTCCGCCGTGGCAGGTGCAGCCGCGGTTTTCTTTTTCTTATTTTCAGCAGAATTCTTCTTATTTTTGTTCCTATTATTATTTACGTTCTTCTTACCAACTTCTTCAAATAACATCGCCTCTTCCTGTTCTTTCGTTTTCTTTTCTTCCAGAGCAATTCGTTCTCTCTCCAAACGCTCTTTATCCATTTCAATCTCTCTTTGTTTTTCCATCGCAATCTTCTCCGCAATCTCTCTTCTTATGTTTTCGTTCCTCTCACTCGGAAGCTTGTCGTACTCGTCTGGATCTCTGTTCCCCTTCGCAGCTAACGGCCAAAATGGTCTCGGACTCGCTTCGTCGTTGTTATTGCTCGGTCCGCATCCAACGAACGGATGCGCTTTCACGTCGTCGTCCACGTCGTGGTAATCTAAGTCTACGACCACGACGGAAACGTCGTCTCGGTTGTCAAACTTGGCTTTTTGTGACAACTTCACCAAAGCTGCGGCGGCGTTCTGACAGTTCATCTTCCTCGTTTCCGCGCTAACCATCTTTGGCGTCGCTGCGTCCCACAATCCATCGCTCGCGATGACAATCCTGCACGCCATGATCCCTCCTGAAGAAGGATTCGCTCCTCTTTCCAACAAAACTCTGCTAACGTCTGGAGTCGGGATGACGCCGCCTTTCTTCCCGTCTCGATCTCCAATGCTTCTAGAAACCGCCAAACCACCCGGCCAAACTCTCAACGGTCCGACTCCCCGTCTCTCACCGTTGGGACCGTCTTCAAACTCTGTCGGCCGAACTTCTCCACCGCTATCTATAATCCGCTTCCTCTCTCCGTCCGAACAATCCAATCGGTGTTCGTTGCTCAATCTTGACGTCCCTTTCCTATTCGGCACGTCCAAAATCGCCAGCGAATCTCCGACCGCCGCCGTTGTCACGTTTCTCCCGTTCACGATGACCACCGTAGCCGTGCACCCGGAGTGTATGTCTTTTCGCAAAAACTTCTCGTCCAGATTTTCAAACGCCAACTTCAACGCCTGCGGAAGAAGGTACTCGAACACGTCCTCCGGATTCTGTCGCGCGGCGGTGAAAGAAGTAAAAAAAGGTCAGCAAAAATGCACACGCAAAGCGCCCAGACAGAGACGAAAACGACGACGCGCAAAGCGCGGGGGGCGCAAAGCGCGAGAAAGAAGCGCGCGACAACGAGAACACGTTCGCGCGTGCAAAAAGGAAAGAAGAAGAAGAAAAAAAAAAGAGAGAGAGAGAGAGTCTCACCTCGTTCGTTTCCACCACTTTCAGCTTCTCCTCTTTCTTCAACTCTGCTTCTAAACTGTTCAGCGCTTTCAAGAGACACGGCAACGTTTCTTTCGCGCAAAAGTCCGCGCAATCTTTCCCACCGTGTCCATCAAACAGAGACAGGAAGACGAATTCCACCGAACACGCGCGTTCGAGCGCTGCCGTCTCCTCTTCCGTTTCTTCTTCTTCCTCTTCGCTCTTTCGATGACGACGACGACGACGACGGTTGAGAATGCTCTTGGAAACCCATCGCGCGTCCACGGTCGCGGACTCAAAGTCTTCCCCTTTTTGAATCTTTCTGGATTTGGCGAAGCGAACGAACGGGTAGTTTTTCAAGCCTCCGTCGAGGTCTTCGTTCGTCGGTCGCTGTCGATGCGACGCCATTTTAATACGTGCGTGTTTGAGTGGGGGAGAGGAGAGGGTAAGATCGGAGAAAAAGAAAGAGAAAAATGAAGAGATTTGTGTTTTGCGTTGAAACGCTTTTTTTTTACGCGTACAAAAAATGCTACGTATAAATCGATGCCGCTCTGCTAAACTATATATACTCTCTGTCTCTGCTACTTCTACTGTTAACTACTACTGCATGTCGCTGACATCTTCCACGTCCACGTCGCAGGATAAATCCTCCTCCAACTTTGCCATCTCTCTGTCAAACTTCCCTTCCTCGAACGCGCCTTCGATGAGTCGCACCGTCGTCTCGCAAAAGTACATCTCGTCGCCGCTCTCGGCGGACCCGACGGTAAACGGCGAGGATTTAGTATCCATTCGCAACGTTTCGATGTTCAACCCGCAGTTGGATAACGTTTCCGTCACGCGAGCGGTGATGCCTGGGAAATTCGTGGCGCGAATTATCAGTTTTTTGTACCCGCGCGACCTCGACTGTTCCTCGTTTTGCCGCGTCTCCGGCGGCACCTCGCGCACGTCGAACGTAAAGCTATCGATGCGAGTATCCAACGCCTCTTGCAAACGCTGCTTCGTCTCGCACTCTCGCTCTTCCTCTTTAACCTCTTCTTTTACTTCCACGACGGAGCTTCTGATCTTGTGATGATCGGTGTGCGGTTTCACGTTCGTTCGTTTCCTGACGGAAGAGGACTTTTTGACCACGTCCTTCGCGGCGAACGACACCAGCGCGGTGATCGTAAAATCCGGACCGAGTCTCGCCAATCGAGAACTCTCCACGTTGGCTCGAATGGCGAGCATCGCTCGGGAAAATTGACCGTAAATTCCCGGCCGGTCGAGGCCGTACCCGGTGACCACGAAGGACCGCTTGTTGGCATTCGCGGAGGAAGAAGAAGAAGAAGGAAGAGTGGAATTGTTCTTCTCGCTGTTATCGGTGGTGGAGAACGACCATCCTCCTCGATGCCGAGGCGCGTAGTAAAAGTGCGAAGAAGCGCTTTTACTGGAGGGGGAAAGTGTGCTTTTTTTTCTGTTATCCGACGATGATGATGCCGAGGAAGACGAAGAAGAAGAAGAAGATGAGGAGGAAACAGATAACCCTCGAAGCAAAGTTAACGACGACGACGATCTCGTCTCGAACGAAGAAGAGGAGGACGAGAGAAGAAGCGACCGTCGAAGCTCTCCGAGTCCTCCCCCTCTTCGCGCTTTCGTCCACATTTTTTTGAGTGCATTTGGTGCCTTTTCGGACCAAAATTCCCGGGAATTTTCTGAAACCCTAAACCCTAAAAGATTTATTTTTGTTGCCCTTTGGAAATATCTTTCTTCTTCTCACGTCGCACGAGGCACACGATCGACGCGCGACAACAAACGGAAAGAGAGAGAGAGAGAGAGAGAGATTCACAAAGAAGAAGAAGAAGAAGAAAAAGAAGGCTTTTCATGAGCTCGCTCGCTTCGTCTTCTCGCGCCCCCGCGTGTGTCGCCTCGTCCTCTTCTCTGTCCGCATCGTCCGTTAAAAAAGGACGAGGAGGTGGACGGATCCCAGGGAGAGTCGAAGCGTCTTCGTCGTCGTCGTCGTCCGATAACCACTCTCGCGGTCGACCGAATAAGTCGGAGCCGTACAAATTTATGGGCAGGACGGTGAAAGACGATCACGTGTTTGATTCTCGCATGGCGAAAGATTTAGCGTTGGAAGTGGTGTCCGAAGAGACCGGGGTATCGAAGGAAGATTTGGAAAAGAATCTGATGCAACTGAAAAGTTTGTTACCGGAACTGTCGTCGATAATCAGCGCGGACGCGTATCGAGCGTCGCTGGATATAAAACTGGTCGCCAGAAACGCGATAAAGATAAAAGCAGTTTTCGGAGAGTTGCAATCGAACGTGTCGGAGATGATCGCGAAGGATTTACGGTTGGCGTTGGACCCGCGGGCGAGCGAAAGGTGTGAAGAGGCTCTGGCGACATTGACGAGTAGAGGGGAGATGACGAGAGCAGAGGCTGAGAATTTGGTGTTCGCGACGCACAGGTATTGCGCGGCCAAGGAGAAATGCTTGGCGTTTTGCGAGGAGAAGACGATATTGGAGGTGTGCGAGAACGCGAAGAGGATACGAGAGGCGGTTGGTGGGAGCGAGGCGTTTTTAGCGCACAGAGTTTGCGAAAAGGGCGACGCGGCTGCGAATATGCTGTTTGAATCCGAAAAGAATGAAGCTGCGTGCGACGCCGCGAAGCAATTAGTCGAGAGGATGCCGAAAGATTGCAACGTGGCGTTGATGGTGTCGGATTTTCCGAATTTGTTACTCATGGATATCGATCGTTTGTTTTTCGATTTGACAAACGCGTTCAAGTCCACCCCGCCCGCGGAAACGTTACGAAGAGATCCGAGTGTTTCATTCAGGGTGCGTTCGTTTAATAATTCGTACGAAGATGATGGATTTTCCGAAGACGATCGCATATGACTTTCTTCGTTTTGTGGTCTCGAAACTAATTTCTCCTCTCTCTCTCTCTCTCTCTTTCTCTGTACCTCTCTTCTAGTTTGAGAAGAACTCGAATCGCTTTCGGAATTTGCGCTGACGAAGACAAAAAAAATAATAATAAAATCTCTTTCATTCCGAAATGGTATGTATAGTTTGAAAATAACAGCGCAAAGTCCCAAGCGCTCGGACCGGCTGCGAACACAATGCAAGCCGACGAGGACAATTTCGGCCTCATGCGCGAGTTGCCGAATAACAGTCGACGCAACGTCTTGGCCACGGCGTTTGCGGCGTTTCTTTTCGGCGGCAACTTGTCTTTTAAAAGTCCGCAACAGTTTGCGTACGCGTACTCTGATGATTACGAGAAAGACACCTTAGATTTGCTCGCAAAGACAAAGGCGTTCATTGCCAAGCAAAATTATTACGAGGACGTGTACGAATCGTACACCAAGTGGAACTCGAAATATAGCGTTCCTGGCACTGTGGATACGAAGCGCTTCGGCAAGAGTTTTCTTTTAACGACAAAGATTTTCAGTTTGGTAAAAGGTGGACACATCGAAGGCGTGGAGAAAAAAGCGAACGAGTGGGTCAACGTCGCCTCCGCCTTGACCGATGGAACGTTGAACGGCAAAGAAGCGAGAGATACGTACGGCAATCTCGTATGGGCAAACAACGACAAATCCGACCCAAAGAATCGCATCGGTCTTTGCGCGTTTGGAGAAACCGCGGGAACGAAGTTCTTCAACATTGATTGCGATGGATTTTAATATTTAAGGTTCGCGTATGTAGTGATGTTGTACAAATATCAATTCTTTCAAAATTATAGAACTAAATGCGCGCCGTCCTATCGCGAATCTGGCACCGCCGTCTCTCTCCGCCGAGCCACTTCTCCATTGAATATACCGGCGACGTCGGGTAAATTGAGACCATTGAAATCATCCTGCGCTCGACTTGCCAATCGCGCGCTCAATTTGCTCGCAAACTTTGACGACATGTTTTGAATACCCGGCGCGGCTTCTGGCACCAAGCTCATCAACGCTTCGATTTCGTTCGGCGCGAGCATCCTTAAATTGTTAATCTCCGCCTGCGGTAACTGTCTCGTCTCCGCGGCTCTTTCGATCGCTTTGCCCAGGGATGGGACGCCGAATAACTCTAAAATAGACCTCAATAGCGCTAAATTTCTCTTATCGTCCATCGTGAGCGTAATCTTTTCTTGGTTATTCGCCGCTAAAACGGAGAGAAGAAAAGGCAAGTTCAAACCGGGGATTAAAATTGCTCCAGATAACAAGGACGAGGAGGCGATGACCGGCGATAAAGTCGCCAACGCTTTCCAAGTGGCAGTCGCGGTTTGCCTCGATAACGAGTCAGCAGCGCGAACGGCTTCGTCTATGACCAATTCTTGCAAGTAGTTGCCGTTCTCGTTGAATAACAGCTTGACAACATCCTTCGTCGCTGGGTCGATGTTCATCGGCATCTTCGAGGCGTTCATCTCCGCGGTGCCCATACTATTGGTAAACTGCGAAAATCCGGACGAAATCGACCGAACTCTCGAAACTCGCAATCGGTCTGACCCCCCGTAAATGAACGATTTCAACGCTTTTCTCATTCTTGGTGAATCGTCCGATAGTAATCGCCTGGCTATGTAAGGAAAGCACTGATCGACGATGGCGTAGTTTTCATCCGTGCTCAAACCAAGCCCTTCGAGCGTCCCGAACGCTCTCAAAATCAAAACGAAATACGGAGGCAACTGAAGCGGGTATTCTTTCGATAGAGCCTCTAACTTGTTCGATAACTCGCCAACCCGCGAGCTTTGTTGTTCTTGCAACGAGGCGATTTTCGTCGTCGCACCACCTCCCGATCCGTATAAAGTCTCGAGCATCTCCGCGAGCACGGGGACCACTATGTTTTTGTTCTCCTCGGAATCCGCCAACGCCTGCGGGATGAATCCTAAATTAACTAGATCGTCGAGCGTTTTTGAGTATTCTTTCGCAGATAAATGCGCGATGTATTCAACGAAGGCGATGCGTTGTTCCTCGCCGATTTCAGTCATCATGCCGTAATCGAGAATAGCCAATCTTCCGTCTTCCATCAACATGAAGTTTCCCGGATGCGGATCCGCGTGAAGGAAACCGGTTTCTAAGAATTGAACCATGTAGGAATTGAGCAAAGTTTCGACGAGTTTTTTGCGAACAGCCAAAGAGCTTTCCGAGTTATCCATGGCTATTTCCGTTAACTTCTGCCCGACGACCCATTCTTGACAAATGACTTGTCGATCGGATATTTCGCGAAACACGTGAGGAACTTTAATAGCCCCTCGAACGACAGAGATGGAGTTCATATCCTTTTCAAATCGAGACGCGTTTCGTCCTTCGATTTCGTAATCTAATTCTTCCAAGAATCTCTCCGCGGCGACGTCTAAAACTGGGATGAATCCTTCGCATCCGTTGACTAAATCAAACGTTTGTTCCGTCTTCGGAATCGAAGCGAATATGTCTAAAAACGATCGAATGACGAACAAATCAATGCTCACGGCTTCTAATATGTCCGGTCGTTGCACTTTGACTGCCACGGTTCGTCCGTATTCTTCCGTTTCTTCTCCCGAATTCTTCAACGCGCCTTTCTTGAGCGTCGCTTTATACACTTGCCCGATGCTCGCCGCCGCGATGGGTTTATCGAAGCACGAGACGTCCTCGAAAACGTCCTCCAACCGAACGTTTTCTCCAATCGTCCTCTGGATCAACTTTCTCGCATCTTCCGATGGAAACGCCTCGACCTGATCTAATAGCGTCTGAAATTCTTCCAAGTACGCCGGCGGCAACAAATCTGGTCTAATCGCCACCGCTTGTCCAACCTTTACGAACGCGGCGCCTTGCCTCGCGATCAACTCTTTCAGCGCTTTCGCTCGAATAGGCGCGTTCTGCTCCACCGAATTCGACGTCACGTCCCCAATCAACGCGGTCGCCCACGTTAAAATTTCCGCCATCAACCCAGCGGAACGTTTTATCACCGCCAACGGCCTCCTCATCCAATATTTTGCAATCTTCTCGCTGTCGTACACTTTCGGCAACTCGTCGTCTTTCAGCCCGCCTTGACCGAAGAACGCGCGCGCGATAGCCACGGACAACGATCCCGACGCGAACGCGGCAAGCACACCGGTTAAAACCGGATGCGTTCCTACGATCGTTTCCATCGAGTGTAACGTCAAAGGATCGATCGAACGCTCTAAATTTTCCATCGCCGCGCGTAAATTTTCCAAATCTGTGTTGAAGTTTGACGAAGACGACAACGCGTCGATATTTCTGAGCATCTTCTCGCCTTCCTCCGCCGCTCGATTCTGCACCTCTCCAAACCTCCCCGAGAACATTTCAAACGTTTCCTTGAGACCACTCTTAACTTTCTCGATGTCAATCGCATTCGTCGTCAGAGACGACACCAGCGCACCATCGACCGAAGAAGACGCACTCGCGGAAAAAACGCGTGACGACATCTTCTCACTAATCATCTTCTTCTTATTCTTATTAGTATTATTCGCCAACAACGCGCGAGAGGAAGAGGTCCTCCTCCCGGAAATCATCGCGGAAACGGAAGAACACGCGCGAGAAGACATTCTTTCTCTCTCCTCCGTGTGTTTAAACAACGCGCGAGCGAAAAAATTTTAATCGCCTTTCCTTCTTCTTCAGGTAGTATGCCGTATGCGTGTTTTATGCGATTTGTGTGGGTGCGTGGGATTCTTTCTCGACGTGTGTTGTGCTGCAGAGAGAGAGAGACGACGACGAAATTTAAGAGCGTAACACGATGCATGAATGAACGAATGAATGCCATGTGGCTTTTTTTCGCTTTTTTGCTCTCCTTTCTCGTCCTTCTTTTTTGCTTTTCTCTCTCTCTGCCTGTTTGCTTCCCTGTTCGATAAACTCAGCAAACCCCCTAAAATAACGAACTTTTCGTCGTCTCTCTCGCACACCAAAAACAACAACAACGAACGCTTTTGCTTTTTGTTTTGCGGTTTCTCGAGAGAATTTAAGATGCTGCGGCGCATTTCTGCTGCTGCCGCTGCGATCGGTGGTGGCGGAAGAGGAGGCGAAGTGGTGGTCGCTTTTTTTGGAAGGCGCGCTGCTGCGGTTGGTGTTGGTCGTCGTCGTCGAAGATTTTACTCGACGGATGCGTCTTCAGCCTCTTCTTCTTCTTCCACTTCTTCCTCTCCGTCTTCGTGGTTCGCACCGATAGTGGGAACGCTCGGGTTGACGTTTGGGTGTCTCACGTTAGGCATGGAGTATCAGAAAAGGACCGAGAGAGCGATGAGAGAAGCTTTGGGGGGAGATGGAGGAGGAGGAGGAGGAACAGAGACGATGCCGGCGCCGCCTACTCTGCCGTCTTCGAAGACCGAACCGACTACCAGCACTACTTCTACTGCGAAAGAGAAGAAAGAAAAGAAAGAGTCGTCGTCTGGAAATGGGAGTGCACCTAAATCCGAAGCAGATTTACTGTTCAATTTACACAATAAAGCGAGAACGGTGTTCGTGACCGGAACCATAGACGACCGGTTATCGCACCGGGTGGTGGCGCAGCTCGTCCATTTGAACAACGAGAACCCAAAGCTGCCGATTGTTATGGTGATAAACTCCGGTGGAGGAGTGGTTACAAGTGGGTATGCTATATTAGATACCATGAAAGCGCTGGATGCACCGATAGTTACGTACGCGGTTGGTCACGCGGAATCAATGGCGGCGATTTTGTTAGCGGGGGGTGAGAAAGGTCGGAGATTCTGCGCGCCAAACGCTAGGATTATGATCCATCAGCCGCACCATTCGATGAGCGGAATGACGAGTGATATATTGATTAAAGCGACGAAAGCGGAGGAAACGAGGAACGCGCTGACGATGTCGCTAGTGGAGACCACTGGGAAAACGTTCGAGGAGGTGGAAAAAGCTTTAGATAGAAACACGTATCTTTTTGCCGAGAGCGCGAAAGAGTTTGGCATCGTAGATCGAGTGTGCGTGAACTGGAAAGATTTGACGAGTGAGAAAGAGGAGGGAAAGACTGAGGGTAAAAAGGGAGAGGAGAAGGAAAAAATGGTGACGACAACAACCGCCGCCAGTACTTCCCCTCGCGTGAGCGGAGGGAGAGGAATAGGACAAAAACAACAACAACAACAACAACAACAACAGCAAAAGAAAGAAGACAGGACGAAAGGGAAGGAAAAAGCACCACCACCACCCCCACCGCCGCCGCCAGTGACATCGAAAGAACCGAAAGAACAAAAGAAAGAAACGTCGTCGAAAAAGTGAGTCTATATGATATATCTACTTCGGTACGAAGTGCTACAAAAAACTACATCATCTGCTATGCATCGCCATCCACTGCTCTTTGGACATTTCCCTCAACATTCCACTAGAACACTCTCTTCCGATGGTGGAGAAATTTCCGTTGTACGCATGACCTGGGTAGACGACGCAATTTTTATCCAACGATTGCCTGCATCTCTTCATGCTTTCGTACATTTTCTCTACGCTCCCATCGGGCATGTCTAACCTACCGCACGATCCGGGAAATATCGTGTCACCGCTCAACACGATTCCTTGACCTTTCCCAGTCCCAGACTCTATGTCCCCGCTAAATATCAAAACTGAACTCCCGGGAGAGTGACCAGGCGTGTGCATCCATCGCATCTTCTTTCTTCCTATCGTTTGCGTCGAATTGTCTTCGTACATTTGCACTCTCGTATCTTTAATCGCTGGATTATCGCTTAAAATCCTCTCGGCGTCGTGAACCGGCACGTGAGCCAAGAAATTCGCATCCTTCTCATACTTTTCCAAAATACTCGCTAATCCCGGTACCTTAATCCCGAGTGCACTCCAGGGCGCCGGTGGAGTCCCACCAACGTGATCGAAGTGATAATGTGTCGCCACCGCCCCGACTAACTTCATCTTATCATTCTCTACAAATTCTACGATACCTTCCACATCCCAGCACGCGTCCACCACCACGCACTCTCTCGTCTTCGCATCGCCCACTAAATATATGAAATTTTGCATCTGTTTCGCCGCTTGAAATACTTGCATCTCGACCATTTTACTCATCACTCCGCTCGCTTTCACGCACAAGTCTTTTCCAGGGATCAACTGTCGAAAGTAAAACCCGTTGTCCGAAAGAGCCTCGTCCAGAAGCTCTATCCGTTCCTGCAAACGAGTCAACGTCGCTTTGTCGTTCGTTTTCGTCCTCGCGATTTCGTACTGCACCTTCGCGTCAACGAACGATTTCTCCTCGAACAGTGCTTCGGCGAGGCGGAAGTACCCTTTCTCCCAATTTGGCCGCAAATTAATCGCGTTTTTCGCGCGCAGTTTTGCCATTTGCATCTTCGCGAGTTTGAGCTCCACGAGAGAAAGATTCGATTCGATGGCGCCTTTGTCATCGTTGGTGTTGGCAAAAGCCAGCGCGCACTGATATTTTTCTAGCGCGACGGAGAGTTTGTTGGACGCGAGCGCGGCGGCGCCTTCGGCTTTGAGCGCGTCCATTTTTTGTATGTCTGTGTTTTGTTTCGCGCGCGCGGACGATTTGTAACGCTTTTCCACTTCGTCACTTGCTATTAGTTTCAAAAATACATCGTCAAAGAATTTTTCAAAAGAGAGCGGCGTACCGCGGCGAGTACGAACGTGATAAAAAGCGCTACACTGTACGTGGTCTAAATACATAATTCTGCTATTTTCTAATGCAACTATGGTTTAAATCATTTCTTCTTGGCCGTTGTTTTTTTCTTCGCGTTGGAGCCGCGAGTGTTGGCCGGCGTGAGCTTTTTGGGGCTCTTTTTTGGTTGAAACGTCTTCTTCGTCGGCGTCGCAGTCTTCTTCTTCTTCTTCTCGGCGACGGCAGTTTTCGGAGATGAAGAGCCCTTCTTGGTGCTTTTTGCGGCGGCGGCGGCGGCGGCACCGGAGGCTTTCTTCTTCGTCTGGCTGCTTTTCGATTTGATGGTTTGTTTCAACTGCTTCTGTTTCTTTCGCTCCGCTTTGGCTTTTTTAGCTTGCTGCTTTTCGCGCTTGGTTTTCTTAAACTTGTTGTGGTAGCTCGGTGGACTGTTGTTGTTATTTTTGTTGTTGGCGAGAAAACTGTGTTCTGCCGACCATGCGTTCTTGCCGCTGCTGTTCGGAAACGCGCTAGCGACGTGCATGCCACCGGATTCTTCCCACATGCCGTTGAGTTCAGCCACGGTTGGTTTTTTATTTTCGCGCGTGTACGTGTTCGGTTTCGCTCGCTTCTCGCCTTTCAATCGAATCACTTCAGTTCCCGGGCGTTTGAACGTGAACTTCTTACCCCCGCGCATAATGTGAATGGTATTACCACTCTTCGGCGGCTTGAACGCGTTCGCAACTTCCTCTAAAAACTCTAGACCATTCTTCGAAGACATGCTTCGTAAACACTTTTCAAACAACTCTTTCACTTCTTTGAATCGATACGCCGAGGCGGTGATATTTCTGCTCCTTTCCTGCGGATCTTCGCAAATGATAAACGGTCGAGGTCCAAACGGATTCGGCGCCACGTCGACGGAACCGACAGAACAGGTTCCCGTCGGACGCGATGCAGCGATAGCGGTGGTCTCGTAATCGTGCGTGACTCCAAACCGTCGGAAGAAGCCCAAGAGTAAATCACCCAACCCGTCCTTCTTGTTTCGCATAGCCGGCGTGCATTGTTTCAAATGCGAAACGACCAAGGATATCAAGAGGTACCCGCCACACCCGCCCGTAGCGGCGTTATTCAACTTATGGATTTGTAGCAAACGCTTCAAAACCAAAACGAGAGGTTTCAACGCGGGAAACTCGTCCACTTGTTCCCGAATCCACTGCGCGGCGGCTAATCCGTTACTCACGCCAATTGCTAAATCGAGTTTGATGTGCGTCTTTGTCGCGGCATGGTAGGCGTCTAGTTTCGCAATCGGAACTTTTGCCGACGAAATAATTTCTGCGCGTTTACAAACGCCTTTATTTCGCAGGGTCCTCGCAATAGTCCGCAAATGTTGCACCAGCAGCTGCTTCTCGCTTCTCGTGAATCCGCCGCCGCCGCCTTTCACCGACTGCGGCCCGACACCTAAAATGACTAAATCTACGTCCGCGTCTTTCAAAGCCAAACCAGTGGCTCCAGATCCAAATCTGTGGACTTGTGCGAAAGGAAATGTGTACTTTTGTATGGTTTCGCGAACTGTTCGTTCTATCTCGTCTCGAGCGGAAGTCTCGGCTTCGTTTTGAACGTTTTCCGCCGCGAAACGCTCGATGTCGTCGTGCAACGGACATCTCGTGACCATCGCTGCTTCTTCGCCATTCCCACCGAAATACTTTTCAAACAACGCTTTCTGACCATCTTTTCCATCTTCGCCGTAATCTGACTCCGATTCCGATGTATCTGGGTCGTTCGGATCGACTAATCCAAGCTTCCTCTTCTTTGGATTCAAATTCGAACCTTCCGCAGGGGACCGCCCGTTGCTCAGAACCGAACTTGGCCGTTCATCTAGTTCTTTCATGGATAAGGAAATCTCGTCCTCTTCTTCGTCGTCCGAGAAACCGCGCAAATTATACTCTAGGTTCACATCGTCGGAGGATGACGACATCGCATCATCATCGTCTTCTTCGTCTTCTTCTTCCTCCTCTTTCGCATCGTCACCTAAATCCGAAACGTCGCTCTCTTCCTCCACCTCCGGTTTCCCCAGATCCAAAACTTTCTCCACCGCGTCCGTGTACCCCACATAACTCGGCAGTTTCCCTAAATCCCCGCCCATTTCCTCGTACCACTGCCTCGCCTCGACAAACTCTCGAAAACTCTTACTCAAAGCGTTCGGAAACTTGAACGTTTGTTTTCGAGCGACGTGCCAGGTCGGGTATATCCCCGGGTTGCGTCCACGAACGACCGCATAAAAAGTCGGCGCCATCGCGGCCGGTGGTGGCGGCGGTGGTTTCCCCGGCGGCGGTCGAGGAGGCTCGGGCTTCGCTTTCATTCCGAAACAACAAAGCGCGACGACGCTCTTCTTCTCCTTTCGCCGCCGCCCGAAAACATCACTCTTTTCCAAAACTCTTCTTTACACGCACATAAAACGCGGGATCTAAACAAAGCAACCGCAAAGAAGAAGAAGAAGAAGAAGAAGAAGAAGAAGACGTCTTTCGCTCTCTTCTCTTCTCTTTGTCTTCGTCGTTTACCCAACAGATCTCTGGGTCTACGCGCGCGTTCCTTTTTTTCTCTCTCTCTCTCTTTCTCTCAAACGCTCGCGTGATTCCTTTCTTTTGGAACTTTTTGGTGCTCAAAATTGAAACCCTAAATGTTTTGAGTTGTTTTTTGCTTTTTGGTTTTTCGTATCTTTTCCTATCCCAACTGCACACACCCCTAGAAAAAGATAGTTCTTTCGCGGACGAAGAAGAAGAAGAAGACGAATAAAACCACCGCATTTTTTCTCTCTCGTTCGCTCTCTCTTTCTCGCGCACGCGTGCAGGCTCGTGAATTGTAAAAGATGAGCGCACCACGCGCAGCTCTCGGGTGTTCTCCTCTTTTTACCGCAACCGCATCATCGAGGCATTCCAACGTGGCAATTGAAAAACGTTTTCGGACGACGACGACGACGACGACGCGCGTTGAGGAGAAGTGCGGGATTGTTGCGGTGACGAGGAGAAGAACGAAACGATCGGGGGTGTTGTCGCGCGGCGGCGGCGGCGGCGGCGGCGCGCAGGTGCGCGCGGTCATCACGTCGTCGTCGTCGGAATCTTTTTCTTCTTCGACGTCGTCGGAGGAGGATGTCAGAAAGTCAGTCAAGTCCAGAGTCTCTAAAGCGAAGCAAAGAGCGATGGAACTGGCAAAGAAGAACCGAACGATCACTAAGACGAGCGAGACGAGAGATTACGACAAAGAAACGAACGCGGATACAAAGATGGCGGCGGAGACTCTGAAGAGAAGTTTGGATCTCGCGGCGGCGAAAGAGAAGAAGAAGCGGGAGGAATACGACGACGACGACGAAGACCGGAGGAAGAGCAGTAGCAGCGATAGTTTTAGTAGCGCTTCCGAAGACGCCGTCGATGTCGAGGAGGACAACGCGTCGTTGGCGAAAACACTCGAGGCGAAACTCGCGGAACGAGAGAAGAACGTGAAAGTATTAGAGGCGAGAGTTGCAGAGATGGAGATGGAATCGAAAAAAGCGAGCGAGGCGTTGAAAGCGACGCAAAAACAGCTCGAAGAGAAGGAAAAGGAAATGCAAGAAGAATTGAACGATCAGGAAGAGAAAGAAAACGAGGCGTTTGTCGTGCTCGAGAGAGGGTTTCAGTTGGAGATGGAGAGTCTGGAGAAAGAGATTGAAAGTTCAGAGCGAGAGGCGACGAAAGCGCGAGCGGAGATGGAAGAGATGAAGAAAAAGTTAGAGATGGAGATCGCGCGGGAGAAAGAGACGAACGACGAGTTGAGGCGGGAGATTGAGAACTTAAAAGTAACGCAGACAGACGACGCATCCGGAGAAATAGAGAAGAAGATTCGCGAAAATGCGCAATTGACGGCGGAAATCAACGTGTTAAAGGATAAAGTGGATCAAATGATGGCACTAGAGACGGAAGTGACGCGATTGAAAGAAAAGGAAGCGTTAAACACGTCTTTAGAGAACGAGATCGAACGATTGCGAGTGGAAGTTGCCAATAATAAACTCAACGACTCAGACGCCATCATCGATGAAAGAGAGTTATCCGCACTCGTCGACGAAAACGCAACTTTGAAAGAGGAAATCGGAACTTTAAAAGTAAAGGTTGAAAGTTTGCAAGAGTCGTTGAAGACGACAAAAGCAACTATAGATGTGTTCCAAGCGACGACTGAGAGGTTTGATTTAGAAACGAGTGAACTCATGGACGAACGCGAAACCCTGGTGAACAAAATTGTCGACTTGGAACGCTTGCTCAAGGAATCGACGGAGGAGCAGAAAGTGTTGCAACTTGCACTCGAGGACAAGCAGAAAGAGATTAGTAAATTGAGAGCAGAGCGAGAAGGAAAGGCGGCAACAGTCTCGGTGCCATCTTCGCCGTCGTCATCGTCGGGAATTGGCGTCGTCATCAACCGTGAAGACGAAAACGAGCTGCGTCGCCAAGGCGTCCCAGTAGGGGACGAATTAGACGCCTTAGCGAAAGATGCCGGAGATCGCGCGTATCAAAAACTCCACGACCATCACGCGGAAGCGATAAAGCTAGAAGCTGTTCGGATAGTTGACGCGCGAAATACCGCAAAGGATTCCGTCAAGAAGTTTGACAACGCGTTTGAAAGCGTTCGAAACGTCTACGCGTGCACTTCGAGACCGATCGCCGGGAAGAAAGTAACCATTTTGTACAATCGAAAACAATTACTCGCGAACGATAGCGCAGTTTCGAACGAGGAAAAAGCTATGTTTGCGATGATTGGATATAACGGTTGGAGTCTTCAGCATGCCATCAAAGTAGATTTGCAACCGATTCAAAACTTCCACTCTCCTCCGGTCAACCACGATCAAGAAAAGTGCGATTGGTGGGAATTCGAGTTGGATATTCCGAGCGAAGCGATGGTGATTGATTTCGTCGTCGGTGATTCCAAAGGCAAATTTGATAACAACACTGGGAAAGATTATCACATCGAAGCAGCTGCAGAGACGGATGAATTCGTCGAAGATGACTCGAGAGATGCGCAAATCGAGCGCGAGTATCGAGCGGTTGCCGAGCAGAGGAAAGAGAAAAATGAAGAAGAATTGGCGTTTGCGAGAAAATGCGCGGAAAATGCTGTGAGAGCGAAAGCAGCTTTACTGGCAAAGAAGGCTGTATCTTCCATTCGAGGCGAATTTCGCGTTTTCACGGATCCATTGCGACCAAAAGCTGGCGAGCAGGTCACAATTAGGTATCGACCAGATGGTGGGCCGTTGACGTTCGCTCGAGCCATTTACGTCGATATAAACTTTAATCGCACGCAAAATCATCCTTCTAAGATGCAAAAAGTTGACATGCGCGCGGGAATGAACGGGGGTGTTTTAGAAACGACCATAGATGTGCCTCTGGACGCGCATGTAGTAGATTTTTCGTTCAGAGACAACGGGATTTTCGTGGATGACAACGAAGGCGCCGAGTACCACTGCGACGTCATTGGTGCTTCAGGAGTAGCACCGAAGTTACGAATCGCGCACTTGGCGGTCGAAATGGCACCGATTGCAAAAGTTGGCGGGTTAGGTGACGTTGTCACCGCTCTGTCACGTTCGGTTCAAGAACAAGGTCACCAAGTGGACGTGTACGTGCCGAAATACGATTGCATGAACTACAAAGAAATCGAAGGGTTGCGTAAAATCGATCAGTTTCATTACGGTAACGACGTGGTTAACATTTACCAAGGTTTCGTAGAGGGTGTTCGAGTAACATTTATTGATCCAGAATGCGGTCACTTCCGAGTCGGGTGCATATACGGCCGAGGAGACGACCACATTCGATTCGGATACTTCTCGGACGCATGCGTAGCGTACATGAAACGGGCCAACTGTTTCCCAGACGTCTTGCACGTTCACGATTGGCAAACTGCGCCGGCATTATGGAGTCCAGAGAGACCAAAAACTACTGCTACGGCGTTAACTATCCACAACTTACAGTTTGGACAAGATCTCATACGTCGCGCAATGATTGAGTGCACATTTGCCACCACGGTCTCCCCTACCTACGCGGAAGAAATTAAGCATCACCCATCGATTAACGTCATCCCAGAGAGCGAATCTTGGAAGTTCAAAGGCGTGCGTAATGGTATCGATAACGACATCTGGGATCCATCGAACGACGAATTTTTACCACTGCGATACGACTGGCAAACCTGCAAAGAAGGTAAACGCGAAGCGAAACTCGAATTGCTCAAACGCATGCGCATGGACGAGACAGATTTTGAGTCGAAACCTATCGTCGCGTGCGTCACGCGTTTGACCGAACAAAAAGGCGTCCACTTGATTAAAAAAGCATGTCGATATGCGCTCGAAAAAGGCGCTTACTTTGTCCTTCTCGGCTCTGCCCCGGACGATCGCATTGCGCACGATTTTGCAAACCTGGCCAACGAGATGAAATCCCAACACCCCGGTCGTGGTGGCTTCTTCTTCTCTTACGACGAGCCTTTGTCGCACCTCATCTACGCCGGCGCCGACATCTTTTGCGTTCCTTCTATGTTTGAACCGTGCGGTTTAACGCAAATGATTGCCATGCGTTACGGCGCCGTACCTTTAGTTCGAAGAACCGGAGGTTTACGAGACACCGTTTTTGACGTCCAACTCGACCCGGCTCGAGCCGCCTCCTACGGCAAATCCTGCAACGGGTACAACTTCGACGGCGAACACGAACAAGACATAGAATACGCGCTCAAACGCGCCTTGGGCGACTACTTCGATCGCGAAAAATGGGACCAAATGAACCTCCCGTCCGTCGGCATGCGCCAAGACTGGTCTTGGACCGCTCCCAGCGAACGGTACATCGATCTCTATTGGAACGCGAAAAGGAAAGCCAACAGACAACAGTGATGAGGAGGAGGAGGAGAAGGGAGATGAGGAAACTTTTTTTTTCGTAGCGCGTATTGTTGTAATACTAGTTATATATATATATATGCTGAATGCCGCCCGGCGTCTAAACGGCTCGCGCGCGGTTTGGTTTTTGTCGTTTTGAAGAGTTGAAGAAAACGTTGCCGTTCGTAAAAAAAAGGGTGCCTTTCAAGTCCTCATTAAAAGACACACGCGCGCACACAAACACACAAACAAAACGATGCCGCTCATATACGCCTTCGTCGCGTTGACCAAAGGCCAAACGAAAACTATTTTGGCCGAGTACACCGCGTATTCCGGGAACTTTTCCACCATCGCCACGCAGGTACGCGTCGAAAGACCGCGCGATACGTGAAAGATCTCTTCTCTCTTTGTTCCTCTCTCTCGGGAAAAGCGCAGAGTAGTAAACGGACACTAAAATTTGACTCGTATAAACAACTGACTTTGCACACATAATTCTCCCACCCGTGACGCAAACAGGCTTTGGATAAAGTCCCTCAATCGGACGCTAAGTTCACCTACAACGCGGACAAGCACACGTTCAATTATTTAGTCGACTCTGGCTTTACCTATTTGGTAGTCGCGGACGACGATTGCGGGAGACAGCTGCCTTTTCAATTCTTGGAGAGAGTGAAACAAGTCTTTGCGCAAAAATTCGCGAGCTCGATCGGGGATAGCGTGAACGCGCACAGTTTGGACAGAACGTTTGGACCTACGCTGAAGAAGGAGATGGAAGAGGCGATGGCGATGGATCAGTTGAGCGGTGGTGGTGGCGGCGGCGGCGGCGGCGCGAGTACTAATATTAAAGTCGCATCCGTGCAGCAACAAGTCAGCGAGGTGAAGGAAATTATGATGGATAACATCGAGAAGGTTTTGGATCGAGGGGAGAAGATTGAGGTTTTGGTTGATAAGACAGAGGCATTGAGATTTCAGGCGGATAATTTCCACAAGCAAGGGAGAGCGTTGAGAAATCGCATGTGGTGGAATAATTTGAAGATGAAGTTGATTTTGTTATTCTTCGTGCTCGGTGTTGGGATAATCATCTTCTGTGTATTTTGTTTCGGAGGGGAGAAGAATTGCACAGAAAAGAAGAAGAAGAGCAGCGAGGAGGCGGCGAGAAGATTAGCGAGAAAGCTTTTGATCTTCGCCGGAGTTGGGGGTGTTGATGGAGATACAGGGATGCAGATTAATGGAGCGGAAGCTTGATGGAGAATAATGGAGTGGAAGCTTTTCTCTTGGAAAATTAGAAAAACGCGTACAAAAAATCGCTTTCTTGTAAAACACAATTTTGTTTATATATACCCAGTACTTATACATACATAAATACATACACGATGTGAGCTATACATTCGTGTTGTCTAATGATAACGTTGCGCTAATGACTGCTAAAATTGACCCCGTCATTTTACTACTTCATTGACGGTTGCGAACTCGACAAAAAAGTTTCTTGCCCTGATACTGAAGCGCCTTCTCCAGATTATCGTGTCGACCATAATCGAACGCTCTTCTCGCCGCTTCGACGATGTTCGCATGCCACATTTCAAATCGAAAGGCTAATCTTCCATCACGCGTTTTGCAGTTTGCAGTCATCGGTTGGCCGTCGACTATTTTGGATAAATTGAACTGCGCAACACCTAAATCGCAAATGTACTTTGAAAAGTCTATCTGCGCCTGCCAGAAGCAAAACGTGTACACGTTCTCGGTGTCGAAAACGGGTACTTTTGGTACCGAGTCCGTTAGATTAGACGACGAATTTTTCTTCAACTGCGCTGCTTTTATTTGCTTGAGGTGTTTCAAAATGAACTTGCGCCTTTCCGCGTGGCCTAAATCATTTGGCATGTACTCCAACAGACTCGTATCTTCAATCGCTGCGCCGGTGACATCAGGTTCTTCGCCTGGTTTTGAAACGCATATCGTTTGGGCAGCTAATATTAAAGGAGCTCTAATGAACGGTCGAGCGTCCGAAGGTGAGGATAGGGCCATGGTATATTTCGCGCCAAACGCTTGACACACTCTCGTGGCGAGCGCGAGTAACCATCGCGAAGGTAAATTAACCATCGGTCGAATCATGTATTGGCCAAACATTAAATCGTCAATAGGGACTGGTTCTTTGAATTTACCTTGAATACAGATTTGTATTTTTCTCGCTTTCCCGTTGAAGATTTCTTCTGGCGTCGAGGGAACATTTCGTATGAAAAATACGCTCTTGCCGCTGAAGAGTTCTGATTCAAAGTGAAACGGTCTTTGCAACGGAACATCTCCGGTTTCTTTTTGTCTCTCGTTGACTGTACTTCCAACGAGTCGTTGGAACGTACTGAGAGGAGATAAACGCACGCCAACGTCCCCGTTTCGACTTTCTTTCCAGAATTCGACATCTTCTTCGCTCGGCGGTGGCGAAGCGTAGTCTTCTGGCATAGTTTTCGTCGCCTCTCGTGCGCTGAGTTGCGGCTCGGTGCTGCTTCGTCGCAATTTCGACGATAACCGTCGACTGACGTTACCGACGGAAATGACGCTCGACGTGCGCTCGAGAAGGCTAGGGTTTGCCGACGTTGATGGTGACATACCATTACCTCCGACGCCGTATCTCCCCCCTTTTGCGCTACTGTTGTTCGTTCCTTCTCCCTCTTGTTCTTCTTCTTCCCAGGCACCGACGCCCGTCATCTTCAAACTCGTCTCTTCGTTGCTCTTCTCCAAATCGGAAGAATCCATGAACATGTTCGAAAGCATTTCCCCACCATCTTGCAAGAACAAGCTCACAATCGCCGCAAAAAGCGCTACGATAGCGGTCACTTCCAACGTCCTTGATACTACGAAAGCCGTCATGCCGAATTTAAAAGTATAATCCACGGATGCCTCTCCGAAACCGCTCATCTCGACTGCGCTCATGTACATCTTCCTCTGATGAAATACCATCAGCAAAACCCCAATCGCCAACGCGACGACGGCGGACCGCGCCCAGTGCAATTGCGTCCGAATGGCTATGATGATCTTTTCCGCTCTTTCCATATTCGCCGCCGTCTCTCGCGCTAAAAATCTCACCCCGCTCTTCGTATCCTCCGTTTGACTCGCCAAATTCTTCATCTCTTCCACCATCTTCCCCAACTCTACGCTCAGTCGCACGAATCTCTGCGTGGATAAGCCGCTGTTGTTCTCGACCGCACCTCTCATCGAAGAAGGCTTCGTCGTTACATTCTTCTCGTCCACAAAGTTATACCTGTACAAAAAGCTCCTATTCGCGAACCCGCCTCTGCGCTTCAGCGGCACTATCATGTTGTGTTTTACAAGCGTATTTCCCAACTCCACGCACTCCTGCAAGTTATTCCTGATTTTATTTGCTAGCATCCATTGAACCGCTACGCGTCCAGTGAAGCAGTTGCGGTAGTTTCGTAATTTGCGTCGGTGCGTCGAGCTGACGATTTGCGTGCTCATTCGCACCGTCAACTGAAACAGTCTGGCGATTTCATCTTGCGAAGCTGCTCCCCTCGAGATGGCGTCGACGTCGTCGTTGAGAACTTCCTCCTCTTCCTCGGAAATTTCCGAGCCCGTGTAATCGGAGAAGTCAGATTTGTAGTAGTCGGCGTGCGACTCTCGAGCGGTTTGAAAGGTGTTGTTCATCGTCGTCGCGTCGTTGTCGTCGTCGTCGGTGGCACCCTTCCTTGCCGTTGCCGTCGATGAATAATTTTCACCAAACGTGATTTCCCCAGAGGATGGCCCTCGACGATGATGATTCTGTTTTCGAGAAGACGGCGAGGACGGGGCGGTGAACGGCATCGCTGCAAACGCTTCTCGTCGCGAGATTCGCGCGGGACCTTTATTTTTTCTTGGTGATGATTGAGCGCGTGCGAAAGGCAGAGTTTTGAGTGGAGGTTTTTAGTTTGACCTTTTTGTTTGGCTTTTCGTTCCTAGAGGAAAGACGAAAGAGAGGGAAAAAGCCTCGAGCGCGCGCGGGTGATGGGTACCGAGAATTCACGTCTTTTCGGGCAAAATGCGATGAAATGCGAACTCTATGTGTATATATATATATATATTACGCGGTGATTAATAACAGATAGATATAAAAACGATAGTAAGCGCTTCACTCTCTCTCTCTCTCTCTCTTTTAGCTCTTTCGCTCTTTACTCGGACTTTTCTTCCTCCGAGGGAGCAGCCGGTTGAGTGTAATCCATCACCCGCATCACCGGCTCTTCCGCCGGAGCCTCGGCAACTTCCGCGACGACTTGCGCGGGTTCTTCAGAGCTCAGCTCTCCCGGCACGGTGCCGCCCCACGCGGCTCGCTTCGACGCTTCGATCATGTCTTCGCTCACGACGTCGTTCATCGCGCCCTCCGCCATCGCTTGACTCGCCTTCGCTTGCTCCGTCATCTCAAACTGCACGCTCGCGTTCATCTCCTTGATCCGCTCTTCCTCTTCCACGTTCACTTCTCTAATTGGCGGCGGCGTGACTCTCTTTTGCGGCGCTAACGGTTTGGTGATGTCGTCGATTCCGACTTCGTTCGACAGAGTCTCTTGAAACTCTTGAGAGACTTGCTGGAGCTCTTGAATCGTAGGCTTGAATGCCCTCAACGTTTCTCCTAACCCTTTGGCCAAATCGGCTAAACCTTTCGGACCAAACACGACTAAAGCGACAACGCCAATGACTAACGCTTCCGGCGCGCCGACGCCAAAAATCGACGCGGAGACTTGCAACGATCCTCTCTTGTTGTTGTTGTTGTTATTCTTTCTGTAATTCGATCGATTTTTTCCAATCGAGAACTGCGTTCTCGCTCCCGGTAAAAATGCCGACGACGATTGCGTCGTCGAACAGCAACACCGGCGAGAGGAAAAGGAGGTGGACGTGACTGGCGCGTGCATGGTCGCCGCGCGGAGCATTTTTATTATTTATGTGTGTATATATATATTCGACGCTGTGGAGTGAAGCAGAGGTTCTAAGGATCACATTTTTCAGATTTTTTTTTATTGTGTATTTAAAAAATACTCGCGCGAACTATGCGCCCCGAGCGCACGCGCATGTCTCTCTCTCTCTCTCTCTCTCTCTCTCTCTCTCTCTCTCTCTTTCTCTCTCTCTCTCTCTCTCTCTCTTTCTTTACCTTTCTTTCTCTCAAACGATTCTCAGCGAAAACGGCAACGTTTTCTGCGAGAGAAAACTTCAGGCGATGTTTCCCGTCGGAGCTTCCGTTTTCTTCACCACGGATTCGCCTTTGCCGGGACTGGCGATGCCGTAATCGACTTCGCCAAAGTTTCCCATGGGAATGAGTTCTTTTTCGTACGTGGTGTTCGTGAGTTCACCGGCGGCGGCATAAACCGCAGATAGGGCAGTCCAGATGCCCCAACCACCGGTGAATTTCATGAGAAAGGAATCGCTGCTCTTTTGCTCCGCCGCGGAGAGGAGGACGAAGAAGAAGGTGAGGTTGAAGAAGAGCAACGCGATGGCCGCGTTGATTTTAAACGTCTGGATGAGTAAGATGAACGTGACCACGGCCCATGCGGCGGCGTAGTACGATAACGTGTTGGCGTCTGGAATGAACACGCCCGTCGTTTCCATAATTTTCCACACGCCGTACGAGAGCCAAAACCCACCGTACACGCAAAACGCGGTCGCCGAAAACTCGTTGTTTCGAATAAACTCGATGATACCGGCGAGAAACTGGACGACGCCGCCGAAACCAAACGCGAAACCTACCGTCAAGGCCGCGTTTCGATCTTTCTCGGCGATGGTGGTCAAACCCGCCGACAAAATCGCAGTTGTCGTGCCAAACGCGAGGAGCCCAAGCGGCGTGGCGTTTGCAATCGGACGGTAACTCGATGACGACATGTTTTTTCAAGTTTGTTTCGTATCTGGAGGAGGTGGAAGGAAGGGAAAGGAGTTTGTCAGTGATAAACGATGAACGAGATTTGCACATCGATTTGGCTCAGAACACATTGCAATCACGTTTAGTTCAGCATTTAGTTACATCAACATCATCGCCAACGAAAATCTCTCTCTCTTTTTTCATTCACCTTTCCCTCACGAGCGCAAGAGATACAAAAAAAAAAAAGAAACTCGCGGGTTTTAGGTGGCTTGCGGGACTCAGGTTCGTGGAAGTATGCATCAACGCGTATCTTCAGCCTCTTCTTCTGCAGCCAGACGTGAAGTCTTTCCGTCGTCATCACCGTCCCCCGCACCCCCGCGCATCTCTTTTTTCACTCCCTTTCGCGCGCGAAAGAGGCGAAAGAAAAAGGAGAGAGAGAGAGAGAGATACAAAAAAAAAAAGCGAACGATCGAGCTCAGCAGCAATCAAAGCAATCAGTCATCGCAACGCTCAGAAGAAATATATCTTTTACGCGTCATCGCTCGAACAGAGAGAGAGAGAGAAAACGGAGAGAGACATCGCCCGAGCGCGCGGCGCGCGGAATTCGTTCGTCCTCGCGCACCCTTTTTTTTTCTTTTATACGGTGTTTTGTATCTTCTTTTCGTGTATTTTTGTGACATCAAATTTTAGGGTTTAGGGTTTAGGGTTTTTTCCCATCACAACCACGAGAGACTCTCTCTCCGTTTTTTAACGAATATAAACAAACGCGTTCTCTCTCTCGCGCGCGCGAGTAATCCGGACGGTAAAAGAGAGAACGAGAGAAATCTGCCGTCGCGCTCGAGGTGAATCTCTTTTTTTATACAGAAGAAGCAGAGAGAGAGATGGGAGAAGCAACAACGCTTCGAAAGAACAACAATGCGACGGAGGAAAACGAAACGGAGAGAGATAACGGTATCGAGGATGGTCGTTCTCCGTTGCTTTTGAAGAGGAACGATTCGTCGTGGAACGCGATCGATGGAGAAGACGACGACGACGACGACGAGCAGGAAGAAGAAGAAAAAGAAGAAGACGAAGAAGACGCGAAGGAGAAAGAGGAAACGCCATCGTCGGCGTTGAAACGAGAGCATTCGAGCAACCACTTGTTAAAGTACCTGAAAAAATCGATATCGACGATAGATTTACCGGACCTGCCAGATCTCGCGCTGGAAGCGTCGAAAGAGTTGATCGAGGACGTGCGATCGAGAATGACCGCGTTGTTGAGCACGAGCTCGGAATCTGCGAGTCGATTAATCGCGAGAATGTCGCAATCGATGCAGTCTCGATTGAATTTAGGATACGAGTTGTACAAGACGAACTGGACGCGAGAGAATAGAAAGGTGACTTTATTTCTAGTCGCGTTTACGTTTGCCGCGTTGATACTCGTTTTGTTTTGGATGGTTGTGATTTATTTAGCGTGGAAAGAGTTGGGAAGATGGCTGACGAGTAAAGTGGTGATTGCGATTTCGGCGATTATCGGATCGGCGGTTGCCCCGCCCCTGTTTCCTAACATGTTCGCGCACGTGTTGGCGTTCGCGTTAGTCGGGATGGAATTATTTAGTTTGACATTGAATTTGATATTATTAGGTGGCGTGCATTTGATCGTGTTCGCGAATAGAGTGTTGAGTTTAAAGTGGTTCTTTGTGAGTCGATTGGAAAAGTCGTCGTTGTTAGTCAACGCGGCGGGCATCAAGAATAAGGACAAAACTAATCTTCGCGTGCAGCTGATTGAAAAATTACGGGTGGCGAAGGATTACAAAGAGTGGTTAGATATCGCGTTGCAGCTGGATGCGTTGCCGGTGGACATCGGTGAAGGCGGTAACGATTGGAAAAGGGATGAAACGTCTGACGCGTACGATTACGCGTTGGTGAGAGGATACGCGGAAACTATGATTGCGGCGAGGGAGAGGAAAGACGTCAACGCGATTGGTTTAGCGCTTCGAACGGTTTTGCACCGAAATTTTGCTGGATTAGATCGATTGATGAAGTTGGGGGTGCAACACTCGAGAGTCGGCACAAAGTTACTCGCCACGCGATTTAAAGACGAAACCGTGCGCGCGATTGAGTTCATATCCTCGGACGAAAATTGCGAAGACGACGACGTCGTGGACACGTTAAAACTCGTTCGCGAGGCGCACAGAAGTTTAGGAAGGACTGGATTGTGTTTGTCTGGTGGCGGTGCTTTAGCCATGTACCATTTTGGCGTCATCCGATGTTTGTTGGAGGAAGGTTTGTGCCCGTCGGTGGTTTCCGGGACGTCTGGCGGATCTATTGTCGCGGCGTTCATTTCCATGCTTTCCGAGGAGGATTTATTAGAAACGATCACTGACGATATTAGCGTTCGACACGGCGTTCGCTGGTTTCCTCCGGTGTGGAAAATGATCGCGCACTTCCTTCAACACGGCGTCCTGATGTCTGAAGTTGATTTCGCAAACACAACCAAGAAGTATTTCGGAGACATCACGTTCGAGGAAGCCTACGCGATTTCAAAGCGACACGTGAGCATTCAAGTCAGCGTTGGTTCAGGCCACGGTTTCGTTTTGAACCACGTTACGTCTCCGCGCGCGCTGGTGCGAACCGCGGTGTGCGCCTCGTGCGCTCTTCCCGGACTCATGCGTCCATCGCCAATCCTTTGCAAAGCTTCGGATGGCAGTTTGGAGTCTTTTCATCCTCCTGGCGTTTCCTCGTTCGACGGGACCATCACCCAGGACATTCCCGCCGCGCGCTTGACTGAACTATTCAACTGCAACAACTTCATTGTCTCCCAAGTGAACCCGCATTTGAATTTTGTCTTGCACCTCGCCGAAGAGTCGCACGGTCGACGAAGATCAACCTACGCCGAACGCGGCAAACACCGTCGCGCCGCGGTGACGAAACTCCTCCGCGTGGCCAACTTCCTCCTCTTGAACATCAAATACTCCATACAAAAGCTTCTCGAGGTTGATTTATTGAATCTCAGAATCTTGCGAACGTTGCAAGGCATCTTAGTCCAAGACTTCCAAGGTCACATCACGGTCCTTCCGTCCTTGACGTTCAAAGATTATTGCTCCATCGGCGCCCAACCGAGCGAACAAGAAATGCACCGATTCATCCGCCGAGGCGCCCAAACCACATGGGCGCACGTCGAAACGATCCGACACACCATGGAAGTCGAAACGGCTCTGAAAAAAGCCACTCTGAGATTAACCGCGCGAGCGAAAACGTTGCGTAAAAAGAAAAACTTGCAGCTCTCCTCCACGCCGCCGCAGTTGACGACGAAAGGTGCTTCGAGCGGTCGCGGCGGCGCGAACAACAAATCCTCGCCGGGAGGAGGAGGAGGAGGAGCGGGAGAAGGCAGCGGTGGCATTGTGGACGACGACATCCACGTGAGTTCTCCCAGAGTTGGTTTGGAAGACGACATGATGATGCTTCACGATTAGAGTTTTAGAGGCGAATAAATGCGTTTTGGACATTTTTTAATGGTGATGTATATTAGCACACACGGCTCGCGAAAAGAAAAAGGATCTCAGAAGGAAAAAATCTTCCCAAAAGCTCTCGAATTTTATCCAAAAAGTCTCACATCATACGCGCGCGTTCGTTTGAAAGCCAAGTCACAGACACACACACGCGCAGAGAGAGAGAGAAGAATAGAGGTCTCTTTTTGCACACACACACATATATATAAATCCCGAAATCCACGAAAGAAGAATGTTTTCAATTTCCCGCTCTGCGGCGTCTTCGCTCGCGTCGTCATCTTTCCGCTCCCCTGCGTCGTCATCGTCCGCGAAGACGTGCACCACGCAAAGAGGATCGAACCAGAAATTAAACGCCACCGTCGTCATCAACCACGAGGGAAAAGATTACACGGTCGAAGTGCAAGACGGGGAGACTATCTTGGACGCCGGTTTAGACGCCGGGATTGATTTGAGACACGACTGTAAGATGGGCGTGTGCATGATGTGTCCGGCGAAAAAAGTGACCGGGGAGGTGGAGCAATCGAACGCGATGCTCTCCGACGACGTGTTGGAGCAAGGGTTTGTTTTGTTGTGCTGCGCGGAACCGGTCGGCGATGGCGTGAAGATTATGACCGTTGAAGAGGACGAGTTGTTGGAGGTTCAGTTGAACGCGTAGAGAGAGAGAGAGGAACTGAGACTGAGATGTCGTTTAATCTTATCACCGGTACATGTATGTTAATAAAATCGTTTCTATCTGTCGAGCTTCGGACGCCGCGCTGGCGTCGCGGACTTTTTCTTGCTTTTCCTCTCTGACTTGACGTCTTTTACCTTTTTGAGTTTCGACCACGGGGTTTTCGACGGGGAAAGTTCTGGTTGTTGTTGTTCATCCTTCGCCTTCGACGGCGTGCGCTCCTCCCCAACCGCTTCGACTTGTTCTTCGTCTCGCTCTTCTTGCTCGTAAAATTTCTTCATATCGAGAGAGTGCTGCCTTCGAATCGGTGAACGAGGAGAAATGTGCGGAGAATTGAGCACGGCTGGCGAGACGTACGGCTCAGGAGAAGACACAGGCGGCGGGGACTGCGCGGCGATGGCTGCTTTCTTGGCGGCTTCATCCGTGAGTTCGAGCGTATCCGTGATAATCTTGCCCATGAGCCTTGCGAAAATGGTCAAAGGCGATGCAGATGGTGGAGAAGAAGGTGAGGGCGGCGCTGGTTGTTGGTCACCAACCTCTTCTTTCCTCGCGTCTTCAGTCGGCATGGGAGACACGCGAAACGCAAACTCCTCGTCGGCTTGATTATTCCCGATAGCAGCTGGATTCTGCGTCGACGCTGGCGGCGGCGTCGAGCCTTCGTATTTCAGCCTTCTTTGACTTTTATTATCCATGGACTGCCGTCTTGGAACTTCTGTCGTCGGTGACTCGCGAACTATCATCGCCATCGCTTCGGAAACGATCAATTTGTTTTCGCGTTCGATGGCGGCTTGCGCGAAATCTGCCGTTTCAGCTTTTTGAATGGTTTTGAACTCAAACTCTTCCGAGGACGAAGCCGATCGAGGCGCCGCGGCGTCACCAGCGATTTCCTTCGCAACTGTCTCTTCTTTCGGCGTCTGTACTTTTTCTTCTTTTTCTTCTTCTTTTTGTACTTCCTCGGTCTTCTCCGATGCCTCAATCGCTTCGTTCATTTTCATCGTAACCAACTCTTTCAATTTTTCCTTCAATTCCTCTGTCGGTTCAGCCTTTCTCGAAATTCCCGTGCGTAACGCTAAACAAGCACCTTCCTCGTCGCCTCGCACGAGCGCTGCGTTACATTTTCTCAACCAAAACGCCGATTGATTTGCATTTGGAAGCGATTTGAACGACTCTTTCTTGGTGGCGAGCGACTTGAATGCAACCGCTCTCGTCAAGGCGGACGGTGGTGGCGGCGGCGCTGGAATCGGCGCGACGACTACTTCCTCTTCCTCCTTCTGTTCCTCCTCTCGCGTTGCTAACTTTACCCCTACTTCTGCTGCTACTTCTGCTGCTGCTACTACTACTACTTTCGGCTCTGGTGGCGCGACGACGACATCTTCGACTTTTTCTTCAACGCACTCCGGCTCCTTCTTCTTCTCTGTTTCTGCTGCTGCTTCCTCTTCGCCTCCGCGCGCGTCCGCGACATCACCACCCTCCGGAGCGGCAGGAGGCGCGAAAACTACCCCACCATTCGAAATCGCATCGCCATTTACTTTCGCTTTCGCCGCCGCTAATATCCTAGCCACGCGTTCGCTCGTGCTCTCACTGCCGCCAACGCCCGCGCTCGTCTTGCTCGTCGTCTCCATCATCCGCCGCCTCGCGTATTCCATCGCCCGTTTCACTCTCGGCGACGGCGCCGGTTTCGCGCTCTCCGTTACAATTCTCGACACGCGAGAGTGCTCCCGCGCGTACGCATTCGTATATTTCGGCGAGACGTATTCTATTTTGTCTCGTTTCATCGACGAAGGCAGAGGCGACGTCGTTTTCGGACTAGTGGAGGTGTTTCGAGTGGTGGAAGCACCGGCGGCCAAATCACGCACGGGAGTCGTCCGTCCAAACGCGACGGTCGTTTTCGGATGTCGACTATTCGGCGTATTTTCTCTCACATCTTCTTTCATCTGTGGAGCGTTACGAGATTGTGCGTTAGCGATGGTTTTTAGATCGAGGGACAGACAGACAGAAGCGCATACACGCGCGCGGTAACCGAAAGCCCCCGGGGGGGGAAGAAAGAAGAGAAAATGCAAAATGCAAAACGATGCGCGCTTTTGCGCGCTAACAAAAATAACAGAAAAGCGCATTACCGTAGGCGTCAAAGCACCACCTCTCGACGCCGACGTCGAGGAGCGTTTCTTTTCTTTCGGGACGACGGGGTTGTCTCGAAAAGGAGAGACGGCATCCGTCGTCGTCGTCGTCGGTTTTTTTCTCTCCATGTTTGTTTTTAAAAGTAAGAGTCTGCGTTGCGTAAAAGAAAGATTTTGTGGAGAAAACTTCGCCCATCAGGAAAAAAAAAACGGCTTTCCGTACAAATTTACCTAAAACTTACTTTTTACTCACCTTAATCGCGAACTACAAGGTATAACCATTTACGAGGCGCGTCAAAAATCATCCTCTTCCGAACAGGCACCGAATAACGGCGCGTCGAGGTCGTCGCTGTCGCCGTTATCGAGGTTGCTATTCTCTCCTCCGAGTCCTTTTAACAAATCGTGAATCCCGGACGCGAGCGATAACACGTCGCCTTCCTCGCTGTTGAAGACGGAGAGGAGAAACGCTTTGCCGTTTTCGCGATACTCGCGAAGGACGTTTTCGGAGCACGCGACGCAGTTGGTAAATGGCGGCGCGTAGAATATGGTTTGAGTGAATTGGCGGAGCGAGCCTCGGATTTGATGAGGGATTCTGTCCCCTGTTGTCGCTTCGGAGGATTCGTCCGTATCGTCGCCGTCGTCGTGAATGCCAAAGATGGAGGAGGAGACGCTGATGTTTTCATCTTTTCGGCGAGATTCTTCGCTCGCGGTGACCCAAAGTTCGACGGCTAGCGCGCCTGCAATTTGCGCTAATCCTGGGCGCGTGACTGTGCATTGTTGGTCTAAAGATCGATCGCGCGTCGAGTTGATGGGCGCGACGACGTCATTACAAAAGTAACATCCTTTTTGGTTGGAAAGGGCATCGCTCGGGACGCCATGGCGCATGGCGAGGTAAGTATCGAAGCCTAAAGCGCAATTATAACACTGAATGTTGTGTGCGGCGCACAAAACCGTTGGTAACCATCGCGATTCTCGCGTGTCAGTTAGTAGAAAGACCGCGTCGGCGTGTTGAATCTCCTTTTCGAGGGTATCTATTGATTCGAGAACTTCAGCGCGTTCACTCTCGGCCACCGCGTGACCTGGCATCGGTACCCGCATTTCAATATAGTTCGCGTTTATGTCTGGCACGATGGCTTTCAATCGCTCCGCTGCCGCTCGAGCCTTCGGTTTGCCTCCGTCTAAGCAGTCCTCAAACGTAAAGAGACTTTGTCGCGCCGGATTTGAAAATGAAACACGTCCGTCGTCGATGAACGTGATGTTCCGAACGCCCCAACCGAGAAGCGTCCGCGCGACTGAACAACCCAAAGTGCCTGCGCCGACCAAAACAATTTTAGATTTCGAAATAGCATCGACGTGTAGCGTCGGTGCTTGTCTCCATCGCATAAGTTTCAAGTTCAAATCAACCGCGTCTCTCGCCAATTTCTCGGGATCCATCGCGTTGGACAAATCTGCCTTTCTCGGTTTCAGTTTATTCTTGTGGTCGCGCTCCCATCCTATGCACGTGAAACCAACATCCGTCGTGTTCATACTATCGAGAATTTCTGTTTTTAACGGCTGTATACGTTTTAGAAACAGACAACATTTGAAATCGAAAATGCCCTTCTTGTTTGCTCGAATACACGAGACGTTGATTGGTTTCGTTCTTTGGAATCTGACGTCTAAAAATGTAAGCACGTTGAGAAGAGAAATGCTCGGCGCATCTCCCGACGCGTTATCGATGAAACATATTTCAAGTGTTCTATCTGCATCATCTTCTGTTGTTAAGCTACCATCTTGGCACAGCTCCACGAACTTGGACAACGCGTGATTGGAAGAAACGTAGGTATCTGTTCCTTTTCTGATGGTTTCCACGCACCAGGCGAAATCGCTTTTCGGCTCATCCAACCATAATTTCACGCACTCCGCCCTACTCTTCGCGCTTGCGCTTCCGCACAAAGTCTCTTCTTCGTCGCCGCTCCTCTTCTCCACAAACTCGTACGGTGCAAACATGACGCTCGGAAATAAGAACCAATAGAAAAACTTCCATTTTTTCAAATCAGCGTGCATGAACACTCTGAACGTGTTTAATCTATTTATTACTTCATCCGCGTCCATCGTTCTCATCACGTCCAAAAGCTCTCGACCTTTCCTCTTCGACTCTTCGTTCGGTTTTATTTCAAACAAACGTTCCTTCACGTTGAAATTCAACACCTCGCCTCGAACTCGCCAACATCCGTCGGAACGCTTGTTATCACTAGTTACGTTCGAAGATCGAGTAACGGTACCGTCGTCGTCGTTGCCCTTGCCTCCGGCATCAACACCACTCACATCCCCTCCATCGTCTAAAACGTTCGCACCAGACACAAACATCGGCGCGTCCACGCCGTCGTTTCTCGACATGTGAAACTCGCTCTCGCACTCGATTTCTTTCTCGCTCAGAGCCAATCTATTCAGTTTCAAATCGGCGATTTTTCGCCAAAACGAAGGGTCCACCGCGCTCGTCCACGGCGCGAATCGAAGCGTTTTCGACGTCATAACGCGCGTTCAAAATCGATCGAGATGATCGAGAGAGTGAAACGCAAAACTCACAAAAAGAAAATTCTCGTTACGCGCTGTGTGTGTAGAAAAGAGAAAAATCTCTCATCCAAAAATCATGTACAAAACAGACCCGACGATGCACCCGAGCAACGCGGCGACGATGGTTTTCAAATCCGAAGAAGATGAAGAAGAAGAAGAAGAAGAAGAGTGATGATTCCCAGCCGAGGTGGATCTCGTCGCGATTGGCATGTATAGATGTGTGTTTATTCTTTTTCTGCTTATAAAAGTTGCGAGTTTTTGGAGAATGTCTCATTTTTTTTTTCCATTTTACGCCCAAAACACGTATGTATTCGTCGGCTTCTCGCGGGATGACGAGCGTCGTCCCGCTCAGACGAGCGTCGTCGTCGTTAGGTCGCGTCGGACGCGCAATGAATAGCAACACTAGCAGTAAAAAAGTCGTCGTCGCATCCTCCTCCGCGAAAGAAGACGAAGTCTATCGCGTGATGAGCAAAAACCAAGAGTTGTCCGTGATTGCGGTGACGGCGACAAAGTTAGTCGCGGAAGCGCAGCAAAGACACAAGTCCGCGCCGACGGCGACGGCGGCGATTGGGCGAAATTTAATCGCGAGTTTACTTCTCGGTACGTTTAAAGGCGACGACGAGAGCGTGCAGCTGACGTTCAGAGGGGACGGGCCACTCGGACAACTCACGGCGGTTTCGGATAATATGGGCAACACGAAGTGCCTGGTCGGCAACGCGCAAGCGGATCCGCCGTTGCGACCAGACGGGAAGTTGAACGTCGGCATGGCGGTCGGGAAAGGGATTTTGAGCGTCACTCGGTCGCATCCGAGCTGGGTGCAACCGTATAACGGGCAGGTGAACATATACACCGGGGAGATTGCGGAAGACGTGGCTGTGTATATGCGAGATAGCGAGCAAACGAACAGCGCGGTTTCGGTAGGCGTGCAATTGGATAGAGATTTAACGGTGGTTGGTGCGGGAGGGTACATGGTGCAGGTGTTGCCGTTTGCTAGCGATGAAACGTTAGATTATTTGGAGAAGCACATCCCGACGTTGGATTCGCCGAGTACGATGGTGGAAAGCGGGATGTCGGCGGAGGAAATCGCCAAGGCGATTTTGGGCGATTTGGGCGCCTTCGAGGAGGTGGAAACCAGATTGACGCCGAAGTACGGGCCGTGCTCGCGAACGGATTTAGAGGGCAGAATGTTAAAAGCGATTGCTAGTCTTGGACGGGAAGAAGCGATGAAGATCATAGAAGAGGATGGTAAAATAGAAATAACATGTGAATTTTGCAAAGAAGATCTCGTCTTCAGTGAAGCCGACATCGAAAAAGCGTTGCAAGAGATTTGAAACCTCTCCTTTCACATACCTCATTTGATGTGTTATTGTAAATAATATGATATAGATTAATTTGCTTTTATTACATATTATGCGCATTTCATCTCGTCGCTTTGACTCCATTCCCACCACCATTGGACGCGAAGTTGTTGCTATTATTGTTACCCGCAGTATTAGTGGCGGTAGTAGTCACGTTGTTGTTGTTCTTCTTTCTTTCCCGGAAGTTCGTGTATAAATCGTCAAACATGTCGTTCAAATTGACTTGTTGCGGACCGACATCCATGAGTGATTTGACTTCGTCACGGTATCTCACCATTCTGTGACATTCCAACCGTCTCACGCGTTCTTTCTGGTCAAACTTTTGCAAATCTCTCAGCCTTTCGAAAATAGTCGGTCCCACGGTCATCTTTGATTCCAAGCGTCTCTCCCTGTTCGATAAATCCACAATGTCCATCTTGCTCGGCTCCAAACCTGCCTTCATCAACGTTGAATCTTCCTCGTCGAAAGATCCCGAGCTCGCGTCTGATAAATCTTTAATCTCTTCTCTACCTAATGCAGCCGCCAACGCGTAGTCTTCGTTTGCAAACGAGAAAAGCGTCTGTCGAGCCTTCAAAAAGCGCTGGCGTCGAATGCGTTTCACCCACTTGGCAATTTTCTCATTTCGCGGTCCAATCCCTGGCACGTTGATTTTCTCCGGCTGTAACGGATCATAATCTGCGGAAAGCAACGTTTCGTTTCGTTTCTTCAAAGAACTCTTATACGCTTCTGTGACGATGGCTTTTTGTCTCCACAAAATCCCAGAACCGCCGTACCATCGCGGCAATTCCGCAAACTTCCCGGGTTGGTCGCTGTCCAAGTAAATACCCTCTCCGCAGTGCACGTAGGGTTGCGTCACGCCTGGTCGAGACATGGGCAAAAAAGGGAAAATGTCATCTTTTTGCACCACTCTCAAGATTTTTAAACCGGCTTTTTCTGCGGCGTCTTGCGTATCTTTCGGCCCGAGTTTCGGACTCCCAAAGGTGACAACTCTTCTCACTTTCGTCTTGCCTTCGTGATGGTAAAGCAGCGCCAAGGCTAAAGCACACGCGCCACCCAACGAGTGGCCTTGCAAATCCACCTCATACCCGTCTTTCAAATACTGGTTCACTTCTCTTTTCACGACCATCGCGATTGTTCGGTACCCTCGATGCATCTTCACGTTGAAATCGGGAAACTCTTCGAACAACTCCTTCCTCCTCGCGTCTGTGATTGTCGGAAACTTAATCGTCGGGAACCGCCTTTGTTGTTGCTGCTGCTGCGTACCATCTATGCTACTACCTCCTAAACTAATATTATTATTCCTAAACGTCGGTGCCGATGTTGTCAACCTCAAATTCTGAGCCGCATTCACCAACGTTTTCGTCCCTCGCAAACCAATCGTAATCCTCTTCTCGCGATCATTCACCGCCAGAATAACTCTCTGATCGATCGACGGCACTTCCAACACTCTCGCCTCTTCTCCTCGTTTTTTAAACCACTCCTTGACGTCTTCATTCTTCCAATCGTTCATCGTTGCAATCTCCGCGTGTCGGTACAGCTCCGAAAACGTCCCTACCACCGGTACCCGAATTCTATCCACCCGTCTCGATTTTATCGCTCTCGCGATCGATCCAACCACCGGAACTTCGTCTATGGACATCCCATTCGCCGTTCCTGCGACGGCACCGGCGGCACTTTTCTTCTCTTCTCTTTTCGTTTCTTCTCGTTGTTCTCGTTCCTGGTCTTCTTTCTTCCCTCCGATCGACGTCAACAGGCGCGAGACTAAGCTCGTTTTTTGTTTTCCTCGTTCGATTTTTGCATTTTTTTCCACCTCCTGCGCCTCTTCTCGTCGATGTTTTGACCTTTCGTTGATTGGAAAAAGCGAAGAAGAAACAACTTTCTTCGACTCGCGCGCGCCGTTGTTGTCGTTGTTTCTCGTCGTCTCTTCTTTGTTGCCGTGACCTTTAAACAAAGTCACGATCAAAGGAAACGACGCCGAGGACGAGGTGGTGGTGGTGGTGGTGGCGTTCTCTCCCGGGTCTTCGACGACGCTCTTCCGTCTCGAGAAGAGATTGAAAGTGGAAGAAGAGGAAGAGGCGCTTTTGTCGTCGTCGTCGTCGGCACCACCGGAGTCGTTTTTTGCCGCTCTGACGACGACGGCCTTTCGTCCCTTTGGAAAGCTGCCGCTGCTGCTGCTGCTGCTGCTGCCGTTGCCACCATAATCGCGACGAAGAGGGCGCGCGCGACTTCCTCCAACTCCAACGCCTCGCGGTGGTGTCGACAGCGCGCGCGGTGGTGGTGGTGTCGTTGGCGACGACGACGACGCGAAGCGCATCGATTGATTAGTTTTCTTTTTCTTTCTTTCGTCGTTTTTTGTGAGTGAGGGAATAAACAAAAGAGGGGGAAATTTGTTCCTTTTTCGGAGGAAAGACCACAATTGACGGGCAAAAAAGAAAGGACACGAACTCTTCTTCGCGTTTATGAATATATATTTTTGTGTGTTATTAAAAACGCTCTCTGTCTCTCTCGTTAAATTCTCTCCGTCTTACTCTCTCTCTGTGTCTCTGTCTCTCTCTCTCCTTTTCCTTCTTTTCGCTCGTTGTTGTTGTTATTGATTATCATTGGTATTTCGCGCGCTTATTGGGAATTTTGCTCGGCTCTCTTTCTCGCCTTCATTTCGCTCAACTTTTGCGCCATCATGAAGGACAACTCGATCGCCTGGCTCGCGTTCAAGCGCGGGTCGCAGTGGGTTAAATAACGCAACTCTAAGTCCGACTGGGAGACGCTAGAGGCGCCGGAACCTCCGGTGCACTCGGTGACGTTTTGGCCAGTCATTTCTAAGTGGACGCCGCCCGGGTGCGTGCCCATTTTTTCGTGCACTTCGAAAAAGGCCATGACTTCTTCGAGGACAGCTTCGAACGGTCTCGTTTTGAAGCCGTTGTCGGTTTTGATGGTGTTACCATGCATGGGGTCGGAAACCCACAAGACGTTCAATCCGGCTTCTTCGATTGCGGTGATGAGTCGGGGAAGGTGTTCTCTCAACGCCTTGGCGCCCATTCTCGAGACGAGCGTGATTCTGCCCGGAATGTTGTCCGGGTTCAAATGCTTCACTAAAGAAACGACGCCTTCGCCGTCAGATTTGTCGGAAATTTTAATGCCAATCGGGTTGGAAATGCCTCTAAAGTATTCCATGTGCGCGCCTTCCGGTTGTCGGGTACGTTCACCGCACCATAAGAAGTGCGCCGAACAACCGTAGAAATCGTTCGTGGTGGAATCCAATCGAGTCAAGGATTCTTCGTAACCCAAGTGCAAGGCTTCGTGCGCGGTGTAGAAATCGGTCGAGTTCATCACCGAGTGGTTCTCATCGATCCCGCACGCGTGCATGAACTCGATGGCTCTGTCCACATCCGCGGCTAACTTTTCGTACTGCGCGGATTTCGGCGAGCCTTGCATGAACTCCAAGTTCCACTTGCTGACTCTTTGCATCGCCGCGTAGCCGCCGTTGGAAAACGCTCTCAACAAGTTCAACGTAGCCACGGATTGGTCGTAAGCTTTAATCAATCTGCTCGGATCCGGCCTTCTCGCTTCCGGAGTAAACTCGCATGAGTTGATGTTATCCCCTCTGTAGGACGGCAAAGACACGCCGTCGATGGTTTCCAAATCCTCCGATCTCGGCTTGGCGAATTGTCCAGCCATTCTCCCCAACTTAACCACCGGCATGCCAGCCCCGTACATCAAAACCACCGCCATTTGCAACAAAACTCTGTACGTATCTCTCACGTTATCTGCTCTAAACTCTTTAAACGATTCAGCGCAATCGCCGCCGAATAACACAAACGCGTTCCCGTTCGCCGCGTTGGCCAACTGGCTTTGCAACTTTCTCGACTCTCCGGCAAACACCAACGGCGGTAAATCTTCCATGTGCCTCAAAACCGCATCGATTTCAGACTGATCCTCGTAGTTTGGCTGCTGCAACGCTTCTCTCGATCTGTACGACGACGGCGTCCAATCTTTCAAGTTTGCGCCCGTGGCGGATATTTTTCGCGTTCGACGTTCCGCGATCTCGGAGAGGTTGCTAAGGTCGAAAGACGGGGTCGATTTGGACGGCGGGTCAGAAATGGCTTGAGCTCTGCAAAGTAGAGAGAGAGAGAAGAAGAAGATTACGGTCAGCTCGCGAAAGAGTGAGAGCACGACCGATCGGTCGAAAGGGAAAAGAGAGAAAAGCGCGCGTCGGTGCGAAAATGATTCTCGACTCAATAATCGACTTTATCCCGAAAGACCCCACACGCATCCGAATCGCGCGCGTACACTTCCACGCATCCCAAAACGCTCCCCGATGCTCTCAATCTGTTCCTATTCTTCGCCCAAAAGCAAACGCAAAGGAAGACGAAGAAGCACAGTGGTCGCCTCACTCGCGCCCGATCGTTCGAGAAATCGCACGAGAGAGAGAGTTCAAGAGAGATGACAAGCCGTCAAAAACCTACGAGCGCAGCCACGTCTCGCCTTAAAAAATTGGACGATTCTGGTCTGTACAATTTTCCCCGTTCTATTATCTCACCTGATGCTCGTTCTCACGACGCCGTTGTTTTTGGATTTTGATGATCTAGTGCTGCTGCTAATTAAAGAAGACGTCGACGCGGACGCGGCTAGGGTCCGCGCGTTTAACGCTGCTGCGACGTTCATAGTTATTTATGCTTTTTTATAATGACGGTGCTGTGAAACAATTTGAGTGAGAGGATTCTTTTCGCGTAAAAGTGTGTGTGCCTTTCCCGTTTAAACCCTAAACCCTAAACCCAGTTTGTACCAGTTTGTGCGTTGATCTCTGCACCACAGAAAAGCTCAAAAAAAATCTAAAAGCAAAAGCTTTCGACTGTTCGTCATATCTAATACGACGCGTCCAAAAATTTTAAAAGAATATATATACACATATATATATATATTTGCTGCACGCGCGACGCCGAGAAAACGTAAACGCAGAAGAACAAGAACGAGAGAAACGCACATAACGTGAGCTCGCGGATAACACCGACTTACTTTTTGCAAACGACGCGCGGAAAAGTTTTAAAAAAAAAAAGATTTTTCCAATCGTAAGAATGAGGACCGTTAAGCAGCTTTCCATCTCGCAAAAACTCTCCTTTGCGAAAGCGAGAGCGGTTCCGAGATCATCGAGCGTCTCCCTCTCGTCCAAAGGGGGGCAAAAAATCGGACGGAAATCGACCGGAGTCGTTCCGTTTGCTTCTCTGAAAGGTACGCGTTTGTCGTTTTTAACCTCGATCTGGGGGGATCTTTCGTACGGAATATAATTTTGAGCACGCGCACCGAGCGCGACGTTTCGCCTCGTTCGTTGTCGTTCTTCCAAAAAATTTTTTTTATTCGTTTGATTTTTTCAAAAATAACTCACAAAAGCAATAATATTCCTCTCTCTCTCTCTTTCTTAAAACAACGACAACTCGCGCAGATGAAACGAACGACGACGAAAAAGTGCACATCGGTAAAATGTCCGAGAATGTGAACGCGCGGTCCTCGTTGTCGTCGTCGTCGGACAAAAACGACGGCGATGTGGTCATTCAGGACGATTTAACGGAAATGTTGTCCATCGTCCCCGAGGACGTGCGCGAGAAGATTTCGAAACACAAACACCGGTCGAAACTTTTAGAGATTGTGCTGGATTTGGGCAGGCAACCGGAGGCGAGGTTTAGCGGAATGGAAGATATGAAGAAACAGAGCGAGACTTTGAGAGATGCGGTGGTGACGCAGGAAGAGTTGGATCACGCGGAACGAGTCGTTGGGGAGTTTGGAGGGGATAACCGCGCGGGCGTGACCGGGACGTTGCACAGAATTTCGTGCATACGGAATCGAAGCGGGAAGATTATTGGTTTGACCTGTCGAGTTGGTCGGGCCGTGACTGGGCACGTGGACATGATCGCGGACGTGTTGAAGAGAGATAACGGCGAGTCGGTGTTGTTTCTCGGGAAACCAGGGGTTGGGAAAACGACGGTCATTCGAGAGATTGCGAGAGTCTTATCGGACGATTTGCAGAAACGAGTGGTGATTATCGACACGTCCAACGAGATTGGCGGCGATGGTGATATTCCACACCCGGCTATTGGCAGCGCGCGACGGATGCAAGTGCCCGATCCAAGCGAACAGCATAAGATTATGATCGAAGCGGTGGAAAATCACACGCCGGAGATTATTATTGTCGATGAAATTGGCACAGAGATGGAAGCGTTGGCGTGTCGAACAATCGCGGAAAGAGGCGTGCAGTTGATTGGCACGGCGCACGGACGACTTTTGGAAAATCTAATCAAGAATCCAACGTTATCGGATTTGGTTGGCGGCGTGACCACGGTGACGTTAGGCGACGACGAAGCGCGATCTCGCGGATGTCAGAAAACCATCTCGGAGAGAGCTGCGCCGGCGACGTTTCCCATCGTCGTGGAGATGCACGCGAGGAGCATGTGGGTCGAACACGACGTCGAGGTTTCCGTGGATGATATTTTAGTTGGTAACAGACCAGTGGTAAACTTAAGAACTCGCGACGAAGAGAGACGAGTTCAGGTGTTTCCGTGCGTTTACGATATGGATTTGGTCGCGAACGAAAGTATGGATGAGCAGGAAAGTAGCGGTACCAACGGCAACTTTCGCCCAAATCCTCAACCCGGGTTCGCGGTGTCAAAAACGACCAGCGGTCGAGACGTGAGCGAGTTGAATCGAATCGGCGAGTACAATAACAACAGCAGTAGAAGCAATAATAACAGGCGCGGCGGCAGCAGCAATAATAGCAGATACGGTGGCGGTAGTTCCATAGACGATCCGTACGCTTGGGCGCAAAGCTTAGGAACGGTACCGGACAAAGACGCGCTCAACGCTTTGCTGTTTGAGAATAATAACATTAATACGAATGGAAAGAAACAAAAAAAAGTCAAAAAGAATTTGGGTGCGCGATAATATATCATAATAGTAATAACGATGATTACGGTATGAGATAATATACACTGTAATATGTATATTGTGCGTGTTGTTGTTTGCGGTGTTGAAATGGAAAAAAAAAAATTTATGTTATGTTTTATTTATTAATGCGGCGAGAAGAGATTTTGGAGAAGGAGAGGATGGAAGTGAGAATACGATCATGTGTTGTAAATGTGTGTATATATAGTGTTTATTTTTAGCAAGGAAACAAAGGAAACAACGATAAAAGAGAAAGAAAGAAAAGAAAGAGTGCGAGAGAGAGAGAGAGAGAGTATTAGCGTATTTTTAATATTATGGCATTGACGGAGTACTTTGGTGTATTTTATAACTTTGTTTCACAAATTTAATTGAAATGTATTACATCTTGCGCGCGCTTTTGGCATTCTCTTTCTTCTATGCTAGACTCTCCCCTGTTCGGGTGGCAAAAAGCGCTCTCGTCATCGTAGTCGTGATCATAATCATGATATTATTGTTTATTATTATCAGCAGTAGCAGCAGCAGCATAGTTCCGTACTACTGCACCCGGTGGTAAAAGTAAATGTAGAAAATAAATAGTCCTTCCTCTCTTTTCTTCTTCTTCGTTTATCCGCGCCCATACGCGCGTCTGAAATCCTCCCCGGACGGTCCTGGCTGGACGCCCACTTGATGTGGTCGTAAGACAACTGTCTTCTTCACGACTTTGTTCGGCGTGCGTTGATAAACCACAGTGGGTGTCAACGTCGGCACTTCGTCAGTCACGCCAGGCATCAAGTTTTTCGAGATGGACTTCCACGTTTTCCCGATAAACATGGCCACAGAAACCGTCGTTTTTTGCACGTTTCTGGCGGCTCTTTGTAAGTCGCGAACATCTCTCGCGCCGGTGGCGTACGAACCGACCGCGGAAACGACGACGAAAGATGCGCCAATCGTGGAGGCAGCTTTCGCGACTCGTTTGATCGCCGGGTGGATGTTCAGTGATCTCTTGTTCTTCTTGTTGTTCTTCTTCTTCTTCTGTTCTTGTTCTTGTTGCGTCACATTCTTTGTGGCGGCGATATCGGAGGCTTTTTCGATCGGCTTCTTGATGTAAACCATTTGTCCTGGTGAAATCATCTTGGCAATCATGACGTCGCTTTCTTCCGCAGCTTCCTCTCTCTCGTCCACGTTGTATGGAGAAATGCCTCTGTTCGTCTCTCTGCTTTCCACTGGCGTCAAAATCGTCGAACGTTTCTTCGATTCTTGCACCGGCGTATTGTACGAGGACGACGAAATGACAGCAGAGGGTCCCGTGGCGTTCATGGAATTTTCATTCGGCTCGTCGGTGGCGATGATGGAACGTCGCACTTTCGGCTTTTGTTTCGGGTTCTCGCGACTTAACAAGGCGTTCTTCGCTCCGACGGCAACGTTCGTGATCGTCTTGAATGGATTGAAGAGAGAAGATGACGAAGAGCGCGTCGTCTTGCCTCTCTTCGAACCAGCACCTCCAGCGTTTTCTTTATCTTCCATTTCGCTGTTGTTTGTAAACTTCGGCACGATTCTCGTTGGCGTGACCATACCGACGCCGCTGCCTCTTTGCACTCGCTGCGCCGGGGTCGTCGCTGCCTCATGCTCTACCGGCGCTCTCGCATTCGGTCCCATCCCGCGTCTTTTATTCTCCGCGCTCACCCAATTCGCTCTCCCGCTCGCGTGCGCCACTCTCTCGTTCTCCAATCTTTGTCTCTCTCTCTCCGCGGCGTGCTTCGCGCCTTCTCTCACTCTTCGTAAACTCTCCTCCTCCGCGCGCAAGATCTCCGCCTCTCGCGCTAAAATCGTCGCTCGATCTCCGTTCGCCAACATATCCAACGAAAACTCCGCGTCTTGGTCCAACTGTCGTCGCAACTCCTCCGCCGCGTTCCGTTTCATTCGATTCTCTTTCTCCATTAAATCCCGCTCCAGTCTCGACGCCGAGTCTTCAAACGTTCCGTACGCCTCTCGAATGTACGAACGCGCTTTGTTTGCGTTGTTGATATTCTTCTCGTTCGTCGGGCTTCTCTCCGCCGCTTCCAGCATTTGATTCATCTCCTGGAGAACGTCTAAAGGTTCGTCCGGGTCGTAGTTGTTCGATTTATACCCCCCGTATCCTCCTCTTCCCGCTCTGCGGTTGTTCTGCGGCGAGGCGTACGAATTTAAAGCCGTTGGGGAACCGGAATTTTGATAGATTTTACTTCTCGAAGTAGGACTGACGTATTCTTCATCGAATCCGGACAAAATGGTGGAGAATGCCGCGAATTCGTTCGCGGAGTTATCCAAAGTCGTCATGTTTTTTCTCTCTTTATGGCGATCTGGCGATCTTTGCGCGGGGTCAAACAAAGTGCTCGATATGCGCGCTCGTTCTTTTTGAAGTTTTACGTGTGTTCGCTCAGCTGCCTTTTCCAAGTTCAAATTTTTCAGACACCCTAAATTTATGAGAAAGAGAAGAATGTGCAGAGAGAGAGAAAGGAACCACACAACACACACAACACACAGAACACGCGCGGCGCACGCGCAGAGATATACGCGCAACAAAAATGGCGGGCGAAACCATCTTCGACAACGTCGCTTTAGTCTCCGCCGTTCTCGCTTTAATCGTCGCGCAGTTGCTAAAACCACTCACGCATTACGTCGGGACGAAGAAGTGGAAACCGTCGTTAGCGATTGGGTCCGGCGGATTTCCTTCGTCGCACTCGTCGTTCGTCGTCGCGCTCGCCACCGGCGCCGGGGTGGAGAAAGGAGCCGCGGATACCTCGTTCGCGGTGGCGGCGGTGTTGGCGGTCGTGGTCATGTACGACGCCATGGGCGTGAGAAGGCAAGCTGGGTACCACGCCTCGGCGATTAATAGTTTGATTTCAGGCGCGTACGGGAGCAACAGCAACAACAACATTAGAAATAGTAGTCAGAATATCGACGAGGACGAGGAAGCGCCGAAATCTCCTCTCTTTAGCGCGGACGGGTTCGATCAATTCATAAAGAACATACAGAATCAGCCTTTGAGAGAGCACATTGGACACACGCCGGTGCAAGTGTGCTTCGGTGGTCTGACGGGACTCGTGATTGGTTTAGTCGTGGGACTGAACTCGCAAATAGAACATCGAGGGTTGTTTCATTCTTGATTTCTTCCTGCGTTTATTGTTGTACATCTATCTATATATATACCGCTAATGATTATATTGTCAAACTATATCGTTTCGTGTAACTAATTGCTATACTCATACATATATATACATATACTTTTGCCGCTTTAAAGTTTTTGGAAGATGATGATGAGAGTCATCAAGACGCACATGAACATGAGAAAGTATATGCAAATGATGAGACCGCCGGCGCGTTGAGTGTGCTCGGCTTTGACCAACTCTTTCCTCCCTTCGTCGACTTGCATAGCAGTTGTAGCGCAGTTATATTCGATGGAATCTAAAATCGTTCCTTGGTCGATGATCAGTTTGGACATGTCTTGCATGACCATCGCTAAATCGGTCACAGACTGTAAAATTTTCTTCACCTCCGTGTCTCTCTCTTCCGCTTCCAAGGACATGACGTCTTGATTTGCGAAACCTTGTCTTTGCATTTGAGAACTACTGCCCATGGTTCCATCGTCTTGTTCTAAAAATCCACTGTGACTTCTCGCCACTCTGTTCCGAAACACGTCCTCCAGCGCGTCCACACCTTCCGCGCCCGGTCCCCGGTCTTGCCTATTCTTCAACTCGTTCAAATACTCTTTCTGCCTCTGCCTAAACGCTTGCGACAGTCGACTCAACTCCATCGCCAACTTCCTCGTCGCGTTTTTCCTCATTTTTGTTCCTATGTCGTCGAACTCGGTCGTGGTATTCGTAACTTCGGCGTCGCTCCCTAACCTCTTCAGCTGCGCCTCACACCGCTTAAACAACCTCCCGCACTCGCCCGTCAACTGTTCGACTATTTTCTCATCGTTCACGTCGTCCACGTCGAAAGTTGGCAAGAGCGCCTTCTGTTGCGCCTTTTGCAACTCCTCAATCTTCGCTCTCGCTTTCTCCATGTCTCTCTGCACGTGTTCGCAGACGTCCACCCACGCCGGCGGCAGCGGCGAGACGCCGTGAATATCAACAAAATCACCTCCACTTTCCCCTAATCCCCTTCTCCTCTCTGCCGTCGTCGAAGAATCAATCGCAGCTTCCAACAGCCGCGACGTGCCCATAACCTCCAACGCGTCTCCACCTCTCGCGCCGTCGCCACTTTTCTTCTTAAACGAAGCGTATTCGTCGCGGAACGCCTCGAAGCGTCTCGTTTGGTTTCGAAACGTGCCCAGGAAACCCACCGGGGCGAGATTTTCCTCGTCCTCCATCATCGTTGTTGTTGTTGCAGTTGTTCTTCTTCTCGCGGCGGTAGACGACGAAGAAGAAGAAGCGACGGCGACGAAAGGGTTCGTCGACGACATTTTCGCCCGCGCGTGGTCCGTCCGCGTAAAGCTACCCTTCGAAGCCGGAAGTCGATCGAAACTTTCTCTCTCTTTCTTTCTTTCGCGCTTCGTTTTGGTGTTTCTAAACTAAAAGTCGTTTTTAGTGAAACCCTAAAACAAAATCCAGTCCAGAAAAAAGGGTGCCCTCTTCTTCACAAATATATTTTCTCGGACGGAGCTTTCTGGAGAGAGAACTCTCTCTCTCTCTCTCTCTCTCTGTGTGTGTGTGTGTGTGTCTGTGTCTGTGTGCGTGTGTTCGCGCGCGCGCGTGTGTTTTCGCCGCGGCGGCAAGAGTGAGTGAAGGAGAAAGTTCTTTCGTTTCGCGCATCATCACATCTTCACCCGACCCGTTTTTTTCAAAAAAAGGACGTTGGGGGTGGTGAGAAAGTCCGCGCGTTTTGACCACTTTTCATCATCAACGACAGAAATAATAATGGCGAAGAAGAGTAAGAAAAACAGCGAGGAGAAGAACGCCTCTTCTTCGTCGTCACCAGCGACGACGCTGGACGTGGGAACGCCGGTTTGGGTGAAAGATGCGAAACACGCGTGGGTCGCCGCGGAGATTTCGAAAGTGGACTCGGTCACTGGAGAGGCGTTGGAGTGCGCGTTTGCGAAGGACGAAGACGACGGACGACGAGGAGGTGGTGAAGAGGACGCTCTTTCTTCTTCGTTGGCGAACGCGCAACCGATCGTAATTAAAGACGCGAAGGAAGATATCGCGTTGCGGGAACGGAACACGGAAGAGGACATGGTAAAACTCAACTATCTTCACGAGGCGGGCGTTTTGCACAACTTGCGAAGGCGGTACGCGCGAGATGAGATTTATACGTACACCGGGCAGATTTTGATCGCCGTGAACCCGTTCCAGAAAATTCCGCACTTGTATGATCAAGCGATGATGGAGATGTACGGCGGCGCGGAGCAAGGTGAGCTGAGTCCGCACGTGTACGCCGTCGCCGAGGCGGCGTATAAGCAGATGTTGAGCGAGGGGTGTTCGCAGTCGATTCTGGTATCCGGCGAGTCTGGGGCTGGTAAGACGGAAACCGCGAAACACATCATGCAGTATTTAGCGCACTCTGCGAAACATGAAGACGGAACCAGTGGCGTTGAAAAGCAAGTTTTAGAGACGAATCCGTTGTTGGAGGCGTTCGGGAACGCCAAGACGGTCAGGAACGACAACTCGTCCAGGTTTGGTAAGTTTACGGAAATTTTGTTCGACGACGAGGATAAGATCAGCGGGGCAGCTATACGGACGTACTTGTTGGAGCGCTCCAGAGTTGTTCGCGTTTCCGATCCGGAGAGGAACTTTCACGTGTTTTACCAAATCTTAGCCGGCGCGTCAAAAGAAGAAAAAAGCAAGTGGCGATTGGAAAGCAAGACATTTGAAGATTTTTATTACTTGAACCAATCGAAATGCGTGAAATTGGAACACATTTCCGACGCGGTTGGATACGAGGATACTAAAAACGCCATGGAGGTGGTTGGTATTTCGGAATCGGAAAGAGAGGACGTGTTTAGAGTCGTTTCGGGGGTGTTGCATTTAGGTAATATCGATTTCGCGCCTTCGCCAGAGGACGAGGACGCGTCCGTCGTCGCTTCGAATGCGAAACAAAGCTTGGAAGACGCCGCCGCAGTTTTGAAGGTTGATAAGGATCGTTTAGAGAAAGCATTGATTTCGAGACAGATCGTCACCGCGGACGGGGCGATTTTGAAACCGTTGAGCGTCTCGGACGCGAAGCACAATCGAGACTCGTTGGCAAAGATGTTATATTCTCGTTTGTTCGATTGGCTCGTCGAAAGAATCAACCAAGCGATCGGGAATAAGAGCGAAGAAGAGGGAGAAGATGGAGACACCAAAAGACGATTCATTGGCGTTTTGGATATTTACGGCTTTGAGAGCTTTAAAAAGAACTCTTTCGAACAGTTTTGCATCAACTTTGCAAACGAAAAGTTGCAGCAACATTTCAATCAGAAAGTGTTCAAAATGGAGCAAGAGGAGTACGAAAAAGAAGCCATCGATTGGTCGTACATCGAGTTTGTGGATAATCAGGACATTTTAGACGTCATCGAGCGCAAAGTTGGTGGTATTATCAGTCTTTTAGACGAGTCTTGCATCATGACGTCAACGACGTCCGAGCAGTTCGCGCAGAAGCTCTTCTCGTCGTTGGACAACGAGAAGCGATTTTCGAAACCGAAACGGTCGCAAGTAGATTTCACATTGAACCATTATGCCGGTGACGTGACGTACGAGAGCGAGAACTTCATCGAAAAGAACAAAGATTACGCGATTTTGGAACACACGGAAGTTTTATCCACCTCCGAAACAAACATTCTGCGTCTCATTTTCGAAGAGAAGGAGAACGAAATCTTGAACGAAGGAAACAAACCACCGCCGCCGCGCGCGAAGAAATCCGCCATGAAGTTTACCTCCATCGGGAACTCGTTCAAGCACCAACTCAACGATTTAATGAAAAAATTGCACGGGACCGAACCGCATTTTGTTCGTTGCGTGAAACCGAACCAAGCTTCCGTGCCGAGCACGTTTGAAAACGCCAACATTTTGCAGCAGTTGCGCTGCGGCGGCGTTTTGGAAGCGGTGCGTATTTCCTGCGCCGGATACCCGTCGAGGAAGCCAATCGAGTTGTTTTTAACTCGATTCGGTTTGTTAGCTCCCGATGAAGCCGCAAAATTTTTCACGCCCGGGAAGGAGCGCGAGGCGTTGGAGGGTATTTTGAACGTCGCCAATTTACAAGAGTGGCAAATCGGCAAGACGAAAGTCTTCTTACGCTCGGGGCAAATGGCCGTTTTGGATACCTTGCGGTCGAAAAAACTCGGTTGGGCTGCGGTAGAAATTCAGAAGCACGTCAAGCGACGCGTCGCGCAGAAGCAGTACAAACGAACGAAATCGGCGGCGGAAACTGTCAACAGATACGCCCGAGGTATGTTTGCGAGAAAAATCGTTCGAGAGATCCGACAAACAAAGGCGGTGACTGCCATCCAAGCGTTCGTGAGAATGGCCATCGCCAGGAAGCAATTCGCGGAGGCCAAAGAAGCGGCGGTCAAGATTCAAACGCTCGCGCGAGCCGCCAAAGCGAGGAAAGAGTTCTTGGAGCTTAAGAAAAGAAGCTTGGCTGCAATCAAAGTGCAAAGTGTGTATCGAGGCCAAATGGCGCGTAAACGCGTCAAGGAAATCAAAAAAGAACAAAGAGACGTGGCGAAAATGTTGGAAGCGAAATCAGAGTTAGAGAAGAAGTTAGAAGCTGAGCGCGCGCGAGCGAAAATGTTAGAGTTACAACGCGAAGAAGAGAAAGCGAAACGCGAAGCCGAGGAGGAAGAGAAGAGGAAAATTGCCGAAAAAGAACGCGAGGAACGAGAAGCCAAGGAGAAAATCGAACGAGAGAAACGACAAGAAGAAGCGGCATTGGCGGCAAAGAAAGCAGAGGAAGAGCTCAAAGAACTTCGAGAGAAAGCCAAGGCGGAAGAGCTTTTACGTCAAGAAACCGAGCGAACGGTCAAGAAAGAGCTCGAAGAAGCGAACAAAACGGCAGACCAGTACGAAAAGGCGTTGCGCGAAGCGTTGGAGGAAAACGAGAAACTTCGAGACCGTTTGGCGGTGGCCGAAGCTGAGTTGGATTCGTTCCGAAATGGTTTGAAAACGCCTGGAACAGCGATGATGACTGGTGGACCAGGAGGTGGGAAATCAAGGGCGCGAATGATGAACGGCACGCCGTTATCGGCGAGCTCGTTGAATACGCCAATGTCCGCCGGCGGCGAAATGGACCAGTCCATGGATAAAGATGTTCCCGATTCCACTTCGCCACAAACAATTTCATTGAAGGAAGACCACGAAGCGTTGAGAGCTCTGTTGGGACACGAAAAAGCGCATGAAATTTTTGCCACTCCAGATGGGTCGCCGGCTTTGGCAGTCATCGTGTTTAGATGTTTACTGAAATGGAAGGCATTTTCGTTGGAGAGAACGTCTTTGTTCGAGCGCATCCTCGGAGCGTTTGAAAATTCACTCAACAGGAACGCGAAAGACAACAACAAAGCCGTGGCTTTTTGGTTGACGAACGCGTTCGCGTTATTGCACCTGCTCCATCGAACGTTGAAGAACAGCGGGAGCAAGAATAGACGAGGAGGCGTTGGAATTTTAGACCGCATCAATTCCACCATATCTTCGCGATTGAAGAGCCCGCCGTCGATGTTTAACCAGCAACCTTCCGTCAGCGGTTCTTCGGATAAAGAAAATGCGGACGCGAATAAGACAACGCGAAGATCGAGCGTTGATGGTGGGAGGAGCCACGGAGGAGAGGAGGAATCCGTGACGGCTATATTGGGCGTGAAGCAAATCGAGGCGAAATACCCGGGCTTTCTCTTTCGCCAATCGCTCGGCATGTTTTGCGAGAAAGCATACGGTATCTTGCGCGATAACACAAAATCGATGATTTCTCCGCACTTGGGATCGTGCATCCAAGCACCAAGACAACGAACGGGTGCCATCGTCAGCAATAAATCCAACAACGAGAAAGATGGTAAGCACATGCAACTCTCTTCGCACTGGATGTCCATCCTTGAGGAGTTGGATACCATTCTCCTCGCGTTTACGGAAAACAATGTTCCGAAAGCGTTGACGTCCAAGTTTTTCACTCAAATTTTCTGTTTCATCAACGTCAACATGTTTAACGCGTTGTTGTTACGGCGAGAGTGCTGCTCATTCTCCAACGGTGAATATATCGCCGCTGGTTTGAGCGAGCTCGAAAACTGGCTGACGAAGAATGCCGCCTTTGTCGGTGAAGCGCCGAAGAAAGAGTTGCGGTTTATCAACCAAGCCGTGCAATTGCTCGTGATTAATCAAAAACCGAGGAAAACTCTGAACGAAATAACCTTGGAATTGTGTCCGGTGTTGTCCATTCAACAACTGTACCGCATTTGCACCATGTATTGGGACGATAAATACGGCACGGAAACGGTCAACCAAGACGTCTTGAAGCAAATGAAAAACTCTATGATGGACCAGCAATCGAACAACCAACACAATTCGTTCTTGTTAGACGATGATTCAAGCATCCATTTTAACGTGGAGGAGATTGCGGAAAGCGCGCTGGAAATTGCGCTCGATTTTCAGTCTAAAGACGATTTGCCGGAGGAGTTGGCTGAGAATGAAAAGTTTGCCTTCCTGTCGACGCATCTCACCGCGGGTGGAACTTGAATTTTCTATATATAAATATACGTATTTAGCCAATTTTTACTAAGAACTATATACACAAAAGATTATATACAACGATATATAACGGTTCAGTGCCGTGTACGTGTTTAGTCTCGAACGTCGTCGTCGTCTAATCGAGGGACGACGTTATTATTAACCGAGACAGGAATTTTATTAATGTTTCGTCTCTCTTTCTCAACCTGATTCTTGTATCGTGCTTGCGGGGTTTCCGAGTAAGCTCCCGAATCCTCTCCTCCCTCCGCCGCTCTCTCCGGCTTCCGGCCCACCGTTATCACTCAGCGCTAACCTAGAAAACCTCCCACTGCCACCTTCTTTCTTCCCGACTTCGGCATCCATGACCTCGCTCAAAGCTAACGCGAACTTGGCGGCATCGCCGGCTCTCACGCGCATCTCCATCGACGCTTTTTCGCCGCTTTTCGTCGTGTACTGAAAAATCGTCGTTTGCAATTCCGTGTACGCTCGTCCAAAGTGCGTAGACTGGTCTAGCCCTTGACTTTCAATCACAGGCGCCACTCGGAGTGGAACTTTAGCCACCTTTTCCAAAAAGAGAATCAAAGCGTAAATCATCGTCGAGGTGAAGGAAACAACCACGAGAAGAGCAACTAAAGCCGCGGCTAGAGCATTCCCGGCATTCTTTCCGCACCCTATCATTGCTCCGCAATAATCTCTTTTTGCATCGGGCCCGTTATACACTAAATTATAGAACTCTTTCTTCGTGAACAACGCAGTCGCAAGAAGTCCCCAAACGCCGCCGAAAAGATGGATGGGTACCGCGTCGACGACGTCGTCGATGCGTCTTCTGAGCAACAGACTAGAACCCAAGCTGTATACGACCCCAGCGACGATACCAATCAATACGGCAAACGCTGGGTGTATTAAAGCGCACGACCCGGAAATCGATACCAACCCAGTCAAAATCCCATTGTTCATCCTTTGCGGAGAAATTTGCTTCTTGTCTCTGGCCAAATCAAACATGACGACGCTCAACCCGCCAAACGCCGCAGCAATCGTCGTACACACCGCCGTTCTCGCAACGATGAACCTCGACACGCCTTCAAACTGTTCACTTCGGACTAGCATCCCAACACTTCCGGTATTGAACCCGTACCACCCGAACCACATCAAAATCGTCCCAATCATTTGAAACACCGGCGACTGCATCGGCAACTCGTTTATCTTACCTCCGATCCCAAACCGTTCCGATCTCGGTCCAATGTACCAACACGCCACCAACGCCGCCGTTCCACCAACCACGTGAACAACTAAACTCCCCGCGAAATCCAAAACTCCAACCCCGAATAATCTCTCCCCCGCATCTTCGTGATACGCAGACATCCACCCTCTCGTCGACCACACCCAGTGCACGACCGTCGGATAAATAAACGAAACCGTCATCACCGTCAGCGGAATGTACGCCTTAAAGTTCATCCGTTCGGCCACCGCGCCGGACATGATCGTCGCTGCGGTCGCCGCAAAGCTCAGCGCAAACGCAAAGTGCGCGTAAAAAAACGCCGCATCCGCTCGTATCCCACCATTGGTCGTCGACCCGGCGAAAAACGTTCCGCCCCCCCTTTTTTCAATATCCGACAGGGCAAAATCAGTGCTTCCAATGAAGCCCCCGGAACTGTCGTCGCCGTACGCGAACGCGTACCCCCACATGTAAAAACAGCACGCGGAGATGCATATGTCGAACGCGTTCTTGAACAGTATGTTTTTCGTGTTTCGGATGGAGACCGAGCCAACTTCTAGGAGCATGAAACCGCCTTGCATGATGAACACGAGCGTGGTCGCCCAGAGGAGGAAGAAGACATTCACGTCGATTTCAGTCGACTCGAGCGTTAACAGCCGTCTTCTTAAACCCATCTTTATCTTATATATATATTCGCTTTTAAAACAACAGGCAACGACACTATTATCTCGACGATCGCTCTTTTTGTCAATCTCTCTGTCTGTCTTTCTGTCTCTCTCTCTCTCTCTCTCTCGACTTGTCGCCGTGAAACGCGCGCACTTCTTCTTCTTCTTCTTCTTCTTCAACGAGAAAACTGCGGCGCGGAGGGTTGTTAAGTTAACTTTTCCCCAACCAAAAAGGTGACTGAGCATCAAAATCAAGAAAAAAAAAAATAGGAAAACCCTAAATAAACTCCATTTTTTATTCGAAGGGAGAAGAAAAAAAAAACGAAAAGAGAACTCTCTCACTCTCTCGACTCGCATCCTCCTCTCTGCGACGAGAAGAAAGAGAGAGAGAAGGAGAGAGAGAGATGGGCGAAGAGGAGGAGAACGAGGAAAGTTTTCTCCGCTCGTCTATGTCGTCTATGTCGTCGTCTACTTCGCAAAGATTTACGTGTTTGCACGTGGCGGAGAAACCGTCTCTGGCGAAATCGATCGCGCAGCTTTTGTGCGAAAACAACAACGACGGTTCGTTAAAGACGAAGAAATCGTCGATCGGCGCGATCGACGTGCACGAGTTTTCGCGGCCGTTTTTGCAACGAAAAGACTGCTTGCACCGATTTACCTCGGTCGCGGGCCACGTGTGCTCGATCGACTTTCCGGACAGGTTTCAGGATTGGGAAATCGATCCGAAACTTTTGTTCGATTGCAAGACGGAAAAGAGGGTGACTTCGGGGAGAGTGCGAGGGAGTTTAGAGCGGGAAGCGAGAACGTGCGATGCGCTCGTGTTGTGGTTAGATTGCGACCGAGAAGGAGAGAACATATGTTTTGAGGTGATGGACGCGGTCGTACCTCGCATGCGTGGGAGTGGTGAGAATGTTTTCAGGGCAAAGTTTAGCGCGATATCGAAACCGAGCGTAGAGAACGCGATGAAAAACTTAGCGAAGCCGAATAAGGACGAGAGTGATGCGGTGGACGCGAGGCAAGAGCTTGATTTGAAAATGGGCGTCGCGTTTACGCGGTTTCAGACGAAGTATTTCCAGGATAAGTTTAGCGGGTTTGATTCGAGGTGCGTGAGTTACGGTCCGTGTCAAACGCCGACGCTTGGATTTTGCGTGAAGAGACATTTGGAGATTATACGCTTCGTGCCGGAGAGTTTTTGGCGCTTAAAGTTAAATTTACCACAATCAGCGACGGCAATAAAAGTAAAAACACCAATATCAACGGATGTGGGAATAGATGGCGACGACGAAAGTGCGACAAGTTACGAAATATCCGAGTGGAAGTGGCACCGCGAACGCGTTTTTGACGAACCGAGCGCGATGTCTTTAGAAGCGTTGTGTTCGGATTTTCTGAAAAAGAATAACAAAAAAGGCAAATTGGTCAGCACGACCCGGTCGAAACAATCGAAGCGGCCTCCTCCGGGCATGAATACGGTTGAAATGTTGAAAACGTGTTCGAAAATGGGTATTGGCGCGCATCGAGCGATGCAAATTGCCGAGAGATTATACTTGGACGGTTTCATTTCCTACCCGCGAACGGAATCGTCGGCGTACCCACCCGGGTTTGATTTCAAAAGCATCGTCGCCTCGCAAACAGGCAACGACGAGTGGGGCGATGTCGCGAAGAAGATTTTAAATTTTCCCTCGATTCGAAAACCGTCCGGCGGGCAAGACGCCGGCGATCACCCGCCGATTACGCCCGCCGGAAGATTCGGTAATCGAAATTCTATGAGCGGCGAAATGTTTCGCGTGTACGAGCTCGTTTCGCGACACTTTTTGGCGACGTTACTTCCAGATTTAGTCTTGGAGAATATAGAGAGCGAAATTGTGATTGCAGAGAGCGAGCGATGGAAGGCTAAAGGCGTGAAAGTTCTCGATTTTGGATGGACAGAGGCTTTGCCGAGACGCGCTCCGAAACTTAAAATAATTCCGGACGCGTATCAATTATCCGAAAACGAGAGTAAAAATAATACGAGCAGAGATGTGGACGTAAATTCAGTCACAATTGACCGGGGCGAAACGCAACCACCGAATTATCTCACGGAATCAGAACTCATAGGCACGATGGAGAAGAACGGTATCGGCACCGACGCTTCCATTCCAACGCACATCAACACCGTCGAGGCGCGTAAATATTGCGAAATCGTCCCAAGAGACGGGCGGAGAGTCATACCGACTGATTTAGGAATCACGTTGTGTCGAGCGTACGCGTCCATCGACGAAGAGCTCGCGCTACCGACCGTTCGCGCGCACATCGAAAAACAACTCGATTTAATCGCCGAAGGTAAAGCGGATAAAAACGCTGTAGTTTCGCAAGCTTTGATGCAAATCAAGGCTAAGTTTGTGCATTTCGAAAAGAACATCGCCATCGTGGATAACTTATTCGAGGCTTCGTTCGCGTCGCCTAAAGAGCTTCAATCGACTCCACACACCGTTTGCGGTCGATGTCGAAGGTATTTGAAACTTCAAGCGTCTGGGAGGCGACACGGACGGAAAACGTATCGGTTGTTTTGTGAAACCGAGGCGGAAACGTTTGAATGCCCGCGAAACGCGAGCTCGATTAAACCGTGGTCGGGAAGATTTTGCGATATTTGCGATTTTGAGTTATCGATATACGAAACGTCCGACGGCGAACGCGCGTATCCGTTCTGTCCGTTTTGCTATAACCATCCGCCAGATTTTGGGACTTCTTCGAATAAAAGTGGCGGGTGCCCGCACTCTGTTTTACATCCGATCGTGAGCGAACGCGCAATCGCCCCGTGTCCAGAGTGTGAAAAGGAAGCCGGTAAGGATCCGTATTACTTGGCGAACGCAACTTTAGGCGCCACATCGTCATCGACTGCGGCTACCTCCTCCGTGGTTTCATTGCCACAACTCTTGCTCGACCCGATTTTACGCAAAGGCGGACGATGGCGATTAAATTGTACCAAATGTGACTTGATCATTGGTTTACCCAAAGGTTTGAAGAAAGTCGAAGTGTCCGACGAGCACGAGTGTTCCGCGTGCGACGCGAAGTGTTTGATAATGACGAAAGTCTGCGGCGAACGAGACGAAACGGAGGAGTTTGAGAAAATCGCTTGTTGCTTCTGCGAAGACGACATACGAGACGCGTCGACTGTTCAGTTGGCCAGTTCTCTCGCCGCGAACAATGCAAGTGGTGGTAGCAGAGGAGGTGGAAGAAAATAATAGAACTTAGCAATTAGTGCGTAGCGTAGCGTTGTTGTACAAGCAGTAGTAGTGAAACATTAGCAGATGCTAAAGCGACAATTTTGATTTACGAGCTATGATAGTATAATTACGTTGAATATTAAAATCTAAGTGTATTTGCCTCCTTCAATTAAGCCATCGCCTTCTTGACAATTGCGGATCTCTTCGATCTCGCAATCGCAACCTTAAATCTATCAAAATCAGTCAACGCCTTTCTCGCGCTTTGCTTCGCGATCTTTTGCCCCCACTTAGACGCCGCGAACTGCGCCGTCGCGTCCTTGTGCGCCGCCTCCAAAGCCGCCGCATCCGGACATCTCCCCGTGTCCAATTTAATCGGCGTGATTGCTAAGCGTTTCAAGTTGATGATGCATCGCTTGATGCCCGGCGCGTCGACTAAAACTCTGTTCTGGTCCACCAAGTCGACGATGACGACGAGCTTGCCGTAAAGTTTGTCCGCTTTCAAGTTGACTAACGCAACGCGGCCTAATTCGACGTTTCTCTGTTTTTCGCGAAAGAAGAAGAAGAGAGTAGAAACTGTGGTGAGTATGCGAAAACATTAACTACGCAGAAGGATGAACGAAAGAAAGAATCGCACTACTGCGAGTGACTGTAAAGACGTTTAGCCAGCGCCAGCACCGAGGATGATCGAGGCCTTCACGCTCGTCGCGCCGCGCGAGGACGTTGCCAGCGGTCATGAGGAAAGAGTCCCACTTTTTGTTCGTAAACCCCATCCACCGCAACGCGAAATCCCAAATGCGCGAGGGACGAAAAACCACCTCTCCTCGCATCACGTCTCGCGCCAAACCCGCAGAAACGAACACTCCGCGCATTTCTGCGCGAAACGAGACCGCTTCCCGCGTCGTTCCATCCTCGCGCGCGCGTCATTTCCGGCAATCTCTCACTTCTCGCGCCTAAAAATTTCCCCCTGGGGGGGGCCTCTTTCTCTTTACATATATAAAGCGCGCGCGCTTCGAATCCGCCCCAGTCCGACCCACACGCGACCGCGCAATCCGTCTCCTCCGTGGGTCATCGCGCGAAAAAAAGAAAAAAGGAAACGACGATGTTGTTTTAAAAACAAACGAGCGGGCTACGCGCGCGTACCTGGAACGGCATGGTTTAATATTTCTGTGTGTGTTGTGTGGTTTGTGACGCGAAAGATGTTTCTTCTTCCGGGGCCCTTTTTTTCCGGTAGCGAGCGCTTGTAGGGTTTAACACCCTAAAATATTGCCGCTCTTTTCCTTCCCCATTTGCAAATAAAATGTCTTCAAGATTATAGTAGACACAGCGCGCGCGCAAAAATGACATCTCCGAGAAGCACGAAAGGACGAAGAAAGAAGTCCTCTCCTCGAATCGCCGTTACCGTGCTCGTCTCGGTAGCCGCGATGACGACTTCGCTTTTATTCCATCGCGCGGAAGCGTACATGGCGGCGATAAACCCGGCGAAAGCATTTTCCAATCAACTCCAATCCTCTTCGGCATCATCACCGTCTTCACTCGGCGGGGAAGAAGAAGAGAGCGACTTTATGAGCGATAGCGCGCCGTCGTTGAACCCGAACGATTACAAAGAGTTCACGCAAACCTACTCCGAAAAAGCCGAAACCGACGCGCTGATGAATAACGGCGACGAGACGGAGTATCATCCGGAAAACGACGTCGAAGGGCAGCTCGATTTGAGCAACAAAGCATCCACGCACGAGATTTTAGAGGCGTTGTCCGATCAGGCGATTGCGGACGACGCGGAGGAACAGATCGAATCGGTTTTGGACGGGGAAGCGGAAGCAGACAGCGACGGGTTTGTGGTCGAACACGACCACGGGGACCCGAACGGGCACCGGTGTAAACCGTTAGTCGGATTGAGAGGATTGGAGACGTTGCGTAAGAACGAAAAGAGGCTGAAGGAAGCGCACGAACGCGGGTTGAACCGGGAGGAGTTGAAGAAGAATCCGGAAGGGTTGTTAGAGAGAGAGGCGGCGTACATCGACGCCGAGGAGACGAGGATTGGGTACGAGAACTGTTTGACGACCGTGATGCCGACGTTGTTGAAGACGACGGATTTTACGGCGACTATTCGGTGCGAGACTAAAACGGCGCACGATAACTTCAACAAGTATCGCCGAGACGCGTTGAAGAATAAGCAGTGGTACGACGAGTTACCCGTCCGAGGCCGGTTTTCGCACACTCGAGGCACGGTGTCGAAAAAAGCCGGAAAAGTAATCGCGCTGTACAACGGTTACGCCGTCTGCGTGAAAGAAACCATCCCGACGCTCCACTTACACCTGATGGATTTACACAAAGTCGCGAAAAACGCCGATGACACGCACCATCTCATCGAGCGGCCGAAATACGATCCGAGAGGGATTTACAAGTCCAACGGAAAACCAGCCGGAGGGAACGCTGGGTTGGAAAAAAGCGTCAAAGAGGCGTTCCATTTGTTCTCCACGAAAGACGAGAACGGGAACAAAGTCAAGGGCAAGAAAGGAAGGCGGATGATGCTCGCTCTCGAGGAGCGAGTGGAGGAGGAGGAGGAAGAACCTTCTTCTTCCTCCGCGCGACGATAGACGGAGAGAGAAAGAGAGAGAAAACTTGTAACACGAAAATACTACATAGATTCTTAGAGTAATAAAACACCATCGCGAGAAGGGCGAGACTGTGATACACGTAAATGCGCGCGCTTCAAAGAGAGAGAGAGAGTTTAAAGAGAGAGGATACGACCCGCGCGCTTTTCGTCTCTTCTTCTCTTTTGTTTCTTTTTGTCTTCTTTTTCTTCGAAATTTGCTTCAAAATTACTCTCACACGACTCTCATCTTCTCTAAAGAAAGAAGAAGAAGAAGAAGAAGAAGAGTTTGTGCGCCCGAGTCGGAGAGAAAAGAGGAAGAAGAAGAGAGAAAGCGCGCTGGATATAAACGCCACCACGTTTTTCTTTCTCTCTCTCTCTCTCTCGTCCTTCGCGGTTTTTAAAAGTAAATACGCGCGTGCTCGTGTGAAAATTTGGATCGATCAAATTTCCCCGCCGAGCGCGCGCGCGTATTTTAATTAATTCTCTTTCCTCTCTCTCTTTTGAGTCGCTACCCCATCATGGCAGAAGAAGAGGAGAAGAGAGAAGGAGAGGAGGAAGCGCGAAACGACGCGAGCGAGGAAGCGCCGACGAAAACGGCGGGAGAAGAAGAAGGAGAACAAAATGAAAAATTAGAAGAAGAAGAGAAAGACGTCGGCGCCGATGAAGAAGAGAAGGAGGACGCTTCGGACGACGGTTCAGACGGCGACGACGATTCGGACGACGACGATTCAGACGACGACGACGACGACGATGATTCGGACGAATCTGGCGACGAGGAACCGTCCGATGCGGAAGATCTCGACGATGACGAAGAAGAAGAAGAAGACGAAGAAGAAGATAGAAAAAAGAGAAAGAAAAAGAAGCGCAAAAACAAGTTCATCGACGACGTCGCGGACGAAGACGACGACGAGGACGACCGACGGAAAAAGAAGAAGAAAAGGGCAAAAGGTAAAGATGGCAAAGCGGTGAGCCGATTTATCGACGACATCGCCGATGCGGCCGGGTCGGACGACGAGGAGGACGAAGAAGGCGACGAGGATGAACCCATCGACGACGCCGAGAGAGAAGCTTTGGCGAGAGAGATGGACACGAGATTGCACGCGAGAGTCGAACAAGCGGCGAGGATTGATGCCGCGGATGATGAGGAGTTAGAGAGGATGGTGAAGGAGAGGTACGAGTCCAGACGCTACGCCGATGCCTACGACGAGGAAGGTCAGAGACGAGGTCCAATCGTGAACGAGTACGTCGATCAGCAGTCGTTGCATCCAACCGTTCGCGATCCGAAACTTTGGATGGTCCCGGTAAAACAAGGTAAAGAGAGAGAAGTAACGATTTGTTTGATGCAGAAGATGATCAACTTGCAGAAAACGAACAAGCCGCCGATGAAAATCATGTCCGTGGTGACGCAAGATCATTTGAAAGGGTACGTCTATGTCGAAGCCATGCGCGACGATCACGTCAAGAAGGCTTTGCAAGGATTGAGGCACGTGTATCACATGAAACCTCCGAGACTGGTTCCGTTGAAGGAAATGGTTGAATCAATTTCCGTTGTGCAGAAAGAAGTCGAGGTCGTCCGACCGGATTCGTGGGTTCGCATGCGATCGGGAGTTTACAAGGCGGATTTGGCTAAAGTTGTCGAAGTGAATTACGGGGATAACTCGTGCGTGGTGAAAATCTTACCTCGATTCGATTACCAACATTTGGCGGATAAAGAATCCGGCGAGGCAAAGAATAAGCCGAAACCGACGGTGCGACCAGCCGCGAGATTATTTTCCGAAACTGAAGCCAAGAACAAGAACTTATCGTTTGAACGCGGGAGATTCGATCGACAGTTGAACGACCGCGTGGATGTTTTGTGCGGGACACACAAAATCAAAGACGGATATTTGTTGAAACGATGCGCGTTAACGACGGTGAAACTAACCGAGGCGCCCTCGCTCGATGAGATCCAAAAGTTTGCCCCAGGCGGCGACGACGACGACGATTTTGATGACGACGAAGACGAAGACGGCGGTGCGCGACGAAAGAAGTCGAACAACCACATCAATCGCCTCGCGAAACTCACTATGAATGAAAAGAACCTCACCAAGAACGTGGCGGCCAGATTCCTTGTCGGCGATCAAGTCATCGTCGTTGAAGGCGATCTTCGAAACTTGGAAGGGGTGATAAAACGTGTCGATGCCGATGGACGCGTCATTGTCGATCCTTCGCACAAAGATCTCACCGATCCGTTACCATTCAATCCGGAGCAGTTGCGCAAACACTTTAAAGTCGGTTCTACCGTGCGCGTCGTTCACGGCGCGCACGAAGGCGCGAGCGGGATGGTGGTTAAAGTTTCCGACCAAATCGCGACTATTTTTTCCACCTCTACGAACGAGGAATTTTCAGTCTTCATGCGCGATCTCGCAGACGATGCTGAAGCGGCAACGCGCGTCGATCGCATAGGCGAGTACGCTTTGCACGATTTGGCCATGTTGGACGACGGAAACGTCGGTGTTTTGACGCGGGTGGAGAAAGACGTCGCGTTTGTGCTCACAAATGTCGGTACGTTAGAACGGCCGAACGTGAAAGCGTGCAAACTCTCGGATTTCAAACGAAAGATGAACTCGAGAAATCAAACGGCGCAAGACGGTGCGATGGAACTCATCGACGTTGGATCTATCGTCCGAATAAACGAAGGTCAATTGAAAGACGTCAACGCGACTGTGGAACACATCTACAAAGGTACGATTTGGGTCAAAGCCAGAGGTGTTCAAAGAGACGGCGGGATTGTCTGTTTGCGATCTCGTCAGTGCTTTGTCCACGGCGGCCAAGGAACTCGACAAGGTGGAGCCATTCCAGGTCTCACGCCCGCCATGCAATCGGCGTTTACAAACGCGCCGAAATCACCAGGTCATGCGCTCATCGCGCAATCCATGGGCCTCACCGCCCAAATGGCCAACGCGAGTGGCGGTATGTATCAACAGCCAGTGGTCCAGCAGCGACGACCGGTTATTCAGCAGCGCATGGGCAGAGAACGCGCCGATCCCATGGTTGGTAAGCTCGTCACCATTAGACGAGGCGTGTACGCCGGATACAAAGGGAAAGTGGTCGACTGCGGACCGAAAACAGCACGAGTTGAATTACAAGCGCAAGCAAGAACGGTCACAGTCAACAGAGATGAGCTCGGTGGTGGACCCGGGTCTACTTCGACGTACGGCACGGCTGCTCCGGCTGCGTACGGAGGTTACGGCTACGGTCAACAACCTGTGGATCGCTACGCGGCACAAACGCCGGCACACACGGCGGCGACGCCGGCGCACGGTTCGGGCTACGCAACGACGCCGGCCAGAGACAACGCGTGGAACCCAACGATGACTCCAGGAAGAGAAGACGCCTGGGGTGCGGACGAACCAGCGGGAGCTCAAGCCGGGTCCATCGCCGCCGAATACGGCAAGAACGAGAAGGGCGGAAAGAAGCAACTCGTTCCGGATGGTTACGATGGCGATTACTTGCCTGGTACGGTCGTGAAACTCATGAATGGCTCGCAAGGTGTCGTGAAAAGAGTTCACGGCGTCGGTGGTTCTGCATTAGACGTCCAACCGGGCATTTCCAACGTCAAATCTGGCGTAGAACACTTTGAGAAAATTTCTCGAGGCGCTCGCGCGGAAACCGTGGCGGAAGAAAACGTCGAATTGGTCGTTCCGCTCAAAGGCGACGACGTCATCGTCGTCAATGGCGATGAGCGAGGGGAAGTTGCAGAATTGGTCATGGTGGACGGTGCAGATGGCGTGTTGAAAATCAAATCGAGCAATCAAGAAAAGAACGGAGAAGTCATCATCGTCGACATGTCGCGATTGGCGAGGTACTTTGACGATAAATAAAACACAAAGAAGAAAACTGAAAGAAAAGTGAAAGAATACAAAACATTTTTGAGTTGAACACACACATATAATAATAATATAACTTACTACTACGTATCTAGATTGAAAATCCTATGCTAACTGTTACTAATGCGCTCATCTACACGTACTAACTTAACGCTCTATTTACCCGGTCCTCCCAACAAACCGACGCAGCCTTCTTTCGATGCCATGCACCGCGCGTACGTCTCGCGTTGGAACTTCACTAGACTACCCACAACTGGCTGCCGTTCAACGATGTTCCCGTCGGGCAAGTAGTCTCGATGATATTTCACTAAATCGCTCCCGTCTTCCATAAATTTCAACACGGTCACCCCGGGAAGATCTCGAAAGCTCCCTATTCCCAAATCCATGCTCAGATTCCATTCGGCGACGTACTTGTTGCCGTCGCATACCTCGTCCGTCACCGAGAGCCACTGCCGAGAAAAATCGAATTGATTTTTCAAGTACTGCCGCATGTTTTCCCGTCCGACGACATGCGTCAATCCCGGTCCGTCCGTGTATTCCACGTTCGCGGAATAATGCGACAAACACGCTTGCTTCCAGTTCTTCGTGCCCGGTTCTTGGTTGCACACCAATATCGCTCTCGCGATATCTAATCGCTCTTTCGTAAAGTTCCCACAAGACGCGGTCGCGGGGACGCTCGTTTCCGGAATGGGCAGAAACTTCGTCTCCGCGAACGCGGCGTCGCCTTTATTAACAACACCGATGGTGGCGTTCGAAACGACGACGAACGCGAACAACGCGACAGACGCGGACGCGACCGCGTTGTTGTCGTTGCACTTTCCACTTTCATCCTTCGCTTCGCATCGCGGATTCCCTCCTCCTCCTCCTCTTTCGACGTCGCACCGCCGAAGCGCATTTCCAATTCTTCTTCTTTTCTCGCTCGCAAATGCGACGAAACGACCACCGGCGCTTCTTCGCGAAGAAGAAGCGAAGACGACTCGCCCCGGCGGCGGTGCGCGAGGCGAGGAGGACGACATAAAAAAGGAAGGAGCGCTTCGCTTTTTTTTTGTTAACTTTTTTTTGTTTTACGAGAGAGAGAGAAACAAAAAATCTGAAACCCTAAACAGTAGATTTTCCATTTTATCCATCTTTGCTTTCGCCGGATCTTTCTTCACACGCACGCGCTTTGGTTCTACATAAACACACAACGCACACAACGCACACACGCTTATTAAATGAGAATGTTTTCGTCGTTATCCATGACGTCGTCCTCTTCGTCGTGCGCGCTCATGAAATCCTGCGCGACGCGATACTCGAAATACGTCTTGTTGAGGAATTCCAATCGAAAGCGCAGCAGCAGTTCTTCTTCTTCTTCTTCTTCGGTGAGAGCGTCCTCCGCTCCGGCGACGACGAATGCGACGACGGCGGCGTCGGAGCTTTACCCGGAGGACGTGGAGATTAAAATTCCTCCGAACGATGGGACCGTTCGCGTTCGCTTCGCGCCGTCTCCGACGGGAAGTTTACACGTCGGTGGCGCGAGAACCGCGCTGTTCAATTGGTTGTACGCGAAAAAGACGGGAGGGAAGTTCATCTTGCGAGTGGAAGACACGGACACGGCGCGGTCGACGAGGGAGAGCGAACAGAGCATGCTTGCGGATTTGAACTGGTTGGGTTTGGATTACGACGAAGGACCGGAAAAAGGAGGCGAGTTTGGCCCGTACAGGCAATCGGAGAGAGGCGCCATTTACCAGACGCTCGCGAGGCGATTGATGAAGTCGGGACACGTGTACAAGTGCTTTTGCACGGACGAGGAGTTGGAGCAGATGCGAGCGGAACAAGAGGCGAAGAAATTACCGCCGAAGTACGTGGGGAAGTGGAAGACGGCGTCGGAGGAGGAAGTGAAGGCGATGGAGGCGACGGGCGCTCCGTATACGTACAGATTTCGCGTGCCGGAAGGCGAACGCATTGAAATCGACGATTTGATTAGAGGTAAAGTTGGATGGGACACGGACACGCTCGGAGATTTCGTCATTTTACGATCGAACGGGATTCCGGTGTATAACTTTTGCGTGGCGGTGGACGATGCGACCATGGGTATCACGCACGTGTTGAGAGCAGAGGAGCATTTGCCAAACACTTTGAGACAAGCGTTGGTGTACGATGCGTTGGAATTCAAGAGACCGATTTTCGGTCACATGTCGTTGATCTTAGCGCCGGATCGTTCCAAGTTGAGCAAACGACACGGCGCGACGTCTGTTGGACAGTTCAAAGAGCAAGGATATTTACAAAAAACCATGATTAACTTTTTAGCGTTGTTAGGATGGAACGATGGCACCGAAAAAGAAATTTACGAGGTGGACGAGTTGGCGCCGTTGTTTGAGATTGAACGCATTAATAAGAGCCCGGCGGTGTTTGATACGGTTAAATTGAACTGGATGAACGGTCAACACATTAAGTTATTACCGGAAAGCGAACAAAACGAAATGTTAGGGGCAGCGATGGAAAAATCTGGGGTGATGAGCGCGTCGGCGAGCGACGACGCGAAGAAAATGGCGATAAGTTTGGTGAAGGATTCCATCGAGTTGACCGAGGACGTCAGCGCGAAAGTGAAGGAGATTTTGGAATATCCGTTGCAAGAGGAAATGAAAACGAACGAACAAATGCAAAAAGTCATCGAGGATGATTTCCAACCGATCGTAGATGCCATCGTGACTGCGTACGAATCCGGAGAGTTGCAAGAGTACGTGAAGAATAACGAGGTGAAAAAATTCATCAACGCGACGGGTAAAGCGTTGGACAGAAAAGGGAAGCGGTTGTTCATGCCTTTTAGAATCGCGTTGACTGGACGAACGGCTGGACCGGAAGTCGGGGACGCTTTAGTGTTGTTGGGTATGTTGAAAGATGGGGATTCATCGAGCGCGGTTTTGTTAGACGAAAGAATCAAAACGTTGAAGGAAACGTTCTCGAAGTAATTGGTATATTATGCTGTGATAAAATACTCGTAATAATAATAATAATAATATAACAAATAAAACAACGCGCCGCGATGTGACGCGTCGTCTTTATTCCGCTTCGCTGCCTTCTTCGTTTACGTTTTCTTCTTCTTTCGGTTTTTCGGATGATTGCACCGCAGCGACGACCGGCTTTGGCGATTCCGATTTCTTCGGGTAACTCGTCTTTTTCGTGTTGCTAGACACCGTGCTCACGGTATCTTTGACCAACCCAACCGTGGAATTCGTCAACTCTCGAACGTCCAAACCGGTTTGCGACTCGACCTCATCCAACGTTTTGGACAAACCCAAATCGTCGTCTTTGACGAGGAGAGAGAACAAGAAATACGCCGATACGCCAAAGCCAATCAACTCGAAAACGTCGCCCAACGCCACCGGCAAGACGACTAAAGACGAGAAAGAAGCCAAGGAAAAGGCGGCGATCAAACCGTACGTGCCGATTTCATCTTTCGACATGGACGAAGCAGAATAAGACTTTGCCGCTTTCTTCTTCTCTGGCTGCTCTTCTTTCTTCTTCATTTGCACCGGCAACGCGATTTTCGCGGCTGGCGGCGCCTCCGCCGGCGCGCTCTTCTTCTCCCCTCTCAAACTGGCAAACATGTTCGAAAACACCACCGTCTGTGCTCTCTTCGTCGCCGGCGCCTTCGCCGCAACCTTCCCTCTCGAATTCACGATCTGCTTGATCGGTTTAATCGGCTGCTTCTTAATCGTATACTGTGACTTCACCGGCGGCCCCGACCGCTTCCGCTTCAGCGCCGGAAACGGAGTGTACGCCTCCTTACTCTTCTTCGCGACGACGGTTTTCACCTTTGGCGTCGCGAAGAACGCCTTCTGCTTCTTCGGTTTCACCGTCGCCGAAAACGAAATCGGTTTGTTCTTCTTTTTCGCGGGAGAGGCGGCAATTTTGATTGGATTCATCAACGAAATCATCGGTTTCGATTTGTTCGTCGCCGTTTTCTTTTTCTGCTGCGCTTGAAATTTTTTCTTGTCGTTGTTTCCTCGTCGAAGAAATTGCGTTCCAGTTTTTGAAGGTTTCAACACCGGCGGGAAACGGTCGTAGAAGGAGTTTCGCAAACCGACGGACGTTTTCGTCTTTTTCCCGGCGTCGAGGTACGATTTGACTTTCGGCTTATCGTCGTCGTCGTCGTTGGAAGAAGAAGAAGAGGCTTTGACGACGAAAAGTGAAACGTTCTCACTTCTCGAAGAAGAAGAAGAAGATGAAATTTTCGATTTCAAAGCTTTATTGCCGCTGACGAAAGAAGAAAACTGCGTTCTCGTCGTCGTCGTCGCGCGTCCAAAACACGACGATGATGATGCCAACATCATTCTTTTCGTTTATTTTTTCTCTCTCCTCACAACACGATTAGCGTACGTGTACTAGTAAGTAACGCGTTTTTGAAAAGTGATGCGAATAAAAATTTTTTCTCTCACACAGAAAAAAAATCTGAAATCGCGACGCAGAGAGAGATATTTTTTGTCCGCTGTTTGTCTCTTCTCTGTCTGCGATCTGTTTTTTCTCTCTTCGCGTTTTTAATTAAAGTCAAAGCTTTTGGTGCGCGAAAGAGAGAGAAGAAGAAGAAGAAGAAGAAGAAAAATCAAAGGGCAAAAAAAATAATTTGCTCTCTCTCTCTCTCTCTCTCTCTCTCTCTTCTCAATGTTTTTTCAAACTGCGCCAGAACACCACCAACACCAACACCGACACAACGACAACACGCACACACGCGCACATATAAAATGGCCAAAAGAACGAAATCGGCGAGAAAAGCCGCGAAGAAATCCGCATCGGTACGCGTTTACGGACGATTATTCCGTTTTGTTGGCTTTTGGAAAAGTGTTTTGTTGGCTTTTATTGGGGAGAAAGATTTGAAAAATGACCTCTCTCTCTCTCTCTCTCATTCCCCCAATTGTCTCTACTGCAATCGTCCAATTCTCTCCCTCTCTCTTCCCGAAGAGGGAGGGGATTTTTATACGACGCCTAATAAAACTCAACATCCACATTCTCTCTTCGATCTTATTTAAAAACAACAACAGAAACCGTCCGCTCCGAGACAGCGCACTCCCGCGCGTAAAGGCTACAAAGTCTGGACGGAACCGGAAAAGGCTGCGTTGACAGCCGGGGTAGCGAAATACGGTCCAGGTAATTTTCTTTTTTTTTTGTTAACTTTTATAGAGGGGGAGTCTCTCGTATTTTTTTTTGCCTATTTTTTTAGGCTAATTTAGGCAATTTTTTTTTTCTGCCCCCCCTGGGTTTCTTTGAGAGGAGAGCGTTTTCTGTTTGCGCACGAGCGACCTGCGCGGACAGAGAGAGAGCGCAACGCGTCCCCAACGCGGCTGTTTCGTTATTTTCAACGCGAAGGGCGCCGCGGAGAAAACGAGAGAAGAGACAGAGAGAAAGAAAAAAGCCCTACCAAATTTTTTGAATTTGTTTTTTGAATTTTTTGCCCCCCAACAAAGAGTAAACGGCTAAATTTTTTTCTTCGAGTTCGTTCGACGACGAGGGGAGAAGAAAAGAAGAGCGAGAGAGAAGAAGAAAAAACTAACAACAAAACGACCTCTTCTCTTCTTCTTTCGCGAATATCTTAATGAATAACATACGCAAAGGTCAATGGAAGAAAATCTTGGACGACCCGGCGTTTGGCCCGAGATTGACCAACAGATCGAACGTGGATCTCAAGGACAAGTGGCGCGGAGCGTCCCCGACGCCGACGAAGAAGAAGACGGGAACTCCGGTGGCGGTGACGAAAGCGACGGGCGCGAAGCCGTCCTCGGCGAAAAAGTTGGCGTTTACGAAGAGTCCGACTATTGGCGTGAGAAGATCGCCGTCGAAAGCGAGACCGAGCTACACGAAGACGAAACCGGCGCCGCCGCCGAAAAGGCCGAGCAGCGCGAGAAAGGCGGCTGCTCCGGCGAAGAAGCCGGCGGCTCCAGCGAAGAAGGTGAGTTCGCCTGCGCCGGCGAAGAAGAGCGCTCCGGCGAAGGCTTCGAGCGGCGGATGCGTTATTATGTAATTTGTTTTTGAACTTTTAAATAAAGAGAGAAGGGGAAAGAGAAGGAGAGGGAGAGATGACGACGAGTGATCGGGAGGAAGAGTTTGAAGGAAAAAGAGAGAGAGGGGCGGTCGATTGTTCGTTATTACATGTAAATGAAAAATTTAGAGGAGAGAGAAAAAGACACACACATACGACGTTATTCGTAATCAACTTAGGAACTTTTATATATATATATATGTGAAACTAAATACTATTTTATATCACAACGCACTCTCTCTCTCTATGACTGATGCTACGCGAGGATATTTTTATCAGTATTAGTATTTTAATCGGAGTTGTTGCTGACCATTTCGATCCACTGTCTTAACAAATCGCTAATCGTCGACGGCAACTGGTTCGATTCTTGAACAACCACGTAATACGGAAACGGAAACGAGTCCAAGTATTTCGTCATTTTCGGTTTGCCTTTATCAAATGATACGGATTGCATGTCCAATAAAGATTTATCCGGGTTATCGAGGACGATGAACGCGATGAGCACGCCTTTTTGGTTCCCAAACTCGCGCATGACTTTCGATAAGGCTTCTTTCTCGTGGAACTGCCCGTCCGCGATGATGAGGACGAGTTGCTGGAGGTTCGAGCCGGCGTCGGCACTGCCACGAGAACTGGAATTTTCTCGCGCCAAAGAAAGTTGCTGGTGTAAACTTTCCAGCAACGTCACCATCGGTCGATCGGCTAACGTGCTGTCCTGACGAAACGTGAGCTTGGAGACCAATTTTGGGCCGTTTTGGTCCGCGAACGGTTCACCGAGCGGGTGTAACGTCTTCACGCATCCACCAAAACCGACGACGCCAATGTCGCCGACTTCTAATCGACTCATAGCTCTCGCTAATAAGACCATTGCCTCGAGTGCCGCGCGGTCGCGTTTATTTTCCGACATCGATAATGAATCGTCCACGGCTAGCACGACTTGATATCTTCTCTCGGACGGTTTCGATCGACGAAGCCAAATTTTGTCCTTTCGGAAATCAGAGGCGATGTACGGGATGATTTTGCGCATGTTCAAACGTTTCCCCGTTCGGTAGTCGCCGCGCAAGCGAGACGCTAACGTTGGTTCGAGAATTAATCGGAGCTGTTCGCTCAATTCGCCAGAGAGAGCGCCGGTTAAATCTTCTAAAGTTCTCCAAAGATGTTGCGCCGCGTCTTCGTCCATTTCAGAAATCGCGTTGTCTTTATCTTCACGGAACATTTGTAAATCTTTTTCGGCTTCTGCACGGGCAATTTCAATCTCTTCCTCGGTCAGCTCGCGCGTCGTTGTGGCCCGCTCTTCCTCGTCATCGTCGTGTTCGATGTTTGCGTTCTTCAGCTCGACGATAGCTTCTTCGAGCAGGCGTTTCTCTTCCAGTTCTTTCTTCTTTCGCAGAAGCGCAGCTTCATCGGTCTCGTCGTCGGACGCCATGTTTTCACTGTCGTCATTTTGATCGTCATCTTTCACCTCACCTCCATTGGCATCAACGTTATCCTCGCGCTGTAACTCATCGTCCGGAGCAAAGTTCTTGTCGCGATGATTTTTCTTCTTGTTGCCCTTCTTTTGCTGCTGCTTTTCCGCCATCTCGCCTGCGACGTCTTCCTCCTCTTTCTTCATCGGATCTTCTTTATTTCTCGCGTCGAGATCAGCCTGATCGATTTTCTTGTTCTTCTCGTCTTTATTTTTGAAGAACTCTTCGGCGTTGATTTCTTTTTCATCGTCGTTGAGCTGTTCTTCCTCACCTTCTTCCCCAGTATTCGCACCTTTAAGTTTTTGCGTCACGGCTTGTTCCTCCGTCGCCGGAGCCAAAGCGGCTGGTCCTTTCTCTTCGTTCTCTTCGCCGCCGTGCATAAACTCAAATTCCGCCGCGGCATCGTTTTCGTTTATGTCGTCGTTTTCCCCACCGCCAGTATTTTTTGCGTTCTCGTCTTCTTCGTTCTCGTCATCGCCGACGATCGACAAGTTCTCGCGCCATTTCTTCATAGCTGCGGCGAGAGAGCGATGGGGGTTCATCTCTGGACCACCGCTCTTCTTCGATTTATTATCCTCGTTTTGATTCGCATTATTTTGCTCGGCGTCGTCATCCATGGGTTGTGCGGAAGTTGGAACCGCGGCACCCTTACCAGCGGCTTCGCCGTCGCCGTCGCCGTCGCCAGCATCGTCCTCGTCCTCGTTAGGATTTTGAAATCCAGCAGTCGATCGCACCGGCGCTTCTTTATTTGCTTCTCTTTGCTCTTTCGTGAGATTCGGATCGTCGTCGGTTTCTGGTTCATCTTGGCCTACGTTTCTATTCGGCTGCGTTCGTGCGCTTCCATCACCAGCCGTTCCGCGTGCACTCGCCGCGCCTTGTTCGCCGCCTTGACCGTGTTGTTGCTGCTGCTCGGATTCGTCGATTTCGCAGTCGTCTCCGCCACCACCGTCTCCAGCACCTCTTGGCCCGGCTTGATTCCGTGCATCTTTATCTTCTTCGTCATGTGCCTCTTGAGCGTTGGCATCGTTAACTGCGTCGTCTTTGCCGTCTTGATCGATTTGACCATCTTCTTCCTCTTCCTCTCCGTTGTCAACGTCCATGTCGTCTTCACCGGCTTCTTTTTCGTTCTCCCGGGCGTCGTCGTCTGGGTTCATATCGGCGTCGCTTTGATCGTCTCGATCGTCTTTGTTTTCGCCGTTTTCACCGGTCAAGTCACCGTCATCGTTCATATCGTCCGTTGGTTTCGATCTGTCTTCTCCTTCTTCTTCATCGTTTTCTTCTTTCGCTTCATCTCCTCCGTCGAGTTCCATGTCGTTATCGCCTAGATCGATATCCAAGTCATCGTTCGCACCGTCGTCTTCGTCGTCGTCTTCTTCACCCTTTGGCGTGATACCAGTAGCATCTTTGACTTCTTCGTCGTTCAATTTGTTGTCGTCTTTCGTATCTTCGGCTTCCTCGTCTGGACTCTTATTCTTATCCTCTTTATCAGCTTCCGCCTCGTCTTTCTCCTTGTCCCCTTCGGATTTTCGCTGAGGTTTCTTACCTTCCTCTTTCCCATCCTCTTTCCCTTCTTCGTCTTCGTCTTTTCCGCGCATCTCTTCGTCTTTCGCATCTTCTCGCTTCATCGCGTCTCCTTTTTCAAACTCATCTGGGCCATCATCTTTTCCCTCCTCCTTCTCCTTTTTGTCGTCTTCCTCGTTCCATAGCCTCTCGTCGATGATATCGTTGCCATCTTCGTGATCACCCATTTCCTTCTCCAAATCTTCGTCTTCGTTGCCATCTTCCGGTTCATTTTCCACGTCGTGTGTGACGCCTTCAAAGTCAGATTTCATTTCAATGCCGCGATCTTCCTCTTCTTCTTCTCCGCCTTGTTTCGTTTGCTCCTTCTTTTCCTCATCTTGCTTCTCGGCGTCTTCCATGCCCAGAATTTGGTCCTCGTTATCGATTTGCTCGGAAACGTCTTTTTTACCTTCACCTTCGGCCGCTCCGGTTCCGTCTTTATCGTCAGATAACTTCATGTTTTCGCCATCACCGGTGCCTTTACCATCTCCGTCGTCCTTGGCGCCGCAGAAGCCCTCCTCACAGAGACCGCAGAAGACAGCGGTCAAGACTTTGGCTAATTTTGTCGACGCTCGATGATATTTGGAGTACTCGACGATAGTTTCTTTTGCAGTTAAAGCGATTGATCGGAACATCGGAGCAAGTTTTGCCGCGTTTACGATGGCGTTAGCACGACTCGCTTCAGAAGAAGCGGACGAAGTGATGCTTTCCGTGATGCGAGTGTAGGCGAGAGAGGCTTCGCGGATGGCTTCGCAGAGCGTTTCGAGACGCTTGGCGCCGACGGCGTTCCCGCAGTGTTTTTCATACACCTTGAATGAAGCTAACCCATCGTCCTCACCGTCGTTCTCTTCGTCATTTTTGCCGTCATTTGCAATGGCTTCAGTTGTTTTTTCTTCCTTTTCTTCCTCTTCGTCGGTCATTGCAGCTTTGTGAACTCCTTGCGCCCAAATCAAGGCGCGTTCGATGCACATCTCGAGCGACGCGTTAAACGAGTCCAAGCCAACGATTTCAGTGGATCGATTCTCGGCAACCTTAATATTTTTATTGTTCTCATTTTCACTCTTCTCAAATTGAGAAATTGCACTGCTTAAACGCGCACCTAATAGGTTGCGCAAAGGATCCCAACCTGGGCAATTCTCGCAATCCGACGCATACGTGCCGTACGTTTCCACGACATCTTTCGATCGCGCAGACTCTGCAACCACATCGTAAGCGATTTCAATATCTTTTGACGCAGCGTTAAGACGATCGAGCGCTACAGATAGAGCTCGTTTAGCTCGTAGACCGAGCATCGGTACAGCCCGCCAAGACGCGAACATTTCTTTCCCAGAAGTAGGATTGTGCGCCTCCGATGTGGGTTGAGGGCGTGCTTGTACAGCAGCCGAAAACGAAAGTTTCACGTACGGGTTGAGCGCTTCCCGAGCTTCTTCGCATCTCAACTCAACGTTTTGCAAAGCTTCGCGCGCCGTTTTTTCGCCCCAGGCGCCTCGAAGTTTGGGAATAGATTCGCAACTCGAAGACGCGATGGATGCCAAAATGGCGTCTTTCGCCGCGTCGGAAACGTCCTCTATGAATGCGCGGACATTGCACATCCATTCGGCAAGATTTCCACCAGATGAAGAACAATTGAGTGAAATAATATCCTCTTTTTCCTTCACACCATTTTGTTCTTCGGCTTCCTCCACCAATTTTTCCAACGAAGTTGCGAATTCATCCAAGATATTCTCTGATGCGAGTGCGGACGATAACGTCTTGCGTTGAGCGCGAAGTCTGTGCAAAAGATGTTCGCACATAGCTAACGCTCTGGTCGTTTGACTCACCTCTAAATCAGGATTTGGAGGATTATTATTCGTCACGTTTTGTAACCGCTGCACTCGAGACATTGCGATGTAGTAAGATTGATCGGCTGAATCAAATTCTTCGCCTTCTTCGGTAAGAAACCTTTCTCTTTGCCCGGCGGAGAGCGGTTCTAAGGGCGGTTCGGTAAACCATCGCGCGGGTTCGCGGAATTTTTCCGGGACGGCCGCGCGTTTATGCGTAATCCCGAGCTCAGGCAAAGTCTTCATGAGATCGTTGAGCGCTTTCTTTTTTATGGCCTTTTTGACTGTTTCGTCCGTGCGCAGAGCTGTGGCTCTGCGCGCGATGCGAGAGGCGAATGCGTCTATGTCGATGCTGCCAGCGCGAATTTGCAATCGGCGCGAAGTTTCCATGGTTGACGTTGCTAAAACGGATGTGATCTTTTTTGTCAAGGCATCCACGCGATGTAAAAGAGAAGAAGCGCTAATTTCTTCGCTTTTAATTGATTGCAAACGAGAAACTCGAGCGAGTAACTTTGATGTCGTAGTATCAAACATTCGCTTCTTCACCATCAAATCCGCGTCCAACTGTTCGAGCTTTCTCTGTGCAATCTCTTGTCTTTTTTCACGCTCGCGTTTCATCGTCGCTGCTTTGACCGCCTTATCAAACCTTTTCTTCTTCTTTTCTTCGTCCTCGTCCTCGATCTCTTCAAAAACTACTTCCAACGGGTCTTCGTCCGTTGGTGCCGCCGTCGCCTCTTCGTCGTCTTTCGATTGCTCCTTTGGCAAAACGGCTAACCCAGTACCATTTCTTGACGCAGATTCCAAGATGGGTAAGACAAGTTTTTGCAACGCGCGATCAAACTGACGAACGTGTTTGTGCAAAACACGTTCGTTGGATTCCGCTTGTTGCTTCATGAAGTGGTACCCGCGATTCTCCCATTTCGCCAACTTGGCATGATCCTCGAGCTTCCTCGCCGGCGTCGCACGTTCGTTTTCAATTTCAGTTTCCACGACAGGTTTAAATTGATGGTAATAACGGTATGTATTGTGTAACACGCATCGTAACGCGGCGTCGCCTCTTCTTGGGGGTAAATTTAAGGCGGCTCGAGCGCGAATATCCGCGGTTAAGTGGTGCTCAAACGTTTTCACGAGAGACAGTCGCGCGAGAAATTCCCCTAAAGTGGAGCCTTGCAGGTATTCTTCGAGCGCGCGCGTGATTTCGCGAATACCTTGGATATCACCTTCGTCTTCGTCTTCATCATTTTCATCGATGGCAGCGATGTTTCTTTCATTGTCGACTGTATCAAAAGAGCTAGACGATTGCACAGATTTCAAAAGTCTGTGCAAAGCGAACCAGGTTCGCCGTGCTCGTGCGGCATGTCTCTCCGAACACCTCTCCAATAGTCTCGACCATGCGTGTAGCTCGCGTCGTCGCCAACGCATGGCCACGTTCGCCATAGCCGTGAGTTCATTGAGTAAAGACGTTTCCGTCGATGCAGATTGTTCCCAAGTTTGCGCTCGGGCGAGAAGCAACTCGAGCCCAGTCAAGAAGGTTTTCACGGGACCAAGCAAAGGAAGCTTTAAAATACGATCGCAAATCTCCGCAAGTTGCGTTAGCAGAGGATGTTCCGGCCACTCTTGGAGCAGAGCAGTAATTTTACGCCGACAATTTGCCACAACTGGGAGCGCTAGGGAGGTTTCCCCGGGCGCGTCGCCTCTGGACATTTCATGATCGATGGTATCTGCGTGCCTTTGCATTTTTTTGTGATTGAACTTTTCGTCTTTTGACTGATCGATGCCTTTAGGCGCGTCTTCGGACATGGTGCCCCTCGACACCGCGAGATGTTCTAAACATACTCGAGTCAGGTTACCGAGTTGACTGGTGTCATCGAGTACTCTTGGCAAAGCTTGCATTCGATCGTCTGTAATAGCAGCGCGTCGCAAGATCATGCAACCGACGTCGTGCGCGTCAACGAACGACGTGGCACGATTCGCGAGGGATTCGGTGAGCTCCTTTGCGTTCGTGTGCAAGAACTTCGAAGGGTTCACGGCGTGCCGTTCCGTGTCATACGAGGTTTCGACGTCAGCAGTGATTGAAGTGCTCGCACCAATCGCGCACACGATATCGTGCGTCGCCACGAGCTCGAGGAGCAGAGCGCCTTCGAGCAAACCTGCTGTTTTCGCTGCAATCGCGGCGTTATTGTCCATCTCGTCGTCCGAATCGTCCTCCTCAGATTTCTTCTTCTCGTCTCCTTCTTCGACACAATCGTGATCGAGCTGTAAAATGTCGCCCGGCGCATCTTTAAACTCTTTCCACTCTTCATTGAAGGTACCAAAAGTCGTTTCAGAAAATCTCTTCTCGGTTTCCTCGTCGTCGCCTTCCATTATCTCCACCGCAGTCGGTGCCGCGGTGACGCGACGAAAGACGGCGATCTTATCATCGTGCTCGTAAATTGAGTCATCTTTTTCCATTTCAATATCTCGCACTGATTTCCAAAGATCCGCTAAGCGATCAAAAACAGAAGAAGCGTTTTTCCACAGCTGCGGCGAGAGAGACTTTTCTTTAATCACGTCATTGCGAACTTTCTGCATTGCGACTTTGAGCACTGCGACCCGAAGTTCCCCTGATTTTTCGAGCTTTTGTAACGATTTGAGCGTGGAAGCGTCCGTGAGCAAGCTCGAAGATGATCTAGCCATATTTTTTGTGTTTCTTTCTAAAGCATTTCCATCTCTTTCGTCTGAAAAAGAAAACTTGAAAAGCTCTCGCATTGCTCTCGTCGCCAACGCCCGGGAAGCATCCACCATACCGCCGCTCAACCCATCCTCTAACAAGCTCAGACCCCGGGTAAGTTCCGCCGCTGCGAGTCGCAAGGGTTTTGTTGCATCCGCATATCCTGAAAATTGTGGCGTCTCCAAAGCTTCCGACCAGTGTTTCGCCGCGTCTGAAAGCACTTTCGCTTCTTGATACGCTTTCTCAAACGCGCCGGCTTCGGGAAACGTGTCTTGCGAAGACACTTTCAAGGAACCTTCGAGAGATTGCAAGGTTGCTTCGAGCCTTTCTGGCTCCGCTAATCCACCTTTTTCGTGTGAAAAGCGATGGATGTGACGCATCAGCTGACGCCATTTTGGCACGCTTGGTCGAGGCGCGAACATTTTTTGCAACTTCATTTGATGCGCTTCGAGTTCTGCCTTTGCCTGTACCATACGTTGCTTCTCTGGATCGGCACCGCTCCCCATGGCGAGAAGTGGTGATCTCTCGTGAAACTCAATGATTTCGATTGCAGGAATGTTCTCTAGTCTAATTTCTTGATCAACGCGCTTTGCATCGTTACTTGTCTCCGCCATTGGATCGGACATGCCCGGAGGAAACATGCAGTGCAGGCGCAAACATCCGAGACGGGCCCAGGCCATACCTCGAAGGAACCGATCGCGGTTTGCTCTTTGATGAGAACCTATGGTGCTTATGTAATGCCCGGAGAGACATTCGAACAAACCTGTGAGTGTGTCGTTCACCGATGTTGAACAATATTTGAACTGTTGCGTCAAATTTGTGCTCACGATATCGCGCTGCTCATCAAGAAGGGATTGTCGCGTCACGTTTCCTGCGGCAATATTATTTTTTGATACCAATTTTTCCCTCAATCCTAATGCATACTCACATATGATACCGTCTGCACCATAAGCGCGCATCGTGTGGATGAACACCCCACGCAATGTATCCCAATCTTTCTCACTCTCGTCTTCAGCACTGTTTCGACGCATTCTCAATTGTCTTGCAGCCAATCGTAGTTGAGCAACTCTTTGACCACGTTCTTCAAGACCGACGGAGGAGTAAAACAATGCCGAGGTCAGGATGGTTTGAAGCGCGCGTTCTGTACGCGCTGGTCCATCGCAAGAGAGCCATTTCTTTTCGAGTTCTACCAATATTTGCTCGTTTTTCAAGCCTATATTCATTGATGACTTTTTAGTCGTCTTCAAAAAATGGGGAAGCTGCGAGAGTGCTCCAGAGCGATGCGCATCATGCCAAGAAAGGAAAATTTCCAAAGCTCGGCGAGATACAACAGAAGCCTCTACGGTCGTTTGAGTGGGATCACTCATGTCCCATAGAAGTTTTCTATGGCCTTCAAAATCGGACGCGGCTCGCGGAGAGTGAGAGACACCGAATGATAAAGCCTTCGAGGTTGCCTCATGTAATTGCTCAAAGAGCTTTTCTCTTCGCGAATAATCCTTCTCCTCTTCAACGCTACTGTCAAAGCTCAAAATTAGAGCAAGAAGTGCGAGGACTTCTCTATCGAGTTCGAGAGATCGTAACTCTGCAAAGGGAGATAGTTGTGCATTCTTCAACGCAACGTCCTTCCATTTCAAAATCCAGGGCGGAAAAGAAAACCTCGGTGGAGCGAGAACTGCCGACGAGGTTTCAAGCGACCACGACTCGTTGTCATCGAGCGATTTGACAAGGTCCCGATTTGGTATTTCAAATGCGAATGGTTCATCGACGATATTTTTCAAATCCAGATCGCCGGTGTCGTTTTCGTTGTCCAATACCATCATCGCATCTGCATTTCCTTCTTCAAAACTCCTCGATGATGACAACGAATCGTATATTTTAAGCATGGACTTGGCTCGCTCTTGCACAGACGCATCCCACGCGCCCGATTCCACGCAATGCTGATACAGTTGACGAGAAAGCAGCGAAGGTAAGACCATGGCATCGTTATGTGATCCTCCGTTTTCGATTGAGGCGATACCGGCATGCGTAAAGCTGAAAAAACACAACGCTTCCAAGGCGGCAAAACGCAGTTTCGCCGATGCACCTAAGTTGGCAGCCTCTTTTGCCAAGAACGCAATCGCTCTACTCGAAGGATCGTTCCTCGAAGAATAATTTTGATCCACAAGCATGTTTTCTCGAGAACCATTGTTTTTTAGCGCACTAGATGCCACGCGAACGATGTCTTCGGCGTCGCGAAGAGCATCACTTTGTGGCAAGGTTGGTTTCCCGATGGCCTGCCAAAGTAACGGTACTCCTGGAGGTTTTGATGGAACACCAAATGCTTCGTCCACGAGAAGCGAACGCTTCTCATCGCGCAAGCCTACTCTATCATCATCACCATTAGAGTTCTTTTTATTTTGCACGGATAACCAAATCTCGTACTCATGCGCAGCTTGTTTCGTTTTTAACCAAGTGACGGCAAGGTTTTCAAGCGCAGAGTCAAGGTTACCGCTGAGCAGCTCGAAGTCTTCAAAAGGCGTGGAACGAACGAGTACATCAAAACGTGACTTCCACGAAACGAAATTGCTTAAAAGTTTCATCGAGTCATTATTCAATGGCTCGATGCACGAGAGAGACTCTTGAAGCAAAATTTCGTTCGTTTCTTCTAAGAGCTGGTTTGCGAGAGCAATTTTATCCAGAGACGCATGAACAGCGCTTTGCCTCGCCTTCTCTTTGGCATTCTTTGCGCGATAGTAGGACATGGCTAAAGCTTTCATGTCACCAACGTTTGCCTTTAATGATAAAAGGATTGTGTCGTTGTATGCTTTTTCATAGGAATAGCGCGCGCAGAGCGGCGCAAGTAGTTGAACCGTTTCTGCCAGAGGCTCTTTATTTTCAAAGAACCTCTGAAAAATTGTCCAAGCGAGAACGCTAGACTCAATTTGTGGAACATCGCATGCTAAATTGATTGCATTCGCGGAAGTGCTCCAACTTATTCGGCTTCTGTCTAAAGATGCAATCGATGCGCTCTTTTTAAGCGCGTAAATTGTCGAGGCTCTGAAGAGTGCGATCACTTTGCTGTTCCATGTGGCGTCGTCTTCTTCCAGAGAGGTTTCAATTGCTTCCCCTTCAAAATACTTCATGAGCTGCGAAATCGGTAGGTTTGCTACCAGCGATTGATTCTCGTGCAACAGTTTGCTTATTTCTTCTTCGTCCATACTTGTATCCCGTCTCATTTTTTGGATAAAACTCTGCGAAGCTAGAAGTGCAGCTGTGTGCGTTGAAAGCGAAAATCCTGAGAATTGCTCCAAAGACGTCAGCGCCAATCGATCTTCTCGCGATATCCTATTTGCCGTGGCAACGCGATTTGGCCAACCAATAGGTGATGACATGAATGACTGCACGGAGTTCCCAGGAATATGTACCGCAAGCATTTGTGGTACAAATGTTTTATCGTACACGAAATTAGATTCCTCACTAGGTACGTTATAGGAATGCGGTAAACTCAAACGAAACGCTCGCATGACGGGAACACCCCTATTAACGAGCGCAAGCGCGAGCTCTGTCCATCTACAGGAATCGCGTGACGTTATATGCAGGTGATTTCCACCCGTCCTTTTGAGTTTAATAATCAAAGCGAAATGCGTTTGAACAATTGCATCGGCCAAAGCACCGTTCGGGATGCCTTTTGCCAGAACCATAGATTTGATGTCCTCGTTTATAGTTGGCGAAACGCTCCGCATTTCAGCTATTCCCGCTTGTTTGGAAAATAAACTTGCCTGCTCGTTGTATGATGGACTTTCGTATCTTTTGGGGTGCAAAAACACTTCGACTCCGCGATTACGCATAGCACGCGAAACTTCTCCTCTTTTTGGATCGACAGCTAAGAATAAACGAAAATCTTCGTGCGCCTTCACAATACGGCTTTCGCCGTTCGGTAAGAAACCGCATTCGTTTACCAGCAAAGTTCCCTCGGGTTCGAGTAAAGGATTCAAACGATCGAGCACGGTGGGGGAGCATAGATTCGCATTTTCGAGTAGAACCCAATCGCCTCGTTCGACGGCTTTTAACAAGGCTCCATCCACCCACTCGAATCGACCGGCATCTTTCTTAGGACCAACATTGAACGAAATCGGTGTGACAATGGCATCAAAGTTCTCCAGAAGTGAGGAGATTTCAGACTGAACATCGTTGCTCAAAGATGTTGCATTTGTAGTAGCTGCAGCACCTAATGCAACAATTACTTCACGGAGGATGTCCACTGCACTTTCTGCATCATTTTCTGACATTGAATCTAATGCTTGAGTGGCGGCTCGGTAGGACTCCCAGAGTTTCCAAGCGCGTGTAGTAGAACTCACATCTCCGAACGCACTTGACTCGCAAAGGCCTTGGAGTAGACTAAAGACGCGAGATTCAAAGTCCACGCGATCCCTCGACGACTCCTTTTGCTCGAAAGATCCGAGTAATTCGCTCGTATCCGTAGCTGAAGTTAATGCTATGCGTTGTAAATCTTTACCAGCAAGTCTGGCGAGGGTTTTCACAACAGTCGTTTTACCAGACGCGGCTTGTCCGACCACGATTGTCATCCATCCGCGATCGATACAGAAAGAAGCCGCTTCGAGAGAATCTAAATTTCCTCTCAGGATCGCCAGACTTTCCTCCTCGTCGATACAAGCACTGCCAGCATCAGCGGTGGATTTTGATGTGGATGAAGTATGTCTACGTAAAACGGCATTGCCAATTTCGAGATTACCATCCTTTCGCATTTTCATGTGAGAAGCGGTTGGAATCTCGTTTACGTGGATACCGAATGCTCGGGCAAACGCATGTCTTGCAATGTTTCGATCATTCAAAGTTCGTAAACGCTGAGTATATAAAGCATTGAAAACCGACGCGCAAACCCGGACGTATGAATCTTCATCCATCTCGTTTTCTGGAACGATAGAAGTAACAAGTTCACACCATCTCATGATATCGCGAAGGTTGAACTCCCAAGGTGCACCGGCCCTAGCAAATCTATACCCAGTCGTATCCGTGGTACTGCTCAAATGAGCTAGCTCTGCGTTACAATGGACCATCTTTTCGATGACACTCTCGATGACGGTCGGATGTAGACTTTTTGCTATGTGCTCGACATCGTTAATTCGCATAGGTTCAACAAATACTCTCGTAAAACGATTCAGAAACGATTTGGGCAAACCTTTCCTACCACCACCCTGAGCAGCAGGGTTTTGAGCACCAAACACTCTAAATGTTGATGGGCATTTGAACGTCTTACCAAGCTCTGGCACAAACACTTCTGCGCGATGATCGAGCGCGGCGTTCAAACCCTCTAATACAGGTTGTGGTGCCAAGTTCAATTCGTCCAAAAGTACCCAATCGCCATTTTTCAAAGCGGCTAAAAATGCACCGTCGGACCACTTAAACTCACCGGCTTCACCACCTGATGCCGGGAGATCTGCCCCGAGAAGATCCATCATATCGGTCTGTTCCGAGAGATTTAATCTTACCAATTTGTGCCCCGCAGCCTTTGCCAGAGCGGAGACTATTGACGTCTTACCAACGCCGGGAGAACCTTCCAACAAGATTGGTTTCCGAGCGAGTTGCAATGCACGAAGGAGTCGCGCAACATTGCGCCTGGTAGACGGGGCAGTTAAAGCGAATTCGGTTGTCGATGGAATCGGATGTGTGCCACAACTTATCGTAAACGAAGAAATACCAAATCGAGCACCGTCATCAACTGCGCAGCAGTTGAGGAGATCTTCCTTCTCGTTTTCCGCATTTGGATCGTGCGCATACGACGCTGTTTTCAATATTTGCTCGTTCAAGATTCGGTTCTGGTAGAGAAAAAGAAAGAAGGGGTCGGTTAGTTTTAACTCGAGGGTGATGATAGTAAAATTGGAAGGTAAGAGAACGATACTATTAATACGCTCAGGGTTGTAGGGGTTTCTCATCACGGAAGATCAGAAACTTACCAGGTACAACGAAAACTTCACGGCGCAAAGTATTGAAGAAAAGTAAACGAAGCAAGCGATGATGAGATCATCGGGTCGAAAAAAAATAAACCTGTTTGCTCACGTACCTCTGTGTCAGGTATGCGCGCACGCAAATACTCCACGCATTTTCGATTAAGCGCTTTTGCTGTTTCCTCTGGCATACCTAAACCCAAGCCGAGGCCATCTAAAAGAGTTAAGTATGCCCCGTGCGCAAACGCAGCGAACCCTAACATCGCGTTTGCTCCTTTTCTATTTTCTACTTCATTGATGAATTGAGCCCAAGCTAAAATATCTCTGGTTTGCAAACACGCCTTGGCTTGTCCAGCGCCAGCAATGCTTTGATAGAATTCCCAGAATAAAGCTAATTCTTTCGCATGGTCGTACGTGTGAATATTATCCATATTTTGGGAATGAACTAGACGCCGCGAAACTATATCTTCCATTTCTTTCGCAGAAGATACGCTCCCGACCCAAATTTCGGTGAATCTGTTACGTAACGCCGGCGATAACTCCTTCTTCCCAAAATCCCCACCCGGGTTCATCGTTCCTATCAAACGAAAATTCGGGTGAGCGACTAGCTCTTCGACATCAACGCCACCTTTCTCGGGCAGAGTAATCGTTCTTCCTGGTTCTAAGACGGAGTTTAACCTTTCCAAGACGGAATCTTCAGCGAGTGAAAGCTCATCCACAAGTAAAATATCTCCGTCGCGCATGGCTTTAATCAGAGGTCCATCTTCCCACGCGAACGGCGCGTCTCCTTGTCTTGCAGGTCGAAAACCTCCTATGAAATCACCAGTTTCCGTGTGTTGATGACAATTCAACACGCGCAATTTTTGTCCATGAATCATTGCAAGGATTTGAACCACAGTTGTCTTTCCGCATCCAGTTTCGCCCACGAGCAAAGCGGGTTCTTTATGCTCAACGCAGGCCTCAACTAAAGCATACAACCGACGCATAGCAGGTGTCCACGCTATTGATCTTGCCATGCGGATTTCGTCATCTGGGATGGCGCAATTTTCAGCTGTCAAAGCAAGTTCCAAACGTCCTTCCAAATTTTCACTGGATGCCGCCTCGTACAGTTGCTCTATGGAGATCTCTGGGACTTTTAAAGCTTTCTCAAGAACTTTCTTCAGAGACATCCTCTCGTTTTCGGAACGCAACCGCTCGCCGAGCACACGGAAGCCATCACTAGCTAAGTTTTCATATCCAATAGATTTTCTATTCGCCCAGCGAAACAAATCGCGGGCGGTGATGTATCCGTCTTTACCAGCGAAAGCTCGAGAACCTCTTCGCAGACCTTGCAAAGCGCGCATTGATTCTACGAGTTTTACGCAATAACTCGGCGCGATTTCACAACGCTTATTCAGAATGACTTTTAGTTCTTCGTCTGGAATATCCCCGATGTGTAACTCAACGAATCTGTTGCGGAAGGCTTTCGATAACACTTTACGTCCTCCGTAAACTGCACCTGGAGGATTTTGTGTAGCAAATAAAACAAAGTGCGGGTGCGGTCTGATCGTTTCTTGCAGCTCGGGCACAAAAAGTTCTCTGTTGTCGTCTAAAAGTCTGTTCAGTGCTTCTAAAACATCAGAAGGTGCCAAATTCAATTCGTCGAGAACGACCCAGTACCCACGGCGTACAGCTTGGACAAGCGCACCTTCTTGGAAGGTCAAAGCACCTAAAACGTAAAAATTGAGAAGTGGGAAGTGGTTAGAAGATGATGAATCGAGAAGCACACGAACGCGATAAGACCTACGATACAAATGTAAACAAGAGAAAGATATAGCCTCGGAAGTCACGAGAATGTTCTGAGATACTCTGGTAAAGAGCGACGACAGATCCCCGCAAGCGACCAACCCCCGAGGCGCATAAATCTACGGACTGCTTTCCGATCCCCCGGATTCTATTGTAAAAGAACGACGGATAACGAACTAGCGTCCGAAAAAAGACGAGAAGAAAAAGAAACGATATGAGGATGGATACATACCTGTTTCATCCGTTATGTACGTGCCAAGATACTCCTGTAGATCTGTATGCTCGTGATTGTTGATGCGCATGAAACGATGTCCCGTGCGCTTCGCGAGATATTCAATGATAGAAGTTTTTCCTGCTGAGGTTGGTCCCTGCAATAGAATAGGATGTCTTCTCAGAAGCACCGCGCGAGCCAGGTTCGACAGGTGTGATTTGACGGTATCAGTCACGACGTAACCTATGATATGTCAAAGTAAGGGATTAAACGTCAAAAATGAGTTTCCAAAAACAAGGGAAGCTTGCAGAAAAAAACAAACGTGTTCACGGTGATGGCTCAGTAGAAGAAATTCAACCATAATATCTTTTTGTGCATCATAAACGAGTTTAAGAAGCGCGGATATTTGTTCATCATTGCCATGTCGTGTTTCGTTTCGCAGAAAGAAATGCGTGTGAAAAGAATATGTTTACCTTCGGGATCGACGCGTTCCAATTCTCCAGCTTCTACCCAAAATTGCTCGATGAGAACGTGCGTATCATTTTCCGGTGCCGGAGGTGGTTTCATGATTCCCTGTGTGTTTGTGTGAAGTAATTGTATAAAGTGTTAGTTGGTTCTATGAGTCGTAACCGTGGAAGATGTGCAGGACAAGTCTTCCGAACAATCATAGAGTCATGACCGGAATAGGTTTTTTGTCCAACAATTGAATATACCGCAGTTTCTAGACCGAGCACGCCATGGAATATTGGCAAGCCCAGCGCTTAACTACGGAAACGAGCAAAACACGATGAATAAAAGAACGTTTACTTACCTTGATTGGTTTGCCACCCAAAAGGTGCTTATGCATCAATTTTTCTAAAATCTCTTGACCTTCCTTCTTCAAAAGCGTCAAGAATGACATCGAGAAACCATCCATCATCGCTCTTTGAACACCGTATAAAGGGCTCGCTGCAGAAACATACTCTAGAGCCCGTGCTAGAGTTCTAAGTGAATATCGAGGCTTCTGATCGGCTGAGTCCAGGAGAATTGTGTGCGCCGCTCTTTTAGCTTCAACATAGAAGTCGACGATTGGAGCGATCACTCCGCTTGGAACATCTCTTAAATATCCACGAACTAAGAGCTGCAAATCTTCCCTGGATTCCGTTTCTCCACAATACACTTCTGCAAAACGATGTTTCAGAGCGGGAGGCAAGTCACGTTTACCAACATCAGTGGCTGGATTCATAGCCGCGAATAGACGAAACCGCGGATGACGGTACACCGGAGTTGCATCCCCACGCTCGGAAAGTACAATGGAACCTTTACGCGACTCTAACACTCCATTCAATCTTTCGAGTGTTTCTGCAGGCGCTAAGTTGATTTCATCGAGAAGAATCCAGTGGCCTTCGCGAAGTGCCGTGACTAAAGCGCCTTCCACAAAGGCAAAAATAGGTCCACCGCCCGAGGATGATGCTACGTCGCCAATTGCTCGTTCAGCTACGACTAAATCCCGGTCAAACGATTGCCAAGACTCAACGAGATCGTCTGAAATCGTAAGGGTAGACTTTTTTGCGGCTTCTTTTTTAGTCGCGCTTCCCGTCTTCTTTTTCGTAGCAGCGCTTGTTTTTTGTCGCTTGTTACTGGTTTCGGCAGTGACTGACGAGGTAGATACTTTTTCATCTTTACCTTTCTTGCCAGTAGCTTGTGAACGCGTTGCCCGCGTTGTGGGTGGAGCAGCAACTACTGCAGGTGTCGCCTCCTCCATGTCGTTGTCATTAGATGGGGGGTCTTCTCCGTGTTCAGATGAATCAACCATCTTATCCTCGTCATCTTTATCGACAACGGACGCCACGCGATCAACGCCAGCACGAAACGCCTTCAACAAGTGTATCCACTTTCTCTTATCTGCAAACTTGGACACTCGTCCTAGAAATTCTGCATTAGAGCGACTCGGGAAAGTTTCTCCAAACAACTCAAGGAATCGTTTCAGTAACGGCAAACATAAATGTCGCGAACCAGCTGGTCGGAATCCTCCAAGAAAATCACTTGACTCTGATTGATTCGAAAGATTAACAACCGTCAGAGGCGCACCGGTCAAGCGGGCAAGCTCTTGAACCAGCGCGGTTTTACCCGTACCAGTTTCTCCGACTAGAAGAGCGGGTTCATTCACTGAAACTGCGCACGAAACTCTCTCAAGCATTCTCAGCGCGTGGCCGGTTTTTGCAAAATTCCTGAAGCCATCCACGGTATTCTCATTTTCTTCGAAAGGTAGCATTGTGCGCCCTACGCGCACGCTGTCTTCAGATGACGTGACGTCAGGCTTACGAAATAAATCAGTCGTATTTGCTGTCTCTTCAGGATTTAACCCCCAAATTTCTGCTACCGCTTGTAAAGCCTTTCTCCGTCCGATACCTGGAGGCAAAGCACCAAGTAAAACATCAGCTGCTTCGTCATACATCGCCTGGCGAGTCTGTGGAGGGGGCGCTTTACCTTTTTTCATGAGCTTAAGTTCGGTTTTACGTAAAGCGGTAGCCCTTTTAGCCCACCGGAGCAAATCTCGAAGAGTGAAAGGCCTACCCACCGAGGCTCGAGATGACGACGCCGCTTCGCTAGACGCTAAATCTTCAAGAGATGTCATTTTTCTGGCATCTTCCACTGCTAGATCTATTTCGTTTGCATCGTCCGGATGAATCTTTTCGGCATCTATCATCATCTCGTTATCGTCATCGTTGTCGTCTGCATTCTTATTATCAAATCGTTCGTCGCCTAAACCGGTCAGTCGCATTGGGTGGCCTCCACCTTGACCAACCATAGTCTGTGCCACTCTCATCGTCTTCAGCATGCGTCCTTTTATGTCTGCTTCACCAAATTGAGGATATAATTCTGCGAGTATTTTGCCAGGCTCGTCGCCGCTCGGTTGTTCTACGCTAACTCGAGTCCATAAACCACTCAGAGGATCATTTTCGCGATTGGAAACTTTGGATCCGCCCACCGTAGCAGATCCAAACAGCTGAAATTGTGGATGCGCTACAACAGTTTCACCTCTACCTGCGATGTATAGCTTACGTTCTTCCAACAGAGGAATCAAAGCGGAGAGAACTTCGAATGGAGCGACGTCTACGTCTTCAATCAAAACCCATTTCCCAGTTTTTACAGCTCTCGTGAGTGAACCGGGTTGCCATTCAAATTCCCCTGGACTTGCTCCGCAAACGTATGCCCCAAGGAGCGATTTTGAATCCGTGTGCGCATCAAAGTGTAAAACAATAACGTCATTATCTTCGCTTGATCGTCCAAATCTTCGGGCAGCTTCGCGAAGCGTTGCTGATTTGCCGCACCCGGCTGGTCCTTCAAGTAAAACGGGCCTATTTTGACACAAGGCGTATGCAACCGCGACCAAGTTACGCTCGGCGGACGGCACTAAAACAAAATCTGACGCGTTGCTGCTATTCTTCTTCTTGTTGTTATTATTCATCTTAGCGGATGCGGAAGCGTTGATGTCATTTACTCCATTATTATCATCATCATCACGCTTTGCGCGTACTTCGATTGCGCCTAAGCGCTCGTACCCCGGCGCAGCCGGTATACTCTCTTCTTGTTCTCTTTCATACCCATCTTCTAGCTCTGCACACTCCAGTGTATAGATTCTTTCTACTTCAATATTGCTACCATCTTCATTCTGTTCTTTTTCGCAAACTTTGGGCAGTAAAAACGAAGCGCGTTCAATCCGAAACGCCGTTTCGCGTTCCTCCCACTCTCGCTGAAACTGCACCATCGTCGATTCGTCTTCATCGCTTAGAGTCTTTTTTCTCGCGGCGTGCACCGCATCGTCGCTTAAACATAAAGCCTCGCAAACTATTCCACACGCAATCCATCGAACGCGAGCGTCTTCGTGTGTCAAAAATACCCCACATTGACTCCAATCCCAGGATGTGCCGGAAATCGCCCCTCTTTTACAGCCGAAGCACTCCGCGATATCCATCGAACTCCTCAAAACCATTCGGAGATGCGCGAATAATTCCGTATTCTCGTTTTTGCTCTTCTTTTTCTTCTTGCTGGAGTGTGCACCCGACGTGTTCATCGTCCTCGCAGCCTCCTCGGCTACTCTCCAAAACACCGGATGCTTCTCCCTCGCTAAAACTCTCTCCGATATCAACTGCCGGCAATGCGGCAGCAATTTCGCAACCGATATCAACGCGCACACCCCTCGCTCTCTCATCTCCGCGTCGCTCGTAAATCGCGCATCACTCGCATCATTCATAACTTCTACGGCTCTCACGAGCACGTGTAATATCACTTTACGCAAACACGAGGCCAAAACGATGCTCTCTTTCGTGCTCGATGTGAGCAGCATCTCGGCGGCGGCAGAGAGCGCATTTTGTTCCGAAACTTTTCCTCGCTGAGCGCTTTTCTCGTCATCGTTCGACGATAACAGCGCGCGTAAAGCCGAGGAAGCTGGCGAAGACGCCGGCAAGCGCTTCTGAGCGAGAATTAAGGAGGCGAGCAATGCCTCGAGCAGAGGAGATGCCTCGTTCGGCTTCTTTTTCCTCGTCATTTGTTTTTTCTTCTCTTGTGCGTGTTTTGGCTGCTTTTTTGTGGCTTGTGGTGTACTTATTTCATGTGAAGAGGATAATAATAATATAAAAACAACTCGTAGTTGGTAATTAAAAACGGTGTCGTAAATTTAAGCCTTCTTCGGCTTAATCTTATCGGAAAACGTCGCGCACAGCAACGAGACGAGACACACGGACATGGCGATCATGCCGTTGGTGTATTCTTTTGGAACGAGGAGGGCCTTTTCGCTCGTCATGATCCAGATTTGTACCAACGTGATAATTATGCGGTACTTACTGAAGGATTTCTGTTCTTTATCAGAGCCGGACATTAACATGAAATAAGTCATGAGATTCACGATGAACCACATGCTGGCCATGTACAAGTTGATGTCGTAAAAGACAGAATCTTTGGCTCGACAGAAGCCTCTTCCTTGGCAAGCTTTGTATTGCTGCGTAGGAAAATCGCCCAATTGCATGGTGGTGATGTAAAAGAAAAAGCACAACCAGTACATGATTAAGCACCCGTGGGTTAACCCTTTGCAACCTTTCAAGAAGTGTCTTTTCGCCGGTTCCATCCCATCTTCCAACCCAGAAGACATAACGAACGTCAACGCCAAAGTTAAAAAGCCTCCCATAACGTGTTCCTTGTGAACAACCTTGCCTCCGAACTTTTGCGAGCTGAGGCACATGTGCAAAGCCAACATCAAAATGTTGTGCATGATGTGCCCGTTGCAAACTCGCTGTTGAACGGCGCGCGAGCATTTCAACGCGGCGTAGAGTAAGTCGACCGTCATGACGAACAAGCCAAGACCTGCCCAATCGGAAGCGGATTTTCGCAACTCGTTGTTCTTTTGAGAGAAGAATTTTTCCGAAAAACTCGGCATCCCAACTCGATCGCCGAAGAACGCGGACAGATAGAAAGCGCACAACGCGGCTTTCAGGAGTAAAACCTTCTGTAACTTGGTGTATTCTGCCATCTTTTTAATGGTATCCTTCTTGTATAAAATTTGTATCTGTTGTCGCGCGGGGAAAGAGACACAAGAAGGAATAATTAATTCTTAATAACTAACTCAATTCAAAAAAGATTGTTACAAACGCGAACGAGAGGGGGAAAAGAGAAAAGAAACCGCGCGAAACGATGCGAGAAAGAAGGAGAATAGGAAATCCGCGTCGATGACGACACAGTCGAGAGAAAGAGAGAGGGGAGAGCGATGCAAATCTTTCACTCACCGCAAGAAATTGAAAGTGAAGACGAGCTGACTGTGACCCCTTTTTTTGTGTCCATTTTTAGGGTTTCATTCCCAGTCCCCAAAAACCAGCAGCCGAACACGCAAAACGGCAAAACACAAGACGCGCGAACACACACGCGCCGCGCGAACGGGAGCGACGATGACGATGCAATAACCGAGAGATTTTATAAAAAACATGTCCGACTACTCTTTCGCGTTCGTCGGAACAAAGTTACTCGAAAACGGAGCATCCACCGCACGCAGCAACAACGAGAAGAAAAACGCGGAATCGACGACGACGAATATGGCGCTGATACCTCACGCATCCTCAACGTCGTCGTCGCGGCAGAAGCGAAAACACGAGCAACAGATCGCCACGGACGAGCAAGGTCGAAGACGTTTTCACGGCGCGTTTACCGGTGGATTCTCCGCGGGGTATTTCAACACGGTCGGGAGTAAAGAAGGGTGGCAACCGAAACAGTTCAAGAGCTCGCGAGGAAGCAATGAAGGAAGGTACGAACAACAGTCGATGAAGGATTTCATGGACGAGGATGAATTGGAAGAGTACGAGAGAGGGAAGATGAGGACAAACGCAGAGTACGACGCGTTCGGGAAGGAAGGCGAGGCGATGGCCGGGTTCCGGCGGATCGAAGGCGACGAGGAGGATGGAGCGGAGGAGGAGGACGGAACCGATCGACGGATGGCGCTTTTCGGTACCACCGCGGAGGAGAAGGAGAAAGCGATGAGAGGAGAAGGAGGAAAGAGAGGCTTTTCTAAGTCTTTGGCGAGAAGTATACTCGACTACGTGAAACCAGTCATCAGCGGCATCGGAACGAAACTGTTGGTGAAAATGGGATGGAGAGTCGGGAAGTCCTTAGGGAGACGTAAAAAGAAAGTGAAAGGTAAAATAGTGTTCAAAGCGATGAAAGAGGACGAGCAAGCGTGGAAAACACGGTACGAGCAACAGTTGGTATCGGTTTTAGGAGGAGATGTGGTGAACAACACAAAAGACAATAGTTGGGGCATCGGGTACGAACCGTATGCGGGAGCGGAAGAGTTTCGGAAAAGAGATCAACACGAGTTGATGAAGAAAAGAGAGCGATATTCAAAGGAAGGCGAGAAGAAACAGCGAGGCATGGCGTTTGGGCTAGGCGCGTTTGAAGTCGACGACGATATGAACGTATACGACGAACGACCGAGAGAAAGGAATGCGGAGTATTCTTTCGAATTAAACTCCGAGGATGAGGAAGACGGCGACGACGAAAACGAACGTTTCGGTCGCGGAGCTGACCACCGACAAAAAGATGCGTTACGAAATCCTTTAGGGGTCAAACTGTTGCCGGATCGCACGACGAGAGACGCAATTGAAAGAGGGCAAAAGTTCCCGGGATTTGTGGAGAGCGATGCAATACCGGAAGAAGTCGAATGGTTTCAAGCGCCAGAAGTGCCGAAAGAGTTCAACGAGAGACACGTCTTTGATACAGGCGACGTTGCCGATGATATGAACGAGGCTGAAGAAGAGAAGGAAGAGGAGATTCTACCTCCGCGGCCGCCTCAAATGCAAAAGCTTTCCGATGAGAAGCGCAAAGTTATCGAATCGCTGGCGCATTTTGTCGCGCGAAACGGCGAGGCGTTCGAGCAGTTGGCGAAACAAAAGCAGAAGAACGATAAGAAATTTTCATTTCTGTTTGGAGGTGAAGGTGCGAGCTCGTACGCGTACTGTTTGAAAAAAGCAAAGTTGGAAGAGAAGAGGAACGCGCGAAAACTGTTGGCGACCGCGAAAAGGAAGATTGCGCCGTTGCTTTCAGCAGCCAAAGGTGAAGATATCTCGAAACAACGAAAGCACGATGCGGAGTCTCGAGGGATACTTTTAGGGGAAGAGCCTTTGAAACGCACGGTACCGTCGCCACCACCACAAGCTCAAGTCGAAAAGATGAAAATCCCAGCGCGAGGGCAACCAATCGCCGAGAATATTAAGAAAGTGAATCTTTCCGCCGCAATCAACGAAAAGGACAAAAATCAGATCTTGGCGACAATGTCGAATATGTTCACCACCTCAGGCCAAATCGTCAACGCTGATATGCCTTCTGCTGGTTTACAAACCGCCAAAGAGCTCGCCAAGATTCGCGAAGAGAGAGAAAAGCTAGAAGCTGTCGAAGCAGCGAACTTGAAGAACATCGAGAAAGAACGAGAAGCACAACGCGAGGCAATGTCACGGATGATTGTGAACACGAGAACGACAGTGCCGTGGTCGCCGGCGTTACTTTTGTGCAAACGCCTTGGTATTCAAGACCCGTACGCTGGACGCGAGCACGCTCGACCGGCAAAGTTCAGAGCGAGCTTTAAAACGGAAACAGTGGATTTGCTCCCGGAGACGACGCAGATCCGTTTAGAGAAGCAACCAAAATTTATGTCCAAAAAGGAAAGAGAAGAGATGAAAAATAAAAAGACGGATGACGAGTACGACGAAACAAAGGTGAAAAAGGCTCCGAAAGATGATGAAGACGAAGTTGAAGAAGAGCACGCTCCCTCGGGTCGATTGACTCAAGTGCCCCCACCCCCTCCTCCTTTGCCTTTACGCGAAAAGCCAATGGATTTGTTCAAAGCTATCTTCGAAGACTCTGACGATGAGGAGGAGGAGGAAGAGGATGAAAGTTCTTCCGACGAAGAAGAGGGAGAAGAGGAGAAGGAGAAACAACAAAGAGAGGAAGAAGGAGGAGACCTCGAGAAACAGATGCCTCCTCCGAAATTCATCCCTAGACCGAAAAAATTTGTCGACCCGCCTCCTCCACCATCACTGCCGCCGGCTACTGGAGAGGAGAAGGAAAAGCCTCCCGTTTTCCTCAAATCTTCGGCATTTGGAAAGAACAGAAGCGATAGAAAACGAGATCCCGAAGATAGTTCAGACGATGAGGACGACCGACGACGCAAACGTTCGAAAAGGAGAGACAAAGAACGAAAAAAGAAGAAAGAGAAGAAGAGAAGGAAAGAGAAGAAGCGCAAAGACAGGAAAGATAAGAAGAGGAAGAAGAAGCGCAGTCGACGAGATGATAGTTCGTCGAGTAGCAGCAGCGATAGCGATAGTTATTCTAGTAGCAGTTAGCTAGATTGTGTGTTAGTATACATAGATATAGCAAATAATATCTCCTAAATGGAATCTTCATCCTCGTCGGCGTCGGCGTCATCATCCTCTCCGCTGCTTCCGGTCCAATCGCCAAAGCCGTCTTCAGACTCTGTCACGGAAATTCCGTTTTCCTTTGCGCGCGCCAGAAAAGAACGGACTTTTTCCCTCTCTTCTTCCGTCAACTCTCTCATCAAGTCTTCGTCTGGGTCGTAGTCACTGTTACTATCGCCGTTATTGTCGTCATTATTAGACGCGGGAACGGTTTCGTACTCCGTCGTAGGTTCAATGCTCGCACCTACGAAGAAAAACACGTTGCGCAACGCGTCGGTGCGCATGTCGCTCACGCAATCAACAAAGGCCTTGGCCCCGTCAATTTTAAACTCTTCTTTCGGGTCCAAATGGCCAAACGCTCGCACTTGCACAGAATCTTTCAAGCTGGACATGTGGACAAGATGTTGTTTATAACGCTCGTCAATCGCACGTAAAACCCAAAGGCGTTCGACGTCTTCGAGTTCCTCTCGGATGTAGTCCAATCTCGCCAGGCGCGCGAACCGATCTAGGTATTGCTGAATAGCCGCTTCGGAAAGGTACGCTCTCAGCTGCCTCGCTTTCTTCGCGTGTCGCCCGGAGGTGAACGCTTTAACGACTTCTTTTGAAGAGCTTTCCGCTTTTGGCGGCTCTAAGCGCTTCTTTAATCGCTCGGCGATGGCATCTTTTTCAGCCTCCGGTTCCGTATCGGCGACCGAACCGGACGAATCGGTTTTCATTAATCCACCGGCAAGTCCAGAGCCGTCGGCGTAGGCTAAGTTCACACCTGAAATAGACGCTCGCACGGCGACAGGATTTGCATCTAAAGGAGGCATGCGTCTCGGTTCTGGCAACGTTCTCGAGCCTTTCTTATCTTCCAAGCGTAACAAAGCGTCTTTCAAATCTGCGGCAGAGACTCCTGGCAAATAGTGCGGGTGAGGAGACACCGGTTCGTTATTGGTCATTCGAAACCTGTCTTTCCGTCCGGCGAAGACTTCTCTCAATAAATCCATGAGCAATTCAATGTTCCAATTTTTTACTGGGGTGGAGCCGCTCACGTTCGCCGCGACGCAATAGTTGTCCACGACGGCATCTACATACCTAAACAGGCGCTCGCGCAAGGTTTGTTGACCGCCCACTAACACCATTCTCCGTAACTCGTACACGGCGTTTCTTTGCGAATCTAAAACGCGATCGGCATCAAACGTTGACTGTCTTCCTGCGCTTAAATAGTCTTCGATGTTTTTTTGGATGCTTTCTAATTGAACGTCGACGAGTGTTCCGTACATGGGTTCCTCTGGTGCCAAACCGGCAAAATCCCAAGCGCTCGATTGTTTCGACATTGCGGGGCTGTACGTTCTAATCATTTCGTCGTCTAATGAGAGGCAAAACACGGTCGAACCAGGGTCGCCTTGTCTCCCTGCGCGACCTCGCAATTGTCTGTCGATGCGTCGCGACTCGTGCAAAGCAGTACCGACGACTTGCAAGCCACCTCTACGAATAACCTCCTGAGACTCGAGCTTGCACAAACGTGCAGTTTCGCGAAGCGTTTGCTCGGCAGCAAAGTCAATCGCAATTTCGAACGGCACTTTGTTCTTTTTGTTTTCGTCATCGTCGTCGTCATCATCGTCGTCAGTGTTAATCCCTTGCGCTTCCCAACCAGTCAGCAGCAATCTTTGTTTCTTCTGCTCCTCGCGTCGAATTTTCTCTCCCGCTTTCTCCACCGATCGAACCAGCATCTCGTTCGCATTTTCGAGATTCATCGGTCCGGCGCTCTCGCATGCGGCTTTAGCGATCAATCTCGCTTGTTCCAGCGCTACCTGCGCGGGAGTTTCTGACAAATCCACCGTAGCTAGCGATTCTGAAACGCTTTGAAACGCCGTTTCGCGTTCCTCTTCTAACACGTCACCTAACCCGAGCGCCTCGAACAAGTGCTCTTTCATCGCTCTTCTTGCCAATCCTTCCGCGTTACCACCGAGTAAAATATCAGTACCTCTCCCTGCCATGTTCGTTGCAATAGTAACCGCACCTAATCTACCTGCCTGTGCGATCGTTTCTGCTTCTCTCGCGGCGTATTGCGGGCGCGCGTTGAGTAAATTATGAGCGACACCTTTCACCACGGTATCGTCCGGCGCGCGCCATAAGTACTCATCTAAAACCATCGATAACGTTTCCGAATCTTCTACCGAGGTTGTGCCGACTAACACCGGCCTACCTTCGTAGTGGCAGGAAATGACGACATTCGCAACCGCATTCCATCGGGTCATCGCGTCTCGAAACATTGCTGTCGGCGCATCAACGCGAGCGTTTGGCCGGTGCTTCGGCACAACGACGACGCGCATGTTGTAGATAATTTCAAACTCCTCGGCTTCCGTGGTCGCCGTGCCAGTCATGCCAGACAATTTTTTGTACAGTTTAAAGAAACACTGGTACGACACGCTCGCTATGATTGCGTTTTCGCTGTGAATCTCCACTTGCTCTTTCGCCTCTACCGCTTGGTGTAAGTTATCGTTCCATCGACGATTCATCTGTACCCGCCCGGTACCTGGATCGACAATGATTACCTGATCGTCGCGAACGATGTAATCCACGTCTCGTATGAACAATGCCTTCGCTTTTACTGCTAAAATGACATATTTTCCCCACGGGTCGATCGGGTCCCATAAATCTTCCACGTCTAATAAAATTTCCGCGTTCGTCATGCCTTCGTCGGTCATTTCGATTGTTTTTTCTTTCCTATCAGCTTTGTAATCTCTTCCTTCGACGAGACTCTCTGCTATTTTAGCGGCCGCGACGTACCTAGGACCTTCGTCCATGTCGGATGGTCCAGTAATTAACAACGGGTTCCGCCCTTCGTCGATTAAAACCGAATCCACTTCATCCACGATGGCAAAGTTCAAAGGTCTCGTCATCACCACCAACTCGTCTACGCTAGTCGCCATGTTATCTCTCAAATAATCAAATCCAATCTCTTGGTTCGTCACGTACGTGATATCGCAATCGTAGGATCTCCTCCTCTCTTCCGGCGAATCTTCGCTCAATACGTATCCAACTGTTAAACCTAATGCCCCGTGAATTTTTGCCGTCGTCACCGCGTCTCTCTCCGCTAAATAGTCGTTCACGGTGACGATGTGCACGCCTCTCCGGCTCAACGCGTTCAAATACGCCGGCAACGTCGCCACCAACGTCTTCCCTTCCCCAGTCGCCATCTCTGCCACTACGCCCATGTGCAACAACGCCCCACCAACTAACTGCACGTCAAAATGCCGCAAACCTAACTCTCTCCTAGATGCCTCTCGGACCACCGCGAACGCTTCCACCATAACGTCTTCCAGCGTCTCCCCTAACGTCAGCCGCGATCGAAACTCCAACGTTTTCGCTTTCAGCTCCGCGCTCGTCAGTTTCCGCATCTCCGGTTCCAGCTTATTCACTGGATTCACCACGGTTTCATATAATTTTTCAATCAAAGGCATAGACCGCAGAACTTCCACGTCCGCCGTTTTCGCGTCTTCCTCGCGAGGGCGAACAGTTGGAATGTTAATTTTTTCACTCGTTTCGTTTTCGTCGTCGAAGTCCGACGAAGTCGACGAAGAAGAGAGAACCAATCGTTGCGCGCGGTGGTCGTTTTTAAACTCGTACTCGAGGTCATCGTCGTCGACGACGACTTCTTCGCCGCTTTTATTCTCGGCGGCAGAACTGTCGTCGTCGTCGTTTCCGATCGCTCCGACGACGCTCGCACTTCCTCTTCCTCCGCGTTCGCGTCGCTTCCCTGCTAGAAAAAGCGCACTCGTCGTCGTCCGTCTCGATGACGACGAAGAAAAACGAGTTAAACAAGGCGCGGAAAAGAAGACAGAACCATCTCTTCTTCTATCTGCTCCTCCTCTTCTTCTCCTCGAGTTCTTTTTCCGAAACAAAGACGACGACGACGGCGCGGTGTTCGCCGCGGCGGCCGGGAGTGCGCCACCCATAAATATACTATCGGCGTTTCGTGTGCGCGCGAATGTGCTTTTTGCGCCATTTTTTCTCTTTTAGGGTTTTTAAAATTAGGGGTTGAAACCCTAAATCATTTTCTTTTTTCTGATTTTTCCTCTATCCAGAAAGTGCTAACGCGGCGAGAGGAAAGAACACGCGAGACAAGAAAAGCACGAGAGAGAGAGAGAGAGAGAGAGAATCATGCCGGTCGTCGGAATCTTCCCCTCGCACTCCCCGGCCGCGCGCGGCGTTTTTGAGTCTTCGTCGTCGAGAAGGAGCAGCAGCGCTGCGACGACGACTTCGTCGTCTTCGTCCAGGATGACGATAAACAGCGTCGGCAGACCAGCGTCGACTCGCCGAAACGAAGCTTTGACGACGAGGATCTTCTCCTCGTCTTCTTCTTCTCAACAAGTAGAACCCTCGGACGCGCCGGGAGAAGGAAAACGAAGATTTCCTGCGGTGGGCGAAGAGAGCGCGCGCCCGCGCGCGGAACCTCGCAAGTACAAGCACCCGCACAACGAAGGGTGCGCGGTGACGTATTCGTTCGATACGGACGCGTTCGGGAAATTTAGAGTCGTGGAGATTTGCGACGAACACGGCAACGTGCAACCGATGGAAGCACCAGGGGAAGCGAAAAGACGCGGGCCCGATCCAAGCCAGGAGAGAGAAAAAGACGATGGATGGGACACGAAGAAAGGGCACGGCTTAATGTTTGGATACGTCGAGGAGAGAAACCCGGATAACGCGTGTTGATCGAGGAGCGCGTGTTGAACACATAACAATTTGAATTCAAACGTCACTTTTGCTGACTGTACATAGAGAGAGAGAGAGAGACGAGACGAGACGAGACGAAGAGAGAGAGGAAGGAAGAACGTTCACTCGTCGTCTTCTATTGTTCTGTTGTAAATATAGAGATACATCACATTATCATCAATCATTTTATCGATTTCTATTAAGAGCACCATTACTAACAAAGCGCTAAAAACTCTACCTACTAACGACTAGTCTGGTGTTACACATAAATTACGGGAGGTACATACTTCCGCAAAAAATACTCTACTGCCTTTTATCATCATCGATCGAAGCGCCACCTTGAATCCACTTCTCCAAAAGTTCGTCTCGTTTGCGTAACTTCGCGTCGGCCCAACTCCCGTCCGCGTCTGTCACGTTTTCCTTGTCGTTCTTCGCGCCGCTTGGCCCGCCCGTCTCGTCTTCGTCTCCGTCCTCGTCCTCGTTCTGATTGAAGCGAATTTTCAAATCTCGTTTCCTCCTCTCCTCTTTCTCCTTCTCCTTGGCCATCTCTTTCACCGCTTTTTTCGCTTTCTTCTTCGTTTCGAGATCCACCCCGTCGCTCTTAGAGAGTTCTTTCAACCGAGTTTCCACGGAAATCTGTACCAACTTTTGTCTCTGCATCGCTTTCGCTGCTTTACACTTGCATAAAATTTTACCTTCGCCTTCGCACCTTTTACACGCTTTCCGCGACCGTTTTGGTTTCCCAATCAACGCCCCGGAATTATCCCGCTCTTCGTCGTTCCACTCTATATTTTCTTTTTGTTGCCACCCAGCCGCCCAAAGTTCTCTATTTTTCAATTCAGTCAATGGGACTTCAATCTTTTGTTCGCGGTCACACGTCGCCGAGAGCGTCACGAATTTGCTCTTTGTCTTCGATTCGATTCTCGTCTGCGTGGCTTCGAAATGGCGCCACCCTCGCGTCCGTCTCATAGCGGTCCAATTCGTACCGACAACTTTGTTAAAATTGATTGAATTTTTCGACGAGAACCCTCCGGCGGCGAGAGAGCCGTGGCCATCGCACGACGCGCACGTCTGATATCCACTATCGTTACATTTCTCGCATTGGAAAGAAGGTATCTTCTTCACAGCGTCGTCATCGATGACGCACCGAGTGGTAGCGGCGGGGGCGCGAGAAGCACGAATGCTCTTTCTTCGAATATTAGTGTGAGTGTTGCGATCTCGGAACAAGGCTTTTGTTGACGGAGGAGAAGAAAATTGCGCGGAGAGAAGCGAGGTAGGTGATGCGTGCATATCTCTCTCTTTTTTGTGGGTTGTGGGGTGTTTGTAAATGTGCGTTAAAATCTTGAAATATTTCTTAAAGGACGAGCGAAAGCGCCATCGTCTTGATGAGGTAGCGAAGAGAATTCGCGGTGTTTACCGGTACGGTGCCGTCGGAAAAGACGAGCAACGTCCAGATGATGGCTCTGTTGAACGCAGATTTGAGAATTTGAAGAAGAAGGAGACGCAGGAGTTGTTGTTGTTGTTGTTGTTGTTGCGCTCTCGCTCGTCGGTTGTTTGTCGTCTCTCCGAGCAACGCGCGTTCGACGAGGACGCCGAAGGTGTTCGCGAGAAAGAAGTAGAACCAGCGACGATCGGAAAGAGAGACGTCGTGGAAACACGCGCTGATGAAAAAGGTTAACGCGATGGCGATGGTTTTGTTCTCGCTTTTGCTGTAGATGTTTCGCGCGAAGAAGTCTCGGAAGCTGACGTGGAAGTGCCACCATAACTGGCGGAAACTTGCGAGGCAGTCGTAAAGGAATAGCGGCGCGTCGTCGCTGACGTCGGTGAAGCGCATGGCGTGAGCGATGACTCGGCCTAAATTGAACGCAATTCGGCTCGTGGCGAATACGTGCAAAATTCTCGAGAGAAGGCGTAGCGACGACGCCGATGGAGCAGTCAATATCGTTTGACTCGTGGCTAAGAAGTTCGATAACAGACACCAACCGAAGAGATCCAACACGTCTTTCGCGAATTGCCACGCGACGCGCCTTTTATTCTTTCTATTCTTGTTCACAGTGTTGTAGAGTCGAGTGGAAGACATCCTCCTCAGTCGCTTGCAGAATGTATCAAATCCACCGCGTATCAAAGGTCCGCACTGTAATAGAGGCGCAAAAAACACGTAATGTAAGAATGTGAGCATGTTATCGTCGACATCAATAATTGTGCTCTTCTGATCGCCAGCGGACGATAGATAATAATCAATTACACGTAATACGACGTATCTGGAAGCGCGAAAGATGTGAAAAGAAGTGTTGCCATACACACCGTCTAAAATAGGAGAACCGGTAGTATCGATGTGACCGGAAGCCGCTAGGAGCGGCCCGGAAGCGTGCTTTCGTTCCAGTTTCGCGATGGTCGCAAACGATAAACAGGCGATGGTCCAGATGAAAGTTGGTTTTCTAAACAGACGCGGTGCATTTTTTTTTGCTCTGTATGCAATCATGCAGCATGAAATTAACCATGCGGCTTTTGAAACGCCGTGCATGACAACGCAGCTGAGCAGACCAAAAAAAGCACCTATCAAATTGATGGATTCGTATCGCCTGGCGCGAGTTATCGCTACGATGAGATGATACAGGAGTAAAGATATGACCTGAAAAGGCACCAGCACGTGTAACCACTCCGCAGCTCGATTGTCGTAAATCTGGTGATGTTGCGTGCGCGGCTTTTGATCCACGATCATGCTGATACTCTGATGTTGCGCAGCAAACAAGATTACGAATAGCGTTGCAAAACGTGCACTCGGAAATTGATTCTTTGCCGGCGTCTCAACGTTGCTGCTAATAATATTATATTCATCGTAGTCGTTGCCAAGTGCTCGTTTTACGAGTGAAGCTATATCTCGAGCGTTCGTGCACGAGAGTAGGTGATAGGTGTCCAATGTTATGTCGAACCGTTTCGTAATTTCGATTCCAATTTTTGTAAATTGAACGGAAGTTGCCCCGAGAAGAGGCGTTCGAAGCGTCGTGTGCGCGCCAGCTCCTTCGACATTTTCCTTCACAACCTCAAGTACAAATTCATCAATCTCATCGAGTTCATCTCTCTCAAATTCTTCATCGTCGTCGTCTTCTACGATGGCTTCAATTCCTCCTTCGTCGTATTTTCTGCGCACGGCGAACCGCCGCACTTTCCCGCTCGTGGTTCTTGGTGTCGAGCGCGGGTACGTCAAAAGAACTTCGAAACGCCTTCTAGAAACTTTGCCGTACCTTTCGAATACATTACATTCAATTTCGCCACGAAGAGCCTTCGAATTGACCGATTTCTTCGATTGCGAAAAGAACGCATCGGATACTTCGACGACCAAAACAATCTTTGCGCTCTCATGTTTTCCGACGCCGAAGGCAGACGCCGAGCCTTTCCTGACGAGATTTTGGACCGAACACAACGGTCCAGCCAACGCAACGCGTTCGAACTCGTTCGCTTGAATTCTCGACGACGCATCTTCTCGAACAGTGCTTGCAAAAAAAGATATGTCGAGAATATCCACGATGCGCCCGAGAATGAACACGCGTCCGTCTTGGAGAACAAACCCTTCGTCTCCCGTAACGACTTCGTTTCGATGGAAATTAAACGTCTCGTGAGTTCTCGATTCGTCCTTTACATATCCAGAGCAAAGTGAACGCGTATTTGTAATCACGACGCGACCAACTTGGCCATGAGTTTTTACTTCAACATCTGAATCAAACTCGAGTATTTTAAAGCGTTTGTTTGTATTCATGCCAACGCACGCGACTTCAATGAACGATTCCCCATTTTTAGCTTCTTTAGCTACGCGGACGTCTCCAGTCTCAATCGCCTCTCTATTCGCGCAGAAAAACTCAACGCGATGTTCTGTCGCATATACACAAACTTCCGCTAATCCATATCCTACTCGCAAGCTCGATCTTTTTAAACCATAGTGTTGAAAAGTATCGAAAAAATCATTTATGGTTTGCGAACGAACGGGTTCGGATGCGTTCAAGACGTGACGAAGCGAGTGCAATCGCAACGTTTCCGTGTTTCTCAAATTGCTTGCGTTAAACTTCCTGGCGGCTAACGCGAATGCGAAATCGGGCGCTTGCGTCATTGTCGATTCGTACTTTGATATCAAACGAATCCAAACCGAGGGATCTTTTGCGAACGCGATTGGACTAATAAACGCACACGTCGTCCTTTTTGGTAGTAAACTCACGTCGATATCGTCGTACCCGCTCGCGATTGTCAGCGGAACGAAAAAACCACCGATGAGCCCCATATCGTGATATTGAGGTAACCACGAACACAGCGAGTCGTAAGGAGTCGTTTTAAATGCTTTTCTAATCGACAGGCAATTCTCCATCAATGCTCTGTGAGACAATATGACGCCTTTAGGTGACCCTGTGGATCCAGAAGTGTATTGAATGAACGCTGGCGATTCTAGCTCGTGCTTCCAAACTTTCTCGTCGTCGGAAACACCATTTTCCGAGTCGAACGTCGTCTTGAACTCATCGACGACCAAAATTTTACAGTTCAACCCTTGCGCGTCCAATAATTTTAATCTCGTCAATCTCAACGCCGTCGCCATTTTCGAACTGCACACGACTCCCGCGCATTCCTTACCTAACACTTTCAAAAACTCGTATCTTTCTTTCAAAACGTCCCTCGGAGTTGTCATCGGATCGATCGGGTAAACCACGCAAGGAACAATTGCCATCCGAAGAAGAGCGAGAAACACCGGAAACCAATCAATTCCAGGTTCGTACAGAAATATGACGCGCTTCGCGGCGGTCAAAGCCCCCGCAAACATTTTCGCTAACCTCAAATGCCTCGAATGCATATCTCTCGCTGTAAGTTTTCGCTCCTCATCCAAAGAAGAAGAAGAAGAAGAAGAAGAAGAAGAACAGGACACGAACGCGTACGAAAACCGGTCCGGCGCGACTTCCATCCACCTCTTCAGCCCATCTATCGGATGCACCAACATCGGCTCCTCCTCGTCGCCGTCCTCCTCGGCGCTCATACTATTACTCTCTCTCTCTCTCTTTCACTTTCTAGAAGAAACGCCTATTTTTTTCACGCGTGTGTTGTCGTGTATTTTTGCGATCACACAAAAAAAGAAAAAAAGATCTCCCTGCTTTTCAAAAAAGCAGATATCTTTTTTCGTGGGGATTACCTCACACGGACGAACGCGTATTCATCTCGCGCACACGCGAAGCGCATCCCGAAAAGAAAATCGTTCGGCCCGCAATTCACGCGCACAATCGAGCGACGAGGAAGAAGATACACACGCACACACGCGCACACGTTAATAACAAACGCGCGCGCATAAATAATAACATTAAAAAACGATGATGACGACGATGAGCAGATCCTCGTCGTTTTCGATTGGAAACAGCGGCAGCGCGAAAAAGACGTCGTCGACGACGACGAGAAGCGCTTTTGCCGTCGTTGGGAAGAAGTCTTTTCGCGGGAGACAAAAACAACAACAACAACGCGCGGTTTCTTTGAAGGTGCGCGCGTCTACTGATGAGGACGCGGTTAGAGATACGGTCATCGTTGGTGGTGGCGTCTCTGGTTTGTCCACCGCGTTTACGATGAAATCGAAGAACAGTTCGTGCGATATCATAGTCACGGAAATCCGAGACCGCGTCGGGGGGAACGTCACGTCGAAAAACGACGGACAATACATATGGGAGGAAGGACCGAACTCGTACCAACCGGGAGATGCGGTGTTGAAATTAGCGTGCGATGCGGGCATGAAGGACGATATCGTTCTCGCGAACCCGGATTCGGATAGATACGTGTTGTGGGACGGCGAATTGAGAGCGCTGCCAAAGGATATACCGACCGCAGTGCTCGGAGATTTTTTGACCTGGCCGGGGAAGATTCGCGCCGGTTTAGGCGCGGTTGGTATTCGCATGCCGAAAGAGGAAGGTAAGGAGGAAACTGTGAAGGAGTTTGTGTCTAGAAATTTAGGCGAGGAGGCGTTTCAGAGATTGATCGAACCGTTTTGCTCGGGCGTGTACGCCGGGGATCCGGCGATGTTGAGCGCAGAAGCCGCGACGGGGAGAGTTTCGGTTTTAGAGAATAAGGGACCGTGGCCGGGTTTGTTTCCAGGCGCGTTGGTAGCGCAATACGAAGGCGCGAAGAAGAAGAAGGCGAATCCGAGAGATCCGAGATTGCCGGTTGTTGAGGGACAAACGGTCGGAAGTTTCAAAGGCGGTTTACAAACGTTACCGGAAGGATTGGCGAAACAGTTAGGAGAAGACATCGTGAAGTTGCAGTGGAAGTTGATCAAAACGGAAAAAACTGAGGACGGTTTGTTCTCTTTGACGTACGAAACGCCAGAAGGGGAGAAGAAAGTGAGGGCGAAATCCGTCGTGTTCACGCAACCGGCGTATGTGGTGGCGGATACGGTGAGAGATATCGCACCGGAAGCTGCGAAATCGTTCGAAAAGTTCTACTACCCGCCCGTCGCGTCTGTTACTGTCGCATACAAACGCGACGCGTTCAGATTAGACGGCCGTTCGGCATTACCCGAAGGCGGCTTAACCGGTTTCGGTCAACTTCACCCTCGAACGCAAAAAGTGCGCACGTTGGGTACCATCTACTCCTCCTACTTATGGGCCGACGACGGACGATGCCCGAAAGATGAATTCATGATCCTTAACTATATCGGTGGCGCTCGAGACGTGGAAATTCAGCAACTCAACGAAGATCAACTCGTCGAAGCCGTCCACAACGACGCTTTGAAAACCATCTTAAAGCCGGGCACGCCGTTACCGAAAAAAGTCGGCGTTCGCATGTGGTCCAAAGCTATCCCGCAATTTAACATCGGTCACTGGAAACTCTTAGACGAAGCCAAAGAAGCTTTGAAAAAAGAAAAGTGCAGCGAAGAGGACGGTTTATTTTTAGGCGGAAACTACGTCGCCGGCGTCGCGTTTGGCCGGTGCGTAGAATACGGCGTCGACCAAGCGTCGGACGTGTTGGACTTTTTAGATAAGAAGAGACGAACCGTGTAATGGAGAGCACAATCACGCCATCACTATCGCTCGTGTCACGCATTAGATTTTTCCCTCTCGACTTCGGTTAGTAACGCAGAGCTTTTCTCTCGCAACTCGAGATTTTCCCCGTTTTCGCTTCAATATTTTTTTGCCTGTGCTCCTTCTTCTCTTCCCTCTTCTTCTTCTCTGGAATCGACAAATAAGTACACCACAAGACACAAAAAAAATCGCGCAGAACACTCACTTCATCAACAAAGCGATTGAATAAAACCGCCCCAAACTAACCGCCATGGGAGTACCTAAATTCTACCGATGGCTCAGCGAGCGGTACCCGATGTTGAACCAGCAAGTTAACGCGGCGGGCGTGCCGGACATCGATAACTTGGTGCGTGCTGCGTCTTCTTTCCGCCCCCTCCCCCCTAGACACCGGCGATTGAATTTTGTTTTTTACGCGGGAGAAAAAGTCCACCGCGTGTGATCGTGCGATAAATTTCTTTTCTCTCTCTTTCTCTGCGACGAGGAATGAACGCGCGAAAGCAACGCGGTTCGCGTTTTTGACGCGCGCTCGTTCTTTCTTTCTGTTTCCCTCTCGACGAAGCGCTCTCTCTCTCTGTTATTTCGCGTCGATACATATAATTTCTTGTTACTTTTAACTAATAATTCTCTCTCTGCTCTCTCTCTCTCTCTCTTTTCGTGTGCTCTCAAAAAAAAAACAGTATTTGGACATGAACGGGGTCATTCACAACTGCTCGCACGGGGCAGGAACCGACACGAATACGCGCATGACTGAAGAAGAGATGATGGCGAAAGTATTCGCGTATTTGGACCACATATATCGAATGGTGAGACCAAAAAAGTTGCTGTACATGGCCATCGACGGCGTCGCGCCGAGAGCAAAGATGAATCAACAGCGGTCGAGACGATTTCGGTCGGCGAAGGAAGCGGAAGAGGCTAAGGCGGAAGCATTAGCGAAAGGCGAGCCGGAAGCGCAGGGAGAACCGTTCGATAGTAACTGCATTACGCCAGGGACAGAATTTATGGCGAGATTGACGGAACATTTGAAGTTTTACGTGAGAAAGAAGCAAACTGAGGATGTTGCGTGGAGAAATGTGAAAGTGATTTTGAGCGGTCACGAAGTCAGAGGAGAAGGCGAACATAAAATCATGGAATACATTCGTTGGGAGAGGTTGAAACCGGATTATGACGCAAACATGTCGCATTGCTTGTACGGTTTGGATGCCGATTTGATTATGTTGGCATTGGTAACGCACGAACCGCACTTCTGTTTGCTGAGAGAGGTCGTGAAATTTGGTGGCGGTGAGAGAGGGCAACCATCGAGAGAGATTTTGGAACGACCCAGCGACGATGGTTTTTTGATGTTGCAGGTGGGTTTGTTGAGGGAGTATTTGGATTTGGAGTTTCAACGATCGGTGAAAGGAGCTTGCGGATTCAGCTATGATGTGGAGAGAGTCATTGACGATATCGTGTTTTTGTGCATGTTGGTCGGTAACGATTTTTTACCGCCGCTACCGACGTTAGATATTGCTGAAGGTGCTTTAAATACGCTTTTTGATACTTACCGAGACATGCTTCCATCTTTGGGTGGTTACATTACGGGCGACGAAGGAGGTGGCACTTTCAACGCGCCTCGCTTGGAGAAGATTTTGACACGCATGGCGAGTTTTGAACGCGACGTGTTGGAACAAAGAGCGATGGATGTGCAAGAGTACGACGAGAAGCAAGCAAGACGAAATAATAAGAATGGTAACAAGAAAAGTCATGCTTCGGAATCGGAATCGTTCACCGATTTGACCGCCATGGAACAATTTGAAGCCGAATTACTCAAGGCGAAAGAGGAAGGGAAACCAGAACCGACGATGATGTCCGTGGCAAAAAGAAACGCTATTCTTGAAGGCGGTGCCGAAGGTCTTCAACAGTACAAAGAAATGTATTATAGAGAGAAACTCGAGCTGAAAATCGGCGAAAAGGCGCCGGTGGACGAGTTGCGTCAAGCATACTTCGAAGGTCTGAATTGGGTCTTGAGATATTACTACCGAGGCGTGGCCAGTTGGACGTGGTACTATCCGTACCACTACGCGCCCATGGCGAGTGATTTGTGCGCCGGATTAGGTCAGTTGACGGTTAAATTTGATTACGGTCGACCTTTTTATCCTTTTGAGCAGCTCATGGCAGTCCAACCGCCGGCTTCGAGCCATTTACTCCCGGATCTCTTCCGTCACTTCATGACTGAAGAATCGTCTCCGCTGAAACCTTTCTTCCCGGATGAAATCAAAATCGATTTCGAAGGTAAAAGAAACAGTTGGGAAGGAGTCGTTTTACTCCCATTCTTAGACGAGAAGGTATTGAAAGATGCTATAGCTTCGGTTCCCAAAGACAAGCTCACCGATGCGCAAAACAAACGCAACGCTCCGGGTCAGTGCATCGTTTTTGAACGCGACGAAAACTGTACCGAGGCTGTTAACTCAACCGTTCCGAAAACGTTTGCAGGTTTGTTCCCGGCTAAATCGAAGATGACGTACGAAGAACCACCTGGAGAGTTTCCGGACGAAGCCAAATGTTTAGGAGGTAAGGATCCGTTGTTGCCGGGTTTGAAAATCGAAACTATCGCGGATTATCCCCGAGGATTTCCGACTTTCAAAACCGTAGAAATCGTTCGCGGTGATTTAAAACATGCGAAATGTGTTGTGTTTCAATCCGCGACGAGGAAAGAGTCTTTAATCGTAAAAATTGGGAAAGGTTCCGATGATTTCATTCAAAAAGCGTTGCCAAAAGTGACAGACAAATCCGTCGGTGGTCTTACCGCAGAAGCCGTCGCAAAGACGTATCTCAACGAGCGCGTCTACGTGAAATGGCCGTATCTGAAAGAGTCGTTGTGCGTAGGCGTTTCAGATCAAAAGTGTAAATACGTCGTCGGTCCAGGCCAAACCACCGTCACGAAACCTCACGACAGCGCGCAATGGCACGCGGACGTGACGAATGGCTGCAACGAGTTGATGCGATCGCAAGGCGTGGATTGTGCAAACACGAAAATTGCTTTACACGTTCGAGCTTGCGAGGGATTAGTGAGACATCCAGATGGAACGTTGCAAAAACGGTTCGCAAAAACCGAAGTTGTCGTCCCGATGCAGTTGTGTCTCGCCGCGCACCCTAGAGATAAGAGCGAAGCGGAAGCGGCGAAAGATTTAGGCGTCTCTGAAGGCGACGACATGAAAGTCACCTGGCGCGAAGGTGACGAGGCTTTATTCTTAGGTCGCTCGCATTTTGGTTCCCACGTCAAAGTTGTTTCGAAAGATCCGAAATCTGGAAACTTGTTCGTCGATGTCGAACCCATGAAATTAGACACTGGCGTCGGGAGAAGAATTCTCCAAGGGTATGCCTCTCGCTTTGAATCCGCCGGTCAAATCGCCCGAAAGCTTGGCATCGATCCTAGAGTCATGGGTCAAATAACCTCTGCGGTCTGGACTCGGTTAACTGCGGATGCTGGCAAAAATGAGCGCGTTGATGTTGGTTTGAACTTACGCAAATCCTCGGAAGATTTATGCGTCGCCGGATTTTCTCGCAAAGGCGAAAAAGGGTGGGAGTACTCCGTAGACGCACAGAGATTAATTTCGGAGTACAAAAAGCATCACCCGTGGGTGTTTGAAGCTTTAAAGAACGAAGCTGGAAGCGATAACGGAGGCGTGATTACCATGTCGGAACTCTTTGAGACGCACGATGTAGAAACGAACAAACATTTAGTAGCTGAGGCGAAGAAGTGGCTCAAATCGCAACCGGCGTCGAGACGACCTTTGGTACCTTCGGACTCTGTCGTCGCGGCTGAGGAAGCGGTACGAGCGTTAGCGGCAACGATCGGGGATCAGTCTGCAAACTACAAGCAACCTATGCCGGTGGCGTTGGAAAGCGTCAGTCCTCTGTTGCTCATGAAACCAGTCATTCCAGGTGAAGTCATGGATTTATACGCCGGTGGTGACTTTGAATTGGGCGATCGCGTAGCGTACGTCGGCGATTCCGGGACGCCGCCGTTCTGCTCTCGAGGTACCGTCGTCGCCATCCACGGATATACCGATGCGCACACCACGCACATGGTTGCGGAACATGTGGAGGTTATGTTTGACGGAACGTTCGTAGGTGGCAGTGATTTGAGAGGCGCATTACCAGATTGTAGAGGTGCAATGATTGCGGTATCTTCGATTGTGAACTTATCGCATCCGCCGGCGATGCCAAGCTTAGGTAAAGCGGCGCCTGACGTTGTCAAGAAAGTTGAGAACATAAGTTTAGAGGACGTGATGAACTTGAACTGGAAAGGTGGGTCGGAGAACGTTAAGAAGCAAGCGGAGAAGCCGAAACCGGTTCCGGTTGCCGTTGCGAACCGACAACCGACGTTACCGGGCGAGAAAGGTTTTTCAAAATCCGCAGGTCGAGGAAGAGGCATATTAGCTGCATCGAATTCAGCGGCACCAGGCAAACCGCTCGGCGCCATGGAACAAATCAAATTGCTCGAGCAACAAGCCTTAGCGGAACAACAACAACAGCAAGATCAACTACAACAAACGAAACCCCCACCTCCGGCGAAGAAGAAAGGCATCATTGGATCTTTGGAAGACTTGATGAAGAAGACTCCGCCGCCGAAGCCGGAAGAAGAGGCGTCTGGTAAAGCGAAGGCAAATGTGAAGAAACCGGCGGCGCCGATCGTCGTGTCTTCGTTAGCTGATATCGAAGCGAAGTTAGCGCAGCAAACACAACCTGTGGCTGTGGCTGCTGCGCCTTCCTCTTTGGCAGCGTTAGAAGCAAAGCTCACGCAGCAATCGATATCTCAAGCTCCGCCTTCAAACGGCGGCAGCACCTCTTTACAGGCGCTCGAAGCTAAGTTGTTACAATCTTCTTCGGCGCCGGTTCCTCCAACGCCTCCGCCGCAAAAGTCCATGCCTCCTCCGCCTAAACCTCAACAACAACAACAACAAAAGCCGAAGAAAACTGGCTGGGCTCCCGTGGAATCCGTCCAGCCGGTTAACGTCATGTCCGGCAAACCATCGTCAAAATCACCGGCGCCTAAAAAAGACGAAACGCCTCCGCCGCTTCCGTCCAAACCGGTCGAGGCGACCAAGGCGAAACCTTCCTTCGTCCCGAGATCCGCCGCGCGCAAGATAGCCGCGAAACCGGGAGCCGCCGCCGCTGCCGCGAAGAAACCCGCCGAGCAACAACAAAAACAACAACCGGAGGAGTTGCACTTGTAATCAAACGACGACGACGACGACGACGACGAGAGGAACGATAACGAGGGAACAGAGAGAGAGAGAGAGAGAGAGAGAGAAAGAGAGTCACTAATTTATAGTTTTGTGTTGTAACATTTTTTCAAAACCCTAAATAAATTCTTTTCCGTATCCAAAGCAGTCTCACCCACAAAAAAAAGATACACATTCACGCACCCGAAAATATTATTCGAGATGTCAGCGATGGGAGTCTCCACCCGCTCCGCGGTATTGGCGAGCTGCGCGACGATGGCGAGCACCGCCACGCGAAGAGCCACTAGAAAAGCAACGACGAACGCCATGATTAGCAGCAACAGCATGAATACCAAAAGCAGCGCGAAAATGATGATTACGACACCGGCGTCGTCGTCACCGCTGATGACGATCTCCTCGGGTCGCCGCGCGAGCGCGTTCACGAAGAGATCGTCTTCGTCGTCCTCGTCTTCGGTGCGAGTGAACGCGATGTTCGGAGGCGACGAGAGCAACAAGAGCGATTCGGGAGACGAGTTTAAGAAAATCGTCAACGACGTCGTGTACGTGGACCCAGTGGTCGGGGCGAAGCGATTCTCGAATTACTTTTGGGCATCGGTCGTGACGGCTGGCGCGAGCGGGTTTTTAATCACCGGCGCGAGCGCATATTTCAAGCACAACTTGGTGTTTTTCTTGGATGCTTCGGACATTCAGTTCTTTCCGCAAGGGTTGGTGATGAGTTTTTACGGCATCGCGGGTTTGTTGTTGGCGACGTATTTGTGGTTGACGATCAACTGGAACGTCGGCGCGGGGTACAACGAGTTTAACAAAGAGGAAGGGATTTTTCGAGTGTTTAGGTATGGGTTTCCAGGGAAGAATAGACGGGTGAACTTGTTGACGGATTTGAAAGACGTGACGGCGGTGAGAGTGGAGATTTCGGACGGGATCAACCCGAGACGGGTTGTGTACGTGAAATGCAAAGGTAAAGGCGATATCCCATTGACGCGCATCGGCCAACCGTTGACGCTGGCAGAGGTGGAGAGGCAAGCGGCGGAGTTGGCGAAATTTTTGCAAGTTCCGATTGAAGGGCTTTAAGCATACAATGTTGTTATATTATATAATTTAAGTTTCTTTGATGATTGGCAATAAAAATAGAAATAGTATTGTATCGCTCGTCTTTCTCTACTCACTGAGTTGTGTCACCAGCGCCACTCCTCTTTTAATCCAGTGTTCCGCGGGTTCTTTCGTGGGTATTTTGACGTGCATGACGAAGTTTGTTGAGTGTCCAGTTGTGGCAAGCGTACCTCTTCGTTCTGCCGTTCGATAGCAAGGGCAATCGTACCTTGCGTTTTGCTTGATCTCGTCCGCTTTTCTGGGCTTGAACCAGAATGTAGGAGCTTTCGAGTGCAAGACATTTTTCTCCGATTCGACCAGATGCATGTTTTCCTCGTCCCATCCGCATCCTTCTAGAAAGAGACCAGAGACGTACACTCCAGCCTCAGGCGGTTCGGTAATATCGCTCGCATCGCCTTTGATTGGCTCAAAATCGAACGCTATTTCATCCACGGGGAGTTTGTGCTTACGGCTGTAGTTCTGCAACGCAGCGGTTAAGAACGACTGAGCAAAGAAGAAACCAGAGATCCAAAACACTACGGGTGGTTTGCCATTCCTATCCCAAGTCTCGAGCATGTTAAGACGCTCCAAGAGGTCGTCAAAATACGAGGAGAAGGGCTTGAGCGACGGATAACTAACTTTTTTCCAGGCTTCCGGAACGGCGTTGCGCTCAATTGCTTTCTTCGACGCTTCGGACTCGGCCGAAAAAGCCGCGCGTCCGGCGAGAGCGGCCTCAATTTCGTGTAAAGACTTCCGAATGTTGAGTAAAAGTTTGTTATATCGAGACATTTCTTGACACAAAGTTGTTCCGAGGGAATCGGCATAGGCATCTGGGAGCTTTTCGCGAGTCTTTTCAACATTAAAATTGGACGGAAGACGGGCGATTGCGTCGTTTATGACCTCTTTTATCGCAGCGTTGGATTCTGCCGCCTCATTACTGGTGGTACTAGATGAATCTTCTTCGCTATCTTCTGTTGCTTGTTCACCACTTTCTTCTGTTTCGAGACTTGTTTCATCGCTTGCACTATCGCTGGACATTTTTAGTAAATCTCGACACATCACCTCTGCATCCGCGCGATCCTTAGAGACATCGGCGTTCGCGTGCAAACCAAAGACCTCCGGTTCTGGTAAGGCGGGTAGCGCGTCCACGTGTTCGAGAAGCTTCGCTCGACTTGGATTTAAAACGGATGGAGTCGCATATTTCCCAGATACGGATAACGCAAAGTTATTCAAAGACGCGGCTTCTTCTGAGTAGCACTTTTGGAGTATAGTCGCGAGCAGAACGCGGTCGTTAGCATCTGTTACTCTGCCTCCATAGTTACACTCACCGGCTAAATAACGTAAAGCCTCAAGGGGTAGCTTCGAGACTGCTTTCGATACAAGCGCTTTTTCGTCTTCATCAGTTGCAGCACAGGCACCACCGGTTGGTTCGCCTTCGATGCCATAGTCGTCTTCATCTTCGTCCTTTTCATCGAGGAACATCTTGAGCTGTCTTGCAGAAATCGACAAGTCACCATCATCGAAGCCATACGGAACGTTCCAACCAATAGGCCCAAAAGCCCGCCGTTCTTGAACGTTGGCATGAAAAAAACATAACGAAAATAGCAATCGCTTGAACTCGTTGGGCTTTGCGCATTTATCAAAGAAGTCATCATCGCAAAGTGGCTGCACACTTAAAGCGCGTTTTACGTTCGCTCGGATCCCTCTGGGCGGCTCGTTTGTCATTTTCACTGCGTTCTGTAAAATTGTCATCGGAAAGTCTTTCGACGGATACGACGTCATCCACAATCTGAACCTATCATGCGCTTCGCCTTCGCCAGCGACTAAATCTTCACATATCTTTTCCAGTGATTTCATCCATGAAGGTGCGAGATGACAATTCTGTAAAACAACCCAGCCGCCATTAACTCGAGCTTCATCGATGAGTTTCTTTGCTTTCGGGCCTTGGCCTTGACCGAGCGATATTGATTTCACAGCATCAGCCTCCCCTTTTGACGCCGCAAACTGTAAAAGTTTTGCCATTGGATCTGAACCAGCAGATAAGACGAAAACTAGCGGTGCACGCGGCCCCGCGTCTGCGTAGCATTTCTCCAAATCGAATGATGGAGGCGTTATAAACTGTTCGCCAAGAGTAACGCCGACGTATTTACGAGCAGCCGGGATAAGTTTGTCCGGGCGTAAACATCGAATAATACACAAACGACTGAATTCAGAAAGCGTGTCGTAAGGTTTTGGGAATTCAGCTTCGTGCGGAGTAGGACTGTCATATGCAGCTTTCCATAATCCTTGCGACTCGGCATTGGTTACATCTAAAAGACTTTCACAAATATCTGAAAATCTTGGAAGAAACGACAAATTAGCAAAATCATTTGCACGCTTTTCGTCAATCCAGTCCACAGTTTGTAAAAGTTTTTCCACGAGATTCTTGTCAACTTTTGCTCCAATTTGAATGCCTGTGAGTAGAAAGTTCCACTCTTGTCCGTCGAGCTTCCCTTCGTCTCGAGAAATGCGCGAACACAGTGAGAACGAGAACAGAAGTTTATCGCATTCAAAGAGCGAACGGCAGACGTTGTCGTAGAGACTTTTTGTGAAGTGCGTTTGAATATCTTTCAGTCGAGTTTCGACAGAGTCCTCAACGGTGGTCTTCTCCTCCCCTGCTGATGTTAACGCAGCTTTTTCAATTTTAGAGCTTGTTACGGAGGCAATAAATAATCTTGAGAACCATTGCAATGAATACTGATACATGGATTCAATAGCAGCCAAATCGGATATGCAGAAGAATAGTAAAGCTGCGTAAGACCCGGAACTTGAATACGCAGATCTTGCTGCGTTGATGTCTTTTTCTGTCTCTTCTGCTTCAGCTTGAGCTTGCGTGACCGATTCAGAAACCGACTTCGAGTCTGTGATAATTTTAATTGCGCGTTCGTCGTCGAGGATGTTGCCGTCAGAGTTTGATAAAACCTCCAGAATTTGATCCTCCAGCTGTTTCAACTCACGACCATTCTTCGCGGATTGCGTGACTAGCTCATCTTTCTGCTTTTCTAGATCTGGGCGCTCTTTTGCGACAACCAAAGCGAGGAGTTGATCGCTCAAACCTTCTCGTGTAATCGCAAAGTCTAGCAACGTCACTTTCACTGCGGTCTCTGGTAAATAGTGTGGGTTTCGAAGTTTCGTCGTAATGTAAAGTCTAAAGTCTTCCGAATACTCAACTGTTGCATCACCCAAACGCATACACGTTACACCGCCGCTTTTAAAAGTCTGCTTCAAGAGTAAAGGCTCTAGACTTGGATCGAGTTCTTCTCCGACATTTTCTAGTAATACCGGCGTACCAAACTGAATGGCGTTCTCAAGTTCTCGCATATGAGCTCCATCTTCAGACAGTTTCACAACTCGGAGGTTATTTTTCTTCTCCATATTTTTTATCCAGGCGTTTGCTTGCCCTTGCGGATCAATCATAAGAGGCCAACGCCTCGCATTTTCGATTATGATGGCGTTTTCAATTGAAAACTGATCGTTCGGCAACGCCGCAACTTGCCATTCCCTAATTCTGACGGGGTCGCCGAGAATGTCAATCAACTCGCACTTGGTCGAACAGATTATGTTCGCTTTTCTGAGCTCTTGCATCCACATATCATTCATATCTTGCCTGTAAGACATTGGAAATGCACCTAAGTATGCGATAGTGCCAGCGGACAGGATTGCGTCGCCAACAATATTCTCATACTGTCGACCAAGATCTTCGGCTTTTTTCTTCCATCGAGCGCGCTCGCCGCCTAAACCTGAAATCAAACTCTCTGCGCGTTGTAACTTCACTGCGCACAAATTAGCTTCTGCTTCGAGGTTAGCCTTTTTATCGTTCTGTTTCTTCAGCTCTGTTTCCATGGCTTCGAGCTTATCTAAAATCGTTTTCAAATCCGCTCTAGTCGCGTTTAATCCCACCATGACTTCATCGTATGCTGCTTCGGCTTCCTTCAACGCTGCTTGTTTTGGGGCGACGATTTTCGCGACTTTATCGTACTTATCCATTGCACAAACCCATTTGCATAAGCCCTCAGCAGCGCTCGATGCATTCGCGGCTTTTTCGGGTGTAAACAACGGATTCGAGATGTATACGGATCGAATTTTCTGAATGACTTTTATCGGTATGTTATCTTTGTCGTACGATTTGAGCGTTTCCAGGAAGTCTTTGTCATTCAGTAATCCGCAAGATGGTTTCCAGTAGTCATCGACTGTGCGCCCCGTGTCGGGATCCTTCGCCCGTGCTGGTTTGACTTCTAAAATGACACAGACAGCTTCAAGGACGAGTTTAATAATTGCCGGTGGGTTTTTCAACTGTTTTACGTAATTAATATCGGCCGGCTTTAATGTATCCAGGGCGGCAATGGCGTCGTTTAGAATAGGCATAGCTTCTGCTAATATATTCTCGCATTCTTCTTTAACTCCATTGGCTTCTTTAGCCTTTTCTGCGGCGATCGCTTCATCAGCTTCGACAATCTTACGTTTCGGCTCCACTACTGTCTCTTTTTCGTTTTGAATTTCTTTCATCATTTCAGCGACTTCAATTGCAGACTCTTTCAGCTTTGGCTGCAAAGCTTCGAGCTCACTCTGCATACCGGCAACTTGCTCTGCCGAAGATGCAAGCTTTTCCAGACCAACTTTGTATCGCTTCTTCAATCGAATAGTTTCCTCTCTTCGCTTGCCCACTAAACTCGCAAATGTGCTCAAAAGCTCAAGATAACTCGTTGGCGTAACGTAATTCTTCCGTCCCGTTCTCGCGTAATACCGTTCGGATAATTCTGCCACGGATGAATGCATGATACCACAGACAATCGTGAGCGCACTTGCGGCTTCGGCCGAAATATCATCCACAGATTCGCGAAGAATCTTACCTGCCACAGCTTCTAAGGCATCTTCCGGCCACGCTTTGAACCAATCAATAGTGCAGCAATTGACTAACGAGGGAAATTGACGCAAGCGTTCTCGGAAAGCCTCACCGGCTGGGGATAGGCACAGAACGACGTGGAGCTTACGGCGACACCTAGAAACGAAGTACGCCCACAGCTCTGATTGCGTGGCGTCCTCTCCAATTTCTTTCGTGGCGTCTTTTCGAACCATTTCTAATACTTGAGCCTTCTCGTCCGTTGGAAATGCGTTTGGAATTTCCCCAGCGTTGAGTAAGTTGTTTATGTCTTCTATAAACGCTTCGTCCTTGATTTGCGCGTCGCTGAACAAGAAGACAACGTCTCGATTCTCGCCGCCAGCCATGCGGAGCATATTTTTCAAATCTTCCCTCCATTCGAGCATACCATACGTTTTCGTCATTTCAATTTCTTTCACAAACATTTCTCCACTCGCGTGCGCAGCGAGTCTAGCGAGCGATTTGCGTCCCGAACCACCGACTCCAACTAAGAGAGCGTGTCCACCAGGCTGCGCTAAAATTCGGCAAATTCGTGAAATATGTTCCGCAGCATAAACAAACATGGTAATATTCATCGGCTGTTTCGAATAATGATTATAATAGTTCAAATGCTCATCCATGATTGAAACCCAACCATGAGCATCTCCGGAGAGTTCTTCGTAACCGGGAGAAGTTATTTGTAAATCTAAATCATTCGCGTCGTCGTCGTCGTCTTCGAATTCATTGCGAATTTTCGGTGGATTTGCGTATTTACCGAACGCCAAAAGCTTCGTATCGTTCATATTCAAGTGTGAAAATAAGCTGTCAAAGTTTTCTTGAAAATGTGTTGACACTGCGACCCGCATGGAGTCAAACAGTACTCTTTCATCCACTGTGTCAACTAAGCGATCTCCAAAGACCCTCAATATTTCGTGCGTCCATAGTCTCGTGATTCGAAGACGGCCAAAATCGCTCTCGTTCTCCACTTGCGAGAGTGGTAACATGGTCAAACCCTGCGCGACTCGCGAAAAATCTCGCAAATTGAACGAATAGTGCGATTTCTCTGGGGTAGGAAGCAACTTCTCGAGGCAAGTTTGGTATACAATCAGAGTAGCGGATACGGCGTCCGGAGCCATGTTGACGATAGAATTATCAAAACCGCAGTTTTGAAAATGTTGCGATAAAATAGCGTTATAAATTCCTTTCAAAGCTGATTCGTCGACTTCTGGAACTGAAACAAGCGAAAAGTGACGCAAATACCGCTCCGTCACTGGATTTCTACCGCCGCCGGCCGGACCCATCGCGGCTACGAATTGAATATCTTGGAGACTTCTGAACGCGTTATCTCTTCCGTACCAACCTCCATAATCGTGGAATTGTCGAAGAATTTCAATAGGGGGTTGTGCACCATACGATTCACGTTGCGGCATATTAACATCGTCTATGAAGAATACACCCTTAGCACCTGGAATCGGCCCATATACACCTTTTCTCCTCTTATCGAGACGTCCATCCACCTGCGCTTGTGTAGCATTCGCAGATGTTCTCGCAGAAAATCCAATTGTTGTCGGTTGCCATTTGCTTTTATCCAAGGAGCGTAGTCTGCGCTGTACAATGGTTGATTTTCCAGTACCGGTGGGGCCGCAGAAGAGTATTGGGTACCCATGGCGCAAAGCACAATCGAGCAAGTGATCGCACGTCGCGGTTTCTTTCGTTGGAACAATGGTTGCATCAAAAGGGAGGTCTTTTGGAATAATTCGAGCTTGCGCCGGAATAGAGTCAATCCATTTTTGCCACACAATCCCGTGCAAACGTTCAACCCCGGCTCCTTTGGGAGCACATATCTTGAAATCGTAGACCGTGGCACTTTCGTCGCACCACAATGTTTCTGGACACGACAAGGAGTCATTATTAGTTGCAATCGCAGATTTTAAGAACGTATCAAATTCGGATCTACTCTTCCAATCGACGCATCCGCCTACAGACCATACCAAGGCGAATAAGAATGAGGCATCAATCGCAGAAATAGGAGGGTTAAGATATCGAGATACGACGCTTAACTCAGCTTCATCGTTCGAAATTTCAGCCATTTGAGCATCATCTTCGATAGTCGAGTCAGAACTAGAGTCATGTCCTGTGATTAAATCTTTCAGCGTCGCGTCAAATAGGCGGGTAAGCGATGCTGTTAGGTTTCCTTCGCCCGCCGGAGAGATCTTCTTTAGCTCTCCAACTTTCTCCACCGATGCTGGGAGATACATTTCAAATAATGACGATAATCGATCGTGCGCTTCGTTTCCATAAATGTTACGTGCTTCGGACACCCATGAATTGAATTGTGGTCTCCATCCGACTTCGGCGGGTTCCATGTAAACCATACCACATCGAGAGACCGTCGCTGGACTTGCCACGGCCAAATCGGCAACCTCAAAAATCAAGTTCATTAACCCAGTCATCGCAATAATCTCGGAATTTGGCAAGCATAATTTTTTGTTATCATCTAAAACTGTGTTCATGTTCTCGATCCAAATCGCATCTACGGGACCATCCATAACAAGCCATTTTCGGACGTGGGTTTCGCGCATATTCGCGAGTTTACGGAAGTGTAAACCCAACACCCCTTCTCGCCATTCCTGTGTCACGGTATCTGTTTCACCGTAGAGCTGGCCCATTGTTACTGCCTTTGGGTTCAAATACGTCGCAATAACTTCTTTCTCATCGTTTAGTCCTTTCTCGTGTAAATCTGTAAGGGCACCAGCTAATACTGCCAATGCAGATGACTTTCCACTCATCGTTTCACCGACTAACATCAAACCGTGTCGAACCACGATCATCTCATACAATTGCGTAATCTTAGTCAAAAAGTACTCCGTGGGCTGTAAGTTCTTCGCTGTACACTGATTAATAACAGCCGCGTGTAAATTTTCATAATCCGTCTTTGGAAGAACAACCCCAGGGAATAAATCGCCCACGATGCCGTAAAACAAAGGAACGTCGTGGGCGAGAAATTTACACAAGTTCACGTCGATGATGGCACGTAACGTCAAAACAAATTCACATTCGTCCGGGTGCTTTCTCTTTAAGTTGCCCGCGGCCCTGAGCACAGCAATAACGGCACGCATGCCATAGTCGTAGTGATCCTGAGAAGAAAGCTGTTCAGAACACAAACGATACGTTGCTACAATCTTTCTAGCACACGCTCGCGCGTTCAGATAACCATCAGAATAGAGTAGAATCTCAGAAATCAGCGCATAGTCAGGAACCATCATAGCTACTGTTCGGAAAAGCGCTTTTAGGTTATCAGGAAGTTCGGATCTACCTGCATAACCAGGGTTCATAGTGATGAACACGTTGCACGTCGGACGCAACGTAAGTTCTGAACCTTCGAAGAAGAATTTCTTCACGTTATTCTTCACGGCGATTTGAATCTCAAGCACTTGCTGCGCAACAACGGAGAGTACTTCCAAATCGATGCGATTGAACTCATCGAAGCACGCCCACGCACCGGAAGAAGCCAAACCTTTGAAAAATCTTGCCATCGTCAAATAGTCCAAAGAATCAGAACAGTTGAAAACCACGCATTGCCTCGCAAGCGCTTTCGCGAGATCTTTCGTCGTTTCTGTTTTACCGGTGCCGGCTGGACCCTCTGGTGCACCTCCCAGGTTGAGATGAATTGCTCCCATGAGTGTTCGATAGCAGCGATCGGTTAATGGCGTAATCACAAGGCGCGATGAATTTCCTAGGTATTCGTATCCATATTCGACGGAGGCATTCATCATGCGCAACATCACTGTCTCTTTTTTATCGTACGAACCATCCTCTTTCTGCACTTTTTTCAGCTCGTACGTCGCTCGCAACTGTGATAACCACGAAAAATCACGTTCAGAGGATATGCCATCTTCTGCGAGCTTACGGGCCACGTCTCGATTGTGCACGTCCATAACTACCAAAGCAGAGAGCGTTTTACGCTGCAAAGGAGTAAGATCACCTCTCACTAACTCTATAATCTCTTTCAATTGCTGATCACACTTCTCTGCGGCTTTCTTTACGCTTCCTGGATTGGACTTTTCGTTTCGTAAAGCTTCGGCAATGTCACGAGTCCAATAAATCTGTGATCCGAGTAATACCACTTGACCGGGCCATTCTAACACCCATTTTTTTCGCTCCGTGGTCGCATACGCGCGAACACCGGCAGCGCACTGTTTCTCAACTGCTTCTAACATTGACGACTCGACTTCGCATAACCATTTTTCTACGGCGCCGTTAGCCTTCGCGGGTTCTATAAACGTGTTGAACGGCACTTCTTCGCCTTCGACAGAATTCATGGCAACAATATATTCTCGATCGTCTTTTTCATTTCTTTCAAACGTCACGGAATCAATACCTTCAAAGCACTTTCTCAAATGCGGTTGCACTCTGTGTGGATCTTTTGTTTCACTTAATATCTCGAGCATTTCGTCGTTTGAGAGAAAAAAAAAGCGCGGGAACGCGATGCGCTTCAACTCCAGATATGATTGTAAACCTCGCTGGATTTCATCGAGTAACTTGTTCGCGGCTTCTAAACTTTGTAGTCGCGTTTCATCTCTTCCGCACTGTATCGCTGACGGATTCTTTGCAGTTGCATCCACGACGTTGCGGTACATCTGATCCACAGACTTGAACTTTTCCCCTTCTACCGGCATCTGCTTAACAATATCTTCAGAGGCAAAAATTGGCTCCAAGTATTGCCACGTCGCTTGACACGATCCCCACTGATCGAGCGTATCTTGCAAACGTTGGAGCGTGTCGCTCCAAACCAATGCGCGGTCGCCAAACGGCTGTGAAAACGGGGACGCACGGATTGATTGAGTCTTGACGAGTTGATCATCCAGAAGTGCCTGAGCATCTTCTGTTCCGCCAAGGACGCACGTGCCGGTATCCTTGTACGGGGTACACACAAAATCTATGCCATTCCAATCTTTTTCCATTTTGATCAAGGCAGACTCTAATGCATTTTCTTTCGAAGCGCGTGTGACTATATCGCGAATAACATCGATTTTCGATTGTAAACCGGCTTCCAGAGCTTTTTCCAAGGTGAGCGTGGAAGAGGAGCTCCTTTTCGTCTCTGGTAACCGCTCTGTTGATGCCGGTAACTCTGACGAAACAAACTCTGACGAAATAAACTCATCTTCCACAGCAGCGCTCGATTGCACTGCATCAGGTAAGTTATCATCGACTACATTGAGCAGTCCTTGGATATCTTTCCAGTGCCGTTCTTTCAGAGCGTCACTCGATAACGTTTCAAGCGCCGGTAACGTTGCCTCGAAGTTTTGAACACACTTATCTAAACGTAAAACTACTTCGTCGCGTTGTTCTTTTCGCATGCGCTTCAACTTCCCCAATTGTAGCTTTGTCTTCTCAATGTTTTCGAGAACGCTATCTACGTTAACATCTACGATGGCAGAATGCATCCACTCGTTCGAAATGGATTGGAACGCATTCAATTGTTCCCACGCGGTTTCTCTTATTGTCAATTCGCGATTCGCATCGTCGAGAGATCGGAAAGTAAATGCATTCGATGCGCTATTCGCCTCCTCCATAGAGTCTCTTGCATCGATGTCAACGGAAGATAGGGAGTACGTTTCAGCGTATGACTTCAACGCCGTGGCCCGATCTCGCATACGGTCTAATCGCACTCTTGTTTCTTTCAATAATTCAATCACCACAGAAGGAAGAATGAGCTCATCCATAATCTCTTCGCCAGTTGGCCCTCCTGGTAATTGCTCAAAAATGTCTTTGCCACTCTTCTCTAATCGTTCGGACTCTGACTTTAAAATTGCGATATTTTCTTCGTCGTGCTCGTCCAGGTAGGTTTTCGCGTCTTCCAGTGCCTTGGCGTGCTCCTCTACGGCAACGCGCAAATCATCAAGTTTAACTTGATCGTGCGCTGGAATCTTTACCGAATGCGTTGTTGCGAGTGAGTACATCGTTTCAATCGAAGTAGACTCCATTTCGAACGAAGGGACACTTTGAGCTGCTTTCACCACACTACGTTTATAGCGGACGTTCTCGTCCAGCACCTCTGAAACCACTTCTGCTCCACCGTCATTTCTTGCATCCGATGTAACAACTTCCGCATCCATACTCATCTGATCATTCTTTCCTCCTTTGTTGCCTTCGACGTCTATTTTTCCATTCACATCGTTATTTCTCTCTCGTCTAGTATTGGGATAATCACGCAACACCTCCGTAGACGCTTCCAGCGCACTGAGCAAGGCTACTGTTTTTGCTTTTGCGGTCGTAATTAATCTTTCCTTCACTTTAATCGCTGCCTCAGTACATATTGGGGTTACTATCTTCTTAATATTAGACGTGTCGACGCGCAGCGATCCTATTTGACGCGATTTCTCGATAGAATCTATATTAGCCGTCCATGCAGCGACGATCGAAAGCGCGGAAGTAAAGTCCTCCGTCGATGGTGGCTTATTTTTGCCTTCTATTTTCACGAGTTCTCGAGTCGGGTTCGTTTCGCCGAAATCGTATATAGCGCGAGCATTCACGAATTGCGGTTTTGCGCAATACTCTATCGCTTTATCGAAATCTTTGCGAAGTCTAATCCTTGCCTTTTCCATTGCTTCCAGCGCTCGTTCACTCTCTTTAGCTATCTTTGACGCCGAAAACGTTTGCGCCAGAAACGGTACGTCTGCATCCGCTGGAAGCGACGTTGCAGCAGCGCTCAAAATTCTCGGCACAGCATTCACCAGTTGCAACGAGTGTGAGCGCGAAGACTTTTCAATATTCTCCAACAGAACATCAAACTCTGGTGTCAATGCGGCTGTGACTCCAGCGGTAGCAGGGAACAGAGCTTCTACGACAAACACACCGTCATTGTTATCCCCGTCCGCTCGTACCGCGTTTATCTCATTTAAAACCGTTTCCGATACTTTGATGACATTTTCCGCGAGTTGCGAAGTAAGTACTAAATCGCAAAATCTCGTAAAATGACCCAATCGATTCTTCTCCCTTTCAAGTATTTTCCGCGTTTTCTCGCGCATTCGCATTTTCGAAGCTTCCTCTGCGAGCGAAGCGGACGAAGATGTTGACGAAGGCGGTGCCATCTTCAATGCCGATGCATACTCTTTATCTTCCTCCTCTCCTTCTTTTTTTACAATACAATCCTCTTTATAGTCGGTCTCTTCTCTTCCATCTCCTTCCTTCTCCTTCCCGATGGGATCTGTTTCCATATCACCGCCGCTGCCGCCACTTCCCAACATCTTGCAACTTCTCACGAACGACGCATTCACTCTATTCGCCACTCTCGCCGCCTCTTCTACTTTTACATCAATCACAGGTTGCACGACTTTTACTCTGTGCGTATCGCAGTGCGTTCTAAACGCCTCCGCAGTATACGCAAAACCATCGCGTTTCGGGACGAACGACGTTTCGTCAATCGCATTCGCAATTGCAAACAACTTTTGCATCGCCGGCGCAAACCGCTCCGACGCCACGAACGCTCGCTTCTCAATCTGCGTCTTCGTCCGTTCAAACAGTCTTCTCCTCACTTCCGCTCTCCAGATCCTTATAGCCTTCCTTTCCCTGTGCCTAGCGTACGTCGACAGACATCGCATCGCGCGCACCAAGTGCTTCTCGCGCATCCACTCCGACAACGCATAACACTTACTCGCCGACCCATCCGCAGGGTGATGCACCACCGCCGTCGAAGAAACGATGAACAAATCCTCCTTCAAAAAACTCTCCGAGCTCTCTCTTCTCCTCTCTTCTCGTTCTCTTTTCTTCCTCTCCTTCTCGTCGATTTCAACCAGCGCGTACGCGTCGTAGGGTTCTTTCCCGCGCGCGTCCGCCACCGTCTTCTCGTAGGACTTTTTCCGTTCGCACATAAAAAACTCCTTCCTCGGTCGCTCGCCTCGTTCCGCGCACGTCAAGTAATACACGATGATCTCTTCGTCCGTTTTCTTCTTCTCCTCCTCTTCCTCCTCTTCGTCGTCGTCCGTCTCTTCTTCTCCGTCTTTCAGCTTCCTTCTCTTCTTCTCTCGCAAAGAAGAACGAGAGCGGGAAGAAAAGTCAATAAACCGTTCCGTCGCCAAGTTCCTCACGTCGTCTCTCCTTCTTCGCAAGAGCAAAGCGCGTCTTCTCCTGCTCTGCTCCATCAGAGAAGAAGAAGAAAAAGAAGAGGACGCGTGTTGCTCGATCAACATCTCTGTGTCTCTCTCTCCCTCTCTCTCTCTCTTCACTGGAGTCAAACTTCTTCTTCTTCTTCTTCTTCTTCTTCTTCTTCTTCTTCTCGCGCCTATTTTTAGGTGTGTTGCTCTTTGAGTAAAATTCCAAGTCAAAAAACTTTAGGGTTTCAGAAAAAAAATAAGGTGTTTCTCTTTCTCAAAACGAAACGAGAGAGAGACAGAAGAATGTCGCTCTGGAGGAGAGAGAGAGAGAGGAAGAAGAGAAGGTAAAAGCGAGCATCACTACTACTACTACTACTACTACTACTAAGAATGAGCGCGGTTGGTACCCTGCGGCGACGCGAATTTCCTGTATTTTCGTACGCGAATAAAACGTTAGCGCCAATTGGAATTAAAAAAGCGAACGGATTCGCCGCCGACGGCGAATTGCGCGTGAAAGATTTCCATCGCTTGAAAGAGGAACGGAAGCGGTTGCTCTCGATCGTGCAGTCGAAAAGAGCGAACGTGCGCAATCGCAAATTGCGCGACGAAATCGCTTTGCTCGAAAAGCTATGTAAGAACTCCCACAGTCAACACCGAAGGTCGAAACTGTTTCAAAGTTTACGAATGGTTGTGAAAGAGTGCCTCTTTTTACTGAAAACGGTGGACGCGAGCGACGCGCTGAGGAAATTGGAGAAGAGTTTGAGAGAACATTTTGAAGAGGAGGAAAGAGATAGGAGTAAAGAGAGAGATGAACTTTTGGTGCCGTCGAGAGAGCAATTGGCGATGTGCGTGAACGCGTTGAGAGCGACGGCGTTTGGCATCGGCGGCGGTAGGGGTATTCGAGAGAAGATTGCGACGTGCGGGATACACGCGACGACGGAGATTTCGAGATCGTTTTTTGTGCCTTTTGCTACGGTAGTTTTAAGTTCCATTGGAAGGGTGCAGATTTTGATGTTTCAGTGGTGCGTAGAGTGCGCGGAGTTGCACAACGTGCTCGCAGGTTTGGGAGGGTGTTTGCCTTCGTTTTCCTCTCAATCATTCGAGGAGGAGAACGGGGTACCGAAAACGAACGCGTTTAAAGAGGAATTAGTCGTCGAATGGGAGAAGCGGAAAACGAAAAAGAAAAAAAGAGGAGAGGAAGATAAAGATGACGAGAAAGAAGAAGAAAATGATAACAACACGCGCTGTCGATTTAAAGATGTGGTACCTCGAGTGCGAGCGTTCGAGTCCGGGAACGACATTCGCACGTGGGATGAAGCGTGGGAGCCGCTTTTAGTTTCACCTCCGTCTCGTATTCCTGCTGTCGTGCAACGTCGAGATATCTCTGGCGCTACTAAAGCGGTAGCAAACGAAATAGATGTAGATGTAGATCTTGGAGCAAAAGTAGACCGCGAGGGACTCTCGAAGCTGCAAACGCTGACGACGAAACCATCCAACCATCCTGCGACGACCACGGTATCATTAGGGTTGGGTGTCGTCCCTCTGGTGGATGCTGAAAATGATATACAAAAGAAAATGGCACAATCCACTCCAAATTATAAAGACGGACACGGGCGAGACGCGTCTGGTAAGCGTTCGCTCGACGCCGCGATGACAAAGAAGGAGAGAAAATTGAAAAAGAAGGAAGAGATGAAGAAAAAGCAAAAATTAGCCGAGGATCCAATCGCGCGATTGAAAGCTATATTCGAGGGATAAATGTATATTTAGAAGTTAGTTAGCTGTACAGTATGTAAGAAAAGTATGGGTACCCATAGTAGTAATTGTGTATGTATTTCATTAGATGTGTAGTATCGTATCGTCTGTTTGGTGTGTTTATAAAGAGTAAAAATACATCATCGCTCAAGATCTCCAACGCCGGTATAATAGAAAAAGTCAAAGCGAGGCGAGACCGACAAAATTTACGATTCCTTTCGACACCCACGGAAACTTCGACCAGAAGTCCTCACTCACGTTTTCTCTGAGCGTTATATCGTCCGCGAGAACCGCCGCGACGATTATAATCCATGCGATAACCCAAAGCTGAAAGGCTTTCACGAGTACCATCAATAATAGTTTACCCCACCGATAATATTTGCCGTTCCTCTTCTCGGTAACGCTCGAGAAAGTTTTCGCCACCGCAGACCTTGTCCCACTCTCTGCCCCACGCGCAGCCAAAACCAACGCGTCCTCATAACCAACCTCTTCGGCAATCTGATCCAGTGCCTCTTTCACGTACTCAAACCTCTTCTTTTTCCTCTCTTCTTCGTCCTCCGTATCGCTGCGGTCAATCATCTTGTCGCCTCCGCCACCCGAAACAACAACATTTCGGTATAGAACAACCCCATCGTCGGTTTCGCACGCCTCGAGCGTTTCCAACAGCTGCACAACTTTCGCGTTCGCACCGTTCGCCGCATCCATCGCTCGTTTCGTCTCCTCTCGCAAGGTATCTTTCACGTTCGCCAGTCGCGTCGAAAATAGTTCGAGCAGGTCTGTATTTTTCATCTTTGTCTCTTCCTTCTCTTCCTCTTTCTCTAGCCGTTCGACGCGCCGTCGGAGCGATCTATTTTCGTTTTCTTGTTCGAGCAACGCTCGCTCGAGCCGAACCACGCGCGTTTCCATCGTCGCTCGCTCGTCGTTCGTTCGTCGTTCTCGTTCTCGTTCTTCTTCTCGTTCTCGTTCTTCTTTTTCTCTCGTCGTCGTATTTTCTTCAAACGACGCTAAAGTCGTCGTCGGCGACGTTTTCGTCTTCTTCTTCTCTTCTTCGAAGGACGAAAGCGACGAAGAGTCGGAAGGAGAGAGCGACAAGGTGAGCTCGGTCGAGTTATCGTCGTCGTTATCGTTGTCAGAAAAGGACATTTTGTTGTCTTCTTCTTCTTCTTCTTCTTTTGAGAGCCTGTTCAAGCGCTTGTGTTTTATGAAGGAAAAATAGTGAAGAAGAGAGACAAAAAGACAAGACTTTATGAAGAGCGCGAGCGCTCGGATACATTCTAATTACATAGTTTTAGTCTCTCGCGACAAAATTCTCGAACGATTTGTTCCCGTACCCGACGCCGCAAAAGAGTAAACCGTACGGCGGCGCCGGTGGCGCTAACGCCGTTCGGTCGCCGTTTCGAGCGAGATCGAGGAGCACGTTTTCGTTGAACACTTTCGCGTCTTCTTCTCGTTGATGGTCCGTTGTTCGATTTGGATTTGAAAGCATAGCCTCACGGCACGCGGTAGAGACTATGCATCGGACCATTTTACGGAGGAACCGATCGGCGACGAGCTCTATGGCGATGCATTCGAGGGGTTCTTCTACATCGTTTTCCTTTTTCGCGGCGTTTGCGCTCAGGAAAGTGGGATCGTCGAAAAGTAGCGACGTATCTTTAAATCTTCGGTCGCGGTATCTTTTCCCGTATGTCCTCGTCTCTGCATTCATTTGAAACTTAGGAATCGTTATTCGTCTTGCTCGCGCGTAGAGCATTGTGCACTCCGTCGATTTACCTTTCGCGGTATCTCTCGCGAACGCGTTAAAGTCGGTTGTTTTTCCTTCAAATTTCCGGAGCATCCTATCGAGCAAATCGCAATCAATCTCGTCCTCAGAATATTGCGTAAACGTATCTAAATCTTCCGCATCTATTTGACCCCCTTCTACTTTTCTAAGCTCTTCTTTCACCTCCTCGACATTTAACGTCCTCTTCGGCACTATGTACACGTACCTTCTCCACTTCGCCGAAAACGTCGCGTGCCATTCCGAGTTGACTCTAAAACACTCCACCGCTTTCAAATACCCTCGCTTCCCAACCTCAGTGGACTCATTAATCGCTCTTCGAATTAACTCGCACTTTTCTTTCTCCTCTCTTTCATCCACATATCTCCTTTCTAAATGATCCTTTGGGTCTCTAAATATTTGCACGATCTGTCCCGCGCCGGAGACGTTTCGATCCGTCCGTCCGCTTTGGTACACAACGGGGTGCTTCTCCTTATCGAATCCCGCGCAGTGCTCGCCTAGACTTTCCCGTATTGTCGCCACAACGCTCGCGTTACCCGGCGTCCATTTCTCCCCATAAAATCTATCCCTGGAGTGTTTACTCACATCATCCGCGTCTTTATCCCACGCGAACGACGCGAACGCGTTGCCAAAGTACTTCAATCGAACGCAATATTTCGCGCGTTTGCTGTCGTCGTTTACGTAAAACATAGAGAGAGAAAGCGTCCCATCAGTAAAAAATGTAAGGCGCAGAAGAAAGAGAGAGAGAGAGAATTATAAACACGATGATTAAACACACACCTCTCCGTCAGTTGTCGATGACTCCTCTGCTTCGCATCCTTCGTTTCCTCTAGCGTCTTCGCCAGCGAATAGTGCACCGGTAAATCCGGTTCCGCGTCTTTCAACCGCTCGTTGAAATCAGATAACTGTCTCTCCTCTCTGACAATCGCGAGCATGCATCGCTCCACCGAAAGCCAATCGCGAAAATCCATCGAGCGCGCGTTGTGAAACGCTCGAGGATTTGTCATCGTCGTCGTCATCGCGCTGTTAGACGACTGCTCGTTGTCGTCGAGTGCTTCTCGCGCGTTCGTCGTCGTCGTCGCCGTCATCATCATCATCGAAGAAGAAGAGGAAGAAAAAGTCGACTTTTCCCCGCCGCTGCTTTCGTTTTTGCGAGTGGAAACGCGCGCTGCTCCGCGGAAGCGTATTTTGAGCGACCTCGACGAAGAACAGGACGAGGAGTACGAGTGAGAAGAAGAAGAGAGGAGAAATGATTTCGCGCCGCGCAAAGCGAAGAGCATGTGCCGCGCCAAGTCTCTCTCTCTCTCTCTTTCTGTATTCTGTTGTCGTTGCGCGGTCAAAAAGTGTCACTTTTACCCATCAACGAACTTCTTCATTATTTCCCTAAACTCGTGAAAGCGCGTTGATTTGCGCGATGCATATTCACGCGCTCCAGAGATGAGAACGCGCGATTCATCTTCATCTTCATCATCATTTTCTTCGTCCGCATCGCGGGGTACCGATGATGAAACGACGAGCGCGGACGACGACGACGACAAAGACGACGACGTGGATTTGTTTTACGACGCCACTCTCGACGCTAAAGATGAAAAGCGCGTTCGGGGAAAGAAGAAGAAGAAGAACAACGTTAACGACGCGACAGAAACCGACGCGATTCTTTCCTGCCCGAAGTGTCTCTCCACCGTGTGCACGCAATGTCAGAGACACGAGAAGTTTGACCTGCAATTTCGAGCGGTGGAGAGTTTCGGAACGACGGTCGACGAGGATATTTTTACCGACGACAACGGTTCGTTTCGAGGAAGGAAAGTGAGATGCGAAGCGTGCGAAGAGACGGTTGGTCTTTTGGACGAAGAAGACGTGTATCACTTTTTCAACGTCGTTCCGTCCAACTGACAAAAACGATGATGATGCTTTTGTTGGAGTTTTACGTCGATATTTGCGGATGGGGGGGAGAGAGAGAGAGATCTTCGCCGCGCGCGCTCTCTCTCGCGCGCGTATATATTCTTTCGCTTCTCGAAAAATACGCGCGTCCGTCGCCGAAGAGTCAAAAATAAACTCTGGTCTGCTAAAAAAGGTTTGACCGAGAGATTTTTTTTCTCGAGGTTTTATTACGGAAGCGGACGCGATAGGTGAAGAGTAAACAACGATGGATGGAGGAGACGCGAGCGAACTCGACTCCGATTTGGCGACGACATTATCGACGACGAAAGGTCAACGAGTCGATGTGAAAACTTTCAGCGGCGTTGAACGAGAAAGGAGCGCACTACAAAAATCGCCCTCTTCGTTCTCGAATGGTTACAGAAGAAGAAAGAAACAGTCTCGAGCGAAAAAGCTACTGGATGCGTCTGCGTTACCGAGCGCTCGCTTGTATCAGTCGTTCTCCGATTGGAAGTATATCGCTACGTTTGCTTCGGTCGCGTTAGTCATGGTGACTGTATTCTTCATCTATCTCTCCTTGGCGGCGTGGACGAGGTGCACGAGAAACATCAACTTAGAGTTACAAAAAGATAAAGGACAAGAGGAGTTAGTGAAGACGTGGTTGACGTGCACGTACGCTAGAGAAGTTGGGAAATCGTACAAACCGTGGAGATGGGACGATTTCGCGGTTTTGTTCGTTCGTTTATGCATGCTCTCTCAATTCGGCGAGGTTGTGTTTCACCAGATGGTCGGGTGGCACGTCTCGAGATTTCGAAATTGGAGAACAAAGATGTGCGTGTACTCGTTCGCTTTATACAATTTAACGTACTTTGGAACGATTGCTATTCTCGGGTTTTATCATCAATACACGCAATACGCGTGTTATTACCTCTTTGGCATTCTCATGTGGAGCGGATTATCGGCGTTTGATTTTTGGTCCACCAAAGGCATTTCCTACGGGTTCGTGTATATTTACTTAATGGCGATTATAGGCAAGAACGTGGTTGAATTTTTCTTAATCGTCATGAGCGATCAATCGGTATCGCCAACGATGAAGCTCTTCATTCGCTTCGGCTTAGACCCGATTTTTTGGGAGCTCGTGAGAGGAGCGGAAAGGCATTTCGCGCGTTTGAATCCATCGCCCGGGCCGTGTTTACAAATTCCGTATTACCTCTCCTTCGCGTTGCAACAGGCATTTTTTTCGAGATACGTGATGTTCCTCTTAGCTGCAGATGGGACTGTAAAATCGATGGCTACCGTGCAAACGATTCTTTCTTTGCACGAACTAATGATTGCTTTGACGACAAAAGATCGCGACAAGTATTTAGCTCGCGCGTTTTTGGGAAAGCAAACCGCAGAGGCGTTGTTGACGACGCAAAAGCAACACGACATTTTAGCGATGAACTCCGTCATTTCCGCGTTTGCGGAAATAGCGGCTATCATCGTCATTTCAATATACTTGTACGTCTTTAGGATGGCTAAAGTTGGGAACGAATCTATCGTTTCTTTAAAAAGTTACGCGATTCAAGCGGTCAATTTGATTGCGATTGAAATCGCGTTGTCGTTTTTGACCGTGTACGTCCAACAACGTTTTCACGGCATGCGGCACAAGAGCATGTTTCCGAAAATTAAGAAGAAAAAAAACAACGTCAACGACGACAACAATAACAAGAGGAGCTTTAAAGAAGAGAAAAGGAACAAGAAACAACAACAACAACAACAATCGCGACATCGATGGTTTGAAGGCGTTCGGAGGTTTCTCGAGCAACCGCCGTACGCGTTTTACGTGTTCATATGGGTCGGCGTCATGCTCATACATAAAATTACCACTTACTTGGTCGGCGGTCAATTTCATCGGTACTTGTGCCCGCGCGTGGACGAACGCGATGGGTCAATATACACGTTTCAATGCACCACCGAGGACCTGGATTTAGCCCCAGGCGGGTTCTATTTCAACATGCGCGGATTTATGATTCAAATGATTGACTTTCCAGTCGCGAATAACGAGGAAAAGTTTTATCGAAACACTTCGCAAAGTTGGGTGTATGCAGACGAATAAACGAGAGAGGACGATTCGTTTCGTCGGTTTTATATAAAATTTTATATGAATGGTTATTAGAATAAAAGCTCGTCTCGTTGCACATTTACTATTAAACGTTTACGCCCACTCGATCGGAAACACTTCCGCCTTCGGGTCGTACTTCGCCGCGTATTCTTGCAACCCCTTCCACAAGTTCGGCTCGACGCCGATCGTCCCTTTCTTGATGTTCTCCGCGGCCAACGCGTCGCCTCTCTCGCCCGGCAAGTTGATCGAACTCACGCCGTCCTTCTTCTCCGCGTTCTTCACGCGGTCCATCACAAACGCGCTTTGCTCTAAGAAATCGTCGTTGCCTAAAATCTTCGGGTCAATGGCGAACACCAAGTTACCCCAGTTCTTCGCCGCCTTCTTGTCGTTGTACGCGGCGCCGACCAACGGACCGGCCAACAACTCGATGCACAAGGCCAAGTTGCTCGACTTGTACCCGCAATCAAAGGTCATGATCGCCCCGCCATCCAACGCGGCGTTCGCATCAGTGGTCATGTTACCGTCCTTGTCTTGCGCAACGTTCGGCGGTAACGGCTTGCCGCTCGTCTTGGCTTCCAACAACCCGAAGAACGCGTACGCCGAAGTCGCCATATCCAAAGTCATCGGCTCGCCTCCTTTTCTCGGGATGGAGCAACCAATCGGGTTGGTACCAAAAATCGCTTGCTTCGCCCCAGCCGGCGCCACAAACTCCGGCGATTGCGCCAAAACAATCCCAACCAAGCCTTGCTCGCCAATCTTCTTCGCGTAGTACCCCAACGCGCCCGTACTCGTAAATGTGTGGTTCGTACCGACCACCCCGACGCCGTGCGCCTTGCACTTCTCGATGGCGAGCTCCGCGGCTTTGTCCAAGACAATCATGCCGTGGTTGTTACCGCCATCGATGGCGGCAGATAACGGAACAGGTTCGGTAATCTTGATTGGCGTCGCGTCCGGGTCGCGGGCGATGCCGTTCGTCGTCACTTTAATGATACCTTTAGAGAGAGAGAAGTCAGAGAGTGTCAATTTGTGAGCATCGTGGATATACACAAACATATCTAAAACATACCTTGGTTATTCCCTCTCAACTGCGCGTACATCAAGATGTCCAAGATGCACTCGGTCGCTTTATCGTCGTACCCGTACGTTTTGATCGCTTTTCGAGTCGTTTCGGTCAACTCATCGATGGAAACGACGACGTCGTCCGACGACGCTCGCACCACTTGCACACATCGCCTCGTCGACAAAGGGGTCGCTCTTCTCTTTGCAGAAGAAGAAGAAGAAGAAGAAGAAGTGGAAGATTTCACGGACATTAAGCCGGAAGAAAGGAGCGATCGGGAAGAAGTCATCGTAAAACTCATGACGTTATCTTTTGCTTGTTGCCTTTGTTTATATCGAGAGCGTTTGAAGCGTTTCTGATTTGTGTCGCTCGCGCGGATGATGGATTATATAGTTTCCAGTTTGGAAAAAATATCCAAAAGAACGGGTAACGAACACACCGAGAAGTGAACACGTCACGACCAAAATTTTTAGGGTTTCAGTCAAAAAATTTTTTTATAAACCCTAAACAAAAAAATATGCGCATGGAGAGTACGCGTCTCGCGACGAGCGAGCGCATAAAATTTAAAAGCGAATCACCACGATGCCGAAACAAGGCCCGTGGTGCTTGCACATCTCGCTCGAGCTGAAAAGCGAACACGTGGATAAGTTCTTGCTGAAATTTTCAGAGCTCGCTCGGCACGTGGAAGCGAACGAGCCGGAGACGTTATCGTACGAGATTGGAAGAAGCGACCAACATCCGAACAAGTTCATCATAGTAGAGCGGTATTCGAAGAAAGAGTTTTTAGCGGACCCGCATCAGACGTCGGAACCGTTTAGAAAGTTTAAAGAGTGGATGAACGCGAACGAGGAGATGTTTGTCTCCAAGGAGGGGTTTAGTTTTTACGAGCAGCAGATTGGGTACATGCACAGATAGACTATAGATATTATAGATTGATTTTGTTGTACTGAAAACGTATGTGACAGTGTATTTACTATGGCATGTGTAACAAGTTTTTCTCTAACTTTGCGCTTGTGTGCTATTATTCTTCTTCCTTTTTGTCCTTCTTTTTCTTCTTCTCTCTCTTCTTCTTGCGAGCTTCGTCGACCCATCTTTGAATCTCTTTTACTTCCGCCAGTCGCGCGCGTTTGACGCTCGCTGGGTCGTCTTTGGAAGAAAACATTAAATCGTTGTGGTGAGCGCCTTCGTCGATTTTGACGAGTACGACGCGCGGGTTGGACGTTTCCAAGACGCCGAGTAAATGCCACGGGTCTAACATTCCGTTTGAAAAGACAATGTTTGAGGCAAAGTTCTCAACCATTTTCCGACCGCCGTATGTTTCTTGCGCGAAGTACGGTCTCGGCTGGACGCCGTACGCGTCACGACAGTAGCGGAATTCGTTGGTTTCGTTCCAAGGAGACGACCAATACATGTCGTTTTCACCGCCGCTCGTTTCCATCGGCATGAACATTTCCGAACAGTATTGATATCCCCATAAATCTTCAGTAGCTTTCGTGTCGTTGTTCGGCGACGGATCGCCGATGGTAAAACACTGTTCCGTTTTCGTGGCGTTGTAGTAGATGCTGACCGCCTCTCTCAAATTTTCTAACACAGCTAACGAAGAGTTTGAGTTTTTATCGTCGACCATCATCGCATCGCACACTACTTTCATCGGCCACGCCGGTAGCCTCCCTTTTCCGGATAACATGTACCCGCTCTCGACCGGATAATCACCCATGGCGATGTAATCCAAGGCTGATTGAGCCCATTCTGCGACTTCGTATGGCGATTCGATATCGTCGCACGCTCTGAACGTGTGTTTTAAAACGTCTAAATATATCTTATCGTTTTCATCCCCCGATTCTATTAACAAAGTAAACGCGTCTTGAATTCTCTTCGGACACTCGGCACCGTGTCCGCTCACGAGAGCGGTATACGTCGATCCTCTCGCAAACGCGTTCGGATCCACCGGCGGATCTTCCCCGTCGAACGCGTATATCGGCGCCGACGCCGCAATTGCCCCATCCACCACATGCGCATACTTCATCCTCATCCACGACGCCAACATCCCGCCGTACGACCCGCCAAACGCAATTACCGCGACGGCGTCCTCGTACTCTTCCCTCAACTTTCGAACCAGCGAAGCGTAATCCGCCAAAGCTTCCATCGAGTTCAAATGTTTCAATGTATTTCTCTCATCAGCATCGTTGTCATTGTCGTCGTCCTCCTTCTCCCCACTCGTCATCGGTGACGATTTCCCGTAATATCTGTGTTCCGCGAACACCAACAGCGCGTTGAAATGTTCCGCGTTTTCCCACATTAATCCCGTATTTTCTAAATACGACTCCACGTTCGCTTCGTTCCCAGTGTAGAAAAAAATCGGAGAGTCTTTGCGGTAATACTCCGAGCACACGAAATATCTCGTCCGAAAACTCGATTTCCCCTCCTCGTTTCCTTCTCCTTCGCCCCAAGCGAAGTGCGAGAGCGGTTGCTCGATGTACTTCTCCTCGCATCGCGAGACGCGCTGCTTTTCTCCTCCATCTTCTTTCTCGTCGATGAATAATCTCGTTACGAATTTGCTTCTCGTTCTACTTCCCGCCGGTCTGAGGATGCTCATCGAGTCGTCGTTTCCGTCGTCGCGAATCAGAGACGCCGCTCCTCCTCGATTATTGTTGAAGAGTGAAAAAGCGGCGCGACTTTCCGCGACTCTCGTCGTCGCGCTGCTCGCGAACAAAAGCGCGAGGAGGAAGAGGAGATGCATTTTTTTTTGTGGGTATTTAAAGTGTGAGGGATGCCTTTCAGAGAAATCGTGTGTGGTGTGAAAATAGAATCGTAGTATTATATATTATAAAAGCTACTTGTTGTTGTGTTACGCCTTGCTACCTCCTTTGGGCGGTTGTCTCGGCGGTAATCTCGTAGGTGTCCCCGGCGGAGGTAAGGACGCGCTCACGTCCGGCAAGATTTCCATCGAGCCGAGCGGCGTCGTGCGCTGCGAGGTGACGGATCCGGGCATGGAAATATTCTTCCGCAGAGTACCTTGACGTCTCGGCGTGGTCGTGCCTACCACGGAGACGTCGCTATAGCTATCGCTGGACGTCATGCTATCGTCGTGTGATTCCGACGTCGCTCGTTTTTTGAATTTTTGACCGCCGCCCCCGGCGTCGACTTCGGTGGTGATGCCTAAACATTGTTTACACGCGCCGCGTTCTACACTCTCTTCGTTTTGGACGAGTTCGTAAAGGCTTGGTTTGAATAAGCGTTTCAATGAACTCACGACGATATACGGTAGCAGGCATAAAAACGTCACCGCCCAAAATCCGAGCCAATATTTCGGGGTCATCACGATCGATTCGGTAAAGATTTTGTACGAGTACGTGGAGTAATACACGTCCGTGTGACTCAAGACGACGTTTAAGATCCACCACAACGCGAAGGATCCCCAAATGGTTAAATGATGGATCCACGTCCAGTAGTTAATGAACAGACCAATTTGTAAGTTCAAAGTGAAAACTAAGGAGGTATACATGGTTGTACCAACTTCCCACAAACCAAAGACGTGACCGTCCTCGTGGTCGGCAGTGCCTGAGTGCACCGCTTTCATGATGGACCAATAGGTGACGACGGCGACCCAGATGGCGTTTAACGCCCACACAGCTTGCGATTTCTTGTTGAAATTTTTATTCCTTTGCGTTTCAGAGTACAACTCTGGGTGTTTCAAACTGGATTCCGGTCGAACGTCTTGGTCGAAGAGGCCGAGAATGATGACAGGATAACAGACGAAGAAGATGTTGAACGAGGACATCAACCAATCGTTGTAAATGACTTGACCACTCGCAGCGGCGTGTAAGTTGTATATGAATATGGTCAAACCAAACGCCAAGTTCTTGTAAAAGAAGTAGCACACCATTCGGGCGACTCTTTTGTAAGAGTACCGACCGTGCAAAAGCAACAGACGTTCGAGAAATCGAAACTGAGCAAAGGCGAAATCAGACGCCATCACAGCTTGCATGCCTTCTTGACCAGAAATGCCAACACCAATGTGCGCAGCTTGAATCATACCGACGTCGTTAGCGCCATCACCGATGGCTAACGTGATCTTCCCGGAATCTTTTACGAGTTTTGTTACCAAAGCTTTTTGTAACGGGGAGACTCGACAGCAAATCACTGCCGCGCAAGAGGTCCCTAATTTCAAAAAGTTGTCCTTCAGCTCTGGCGATAACGCGAACGATAACGATCGCCCATCGATGACTAAACCCATTTCCGCATCCGCATCCGCGCATTGTTGCGCAATTTCTAAACCTTCGTCAATTTGCTGCGAAACGGCTCGTAATCCTTGAGTCTGCATCTCCTCCTTGGAAATCTCGCCTTCGGATTCGAGCTTGACTAATTCTTCGACGTTAATTACTTTCAAACTCATTTGCGGGGTGATCAATGAACACGCGGAGCCGATGTTGATAGCCGTATCTTGCTTATCGCCGGTGAGTACCCAGACGGCGATGCCCGCACGCATTAATTGCTCAATACACCGCGGCACACCCGTTTGGAGTTTATCCTCAATCGCCGTCGCGCCAACTAATTCCAAGTCTTTTTCTATGAGTTCCGCGACGGCGTCCAACTCTTCGTCGCGTTTCTTCATCGCTTGAGAGGCTTTGATGAATTTCTTATTCCACGCTTCGTACTCGCTCGAAGAAATTTCTCTTTGCGCTAAACACAAGGTTCTCAACCCGCAAGCGGCGTAATCGTCGATGTGTTCTTGCGTGGACCCTTTCGCCGCGTTACCACCTTTATTACCGACCGCCAACCGTTCGTAAATGACTGAATCCGCACCTTTCGTCATCAAAATGATTTTATTGTCGTCTTTAGAGCGAACGACGACGGACATGCGCTTCCTCGTCGAGTTGAATTCTAACAGGTTCAAAACTTCATACGTTCTCACGGTGTCTTTTTCGCTCTTGTTCAAGGATTGTTCGAGAACTTCCACCGTCGTGCTCGTTCGGTTGGTGAAGAAGAATCCAAACCTTTTCGCGGCGACGACAAACGCGAGTTCATCCGGTGATTCCGCTTGGTATACGATTTGGTCTGGCGTTCGTTCGCCTTCCGGGATGACGGTTTGGCAAACGGCTAAAATTCGAAAGAACGAACGCAACTGTTCGCGATCGGGAGACGTTCGCCACTGTCCGTCCGTTAATCGGCTGTCGATGAAATTAAACGACGGCTCGATAGCTTTAGAGGATCGCGCGGGCGGATTCCCACCTTGCCTTTTGATCAACGCGTGTTCGATTTCCGTAATCCCTTCCCCGTAAGAAATGCCGTTGACGGATAATTTGAAGAACTCCATCGCGTTACAGGTTAAAGTCCCGGTTTTATCGGATAAAACGGTATGTACCATCCCGAGTTCTTCGTTCAAGTTACTCGTTCGCGCGTTCATCGGCGTATCTGTTTCTTCGTGGTACATTTTTCGGTCCCGATTTAACAACACCATCGCTTGGAAAACTTTCACAAATTCCAACGAGACGTACAAAGAAATAGGAATCAAATATCCGTACAACACGTACGAGGTAAAAAACGCAAACACGCCGACAATGTCAGTTTTATTCACGTCGAACGGCTCGTCCGAGTTCGCGGTATCTAAGTACCAGTGCTTCGGACTTTCGTTCTTCACCCACCAGGAACAATAAATCGCGGAAATCGTGGACATCGAGAGTAGCAAAATGAGCATGCCTAAAACGACGTAATCCATCTGTTTTTCCACGTGCGATCGCTTCGAGGGCGTTTCCGACGCGTTCATCATAACTTTTGAATCGTGTCCGGTGTAAATGACGATACCGTAGACGTATTCCGTGTTTCGTAATTGCGACCCTCTCAACAGAACGTTCGTCGGGGTAACGGCTATTTTCTTCTTTTCCGAAACGAAAGGCGGTTTCAACTCCAAGTTCCCGCTGAACGTGTATAAAGAGTTATTCGGGTGTTCGCACTCGACCGTACATAACTTGCCACTCAAGTGCTCCTCTGCGGTCGTCATCGCGTCTTGCCGAGAATGGCAACACAAATTCGCCAGCTTTGCGTCTGAAATCACCTTGACCCCGTCGCCCATATCCACGCTTCTCTTCAACTTCAAGTTTGTCTCGCCGTCCAAATTCTTCGTTTCTACGTAACACGTTCTCTCCTCGTTGCTCGATCCGATCATGATCAAATCGCACGGAAAGAACGCATCCCGCATCACTCTGACGACGTCGCCGCACACCAAATCTCGCCACTCCTTATTCTCCATGCACTCTCCATTAAACCGTTCAATTGGTGTTCGATTTTGCTCGTTATCTTGCTTGTGCCTCTTATAATCCTCGACCGCTTCTTTCGTCATACTCAGCGTGATGATAAACGTCAGCGGCACCCACATCGTGTACGGCTTAATCGGCGAAATGCTCTCGAAACACGAAATCGTCGCCACGGATAAAAAGTACAAGTTTGCCACTCTTCGAAATTGTTCGTACAAACCTTTCGGAAGAAACGTCACCACGTTATACTTCGACGTCGATATCGAGTTGCTCTTAAACTTCAACGCAGCGTTCGTCTCTCGATCGGCGCTGATTGAAAACACCCGCGACGCCGCTTTTTCCTGTTCCCTTTTAAACAGAGTTGTAGCTCGTTCCAAAACCGATGGCGATTTTTGCATATTCTTCTTCTTCTTCTTCTTCGAAGACGACGACGACGACGAACTCACGGACGGTCTCGATTCCACGTCGGGGACGGTGATAACCGTTTGCGTCGTCTTATCTCTCGTCGTCATCATCGTCGTCTTCGATGGATTTGAATCGCCAACAACACCGCTCAAATAATGTCTCACTACTTTTTTTCTGTTGACCTCGATGTGATGAGACGCGTAATTTGATCTCTCTCTCTCTCTTCAAAACGAAACCGAAAGAAAGGACCAAACCGTCCTCGCGGAAACCGATTTCGAGCGCGCGTATTCCTCTCCTTTTTTTTCTCGCGAAAACGCTTTTCTCTCGCCAGAGAGAGAGAGAGAGAGAGAGAGAGAGATAGAGACGATGAGAAAAGAAGTAGACCGGGAGAAGAGGTCTCTGGCCTTTTGAAGAATTTGTTCTTTTTTTTTTGAATCATAAAATCACAATTTTTTAATTAAAACTCTTTGCTAATAATATACTCTTACGCGGTGGACACTTTAGTGAACGGCAAACCTTCGGCGTCGACGCACTCGTAGCTCGCGTCGTCGGTGGGGACTTTGTCTTCGCTGCCGACGATGCATACGGTCATCGGTTTGTTCAAGAGGTACTCTTTCGCGACTCTGGTCATGTCTTCGGCTTTGCAATCGAGCAAACGCGTGCGGAAGTTTTGTCGTTGGGCGTCGGTCATTCTTTGCGCGTATAAGGATTGGCCGCGCGAGGCTGGGGCGATCGGAGAGTCGATGGATTTGAACGCGCGCAAGTGCGCCTCTTCGACCATGGTTTTCGTGATTGAGTTCGGTTGGGAGGCCCATTCGCAGGCTTTTTGGAACGTGTCGATGGTTTCGATCGTGTTCGGGTCGCGATAGGAGGAGAAGTAGAAGATGCCGGCGGACGGGACGAACGAGGAACCACCGCCGTAAGCGCCGCCTTTCTCGCGAATCTCTCGGTGGAGAAATTCCGTACTCATCGCTTGCGAGAGGAGGAACAACGCCGGAGCGTCCGGGTGTTCGTACCCGACGGTTTCAATCGCTCCGGTGCAGTAGTTGGTTTGACCTTTGATGGCGACGTACGTCTTCGAACCGGATTGCGGCGTAAACGCGGACAATTTCGCGTTCACGGACTCATCCGCGGAGGAGGAGGAGGAGGACGAAGATTTACTTCCCGTGGACGGCAAAGCCGACAACCATTTCGCCAACTGGGCCTTGCCGGCGTCGACGTCTTGCGCTTGAGACGCAACGCGGCATCTCTTCACGTTCTCCGGGGTTAAGAGCAAACTTTGAATCTCAGAGCACGCGGCTTTGACTTCTTCCACGCCAGCTTGTTCTGCTTTCGCCAACCGTTGCGCCAAGGCGACTTGCGGAAGACCGCCGGTGCGGTTTTCGAGTTCACCCGCGGCGGTCATTTTGCTCGCGCAGACGGCTTTACCGTACCCCATGCCGTTCTGCGCGACGGAAGCGCCCAACTGCGCGGAACGACGTTTAATCAAAAACTTCAATCGCTCGTCGTCGCCGAACCATTTGGCATCCGTGCAGACGTCCAACAAGATGTCACCCATGGCGTCGGCGTTACGCGCTAAACAGTGCGATCCAATGTTCATGACAACTTCGCCGTTTTCGGTCCATTTCAACGGCGTCTTCGTGTCGTTGTTGCTGAGAATGTCGATGGACACGCCACCGCTCACACCCTTAATTTTCTCCGCGAAATCTTTGTATCCAACCTTCGAGGTGCCGATTTGATCCACGTAATCCGCGAAGTAGTCCAAGTACGGCGTGAGTCTGTCTGGTAATTGAGAGCAATCGAACATGGCGCCGACGTAGACGACCCCGTTCGTCGGTTGTTCGTCCACTTGTAACTTCAAGTCGATGTTGTTCGAGCTCAATCGCAACGTTTGCTCTTTCGATCCCCACTTTTTAATCGATCGGTCCACCGCTTCGGCAACTTTTAGCGTCGGCAACAACTCGGCGTTTTGTTCGCCGTCTTGCGCGGCTTTTAATTTGATGCCGTCCTCGACGATTTTCTTCTTCTCGTCTTCGGAAAGTTTGGACTCGATTTCTTTCAACAACTTGTTCTCGGCTTCTTCCAATTTCGCGTCGTACTTTTCGTCCGAGCGCGCGCGAACGATCACCTTGTGTTGGTTGTTCAAGAAATACTTCGAGATTAAGTTTTGCCAATACTGAGGATCGGAATCCAATTTCTCTTGCAACTGCCTCGCGAGCTCGAGCGTTCTCAGCGGTCTCAAAGCGTCGCCGTCGTGCACCCACGTGGACATGGTCCCGATACCAACCATTAAACCAAAGTTTGGCTTCACAGCCGCGGCGTCTAATTCGATTTGGTGCAACGTAGAGTCGACTCGGTTTCTCGGAAACCCAGATTTTGCAACTTTCTCCAACGTTTCTTGAATTTTTTGTTCGACGATTGGAATCTCTTCTTCCCCTACGCCTTTCACGCCGACCGAGAAGGAGGTTTCTCTTCTCGAGTTGCCGTAGCCGCTTCCCGGCGCTAAGCCGCTCCCGTACCCAGGCTCTAACAAAGCCTCGTGGAAGTATGATTGCGGACCGGAAAGCAACAAATCTGACGCGACCGATAACGCAAAGTTATCCAATTTCGCGTTCTCGTCGTCCTTAACGTTGTTCAACATCAACCACGCGGTGGACGTTATGGAGGTTTTCTTCGGATCGTTCACCACGGAGTCTCTCGGGACGGAAACTTCCGCCACGACTGGAGAGGTGTATCTCTTTTCGTCCGAAATATCCAACTTGGACACGTCGATCGCTTCAAACTGGTTCAACGCCATCGTTTCCGCGTTCATCAACGTCTCCTCCAAGGGGAAATCGCCGTACGTGTAAAATCGAGCGTTGGACGGGTGATAATGCAACGCGTGAAACGCTTTCAATTGTTCGTAGGTCAAATCCGGAATCGCGGTCGGGTCACCGCCGGAGTTGTAATGGAACGTAGACGTTGGAAACAAGTTCGCTCCGAGCGCTCGCATGAATCTCGCATTTTGTGACCCCATCGCGCCTTTCATTTCGTTAAAGACGACCCCTTTATACTTCAAGCCGCTGTTCGCATCTTCCGTCTTGGCGAATTCAAATCGGTGCCCTTCCTGTCTGAAATCCTGCTCTTCCAACTTTGGAAAGAACACGGCGTCTAAGTACACGCTCAACAAGTTATCGTAATCCACTCTGTTCATCGTCGCGAACGGATAGCACGTAAAATCCGCGCTCGTCATCGCGTTCATAAACGTCGAGAGCGACCTTCTCAACATGTTAAAAAACGGGTCTCGAATCGGGTACTTGTTCGACCCGCACAGCGTCGTGTGCTCCAAAATGTGCGCCACCCCGGTGTCATCCATCGGTACCGTCTTAAAGCCAACGTTAAACGCGTTGTTCGAGTCGTCCGCGCCGATGTGTAGCCAATGCGCGCCCGTTTTCACGTGTTTCAAAGACACCGACACGACTTGGTAATCCGGCACCGGTTCAACCTTCTCCACGCGAAACGCGCCGTTCGCCAACACATCCCCGGGTTTCAAAGCCTTCAAATCTTCTAAAAGCGAAGGAGAAGAAGGAGACGCTTTTCGACCGTCGTTCGACGACGAGGAAACTGCCGTCGTCGCCGAAGCGACAACCATCGTCGACGATATCATCATCTGCCTTCTCGTTACCGAAGATGCAGCAGCGGATGAAGAAGAAGAAGAAGAAGAACAGCGAAGCGCGTTGTTGTTTTTCCTCAACAACACCGCCGCGGAAGGAGACGAAGAAGACGAAGAGAAGACTTTCAGCGCCGCCGATGCTCTGCCGCCGTGGTGCATTTAAAACGAAAAAAAAGAGCGTGTATTTAAGCGCGCAGCGCGTGGCGTTTCGGTTGTGCACGAGTGTGACGTCGCGGATGCTCCGAATCGTCGTTTTTCACACATAAACCCTAAACAAGTTTCAAAATCAAAATTTTTTCTCTCGTGCTCACATCTCTCTCTCTCTCTCTCTCTGTTTAAAAAACTTTTCGCGCATTTGCGGATTCAAAAAAAGAGCGATATCGTGGTTTTACGTTTCGCGACGACGCCCTTAGCGAGGCGAGTAGTGAAGCGCGGGGGTTTTGATTTGCCTTTTTTGTTTTTCTCATCACATCTAACCTCTCGCTGCTTTTTTTTGAGAAGGGTGGGGGTGCTCATTTTTCACAATCCCTAATACGAGTAATACTCGTAATAATAAAAATTTTTTCTTCATTCGACACGAGAGCAGGAAGAAGAAGAAGAAGAAGAAGAAGAAGAAAGCTCTCTCTCGCTCTTTCTCATCGTTATTATCATCAACGCTACTACTACTACTACTACTACTACTACTACTACTTTCTCGCCGTTGTTGCGTGTATGCGCGAAAGAGCGATGCGTTTTCTTCTCACGACGACGAAGACGCGTTGTTTGACTTCCCCGGCGGCGAATTCTTCTTCCTCTTCTTCTTCTCTTCGCGCGCCGCGCTTTTTTGTGGGCGGCCAGAAGAAGGATGCGACGACGACGACTTCAAGGATTCGTTCGTCTTCTTCTTCTTCTTCTTCTTCGCGCTCTGCATTCTTCCCCTTCAGAGCGGCGCGACCGATGTCGTCTTTAAAAGCAGCGGCAGCTTCGGTAAACAGCAACGAAGAAGAAGAAGAATTGTTGAAGCGAAGAAACATCACCGTGCCGACGTCTTGCCCCGGGTGCGGCACGGCGCTGCAACGCGAGGATAAAAATTTACCGGGATTTTTCGTCGTGCCGAGCAAACTGCTCGAATCCATGGAAGAAGGTGATGACGAAGATGATTTGTTAATAGAGGAAGAAGAGAAAAAGAAGAAGAAGCAAAAGGACGCGCAACGACAACATCCGGAGGATTGGAGCAAACTGTCGCCGGACGAACTGGCGAGGCGGATCATGGCGGAGAGTAGCAAAGAAGGCGTTGGAGGAGGAGAATTCTCGGAGGAAGATTTTGATTTCGATGACGTTACTTTCGTAAACGACGACGATGAAATGGACGACGACGAGGACGAGAAAGGGGCCATCGACGCGATTGAATCGTTATTTTTTGAAGACGAAGATAAAGAGTACGACGAAGATTACGAGTTGGAAATGGCCGCGCTGAAAAAAATGAATCGATTGAAACGAAAACCTCCGGCGATTGTCTGCGCGAGGTGCTTTAGCTTGAGAAACACGGGACGACCGAAAAATATAAACGCGGAGATTTTGCTCCCATCGTTTGATTTCAAACGATCAGTCGGGACGCAGATGGAACGGTACCCGAACAATTCGAAAAAAGGCGTCGTTTTAGTCGTCGTCGATTTAGTTGATTTTGATGGGAGTTTCCCCGTGGACGCGGTGGATGCGTTAGAACCGCACGCGGAAAGAGGTGCGATTGAGATTGTTTTAGTCGCGAACAAAGTGGATTTGATGCCCGTGCAAGCGACGAGAGCGAGATTGACGCAGTTTGTGAGACGACGTGCGAAAGCGTTCGGGATGCAAAGCGCAAGCGAGGTTTTGTTGGCCTCGGCGACGGCTGGTATGGGCATAAGAGTTTTGAGCGACGAGTTGGAAGATATCTTACGCAATCGAGGTGGTCACAAGAAGAAAGACGTGTACGTCGTTGGCGCACAAAACGCAGGCAAGTCGAGTTTGATCAACCGTTTATCGAGCAGATACGACGGACCGACGGATAAAACCGGAGGGCCGTTGGCGTCGCACGTACCCGGGACAACCATTGGCATCTTAAAACTCGAAGGTATTTTACCCAACGATACCGATGTTTACGATACGCCGGGTTTGCTTCAGCCGCACCAACTCTCCGCGCGAATGACCGCGGACGAGGCAAAGATAATCTTACCCAAAAAACGCATGATTCCTAGAACGTATAGAATTCAAGTCGGAGGAACCATTCACATCGGTGGCGTCTCCAGAATTGATTTGCTCGACGCGCCGCAAAGAACTCTTTATGTAACCGTCTGGTGTTCCAACGATGTGCCTTTACATTACACCACGAATGGTGCGAAGAATGGAGACGACATTTACGCGAAGCACGCGGGGACGAAACTGACCCCTCCGCTGGGCGGCGAGGAAGGCGCCGTGCGCCTTGGTCGATGGGGAAGCAGAAAAGTTTCCGTCTACGGCGATTCGTGGACAGAATCTACGCGTGACATTTCTATAGCCGGCGTCGGATGGGTAGCCATCGCGTGCGTCGGGAACGCTGATTTTAGAGTGTGGACGCACGAAGGGGTGCAACTAGAAACGCGAGAAGCGCTCGTGCCAGACCTTTCGAAGTCGCTGATGAAGCCGGGATTCAGTTTCGAGAACGTTGGCGGAACTTCGAGTAATCGAAGACCAGATAAGAGAGCGGGAAGAGATAGAAAAGGGAACAGTGGTGGTGGTGGTGGCGGCGGCGGCAGTGGAAAGAGAAGCGGGGGTAGCAGAGGCGGTAGAAGCGGCGGCGGCGGCGGCGGCAATCGCTGGACTTGACAAAATTCAAAAGCGCGCGAGTGATGTAATATCAAAAGAATAAATACACACTGTTTAATAGAGTTTACGCTAATAAATCTCATCCCGCGTCGTTAAATCAAGACTCTTCTTCTTTCTCCTCGTCGGTTTCTCCCATTTTCCCTTCCTGTTCCTTCAACGCCTCCGCCTTCGCCTTCAATTTATCCATCACCATCTCCGCCGCGCTTTCCTTCCAATCCCTCTTCTCGCCTTCGCCTTTCTCCAACCCTTTCGCTACGCCCAACACCGACTTCCCCATGATGAACGCGGTCACGAAATCCGCGCCGATTAAAATAGCCCCAAACTTTCCGAGCCTCCCAAACGTATCCGAACTCACGATTGGTGCCTCGATATCGTACCCGTCCGCGCTCAAATCTTCCCTGTTCATTCCGAATTGGTTCGCGTTGATATTTTTCTCCCACACGTCGTCCGAAGACGCCTCTTCCTCCTTCCTCGTCTTTTGCTCATCGTAATCTTTCACTCGCGGCGCAACTCGCGTCGGATCCCAATCTTCCTTCGCGCTTTCCTTCATGATGCGCATCAGTTCTTCCGGCGACGCTTCCGCGCCAGACGTGAGCCAATCGACGACTTGCGCCGCTTCGCAAGGCGCGATGGTAGCGTTCGCATGCATCAGCATCAGAAGCGCAGCGGCGACGACGGTCGTTGAAGACGACGAATTCGCGAAACGACTAAAAACGCGCGGAAAAACAACCACCGCCGGAGGAGAAGAAGAGGATCGCTCGTTCTTCGTTTTCTTCTTCGTCTTCTTCTTCTTTGCGGATGTCGACGACCGCGGGGTTGTCGTCGTCGATGGCGACATCATCATCATCGTCGATGATGGTGCCATCCGTATCTTTTTTTTCCTAGCTCGTACGAGGGAAAAAAATGACGAATTTTGGCGCCAAAATTCTCCATCTCTGAGCGAGACACACACACTTACACACATTCGCAAACTCGCGATAAAAAGAGCCTCCGCTTCTCTCTCTCTCTCTCCCTTTGCGCGCGCTGCATGTCGATCGGAGTTCCGAAGAGAACGACGACGGCGTGTTCTGTTTCTTCTTCTTCTTCTTCGTTGTTGTTGTCCCGATCTTCGAAATTGTTGAAACCCACGATGCGACGCTTTGTTTGCAACAGCAACGCCGTGAGTTCCGCCCTCGTCGTCGGGAGAGGATTCGGGAGCAGCAGCGGCAGCGCTCGGAGGTTTAAGGACAGTTTTGAGAGCAACAACGTTTCGAAGGTCGTCGCGAATGCGGTGAATAGTAGCGGTGGGTATAACTATTCCGCGGATGCGATGAGGGACAATTCGACCAATTCTTCTTCTTCCTCCTCCTCCTCCTCCTCTGCGGGACAACAACAACAACAACAACAACAACAACAACAACAACAACAACATCAACAACATCAACGGAATAACGGATCCGCCGCGGCGCGCCCACCGCCAAACGTGCAATATTTTGGGAACAACGGGTCGGCTGCTCGAATGCCACCGCCACCGCCGCCGCCGATGTCGAGACCGCCGCCGCCCGGTCCTCCTCCTCCGCCGAGTCAACAACAACAACAACAGTTTCAGCAACGGAATGCGGCGAACGGTAACGCCCCGCCGAGACCGCCGCCGCCGCCGAATCAGCAGCAACAAAATTATGGTAATAACAATCAAAGAGTTGAGAATAGAATTTACAGACAGCAAGGACAGACTATCGTGAACGGAGGCGCGAGTGGTAGACCTCCGACGCCGCCGACGCCTCAATCTGCTTCCTCGACGTCTTATAACGAAGATGAGGAAGATTACAGCGCTCCGCGAAGTACCGGACCGACTGCTTTGCGCGATCTTTTGCTCGAAAAACGAATCGTCATGCAGTCATATACGCCCGGGCAACACAGAGAGATGTGTCCGCAGTGCGACGGCGGCTCCAGCGGCGAGCGGTCGTTAGCGGTAAGAATCGAGCCAGGTGGACGCCAAGCGGTGTATGTGTGTCACAGAGCGACGTGCGAGTGGTCTGGCGCGGCAGATTTGGATTTTGTCCCCGGAAAAGGGAAAGGATCTCCTTCAGCGGCGAAAGGAGGGAAAACCTCGTCGAGCACTGGCAACACCAACAATCAAAGAACAATTCTGAAGAAACCAAACCTGCCTAAACCGGAAGATTTGAAGCGCGTCGGTCCAGGTGCGATTGACGAATCCGCCAAGCCTTGGGCGAAAATGATCGAAGAAAGAGGCATTTCGCTCGAAGTTGCCGAACGAAATGGGGTCGCCGTGCAAAGCGTATTTTCTCCGATTGAAGGCAAACACGTCGACGCGCTCGTGTTTCCGTACGTTCGCGACGGAGAAATCGTCAACGCAAAATATCGCGGGCCAAACAAATCATTTTGGCAAGTCAAAGGTGCGGAAAAAGTCTTGTACGGTTTGGATGATTGCGTAGATTGCGAAGAGATTATCATCGTCGAAGGCGAGTTCGATAAGTTAGCTTTCGAAGAAGCCGGTTATACGAATGTCGTTTCCGTGCCAGACGGCGCGCCAGGAAAAGTGAAAGAAGGCGACGTACCAAACCCAGAAGACGATAAGAAATACGAGTACTTGTGGAACTGTCGAGCGCAATTAGATACGGTGAAACGGTTCGTCATCGCTACGGATAGCGATGGTCCGGGCAAAGCTTTGGCGGAAGAACTCGCCAGACGACTCGGTAAAGAACGTTGTTTTACCGTGAACTGGCCGGAAGGCTGTAAAGACGCGAACGAAACGTTACAATCGGGTGGCGTTGAACTCATTCGCGACTCGATCAGCTCCGCCGAAGGCTTCCCGCTCCGTGGTTTGTTCAAATTCGCCGATTTCTCCGGCGACATCGAGCAATACTTCAACATGGATGCCGGCTCCGAGTTGCGCGGAGTTTCCACCGGATGGCGTTCGGTCGATAAGCACTATCGCGTCGTCCCTGGTGAACTTACCGTCGTCACCGGCGTTCCAAACTCTGGTAAATCCGAATGGGTGGACGCGTTAATGTCCAACTTAGCCGTCCAGCACGGATGGACTTTCGCGCTCTGTTCTCTCGAAAACAAAGTTCACGAACACGCGCGAAAATTGGTTGAAAAATACGTCGGCGAACCGTGGTTCGACACCACCTCCTACGCTAAAGGCGCGCAAAGAATGAACCCGCAAACCATGAAACGTGGTATGCGTTGGCTCAACGACCACTTTGTTTTAATTCGCCACGAAGATGACGAATTACCGTCGGTTGATTGGATCCTCGGCCTCGCGAGAGCAGCCGTGTTAAGACACGGCATCCGAGGTTTGCTCATCGATCCGTACAACGAACTCGACCACAAACGACCAACTGGACAAACCGAAACAGAATACGTCAGCCAAATGCTCACGCGAATCAAACGTTTTGCGCAACATTACGACGTCCACGTTTGGTTCGTCGCGCACCCGAGACAACTCCACAACTGGAAAGGTGAAATGCCCGGTTTATACGACATCTCCGGCTCCGCGCACTTCATCAACAAATGCGACAACGGGATCGTCATTCACAGAAACCGGGACGAAAAGATGGGCAGTTTACGAGAAGTTACCGTGAACTTGGCGAAAGTCAGAAACAAAGTCGCGGGTTCCATCGGCGACCCGAAACTCGAGTACAACGTCAGGAACGGCCGCTACGAGGATTTACCCGAAGACGCTCAGGGTAATTCCAGCCCGCCAACGACAAACCCGATGAAAAACAATCCGTTTTAGATACGTATATATATATATATATTTCTCGTGTATTGTAATGTAGTTTAGTATTCCATTAAAAAGAAGAAAGAAGTCGCACGCATACAACAACATCTCTACGTACGCGCGTTTCTTTTTAACTTTTTTATTCCAAGAATGGAAAGCATTGCTTCGCGTCGAGTTTTGGGTGCTTATTCTCCGCGTGTTTCCTCAACTCCCCGTGGCTCAGCGTCGACACGAACGCTTGCATGCACACCTTGCACTGAATAGACTTCGCCGCTTCGTTCGATTCTGTTTTTATCATTAAAAAAGGATACATACCGCAGCCGTCAGTAAAAGAGTTCACACGCGGGGAAAAAAGAAGAGAGAGAATTCTCAAAGAAAATTGATTACAACAACTCCGGTTTTGCGTTAAAAACAAAGAGAAAAACATATGTGCACGTAAAGAGAGAGAGAGAGAGAGAAACGCACTCAACATGCTCCCGGCGCCGGCTTTCGCCGCTTTCGCCTGCGCTTTCTCTCTCGCTTTCGCTGACTTTTGGCCGTTGCCCCCACCCATTTTTTTTGTTAAATTTCGAGTTTTTGGTCCTTTTTTATGGGGGGATTTTCTCCAAAGATGATGCTTTTCTGGGGAAAATAAGCAAACTGAGAAGAGAGAGAGAGAGAAGAAGAAGAAGAAGAAGAAGAGAATGTCTTCTTGGTCTTCGCAGCGATACTCGTCGCGACGCAAACCGTCCTCCTCTTCCGCTTCTTCCGCTTCTTCTGCTTTTGGCGGCCGAGACGAGGACAGAGAGAAACTGTTGCACTTCTTGGTCGGACACCAACACCACCACCGGGAAGAAGGCAACACCTTTGGGACGAGATACCGAAAGAGCAGCGATCGATGTTATCGTCGTCGCGAAGGGAACGATAAGAACAGAAGAAGAGGGTCGTCGTTGTTTTTTTTATCGTCGATTCGGAGGTGTTTGGGAGCGCGCTTGGTGCGAGGGTCGAAAGCGCAAAAGGTGGTTTTGTTTGGACCGATTGTGTGGTTCGCGGTGATGCTGATTGCGCTGGCGAGGTTCAAGAGTACGAGGAGCACGAATAACGGGGACGCGACGATGAGTGCGACGGCGATAACGACGACGAATACGAATATGGGCAGAGATGGTTTTGGTGAACGAGGAGCGAAAACGAGAAGCGACAATCATCGTCGTCGCGGTCGTCGCGGAAAAGACGACGACGACGCCGACGACGGCGAACCGTACGTTAACGACAAAGCGCCGATAACGTTCGAATCGGACGAGAAGATTCGATTAGAGCGAGAGCGCGAAGAGTCGAACAGTCGGCATCCGTGTTTGAATAACGGCGTGTATAGGGTGGAAACGGACGAGTGCGTGTGTCACGGAGGGTGGAAAGGGGAAAATTGCGATCGGGCGATATGCGAGCAAGTGAATTGCGTGCACGGGAGATGCGTGAAACCGGACGTGTGCGAGTGCTTCCCGGGATTTAGCACGTTTGATTGTTCGAAAGATTTCATTCGAGACGAGAGCGGGATGTTGTTGGATCATTTGCAAGTGCGATTGCACACGACGTCGATCGGTCTATCCAAGAAAGACCCACCAGAAGCCATCGAGTTAGTTCAAAGGTGGGGGAGCAGTAGCGGCAGCGGTAGCGGTAGCGGTAGTGGTAGCAGTAGTCGTAGTAAAAACGAAAACGAGGTGGACGGTCCTTGGTTGGCGAGAGAAGACGCGCTCGGCAATCGAGTTTTGAAAACGGACCAGAATCCGCACAACAAGTTATTTCTGAGCTGCGCCGTGGTTGGGAATAGCTTTCATTTAGAAAAAGTGGACGGGTTAGCGGAGGTGGTGGACGAACACGAGGCGGTTATTCGACTCGACGCCGCGCCGACGACGGGAAGGTTTGCGAGCATGGTTGGTACGAAAACAACCGTCCGCGTCTTGTCGGATGCGTTTTTAGAAGAGGCTCTGAAGAATCCGTCCAAGTACACGAAATTGTTCACGAGTGCAAACGGAGCTTCGAACGGCGGCAACTGGGAAACGAAAGGCATTTTATGGGAACCGAATTCGGTGAGTAAATTGAGGCAAGCGCGAAGGGCGTTTCCTGAGTTGGACGTCCAATTCGCTTCGCCGGAAATTTTGTATCCCGCCAAGACGATTTTTAACGAAGTGTACGATCGATTAAACGCGGAGACAAAAGAGCACATAGAGAAAGCTTTGTTTGGTGATGACGACGACGATAAAAGCGAAGACGAGAACGGCGGAGGAAGGAGAGGAGGAGGAGGATACTCTTTCTTTTCCTCCTCGAAGTCTTCTCCAGAGATGACGAACAAATCGGAGCTAAAACCGTCACTCTCCAACGCGTTCTTCGCCGTCTTCCTCTCCTTACAAATGTGCGTCAACGTCAACGTGTACGGCATCGATCCACCGCACGAATTCCTCCACGACGACGACCACGACGAGAAAGAGTCGTACTTTGACAGTCTCTCCGGCGGCAACGGTCCGGGCGTCTCCGCCGCGTCCAAAATTTACGAATCTTTGCTTTTACGTTTGTTGCACGACCGGCGCCTAGCGACGAGCTGCGATGGCTTCGCGCACGCGCAAAAGTGCGTCAGCTTTACCCCGAGAGGTAGGAAAGGCGTCATCGCCCACCAAGTCATTCATTGGTAATTCGCGTCTTTGATAAAATAATATAACACGACAAAATATATGTACGTCTCTCGAAAATTTTACCAAACATCGCACACGCAGCAAATTTTTGTTTTTGTTTTTTTTTTGAATCTCTTCTGGGGAAAAGCAAAGCTACACGATGGTCTCCGTCTGTCTGTGTATGGTATGCATGGAATGGAGTACGAGGCGGCAGAGCGGCACCACGCACCGACGTGGACACTTTTGGTCGTTTTTGGAGAGAAGAGACACAAAAAAAGCGCTCTCTCTCCCTTTTCCCCCATCGCGTTATCTATATTCTGCGCGGAAATACTACTCTCCGTTGTTTAAGATAAAAAAGGCAGAGAAGAGAGAATGCGTCGCGCGCTGCTCACCCGCGCCGCGAAGTATCATCGCAATTGCAACAGCACGTCGTTGTTGTTATTTTCGTCGTCGGACGTCAGCGCGGCGGCGTATTCTTCTTCCGCTTCTTCTTCTTTTGCACAGGCGACGAGCGGTCAGCAGCAATCGCGTCTGGAACGATTGCGAGAGACGCTGGCGAAAGAAGACTCGACCGTGTCCGACTTTGTTCTCGGAACGTCTCTGTCCGGGTCGGACTATTCGTCGCCGGCGCCGAAGAACATGCGCGATAAGACGGTTCGGAAACCGGAGTGGCTCAAGCGCACGTTGCCTGGTGGCACGGAAGATTCCAAGTACTCGAAGATTAAGTCGAGGCTGAAAGAGTTGAAGTTGAGCACGGTGTGCGAAGAGGCGAAGTGCCCGAATTTAGGCGAATGTTGGGGCGGCGGCGACGGGCACACGGCGACGGCGACGATCATGATTATGGGGGACACGTGCACGAGAGGATGTAAGTTTTGCGCGGTGAAAACGTCGAAAGCGCCTCCGCCTTTGGATAAAGATGAACCGGAAAACGTGGCGAAGGCGATTAGCGAGTGGGGGTTGGATTACGTCGTGTTGACGAGCGTGGACAGAGACGATTTAGAGGACCAAGGCGCCGGACATTTCGCGAAAACGATTAGAAATTTGAAGGAGAAAGTGAAAGGAGGTGGCGAAGGCGGATTTGTGAGCAACCAAGATAAAGATAAGAGGATTTTAGTCGAGGCGTTGACGCCAGATTTTCGAGGCGAGGATAGATTGATCGATATGGTCGCGTTGAGCGGGCTGGACGTGTTCGCGCACAACGTGGAGACCGTGCCGGAGCTGCAAACGCACGCGAGAGATCCGAGAGCGAATTGGGATCAGAGCATTCACGTGTTGAAGAGAGCGAAGAAGACAGCGAAAGAGGTTGGAGGCGTGGATTTGATCACCAAGACGAGCTTGATGCTCGGTTTAGGAGAAACGAGAACGCAAGTGTACGAAGCTTTGAAGTTGCTGAGAGAAGCCGGAGTTGACGTCGTCACGTTCGGACAGTACATGCGACCGACAAAAAGACATTTGAAAGTCGAGGAGTACGTGACGCCAAAAGCGTTCGATATGTACGGGAAAATGGCGGAAGATTTGGGCTTTTTATACGTCGCGAGCGGACCTATGGTGAGAAGCTCGTACAGAGCCGGGGAGTTTTTCCTGAGAAACGAGCTGAGGAAACGCGAAGGAGAGAAGGAGAAAATGAACGCCGCCGCGTAATATTGTAAGTCATCTAGTGCATGAGTGTTGTTGTGTCGTTGTTGTAATGTAATATAAAAGAGAAGTAGTAAGCAGTGCTATTGATGATCAGTAACAAAACAAAGTTGTTTATATTCGAAATCGCGATAATTTGACGACCAAACCGGTTTCTTCGTTAACCTCGAATATCTCGCAGATTTTCACCTTCATCAAAAGCATGTCAAACTTGTACAGAACCTCCCACTTTGTGATGTGTTTCTCGTCGCCTCTGCCGACGTACGTCGGTCCTTCCACGTTCATAGCGTTGGATTTGATTTGCCGTTTCGACCGCGTGCTCCCCATCATCCGGTTTCGCAAATCGACGATAGCTTTATCCATTCGGGAAAACGCAAACTCGCGCCCGCGGATGGTTGCACCATCGATTGTGAAATATTCCAACTTTTCATCAAACGCTGACTCGATTTCGGGCGTTAAAGACGTCCAACTGTCAATTTCTGGATCCGCGAGAGCTTTACGCACGGCTTCGTGCATAATTTGCGGGATTTTCGGCGGTTGGGGACGGTTGTTGGCGAATAAACCAGGCTTTTTCTTCTTCTTCTTCTTCTTCTTTCTGAGTCGTTTCACCGTTTGCGTGCTTGTCGTCGTCGTGCCATCTTCGTTCGTTACCGTGACTTCTTCTTCAACTTCTTCTTCTTCTTCTTCTTCTTCTTCTTCATCTTCTTCGTCACTCTGCGCTTCCGGGATGCAGCTCTTGAACGCTTTCAGCCTCCTATAAATCACCTCGGGATCATCATCCGGTAGCGTCTTTGCGCTCTCTTCGCACCGTCTCGTGGCCACTTCAATCATCTCGTCCAACGCAGCCATAGTCTCTGACTCCCAGTTATCGAATTCTTTCGGATCGTGAAACTTGACGTCTTTCATCCACGTTTGAAAATCTTTCGATTTATGAGAGAGGTCGATTTCGTACCCTTCGAACGAATCGTACTTCGATCCTCCCGGAATAGAACACACGCCCTCGTACAAAATTCTCGACTGCCGCTCTCGCTCCGGAGTCACGAGCGGTTTCACGTACGACCTCGACTTACTCGCGCTTCTCCGTCTCCCAACAGAAGAAGAAGAAGAAGAAGAATTAGAAGAAGAAGAAAAAAACGAACCTCGTGATCTCGAAAAAAAAGACGAGGATTCGCCTCCTCCTCTCGCCTCGGAAGCGACGATGAAAGCGGCACCACTCGCACCACCACCACCACCAGAAGTCGTCGTCGTCGTCGTCGTCGTCGTCGGTGCCGACGCGCACGCCCCCATTCTTTTCCTTTTCCTTCTTCTCTCGGATACGCTCTCTCTCTCTCTCTCTCTCGCTCTCTTCAGCAGCAAAAGTAACGTCTCTTTTTCCTCTCTCTTCTCTTTTTTCTGTCTATCGATTGTGTGTTTTCGTGTATTTTTTTGCCTCTTTTTTTGCTTTTTTTCTTTTTTTTTTTGTTTTTTTCAAATTTTTTTGACTTGTGACGATTGGGCCGCTCCTCTTCGACTTCACTTTTTGCTCACAAAGTCTCGCGCGGCAGAACAAACACACGCACGAAGAGAAGAACAGAGAGAGAAGAACAGAGACTCTCTCAATCTCGCATCTTCACATCTTCTCTCGTTTCTTTGTAGTAGTAGCACCGAGGAGAGCGTTTCTCTCTTCTCTCCCCGCGTTCTCGTCGTTTTCATCATCGGTCGCGCGGCGTTTTCGTTGTTTCGGGATTTTGTTTGGAGCGCACCGCGGCTCGCTCAAAAACCTGTGCGCTCTAAAATCGCAAAAACAAAGAGCGCGGCTTCGCTTTTTGTTGGACGTCTGCTGAACGCGCCAAAGTGACTGACTGACTGACTGACGAAGGGGAGGGGTGTTTTTAATCCTCCAGAGAGAGATAGAGAGAGAGAGAGCGTTTTTATTTAGAAAAATGCCTTCGAACAACGGACGAGGAGCGTCGTCGCATCATCGCAAAGATGACGAAGTCGCCCACGCGTCGAACGCGTCGACTCGGGAGCAGCGACAAAGAAGACGAACAACTTTGTCCTCCTCCTCTCTGCGACGGACGCGCTCGTCCTCGGCAAAGCTCCACAGCGGCATCGTCGATGTCGCCAAGAAACTGTTAGATACGGTGCATAAATCAGAAAAAACGGCAGCGGCTGCCGCGCAGTTTTTCCAACAAGCCGCGGACAAAAAAGAGGAAGAAGTAGAATTAGAAGAAGACCAAGACGTGCACATGGAAGGGCAGACGCCGACGCACGACGACAACGATAACAACAACAAGAAGAAGATGATGTTAAAAACAAACCGAACGGTGGAAGGCACGCCGAAAGATGAGAAGCAAGTCGAACGCGTGGTGTCTTTGATGCGATTGATATTGACGGCGAAGAAGGTGAAGGAGGACAAAGTGCCGGCGCTGATTGCGCCGAATCTGTACCTCGGGTCGATCGGCGCGGCGCAAAGCGAGGAACAGATTAAAGAGAAGGGCATCACGCACGTGTTGACGGTGGCGAGAGGGTTTGATATTAAATGCGTGGATGGGGTGAAGTATATGACCGTGGAAGTAGCGGATAGTCCAGATGCGGATATTCGGAGTCACTTTCCGCAGTGTTTTGAATTTATCAGCGGCGCGGTGAGGAGCGGCGGGAACGTGCTCGTGCACTGTTTCGCGGGCCGGTCGAGAAGCGCGTCCGTGTGCGCCGCGTACGTCATGTGTCACGAAAACATTAGGTTAGAGGAAGCTTTGATGCGAATGCGGTTGGCGAGACCGCAGATTAATCCAAACGCCGGTTTTATGGCCCAATTGAATCAGTTGGACGAAGATTTGGTCAAGTGGCGGTGTAAAACCGGCCAAGAGAAGACGAAGGACGGCGAGCAAGAGGTGACTTCGGCGCAATCGCAAAACAAAAACAGCGAAGAATCCAAGAGTTCAACCAGCGAGAGTTACAGCATGAGCCACGACCATCACAACAACAACGATAACAACGATAACAACGATAACGCGACTCCTCGTCGCCGCGGCGTCACAGAAACCGCCAGCGAAAAGAACGAAAACAAGAACAAGAGAAAAACAACTCCGAGCAGCAAATCCTCCGACAACAATTCCTCCGACCAGGACAACTCCACCCCGTACCACGGTAACAATACTTACGGCAGAAAGAACGCGCAGCAGCAGCAGAAGCTACGGGAGCAAGCGGCCGCGGGAAAGACGAGGGCAAACTCCAGCTCGGGCTCGGGCGGCTCCGGCCAAGACTCCGCCTTCGCCAAAAAGAACAACGCGCGAGCAGGAGAAGAGGTCGTCGATATGGACGAGGGTTGAAAGAGAGAGATATGTATGTAGCAGCACTTAATATCATTAGCGCATTGGATTGGACAATATATAATTTTTGTATTTTCTGTGTACGACGTACGAGTAAAAATTTAAAAATTTCTTCACACGCATCGAGTCGAGGGAGCTCTTTGATAATATACACTAAAATAATGACGAAAAGTTCATCGACGACGACGACGCCGACGATGGACCACCCGAGCGTTTTGAGTCCGATGACGCGCTCGTCTTCAAAATCTTTGTTCAGCAGCACGAAACGAAGAGCGAGCCCGAGGCCTTCGCCGAGTAAAAGAAACGCGACGACGACGACGACGACGATGCATTTGAATTTTTCCAACGATGGTGATGCGAACGCATCTTCACCGCGCGCGTGGACGCCAAAAACGAGAAAGAAGGAGGGTGGTGGTGGGTCGCTGCCGCCCTCGCCGGTGGACGAGAACATTGCTATCGACGATGATTCAGAAGACGGAGAAATGGAAGTGTACGAAGACGCCGGGACGCCGTTTTTCGCGGAAGAAGAAGAAGAAGAAAAGGACAAAAACGACGAAAATCTCGCGCCTTTTTTGAACACCGAGCAAAGAGTGGAAAAAGGCGCTTTAAATCGAGCGCTGAGACGAGAGTTGTATCAGCTGACGAAATCGAGAGACGAAGTTTCCGTGGAGTTATCCCGTTTGCGGAACGAATACGAGCGGGTTCAAGCGATGCGTAAGAGCGAGTTGGAGGCTTTGAACATGCACAAGAGTCGAATCGCGGACGCGGCGCAAGCGACGGCGAAGGAGGCGAATCGAGTGGAAGAGGTGAAGAAAGACGTGATCGAGAGGGAGAGGAAGATGAAGGAGGAGTTAGAAGAGGCGAAGCGGCTGAGGAAAGAAGCGGAGGAGATGCGGGTAGACGCGGAAGAATTTTTAGAGAGGCAAAGAAGGGCGGAAAAAGCGGAAGCGCAGATGGAAGAGAAAGGACGAGAGATTGAGAAAATGAAAAAGTGGTCGAACGAACGCATGGAAGAATTGGAGAGAAAGCAAGAGCAAGTGGCGGTGGCGAACGCAGCGTGCGAACGCGAAGCGAGTTTATTGAAGAGAGACCACGAGCGGTTTGAAAAGAACAGACGGGATATTTCGAGAGCGTTTGCGAAAAGAGAGATGGATGCGTTCAAACGAGAGGAAGCGTGCGAAGATCGCGAGAGGAGAGCACAAAGAGCGACAAAAATGCGCGAAGAGGAAGAACGCTTATTAGTAGAAGCGCAGGAGAAGAGATTTTTAGCCGAAAAACAATTGAGAGAGTTTCTCGAGGAGATGAAAGAGGCTGAGTCGAACGCGAAGAAGATTGAACAGGCGAAGGAGGAAGCGAGGTTGAAAATGCGAGAGTTGGATCAACTCTTCTCCGAGAAGAAAGCAGCGATCGAACAAGCCGAACACGCTCTGAAGAAAGCGAGAGTCGAAAGAGAACAGATCAAAGAAGAGCTTGACGCTCGCGAACGTCACACCGCCGCGGCTGCAGAAGCCGCCGCGAAAGAGTGCGATGCAGTTGCAAACGCTTGGGCAAAAGTCGCGGAAGGTCGCAAAGAGCTCGAAAAGCGCGAGCAAGATTTGAAAATCGCCTCGACAACGATCGCTGAGCGCTTAGATTTCATGAAAGCTGGGGACGAGGAGTTGGAAGAGAAAGGGAAAGCGTTGGAACAGTTAGCCGCGGGAATTGAAAAAATCGAGTTGGAATTAAAGAAAGATCGGGACCGGTTAGAACAGGAAAAACAAACGATGCAGAAGAAGCGAGAGATGATGGAAGAAGCGGAACGAATCGCAAAGTTTCGCGTGAACGAAATCGAAAACAGGGAGTTGCAATTAGACGCGCGAGAAAACGATGTTACCTCGCAACTCTCTCGCGCTGCGATGGTTGAAGAGAACTTGAAGAAAAGAGAGAGCGATTTGAGAGCGTTGATGCGTAGCAGCGAAGGCCAACGAGCGGTGACTGTTCGCGAGTTGGAATCTGAAGTCGAAGAGAAAACGAAAGAGATTGAACGCTTAAAAGCGGAAATGAGAGAGTCTTCGTTTGATTCGGAATCAACGTTGAAAAAGCTCACGAACGAGATGGATGTTCTGCGCGAATCGTTTCGCACGAAAGAGATTGATATCGAAGCGCACAGGAAAGCGTTGGAGAATCAATTGAACGAAGCGCGAAAGGAGAACAGAGATTTAGTTTCCGAAGCCGCCGAGGCAAGAAAAGAGCGAGAAACGGCGTTATTGCGCATGAGAGATGGTTCCGTGCAGACGACGACGACATCATTAACGACAATGCAGAAGAAAAATACCGGAACGCAAAGCGACGACTTCACCTTTCCCATCGTCGACGCTACTCAAAACGAACGACAAATCGACGCGTTGCAGAGTGAAATCGCGTTACTCAAGCGCGAAATCGCCTCGCATCAAACGCACAGGAGCCATTTGGAGACGCAACTCGCAGAGGCGCGACATTTGGCGAGCGCAAACTCGCCGAGCGGTAAAACGAAGAAAGAAACCGAACGTCGCAAAGCGTGGGAGAAAAGCGCCATGGAAGCGGTCAGAGAGGCGAGAGATGCATTGGACGCGCGCGCGGAAACGGTGAAAAAAGCCGCTTTGGACGTGAAAAAACGCGAAGAAAGCGCGAAACGAAGAGAAAACGAGCTTTTAGACGGTTTAGAGCGCGTTGAAAAAGAGTACGCGAAAGCTCGCCAAGCCGTCGCCGCCGCCGAATCCGAACGAATTGATATCGAAGCTCGTCGCGAATACGTCCGCCGAGAACAACTCGAGTTGGAAAAGCACAAAGCCATCAACGACGCGTTCAGAACAGACGAAGACGCGCTAAAAAAGAAACTCAAAGCCGTCTCTCGTGATCTCGAAGACGCCGAGCGTAAGCTCGAAAACGTCACGCACATGGTTTCCATTCGCAAACAAGAGCTCAGCGGTTTAGATTTGGCGAATATCAACGCCACTCGAATCGAAGATTTAGAACAGCGTGAAATGAAAATCCGTGAATTTACGGATAAAGTCCACCCCGCGCTTCTTCGCGAAGCGGAGACGTTGAAAGAAGCCGGCGATGTTCTTCAAAAAGAAAAGACGGAGCTGCAAAATTCATGGCTCGCGTTGCAAAATCGAGAGAAGATGATGAACGAACACGCGGAGACGAACAACGCACGCATTCGCGATTTGAAAGAGTTTGAGAAATCCTTGATGCAAGAACGCGATGAGCTGCTCGCGTTTCGCGACCAACTCATGGAAAAGCAACGAGAGCTCATCCATGCGGAAGATGTGATCGAGCGCGCGGCGAGAGAAAAGAAAGCTTTAGAGAAGAAACGCAGACACGAGACTCGAGAGCACACGCTCGACGAAACGAAATCCAAATTGAAACGACTGTTGACGCAAACCAAAACCCGCGAAGAAGAAGCGCACCGTAAACTTAAGCGATGCGAAACGCTTTTAGACCGCGAAAACATCCACAACTTGCGCAAAAGTTTACTGAAAGTCACCGAAACTCGCGAAGCGCTCGAACGCGACCTGGTCGCGGTATCGTCGTCGTCTTCTTCTCGTCGAGACGTGGACGAGGAAGACTTGGACGACGAAGACGAAGACGACGACAAAAACGTCCGCGCGTTTAAAGCGTTGCACAAACGCGCCGAACGCCAGTTAGTTCGAGCGAACGATTGGTTCCAAGACTTGCAAAACGAGTTGGAAAGTTACCAGGCTTTAAGATAGATAGATACATAGATAGATAGATGGAGAGATTAGAGCAGATAGCTTTAGATTGTATTTATAGAGCGGTAGAATGTGATAGAAAAGGCCTTCACACGACGACAACAACAACAGTTTTTTTGAAAATTTCTTCACTCCAATTCACACGCAAAGAGAGAGAGAGAAAGAGAGAGATTTTGCCGCCAACTCTCTCTCTCTCTCTCACACACACCTCGGGCACACTCGGGTGAAAGGATACGCGAAGAAGAAGAAGAAGATGACGACGAGCGCAGTAGAAGAGGACGAAGAAGAAGAAAAAAATGCGTTCCAAAAGGACACCGGCATCATCAAAATCGAACGAAAAAAAGAACAGATGCTGAACAAACTAAACGCGATGCACGACGAGCGCGCGCAAAAGCGCGCGATGGTTCGAGGACAAAAAGAGAGAGACTCAGACCCGAACGAAAGTTTGGAGCGTTTCGCGCGCGAGTTTAAGCGGATGGTAGAGGACATCGAGAGGGATTTAGTTTTGGTAGGAGTAGGGGAAGACGACGACGAGGACGACGAAAAGAAGACAAAAACGTTGACCAAAATCGCGGATTTGCGAGAGAAGGTTGCGAAGAGCGCGTATTTTCTACCAAAGTTTGACGCGGAGAAGTCGATGAAAACGTGCGACGGGTTGGAGAAGAAAGCGCGAGCGGATGATGATGATGCGAGAGGTGGTGGTGGTGGTAGTAAAGGAGATGCGGTGAGGACGACGATGACGAAGAAGAAGTTTAGCTTCTCGGCGAAGATGAAGGCGACGAAGACACGCGACGGCGTCGCCGCGGCGGGGAAAGGTGTCGAGGAGGCTTCTTCTTCCGCCGCGGTGATTGAAAGGTTGCAGAAGAAACACAGAGAGACGAATAGTTTGCTACTCGTGCGGGAAAATAAAGAAGGAGAGACGATTATTTTGACGAGCGAGGAGTGCGAAGGTAGAGACGTGACTCTCGAGCGGCTGACGAGATGCGAAGTGACCATCGAAAGTTGCGCAAATCGCAAGCCGAGATCGGTTCGAATGCGGAACTTGGTCGAGTGCGAAATCAAAGCCACGGATATCGACGGGAGCGCGTACGTGGAAAATATGAGCGATACGATTGCGTTCATAGGATCGAGACAACTCCGAGTGCACGACGCTACGAAGTGTCAGTTTTATTGCCGAGTGGCGAGCGGTCCGATCATAGAGAGATGCAAAGCTGTCGAGTTTGCGCCTTTGTCGTCGTCGAGTGAAAACGGAGGAGTTGAAAAACAAGAAGAAAACTTATGGAACAAGGTTGAAGATTTCGGATGGATTAAGCAAGAACAATCGCCAAACTGGAGCGTGATAGAAGAAAAGAATAGAGTAGCATTTAAAGTTAGATAGTTTTAGGATTAAAGGCATGTACCGTACTAGTCCGCACTGTAAAATTTATTATTACCTGTATGTTTTGTGTGATATTAAAATTGTGTCTTTTCCTTTGTGAATTCTGCCCGTCTCTTTCTTCTCTCTTCCATCTTCTTCATATTTACGTATGTAACAAAATTGAGCGCCTCTTTTCTATCCAGTAAGTTTGATAAGAACGCCTAAAAGCTTGCTTATCGTGTGTGTCGTGTTATTATATTAATCCTCGTCCTCGCCAAAGCCGGCCCACTCTTCTTCGTCGGTGTCGGTGACGACTTCCCCTCTCGCTCTTCTCGCCTTGCGCAATTTTTCCTTCTTCTTTTGGTCCTTCTTGGAAAGCGTCGCCTTCTTCTCGACTTTGACTTCATTCCCTAACGCGTCGACGAACTCGGTTTGATCCACCGCCGCGGTGACTTCCTTCTTGGACATTTTTGTCATCCACTCGGCGTCGCCTTTGCAGTTACATCGCGCGATGCCGTCGTTTTCGTCCTTCGCCATGAGCCAAGTCTCCGGGCACAACGCCGAGCAAAACTCGTTGTTGTGGGTAATCATAACCACACCGCCCTCGTAGTCTTCGATGGCTCCAGCTAAAGCGCCCAAGGAGTCTCTGTCCAAGTAGTTGGTCGGTTCGTCCAAAATGACAATGTGCGGGCAGTTCCACATGCAAGCGGCGATGACAACCTTGACTTTTTGGCCTCCGGACAACGCCGCCATTCTCGTGTGCGTACCAAACTCCTTGTCCAAACCGACATTTTCCAAGTGTTTCTCCACGTTCGCAGTGGTCAACGGAGTAGACAACGCGCCAGCTCTGGCGGCGACTTTTTCGTCCACAATCTTCATGTGCTTCGCGAAACCAGCCTTTTCGAGCTTGTCGGCTCTGATGTACCTGTTTGCGTCGTGAGATTGGCCGACGAATTGAACTTCGTATTCCACCTCCTTCTTGACCGTCTTACGACCGCCGGTGAGCCTTTCAATGACCCATTTCAATTTGCGAACGTTACCTTTCTCGTCCGCCGGCAAAGCAATTTCGATCGGCTTCTTGCACTTTTCGATTTCCTCTTCCGTCAAGGTCATGGAATCCTTTTGCAACGCCTCTTTGTCGTCGCCGTGTTGGTATCTCCAGCGGATGTACTCGTTCGGCGTCTTGTCCAAGTGTTGCTCGATGTGGTGGAAGGCGTGCTGCGCGACGTACGCGACTCTCGCATTCGGATGCTTCCATACCGTGCCTTCTTGCGGTTCAACCTCACCGGTTAACAGCTTGATCATGGTAGATTTACCGACGCCGTTCGGGCCGACGCACGCGACGCGAGAGGCCAAGGAAACTTGAACGGTGACGTCCTTCACCGTCGGAACTTGGTTCACCGGGTACGTGTACGTGCAATTCGCCATCTTCATCAACGGTTTACCTTTCGACTTGACGCCATCGATAAACCCAGGTTGCGGGAACTGCATCTTCCATCCAGTGGAGGATTTCAACTCAAAAAATTGTTTCGCTTTCGGGTTCTTGGCGACGTATTCCGTCAAGTTACCCTTGAACTGTTTCAATTTCAAGTTGTCGATGGCGATGATATTGTTACACACGCGGTCGAGCAAACCGGTATCGTGCGACACGATGATGCACGTGACGTTCTTCAACGACAAGAGGTAAGTTTCGACCCACTTGACGTTCATGACGTCCAAGTGGTTCGTCGGTTCGTCCATCAACAAGATGTCCGCGTTCAAACACATCGCTCTCGCCAACGCCAACTTCATTCTCCAACCGCCGGATAAGAAGGTGACCAAGTTTCTCGCACCGTTTTGCATTTCGCCAAAACCGACGGTCAACAACATCTTCTCGACGGTTTCCTCGGAGATACCCGCGGCTTTAATTCTTTCATCCGCCAAAATGTAATCGACGCACGGTAAATCGGATAATTCGCCGACGATATCAGCCTCGACAAAAACCGTTCTTAACTCCGACGCCGGAGGAAAACCTTCGACTTGCTCGTTGGCGATTGCTCTCATCAATGTCGTCTTACCGGAATCGTTTCCGCCCAACAAACCGTACTTGTAGCCTCTCTTGATCTTCAACTTGGTGTTGTGCAACAAAACTTTAGAGCCGTACGCCAAGGTAAATCGGCAGTTGGCCAACTCCTCGGCGTCTCCGTCGTCGTCGTCTTCCTCGTCGTCTTCGAAGTAAAACTTCTCCAACTTTTCAAAGTACTGCTTCCCTTTGCCTTTCAACGCCTCTTCAAAGTCGTAATCTTCCAACTTGTTCAAGATCAAGGAACTCAAAACGATGACTTCGTATTGAGAAATTCCGTTTCCTAACAACTCCTTCAACTTCGCCTCCGTCGGTCTCTTGGAAACAAACTTCGGATCGGCCAATCGTTCGCCGATTGACTTCAACTGCTCGGTGCACTTCCCGCACACCGCTCGCGCTTCCGGATCGGAGATCTCGTTGGACGCTTTCTCGACAGAGGTCAACAACTTGTCCAAAAACGGCTCGGCGTCTTCCGGATCTTCAACCAACTTACTCATGTTGTTCAAAATCACAGCGCACATGCGTTTAGTTGATGTCGTTCTCGCTCTGAAACCCAACAAGAGGATCGGCGAGATCAACGCCAACGGCGCCGCGGTAACGGTCTGCACGAACGTCGTCGACGCCAACTTTTGAACGCACTCGTCCGTCTTGTCGTGGTCGATGGTCGCAGCCACCATATCGTCGATGAACGGTTCGATGTCCCGGTTATCGATCGTGTGACACACTTTCTCCACCGTAGTTCTCGCGGCTTCAGAAACCACGCTGGAGGCGTCGTTCACCAACCCGGTAATCACCGGCATCAACCTCACCAAGTTACAGCTCACGCCGTGCGGGCTCGTCTCCGCCAATCGAGAGATGAAATCGCACGCACCCGCGATCGTCCCGGCTCTGTTCGACGAGTCCATCGCTTGAATCAACGCATCCACGTAGTTAAGGACCACGTGTTCGTTCACCGTCTTCGCCGCCGTTTCCAGTAACTCTTTCGACGCCGCGCACAAATCTTGCGAATTCTTATCCCCACAGTTGACCAAAATCGCAGCCACGGCTTCCGGGGTGGTCGCGAATGCTTCTTGCGCGTCAAAGTTTTTCAAACTCTCCGCGAACTTCTTCGTCGCGGCGAGTCGCGCGTCGCAGGACGCTTTGTCCGTTTGCGCTAGGACGGATGTTTGGCAATCAAATCCCATTCTTTTTATCTTCTTCTCGAGAGTAGTAGTAGTAGTAGTAACGTATTATATTATTTAAAGTAGTTACGCTCGGAGTTTTTGGAAAAAAGCGGATCGGAAAAAAATCGAATCGGCTTTCCTTTTGATTACGTATAAAGTCGCGTTTTTTTAAAACCAGAGATCAAAAATCGATCCCGATCTTCTCCCAATCGCGAGTGTGAACCTATCGAAACGTGTTCTCGCGTTCCGATCAGAAAGTTATCGGCGCGAAACTGTCGAGTTTTGTTGATGTGCGCGCGCGTGTAAATTTTTATTTGTGGCGCTTTTCGATGAAAATCTGACTCACGGGAAAATCTTTCGTCAGATTTGCCTTTTTTCTCAGATCAAAAAAGTTTAGGGTTTGGGAGTCGAACAGAGAGAAAAGCGACGCACCTCTTTTGCTGCTTTTTTTCACCGTGTCAGCTGATCGGTTTCCTTCATCTCTGCTGCAGGAATAATACCATAATGCATTTTTCTCTCTTTTTCTTTGCGGGGGGGGAGTACTCGTCTCGTGCAGTCTTTGTGCTTGTTGTTACAAAAAAAATATTATGCTATGGCGCGCCGCCGCCGCCGCTGCTCGTGCCGTTACTAGAATTCATCAAGTGACCATCGATGGTCAAGGGCAAGCCGTGTAACTTGACGCTGTTCGCGACGAAGTATTTTCGGACGTGGTTGTTCAACGCGTTTCTGACCGCCAGCGAACGCAACACGGGTAAACCGTTGAATTTCAAGTACAAAAAGACGGTGATGCGGATTTTACCGGTGTGATCGCCGCACGGGACGACTTTGATGAAGCACTCGTCCACGTCGGCGGAGTTTAAGGCGGTGAAGTTGTGCAGGGAACTGTTCAAGCCGTCGAATATTTTGTCCGGCGTTTCCACGTCGACGATCCAATCGAAAGATTCCGTTCGCGTTTTCGATCGGGACATGTTGATCACCGTCGAGCGCATCATCGTTTGGTTGTGATAATACGTAACTTCGCCGTTCCAATTTTCCGTTTCCGTTTGTAGAATATTGATGTTTTTGATCACGTAACGATTACCGTTGATGAGGATGTTATCTCCGACGTCGTACGGGTGGGTGATGAAGATGAAGATGACGCCTTCGAAGCACTCTCTTATGGAGTTTCCAAACATGAACGCAAACGCTAGGATGAAGGAAGAAAGTGTCAGCCACATTTCCAGAACATTTTGATCGAAAATCGCTAGGACGATGAAGATGAGGACGGTGTATAACGCGGTCAACATCATTCGTTCTAACGTGGCCAAGACCGATCGCGAACCGCCCAAAGTCAATTGCATGTTTTTCCTACTCTCGTAAATTTCAATCACGCGGTCGATGATCATGTCTCTGTCGGCAAAGCCTTGTTTGTCCACGTCGAAAATGTCCATGATGATTTGCGCGATTTCTTTGCTCACACCCAAAGATTTCAAAAACTCGTAGTTGATTCGTAAACGTTTCGTTTTCTGGATCTTGCGCAACGTGATGGCCAATCTCGTGCCACACGTCGACGCGACGGATTCGTCCAAGATGATGTCGTCGATGATTAACGGTTCGTCTTTGATGAACGTTTGATTGGCTCTGTCCGCGAACATTCGTGGGATGCGCAAGTTGTATCTTTTGATGTATCTGGCCAGTCGCGCGGCTCTCGTCAGCGTCATTTGATGGTGAACGGTTTCTTGCACCGTCGTGCCTCCCATGAGTTGCCCTCCTCTCTCTCTCATTGGCTCAAACGTTCGCACTTTCTTCTTCACGCCGCCGTACATGATCCCGTGCTGTTGAATGATGTACTCTTCACCTACTGGAAACGTGGCGTGGCCGAAACCGGCATATTGTTGCAATAAAGTCGAAGTCGATCCGACGCGTTTCAGATTCGAAAGGTTCGTGGACGAGAGCAACTTTTTGTGCGCCACGTTGTAAATTTCTCGTTGCGGCACGATTGCTTTGAACAATTTCATCAGCGCGAATTCCTCGATTAAAATGGTCAACATTTGGTCGGAATACACGCGCCGCTGCAAATCAACCAACATGTAGTTGAATATCGCTCTGGAGACTAAATGCATGCAACATCGAGCGACCCAAGAAGCTATAATTCGGTACGTCATCAAATACCAATACTCTTTCAAATCGCTCTTGTTGACCATATCTTCCGCTCGAACGTAATACGTCCAGCAACACAAACACAACACGCCGTGAAGCAAGTTCACGAACTCTTTTTGCACGCCGTTTAGAATGAAGTATAAGCGCTTGCCGACGACGTGCGTCGACGGTTCCAAAAATATCGCCTGCAAACCCGTCACGACAAAGTTGATCACGGTCGTACCGCCCAACGTGATCGATATGAACCCAAACAATCGAGAGTTCCAAACGACCGCTAAAACTAACGTGACGATCACCGCCGCGTGGAGTAGAAAGTACGCGAGCTGCAACATCTTTCTGATCTGTCTCTGCTCATTTGTCAACGTCCTCCCGTCGTCTTTGCTGAAGAGAAAATTTTTGCGCTTCCCGTGATAGGACGTGTCGTCGTCCGAGTTATCGGAGCTATTCTGCATCGAGTATTGGGTTGCTAACGTTGGCGGCGAGGGAGCAGTAGTAGTAAAAGTAGTAGTAGCGGTCGCAGAAGCATGAGCACCATCACCACCAGCGCTTGGAATAGGAGGCGGTTTCTCCGCGTCGAAGACGACGCGTTGTTGCTCGTCTTTTTTCTCCGTAGTTGATGCGTTCGTTAGAAACCCCTCCATCAACTCTGCTTTCAAAATCGTCTCCGATGGCGCAATCGCCGCTTCCATCGGAGAATTCAACGCAAATTGCGGCTGCATCGTCATCTGCTGCTGCTGCTGTAAAGAAGACGCTTTCTTTTGTTTCGCGTCATCTTCGGCGACGTCGTCTTCGCTGATTTTCGGAAGCAAATTTTGTTGTTGTTGTTTCGGAGACTTGGGCGGCGAAGAGAATTCTACATCTCCTCGAGAAGACGGTGGTGGCGGCATCGTCGCGAAATATTATTATTATTATTATTATTATGAGCGGAGAGATGGAGAGAGAATGAGAGAGAGAGGAAGGTTTTCGGACGACGACGACGACGACGACGATAACTTTCTTTCTTCTGCGTCTTTCTTCTTTCTTCTTTCTCTCTTTGACTCTTTCTCGTTCTCTGTGTGAAAAGACGAAAGAGAGAAAATATTATTTGCGTAAAAAACGCTCTGTAACCCTAAATATTTTTTCAACGCATCAAATCAGAAATGCCCACATTTTTCCAAACGCTTTCTTTGCGCATCCGTATACCGCGCAGAAACAAAAAAAAGAGATGTTGATGCGAACGAGATTTGAACTCGCGCCCTTTCGGATTGGAGCCTTAATGCCCTTCGGTGGAGCCTTAATCCAACGCCTTAGACCAACTCGGCCATCGCATCACTGGGTTCTCGTCGCGTTTCAAACTGAATTTATTTGAAACGCGAACAGTCTCAAACCCTACTTGCTTCATGTATACACACTATGAAAGTATTATTTTTAGGGTTGCAACGCGTTTGAGGAAAACCGCGATTGGGTACCAAAAAAGCAAAACTGACCGCGATTGGGTACCCTTCCTCCATTTATACCACGCAAAAATAATAAACATCGATATACTACTTCTGTGTCATTATATAGCGCATAAAAAGCATTCGAAAACATGGAGAATACATAGTTTGATCGATTCGCGTCGTTTTTTCTGAAATTCATGCCGCCTTTGGATCTCCAGCTCTCGAGAAGCACGCCAGCAGACGATTTATAGGGGAGAAAGCTCTCTCTTGCATCGGAATTCTGGAGAACCGCACACTCGGATGGTTGCGGGAATGTGAACGCGATAAAAACACGCGCAGCGCGTAGAGTGTCGATAGCAATGATGTTTAGTCGTAACTTTGCATTTTTTAAAAGAAAAATATGGCGCGTGATATCGTCCGTTAGGGGCGTTTTTCGCCCATTTTGGGCCATTTTGGCAACCGTGTTGAAAGAAACAAAAGTACGAGAATCAACTCACATTGCTTACTGGGCTCCTGGAATAGAGCGTCTGAACACTTGTTGGAACAGATTGTCCTGACGGCGTGTTTATGTATTTCTACAAAATGTTTGGTGTATTTCAAAAGTAACTTGTAACTAACTATAACACTCAGTATGCACCATTCGCTTTTTTTATTCGACAGTATCGGTGACATGGTTTGCCACGAAGCGCTGTATTCCAATAATCTTGAGGAACGCACCGAATACGTCCAGCTTTAATCGTCTTCTCACATAGTACACACGTCGCACCAATCACTCCCGTATAACACGATTCGTGACACGGTTCGCCACGATACTCCTTAGTCGGAAAGTTTTGAGGAAAACGCCGTAAACGTCCACTTTCAATTGTCTGCTGACATACTGCGCACCTCGCTCTCATCGCTTTCGTATAACATTCTTGGTGACACGATCCGCCGCGATACACCTCATTCGGACAGTCTTGAGGAACGCGCCGAAAACGTCCACTTTCATTCATCCTCTTACATACAACGCACGTCGTTGTTCTTTTTTTTTTTTGATCAACATCCCGTAAAGGAAACTTTGGATGTTGTTGCGCTATTTTTTTTCCATCTTGTTGATTTGTATTTGTTTTCTTCTTG
>Ga0181599_1000010_pt1 | contig 158789 bp, 109 predicted proteins | sample 041ome_3_FD_148658 | JGI IMG/M metagenome (GOLD analysis project Ga0181599, IMG submission 148658) | Coastal salt marsh microbial communities from the Groves Creek Marsh, Skidaway Island, Georgia - 041405US metaG (spades assembly) | ecosystem: Environmental > Aquatic > Marine > Intertidal zone...
GACGACGCCGACGACGACGACGCCGACGACGACGCCGACGACGCCGATGCGCTCCGCGTGGCCATGCGCGCGGCGACCGAAAGCGAATCTCAAGGCTACTCCCCTGGCGCGGGCATCGGGCTCTCCCCTGACGAGCAGGCGCTCGCGGCGTACGCGGACATGATTAACACCAGCCCGCGCGCCGGGGCGTTGGATGACGACGACGTCGAGGCGCTCGCGAGCGGTGGGCGCATGGATGCGCGCGCGAGACGACGAACGCGCGGAGGATTCGTTGGTGAGGTTCAGGAGTTGTTCAACGCGCTCTTCGGCGGCGCCCACATCGTTCGCGACGAATGATTCCACGGATGGATGATGATGACGATGATGATGCGCGTCAGTGCTCGACACGCCGAGTGACGATGTCGTCGTCGTACGCGCTGTCGTGGAACGGCCGCGTGGTGACCGTCGGCGCATCGCGCGCGGTCGTCACCGTCGGTCGTCACACGGCGTGTGAGCTATGCGTCGGGGACGGCGACGCGACGGTGTCGAGAAAGCACGCCGAGTTTCGCGTCGATGGTGGCACCGGGGCGTTGGAGGTGCGCGACCTCGGGTCGACGCACGGCACGCGGGTCGTCGTCGATGCGGCGACGCGCGTGGAGGCCAAGGGTGGGGCGTGGGTGTGCGTGCTGGAGGGGTCGTCGTCGGAGGCGGAGGCGGAGGCGGAGGGATGCGCGGGGCGCGAGGTGGTGCTGGGGAAAGGGGCGACGCGCGTGCGCGCGACGGCGCGGGTGGGCGACGGCGCGGAGGCGTCGACGGATGATGAAGGGAGCGCGACGGAGCCGGATGAGGATGATGGTGCGGTGCGACGTGTGATTGTGGATGATATGGGCGAGCTCACGCAGGCGCGGTTGAAACGGAAAACGCGAGAGCCGACGATGGGAGAGGCGGAGTTGGTGTACGGCGAGTTGGTCGTTCGAGACGCGGGCGCGGCCGAGGCGACGACGACGACGACGACGACGGCGACTCCGTCGTCGCCTGTGCGAGGTGTGAACTTCAAAACGTTTAAGAAACAAAGCGTGGCGGGGATGAAGACGACGTCTGCGCGGCGAGCACCTGCAGAGGCGTATGCGTCTGTGTACGAACACGAGCGACCGATGACGGAGGACGAACGCGAGCAAATGAAGAACGCCGCGCGCGCGGATGAAGAAGCCGATGATTTGTTCGCCATGGGGTTGCCCTCAGACGCCAAAGCGAAACGCAAAGCGCCTGTGGCGAGAAAGAAAAAGCTTTGATGATACGATATGATACAAAATGTACAACGATTCTGTAGCCATGTATTTTACACTGCACTAAATTTACTAGAGGAGGATGAAATCGACGACGCCGGCGACGTCGTCATCTTTCATGTCGCTCAAATCGTGATTCGCCGCGACGTAATGAGTGGTAGCACTCTTAGCCACCGCATCGAACGCCGCTCGAATGCGCTCGTTATGTGCTCTGACTGTGTTGTCATCGTAAGGGACGTACTCATCCTGCGTAGAGACGACGAGCCGAACGTCGACGTTCGCGCACGTCGTCAATGTCGCAATCTTATTATTCATTGGCGCTGCATCGCTGGATGAAGAGCCATCGAATATATCGAGGCTAAACCAATCATCATCACCGTTTCGCCCCGCGAGAGACATAAAGCGGCGCGCTGTCGTTGGTACGCCATATGTCCCGGCCGTCGTCGTCGGCATCAAATCTGTCGGCGAAGCCATGCTCTCCGCCAATTGCACAGCTTCGCGCATAACCTCAACGCCATTGTCGTGGTCATACCAATCTCGGTCACTCACACCAGCCTGCAACACGATACGTTCGATCTTATCAATCAAACCCGCGTCCTTCGTCGTACGCATAAGGTGACAAATGCTTTGACATCCCGTCGAATGGCCGAGCAGCGTAAACTTTTCCACACCAAACTTCTCCGCCACCGCGCGTACGATCATTGCAATCTCTTCCGCGTCGGAATCCAAGTCACCAACCGTTCCATATCTCTCATACGACGATGTCAATTCGAATCTCACGAGCTTGACGCCGCGCGCGCGACACGCCTCAGCCAACGCGCTCGTCGGTGCAACATACGCCAAGCTCTCCGGCCCATCCGTGAGCCCAGGCACGACCACCACCGCGCGCGCGCACCGCGCCTCCGTCGAACCACCAACATCTATCGCGTACCCCGCGCGTGCGTCGCCGTCATCCATATCCGCCACGACATCGCCCCACGTCTGCATCGCCGCGTGTGCACTTTTTCGCGTCGCCTCGTCGTCGCGCCTTATCCACTCGCGCCCGCGCCCACCGCCGCCGCCGCGCGTCCGTGCGCGCAGCTCGCGCGCGCCGCGCACCGCTGCGGTCGCCCCAACCGCTCGAGCGCGCGCGCGCGCGTGAATCACCGTCGCACCGAGCGCGCGCATGCGACTGACGTCATCATCACTCTGCGACGCGCGACTGTCATCGGTAATCATGTACACGCTCAACGCGTCCACCATCGCCATCCGACCCGCCGCGCGCGCGCCGCGCGCCGCGCGACGATGCGTGGCACCGGTGGCGTCGCCTGCGCGCGCGACGCGCACCGCGGTCGTCGCCGGTGCGGCGCACAAGGATGCCGATGTGTTGAAGACGCTCACGTTGAGCGCGCCTGCGGCGATCGCCACGGCGTACGCGGCGGATGCGCACGCCGCGGTGGACCAAGTCGCCAGCGCGTTCGCGGCGTATGGACACTATCTCGGTTTGGTGCTCGTCGTCGGCGCGCTCACGACGGAGAAGTGGACGGTGAAGGCGAACATGACGGAGGCGGAGGAGACGCGTTTGGTCATCGCCGACAGCGTGTACGGCATCGCCGGTATCTTGGTGTTGTACACTGGGTATTTGCGCGCGACAGAGTACGGTAAGGGGTGGGAGTTTTACTCGCACGAGCCGATTTTCTGGGTGAAGATGTGGTTGTTCACCGTCATGGGGTCTTCGTCTTTGTTTCCGACGATTAAGATTATTCAACGCGCGGCGGCGAAAGCCAAGGGTGATGTTGAACCAATGTCAGAGAAGCTCGCGAACAGAATCACCAAAGTGGTGAACGGTGAATTGCTTGCGGTGTGCTCTATTCCTTTGGCGGCGGCGTTGATGTCTCGCGGGGTGGCGTACGCTCCGGATATGTCGTGGCAAGTCGGCGCGGCGCCCATCGCGCTCACATCCGTCGCGTTGGGCGTCAAGTACGTCAAGGAGGCGTTGACTTGGGAAGAAGATACCGCGTAAATCGTCGCTAGATCGCACTACTTATATTGCTATTTATTCATTCTCTGTCTAAGCTATTGGGAAACTTTGCTTGCCTACACCGCCGCGAAGTGTTCATCATCGAAACAACGGCGTCGGCTTGGATGATTTCGACTTTTTCTTCTTCGCAGCATTCGACGATGTCGGCGGCGTATACGTCGGCCGGACGGCATCCATATCTTTCGCGTGTCGCTTCTTGGTGTTTGCCGTCGCCGTCGCCGCCTTGTTCGGGTTGGCTGGTTTTAATCCCACGCCCTTGCTCTTTGTGCGCTCGACGTCTCGCTCAAAAATGGCTACAAAAAATCCCTCCATGTCATCATCTATCGGATCCGCGCGAATCAAACATTTCGCTTCGGCATGTGATAATCCATCGATAGGGATTCCGCGACGGTGCCATTTTGGGAGGGCGTGCGCGAGGTGAAAACCATGTCTCTTTGCAGCGTCCATGACATCACGGACGACTTCTTCGTTCTCTTTGGTGTGAACGCTACACGTACTATATGATATGCGTTCGACTTCTGGAAATCCAAACGCGTGCCTCACCGCTGACTTTTGAAACGCCGCCAACTTATCGATTCGTTCATCGTCTAAATCCTCCTCGTCGTTGGCAGCGGCGGCGGCATCGCCGAGTGCGTGACGCAACATGATGTCGCCGCGGTTCACTTCAGTTCCCGATCCCGAACACGACGGGTCGAGGAGAAGCGCGCGCACGCTCGCGTACGTCTCCGCCTCAGGATCAACAGTTAGAAAGTCTTGACACTTGGCGCGAATGATGCCATCACTCCCAGTCGTCTTAGCGTTTTCTTTGAGACGCTTGAGCCGCTGCGCGTCAGCATCGAACGCGTACACGCCTCCTTCTTTGCCAACCATCGCCGCCAGTTGCGTCGTCTTATTTCCAGGCGCAGCACAACCGTCGATACACGCCCATCCCCTTTCAGGGTTTAACGCTGCAGCAGGTAGACAACTCGCACGCCCTTGAAGCACGACGCTTCCATCCTTGACCAACGCGTGCGCGTGTAAATCCGTACCAGCCGGGAACACGAGTAACGTATCAATCAAGCCATCCACCGCGCATTCGTAGCCGTCCTCACGAAACGCATCCAACGCATCGTTAACCGACATCTTCAATGTATTCACGCGCGCTGTGCGCGAGTATCGTACCGTCCCACTGTTGTCTGGTGAAAAGCGTTCCGCAAAAGCCGCCGCCGTCGTCACCTTCGCCTTAGCCATTGCCTTCTCGAGTTCCCGCGTGAGTGCATCGACGTGCTCAGGCGTCAAAATATCTCCACCATCACGCCCTCGCCAATTCGTGAGCTGCCGTGACGCTCCGAAGAGTAACTCGTACGCGTACACAAAGCCGTCGCCTCTCGCGCGCCACTCGGCTGCGGTCAAGCCGTCTCCTCCCGCGCCTTCGTCCGCGCCCATGACGGCCGCTAAATCTCCACCGATACTGCGAAACAACGACTTCATCGCCCGCACGTGCTTGATGGTCTCCATCACCACCGCATGCGTGGCCTTCTTATGCTTGACTGAGGCGGCCAGCGTGAGCGCTTTAATGCTTGAACCCTTCCTCTTCGCCGACGCCGAGCGCAAAAGCGCCCCGACTATCGCACCCGCATCCACGCGCGTTTCCAGCAGCGTCTGGGCGTCCGGTTTACGCCGCTTCCCCATCGACCGCGCGCGGCGAGTTCTAAAGCAGGTGGTTGAGAAAAGTGCTTTTTCCTTCCACAGAGAGCGCGCCGAGCGCGAGGGCGCTGTTTGTTTACAGTTTAAACGTCGTTGGGTACGTGCGTTGTATCGAAAGGCGGCTATGGGCTAAGAGACTCACACGTCTCAAGCACGGCTTGAGTCTGCACCGCGGCATCGAGGACGCTGGCATCGCCGAGAGTGCTCGCGCGCTTGAGCGACGCCAACGCAAGCGTCAAATGACGAATAGCGTCGGTGCGAGCGCGAGCGGCAGCGTCTGAGGAGGATTCTCGAGATTTTGCCGCTAAAGCTGCATCTATCTTGAGTGAGGTATCGCGCAAAAGTTGTCCGGCGGTTTTTTTTGGGGCGGCAAACATGGACGTAGTGAATGGATCTACGTCTTCGGCGTCGTTGGATTTCGTCATCGCCGACACCGGGCGAGGAACCGTGAGCGTAACTTTCTCGAAACCATCCACAAATGGCGGCAAAGTAGACGGAACTGGCGCTGCGTTTACATTCGGTTCGATCGCCGGCGTAAGAGGTTCCGACGCCCAAGTATCCTTGACGGCGCGTTTTTTGTCTTCATCATCGACGCTTGACTCGGCGGGAGCTTCAGCGTCGCCGCGACTTTTGCTTCGCAATCTTGGTACGACGAGTCGGTCTTTCCCTCGCGCTGTCGATGTCGCTACTGATGTCGCAGGACCATCATTCGTCGTATCTAGCAACGAAGTTGCCGCCATGGCTTTCGCACGTGCGATTAAATGTCTCACTTGAATCCCAGGCGGCACGCTTTGTAACCGACTCATCACCGAACCAAAGTCATCCATGGAGAGAATATCGTCCCGCATCGACAGCAACACGCTCACCGCCACGCCTTCATAAACGTCACGCGACGAAAAGTCTTCGGCGCCCCCGCGCGTGCCGTTGGCGATGGCATCCATGAATGCGTCCCACAAAATCATCACGTCTTCGTGGTGAAATTCCCGACCAAATCCCAAGCGAAGCCAACGAAGCAAGTACAATTGCGGCTCCACCTCGAGCGCTGCGAGCTTCTGCGCCAGTACAGCATCGATATACACCAAAGCCTTTTCTATGCGTCTAAATGCAGCGTTAATTGGCGACGACGGTGTGGATGCATCTTCGTAATACGTCGCCAACCGCAAACGCTTCCCGTCGCCCGCCGAGTCCGAAACGCCACCCTCTACATCCCCCATGAACGCCTCAAACATCCCATACGCGTCGTGCTCGAGAAAAAGTACGTCATCCTCCGTCGCGCTCTCGATTTCTTCTTCACTAAACCCCACCTTGGGCGACGCCGACGATGTCGAAGCGCGTCCTCCGCGTCCGTCTCTCACGACGTCAAACACCATCGCCGCCACCTCGTGCATGCCCTGTCTATACCCGCGTCGCGCGCTCTTCTCCCCGTGCACAATCAACACGCGCATCAACGCATCGATACTCTCCACATCTCGCCCGCGCCCATCGCCCTCAATCACCGGCAAGCGCTCAACATCCATGCTCACGGCGCGCGCGAGTTCGCGTCGGTCGCTCGACCACGACGCGCGTTCACCACTCACATCCGCTCTCGCGCGCTCATACGTCATCCTCCGCGTCGCGCGCGCGCGCGGAGACTCTGTCCCGAGCAGTGCGTGCGCCCAGCGCCGCGCGCGAGCGCGTACGACGTCGTCATCGCGGCGATAATCCATCGAACGATCGATCGATCGACGCGCGGTGATTAATCCAAAACCAAATCCAATCGCCGCGTCGGTCGTTCTCGCGACACCGCTCGCCGCCGCGCTCGGTGCGCGCGCGCGAATGACTCGACGCACTTAGTCGCACCACACGACGCGCGTCGGCGCTCGAATGACGTCGCACGCGCGTCGCCGTGTGTCGTGCGCACGCCAACTGTCGGCACATCACCACACGCGACATGCACCGCGCGTCGCGCGCGCACACGCACGCGTGACCGCACGGACGATCGCACACACGCATCGCCGTACATCGGCGTCGCGCGCGGCGGCGGCGGCGGCGGCATGGCGCCGCGCATCGCGGGCGACCGCGTGCTCAATGTGGCTGAGAAACCATCCGTCGCGCGAGAAATCTCCCGCGTGCTGTCGAACGGACACGCGCGTTCGCGCGAGGGCGTGTCGCGTTTTAACAAGGTGTGGGAGTTCCCGTACGTCGTGCAAGGGAGGCAGGTGACGATGGTGTTCACGTCGGTGATAGGACACTTGAGTAATTTTGAATTCGAGCCGGGCGTCGCGCGTTGGAACGACGTGGACCCAAAGGATTTATTTCATTGCCGAGTGACCAAGACGGTGGCGAATGATAAGGTTGACGTGGCGAATAATATAAAACGCGAGTCGCGCGGGTGTCAGAGTTTGATATTGTGGTTGGACTGTGATCGTGAAGGGGAGAATATAGCGTTTGAGGTGTTGCGAACGTGTCGAGAGGCAAACGCGCGTATGGTTGTTTTACGCGCGAGATTTTCGGCTTTGAGCCGGGCGGATGCGGATAGGGCGTTGAATAATTTAGTAGTTCCGAATGAGTTCGAGTCAAAGGCGGTGGATATGCGCATGGAGTTAGATTTGAGGTTGGGCGCGGCTTTTACGCGATTTAATACGTTGGCGTTACAACGCGCTGGGGTGAATTTACCAGTGGATGATCGTGGGAAATCTGTAGTGTCGTACGGACCGTGTCAGTTTCCTACGCTTGGGTTCATTGTTCAGCGCAAGTGGGATATCGACGCGCACGTGAGTGAGGATTTCTGGGCGATTAAATGTTCGCACGAGCGCGCGGGAACCACGGCGCAGTTCGAGTGGCGCCGCGAACGTTTATTCGACCACGGATTTGCAAAGAATTTATTCGACATGTGCACCCGGGCAAATATTGCCACTGTGATCGATGTCGATGGTCAAGAAAGTAAACGATGGCCACCACATCCGTTGAATACGCTCGAGATGCAAAAGCGCTTGAATCGCGTGTTGCGCATTTCACCCGAGCAAATTATGAAAATTGCTGAAGATTTATATAATGACGGTTTCATTTCGTACCCGCGTACGGAGACGGATAAATTTCCCGACAATTTCGATTATGACGGTACTCTAGCCGACATGGCGCAGCACGCGCAGTTTGGGTTCTATGCGAATGGATTAATCAACGGGCGCTTTCGTCGTCCGCCCGGCGGCGGCAAGGATGACAAGGCGCACCCTCCCATTTATCCAACCAAACTCGCCGACGACGCGGCGTATGCGAAGATGCGATCGAAGAATGTAAACATGTCAAAGGTGTACGAATTCGTCTGCCGACATTTCTTGGCGACGTGCTCGCATCCAGCGGTGGCGATGAAGACGCACGTCGACATCGACATCGCCGGGGAGGCGTTTCGCGCGACGGGAGTGATGATTCGCGAACGGAATTATTTGGACATTTACGGCCCTGGTCCGCCCGAAGGCCCGAGATTAGCGCCCACGTACGATAACTGGGGTAACAGTACGTTGCCCACGTACGAGTCGGGCGAGCAGTTCACGCCGGTGTTGAATTTCCATCAAGGGGCGACGCGTGCGCCCGATTATTTGAGCGAAGTCGACTTGTTGTCGCTCATGGAATCGCACATGATTGGCACCGATGCCACGCAAGCACAGCACATAGAAAAGGTTGTAGGAGAACGCGGGTACGCGCGCAAGGTGGGAGACAATCGCTTGACGCCCACGGAGCTTGGGGAGGCGTTGGTGTTGGCGTATGACAGAATGGGCGTCGCGGACATGTGGCTGCCGACAAAACGCGCTGAAATGGAGCGTGACGTCGACGCAGCGGCACATAACAGATTAAACCCAGCAGAGGGATTGCGGAAGCATTTAGACACCATGCTTGACGCGTACACGCGATTAGATCGCGCGAAGAATACGCTCACATCAACAGTTGGCTCGTTTTTGGATGGCGGGCAGGCGCCGGGCGGCGGCGCAAACGCACCCGCTCGAGGCGCACCGGCGGCACGCAACGCAGGTGACACCATTGGCGATGTAAGAAACTGTCCAGGGTGCGGGGGTACGTCAAAGCTCTATTCGACGCCAGGCGCGCGCAACATTCCAAAGTTTACGGTGCAATGCGACGTCCAGCATTGCGCGCATCGAGTCACGTTACCATCGTGCACGCGCCGCGGCGAGGTCGAACATGAGTCGTGTGGTCAATGTCGCGGACATTTATGTTCGTTTCGGTTTTCGGAAGCGTTTCTTCCTATTGGTTTCCAACACATGGGTCGATGGACGGGATGCGTGTTTTGCTCGCGTGATTTTGCCGAGTTTGCGCGCGCATGTCAAAACGACGAACCGGCGCCCCGCGCGTCTCCTGTTCGTCAAGCCGCGCCCGCAGCAGCTGCCCGTGGCGGCCGCGGCGGCCGCGGCGGCCGCGGCGCGCGTGGGGCTGGTCGCGCCACGACCGCGGGACGTCGACGAACACGCGCAGAACGCGATGCGCCCGCCGGCGGTGCGAACGCATCCCGCCCATGTTATAAATGTGGCGAACAAGGACATTGGGCTGCCAATTGCCCCAACGGCGGATAATTGCGCACGCGTATAGGATTGATTTGTTAACACTTCGCACGGTGGCTGACGAAGGACTAGAATAGTAGACACGGTGAATATGAAACGTACGTAAAAATGTCAAAACGCGGCGCCAGAAGTCGTTGCGCCAGAAATCGACGCGCGAGTCGACGTCGACTTTCGACACGCGCGTCGGCGAAACGTTATCAATCATGCCCCCACGCACGCGCACATCGTCGCGCACGCCGTCCAAGGCGTCGTCGCGCGCCAAGTCCCCGGCAAAGACTCGGTCTCGCCAAGCCGCAAAGCCCAAAGCCAGCGCGCGAGTAAAGAAAGCGCCCGTCACGCCCACCGCGCCCGCTGCGGCGATGCATTACGAGTTCGGTGGCCCCATTGGCGCCGGTGCAATCACGCTCGTGCTTCCGCTGGTGTGCTACTTTCTTGTGTACGCGTGCAACGAAGACGGTTGCGCGGCGGTGGGCGACGTCGCGCGACGCGGTCTCGCCTCTTTACCCGGGTTTCCCAAGTCCATGGCGCTCTTCGACGCACAAGGCGCGGTGATGGCGCTAGGATGGATGGCGTTTACTATCATCGCGCACGTGGCGTTGCCTGGGATCGAAAAGCAAGGCGTGGTGCTCCCAGACGGTTCGAGGTTGACGTACAAGTTGAACGGGTTTCGCGTCTTCATAGCGACGTGCGTCGTCGGTGCGATCGGTACGCATGCAGGCGTGATCGACTTGACACTGGTGCATGAAAAGTTCTTATCAATGCTCACGGCGATGATTGTATTTTCGTATGCGTTGTCGACGTACTTGTACGCGAGCTCATTTGGGCGCGGGAAGATGCTTGCCAAGGGTGGCGACAGCGGCAACACTGCGTACGACTACTTCATCGGTCGTGAGTTGAATCCGAGATTGTTGAATGGAAAGTTTGATTTGAAGGTGTTTTGCGAGCTCACGCCCGGGCTGATTGGGTGGTTGTTGTTGGATTTAGGATTCGCGGCGAAGGAGTACGCGACGTTTGGCGCCGTGTCGCCCGCGATGGCTTTGGTGTGTGCCTTCCAAGGTGCTTACGTCATTGATGCGCTGTGGAATGAACCAGCGATTTTGACCACGATGGATGTCACTACGGACGGCTTTGGTTTCATGCTTGCGTTTGGTGATTTGGTTTGGGTACCGTTTACGTATTCATTGCAGTGCCGTTACATTCTCGAGCATCCACAGGCATTGTCAAATGCGCATTTGGCACTCGTGCTGCTCGTGCAATGCGTCGGGTATGCTATATTCCGCGGTGCCAACTCTCAAAAGAACTTGTTCCGCACGAATCCGAACGACCCGCGCGTGGCGCATTTGAAGACGTTGCAAACCAAGCGCGGTACCAAGCTCATTGTCAGCGGGTGGTGGGGCATTTGCCGTCATATTAACTACCTCGGTGACTGGATCATGGCGTGGGCGTGGTGCTTGCCGTGCGGCTTCTCCCACGTCGTGCCGTACTTTTACGTCATTTACTTTGGAATTTTACTCGCCCATCGCGACGCTCGGGACGGCGAAGCGTGCGAGGAAAAGTATGGCGCCGACTGGGCGCGCTATTGCGCCATCGTCAAGTATCGTCTCATTCCTTTCATTTATTAGCGTTTTAAAATTTCAACTCTCTAGCCTCCATCTCGCATTTGCCCGCATTTCTTCTAATTTCTGCGAGCGTGTTTCCCCTCGGCTGACTGTACGTTTGCTGGATAAAGTGCAACGCGCTATCTTCCTTTGTCCGCATTCCCAATCGCTCACACACGCGCATTACTCAGGTACGCGCGCTTACCTCGCCACAAAGACGCGTCACTCTGCCGCATCGTCGCGTTCGCATTGACTTCGTCGACGCGTGCGTCGAATATTCCCTCGCGCTCGGACGCTCGCGTTTGAGGTTTTACCCGCCGCTGACGCGCGCGTGTCGTCTCCATACGCCGCATACGCGCTCTCACACAGATTAAGATGTCAGCGACGTGCACGTTCTCGCAAATTGCCACCACCCGCGCCACGGCGCGCCGCACTGCGGCGTCTCCGGCGAAGAAGTCCGCGGTGAGCGTCCGCCCGATGCCGCGCTCGCGCGTGATCGTCGCCGCCGACGCCGCCGAAGAGCCCGGTTCTTCCGCCAAGGGCATGGGTAAGGCTTTACCCATGGCTATGGATATTGGTGCTATCATGAACTTATTGCCCCACCGCTACCCATTCTTGCTCGTCGATCGTGTGGTTGAAATTCAGCAAGGTTCGTACGCGATTGGCGTCAAAAACGTAACCATCAACGACAACTTTTTCCCGGGACACTTCCCGCAGCGCCCAATCATGCCGGGCGTTTTGATGGTAGAGGCCATGGCGCAAGTCGGAGGTTTAATCATGTTGGAACCGGGTGAAGAAGGTGCGTACTTTTGCTTGTATGACGATGCGATAATTGGACACGTTTCCGTCGCCTCGCGCGAATGACGCGACAGTTGTCGCGCTCTCGGTCTCTTTTGTTTGTATACTCACCATTTACACTCGTTGTCATTTCGCACACAGGTCAAGGCGGCACACAGAAAGAATTCTTTTTCGCCGGCATTGACGGCGTGAAGTTCCGCCGCCCCGTGGTTCCGGGCGATACGCTCGTCATGAAGGTTGTGCTCACCAAGTTGAACAAGCGCTTTGGCATCGCCAAGATGAAGGGTCAGTGCTTTGTGGGCGATGAGCTCGCGTGCGAAGCCGAACTCACGCTCGCGCTCGGGGCGTAAATGTATCGTCGAGCGCCTCGGTAACTGTGTGTGCACTGTAGCGTTGTCTTAATATTCACATGAACATTTATTGCCTTTGTTGGTGACACGAAGAAGAGAGACGCTGCGCTCGGCTGCGACGTCATTCCGCGACGCGTCGCATCGGTCTGTCACGCGGCGGCGTTGTCTTGCCTCAAAACATGGATCCATTTTTGTCATGGATACGCGTCGACGACAGCGCAAACCTCGCGATAAACTCGCCGCCGAAACCAAAACCACCATCCTCCGCGTCGTCACGCGGCGCCGCGATTTACGGTTTATTCGGCCACGAAGCGCAGTTCCGCGCCGCATTCAAAGCGCTCTCTCCAAAACCCGCGCCACGAAAACGCGCGCTAACAACCGCAATCACGCCAGACATGCGCTCTAAAGCGAGACGAGCGGCGTTTGATGAAGAAGAAGACATGTCTAGCGTGTCGTACGATCGAGCCGAAGAAGCGCTTCGATATCGCGCGTTGTGGCTCGGCAATCGCGCCGCGTGGCTCATCGCGTCCAAATCGCGCTGGCGCGCGATTCGTGCACGACGACGTCAGCGTCTATTGCAATCCGATGCGTAAACATGCGTCATCGTCGAGCGAAGATCTTCATCATGGCATCGGTACACCGCGCTCTGCATCGATCAATCGCGTCGGCGTACGTCGAGCGTAAATAGCGTTCTTATCCTCGTCTTCATCGTGGTTTCATCAGTCAAGTATACCATTAACGTAGCCGTATAAGTCATTCATCTGTGATAATCATGTCAATGCTGAAAGGTTCGTCGTTTCCACGTATCGAATCGAATCGAAGCCGCACGGTGAACAATTACGCGACGACGGGCACGCGTAACAGATTGCCACACGCCCCGCACTTACACACCCCATCTGGTGCATTCAACGGCGCTTGTACCGTCAGCGCACACGTCGGGCACACGCACGCGACGACGTTGAGCGTAGCGGGATCATCAAAAGCCGCCGACGTCTCAAAGCCTGGAGGACCGCTTTGCGCTCGTTTCGATTCCGAATCGTCCTCCTCCTTAATCACCCCCGTCGGCGACGATCGTCGGTGCAGTTCCTTGGTTGATGGAATGCGCAACACGTGCAAACACCGCGCGCACATGCACAGCGCGTGAGATCCCGCAGGTTTAATGAGCACCGCCGTGCTGCGCGAAACGAGAGCCAAATGTCAGTTACCCATACATACAATCATCGCCGCACCGTTCGCCCTCGTCGTCGCCGCACGCACCAGACTGGACACATGATGAGCACACGCGTCGCTCTCGACGCCGACGCGCGCGGCATGGCGTCGCATCGTTCGCATTGTGATGCGTCTCGTCGCTCCATGGTTTTCACAAAGTACTCTCCACATGATGGACATGGACGGTAATTTGCGCGGTGGTACGCGCGCGCGATGATGTCGTCGCGCACATCGCGAGATGGGTCGTCATCATTGTCGCCTCGGACGTTTTTCTCACGGTCGTCGTCGTCGTCGTCGTCGAGATTGAGATGCTCGAGGGCGCGTTCGAGGCTTGGTTGTGACATGTCGCGAGTCGTAAAGTGAGGATAAAGGATGGATGGCACGTGTGCAATGATGCGGCTGGTATTGTCAAACTACTAAACCTAAATGATGTAACTAGGGGCGAGATCTAATCCTAGAGTCACCGCATCCCATTGATCGTGCGTGAACGCGGCGCGAGTTTCGCTCCACGTGTCTTGATGCGTCTTTTTGAATTCCGCAAATGTCTTTTGAGCGGCGAGCTTCATCGGTGCGGGTTCGAGCGAGGCGAATCCGAGGGTTTCCATGACTTCGGGCATCCACGTTGGGACATCGTATGGGTGCGCAAGTACGCATGCGGAGAGACCGAGGACGGCGGCGTGTTTTGTGGACGTCGTGAGCGGATCGGCGTCGGCGCCCACGGGCGTCGTCTTGGCGACGCGTAAGAATGTCGCTCGTAATTCAGCCTCACTGCTCGCACCGACACCCTTGAGGAAAATCATGAGCGTGGATGATGCGAGCTGGGCGACTTCGAGTTGCTTGTCGGACAAGCTCGCAACGACGGCGTCGCGAAGGGCAATGAAGAGCTCAGCGTCGAGTGCGAAGGCGTGCCCATACGCGAGCGCTTGAATAAAGCGCAACGTCGCCGCGCGCGTGTGCCAATTCGTATCATGTAACGTAGCAATCAACATGTGCGCGAGTTGGCGTAAAACGTCGTCATCGAATCGCACGTACTTTAGGTACGCCACCGTGAGCTTGGCAATCATGGCGAAATCTTTATCCTTTGATTCCGCCGTGCGCAACGCCGCGCGAAGAATGGCTGACGCGCTCGGGGCGATCGCCGCGCCGTCGCCACGACGCACGAGCTCAAGCGCAGCATAAAACACGCCTTCAATCGCGTCGCGCGCCTTGGTGAGCTCTGGATCTGGCATAGCAGGATCAGCACTCAGCGCTTGAGAGGCAGCGCGTTCGATGTCTCGAGTAAACAATTCAACCACTCGGGCGCGAGGTTCCGCAATCTCAGGCTCCGCCGACGCAATCATCAATGCCGCGAGCTGCGCCGCGTGCTCGCGCACAATTCTACTTTCGTGGAAAATCGGCGTGCGTACAGGATCGGCGAGTGCGTCTAACATAGCGTGCTTGATGTCCAATCCGCCGCCGCGACCGAGCTGCGCCGCGCAGACGCGTTTCAACTCCAAGCTCCTCGCCACGTGCGCTACCGTCGACAACGACTCTTCGTGCTCAAGCAACCGTCGAAGCAGTGAGTCAGAGATATTTCCATTTCCACTGTCGGTGCAATACGCGGCGCCACGGAGCCATTCCTCGCGTTGATCCGTGGACGCGTCGAGGGCAAATTTGATAAACGCGCGTTCCATCCAACGCTCGTCCTCCACGTTGGCCACCGCGCGCGATGCGAGGGTGCCCGCAAGCGCCTCGGCTACCGCGCATCGCATGCTTCGATCGCCGTTCTGAATCGTCGGGTCATCAAGGAATGCGCGCAGGCCGGTGACGATGTCACTCGGCGCGACGCGCGCCAAGAGCATCCAAAACCGCGCCACCGCGACGATGAACGCGCCCGTAGACGGCAGACATTCAAATGCGCGCGTCATCGGCCAGTCCGGTCCGGACATTTCGTTTGCGAATCCATAGAGCGACTCCGCGGCTTGCATTAATGCGTCCGCTTTGCCATTCACTTGCGAGCGCGCTTCCCCGGTGTCAAGCGCGGAATGCGCCAACGCAAAATTACGCGTCCATTTGCACACCGTTCCGACGGCGTCAGTCCGGAAGATTTCTCGAATTTCCGGCACGCAGGTGGACTCGTAGCACTCGTAACGACTCAACATCAACAGTGCGCACATTGCAGGAAACCTGGTGACTTTTAAATCACCCAAAGTGCTTTGCACGAATACTCGCGTGGCGCGCGCGAGAAACGCGGCTTCGTCCAGACGCGGGTCGAGAAAGAACACCGTCATCGCGTTGGTCATCATTTCGTAACTCCAATGCATCGGTTTCGTCGTCGTTGACGACTCGTACGAAGATTCCAAAGTTGAGAGCATGTCTAATTTTAACATCTGGATACCGTCGCACGCGCGCGCGAATGCGCCCCGCGTGAACAACAACGCGTAATGCAAAAACAACGATCCGACAGACGCTTGCGCCTTTTCCGAGCCGTGATGCGCGCTTCCAAGCACTGCGCGGACGAATGGCGCAAAGAGCGCTTCGTTATGTAGTACCGCGGTCAGCGTCGTTGAACAACGCAACGCATAGCACGCCGCGATGCACGCGTCTTCGTTTTCTTCAGTGTGCGCCAACGCGTCGATGGAGCGCTGGACAAAGCGATGGGCGTCGCTCGGGTATCGCTCAAACATCGTGTCAACGACGGGCAACGCGCTTCGGCGCACCGTGCTGTATTTACTCAACGCCAACTCCTCTACCACGCGCAAGAGCTCGATGCGGCGCGGGTCCGAGACCGGACCGTGGTCGTTGAATTCGCTCGAGGATCCAGAGTAAAACATCGCCATGCCGTCTCGCCATTGCGTGTTGAGACGAACATTTTCTGCAACGAGCCATCGAGGCGAGCGCGACTCGACGCCAAAAGATTGGGGCTCTGAAAGATACGTGGCATCTGAACGCAAAGCCTCGAACCCGGCGCTTCGCGCTGAGATGGCGTGCGCGTGTGGATTCAACACGATGTCAGCGACAGAGCAAATGAGTCGAAGAGTTTCGACGTCATCGGCGCTGGTTCGCGACACGGCGGCGACGAGTGCTTGCGCGGCGAGACCGCGCGCTTCAGCGCTCGCTATGACTGGTTCCCGATGCGCGAGGAAAGTTTTCGTTGCGTTTGGGTCGCTAAAGTCAGCGAGGCGCACACGGAATCCCGTCAGCACGCCGCCGATGGCAGAGACACGTACGCGCACGACATCTTTTGACGACGACGAAGTCGCGCCACCGTCGATATCCATGGCATCGACGTTCCCCGCACCGCCGTTATTCGTGCCTTGAATCAATGCGTTCGCAGGTTGCGTTAGAAATTCATCCACTATCGCCTCCGCTTCTCGAATGTTGTCGGCGGTTGGATACGACCACTGAAAGGGCGTCGGCGCGTGTCGCGCGCCGACGGTTGACTCTTCCTCATCGTTCACCTCCCACCGCGTTGTCACCCAGTCCGCGACGCCATCTTCACCTAACACATCCTGTTCTTCATCCACCATGTACGGGCTCGTGAGCCCCGACACGAGCATGCTCAAAATGTTCTCTCCAGTATCTAAAAGTTCCATGTTTCCATTCGTTTCGCACGCGCTGAAAATGTCGCGCGAGAGCGCTTTAATCTCCCCCGTCAACGCCGACGCGACGCTTCGAGCGGCGCGATGGGCACCCATGATTAAAAGTCCACTGTTCCATCGTATACGAGATTCCACGGTGGTGCTTAGCGTAGCGTCGGCGGTGGAGATGTCTTCGCGCAACGCGCGCGCGAGCGGGCGCAAAATCTCCTCGACGCTCGTCTCTGGATCCGCCATAGTTGCCGCTTGTACGAGAACGCCAACTTCATCTACAAGTTCAGGAAGCGTATTTTCGCGCACAAACGCTGCGACGCGCTTGACAGCCAACTTACGTATGTCTGGGTCGAGCCGCGCGAATAGTAATCGCAAAAATGGTTGGTACATGGATGTCGAGCCGAGTAAAAATCCCGACGCGTCTCTGGCGCCGCCTTTAAAGGCGTCAGCCGCATCGGACTTACTCCCGTGCGTATCGGGTTGTAAATGCTCAAACAACACGAAGAGTTGCGAGAGAAACTGTACGGTCCACTCGGACCACATGATGGGCACGAGCGGGTTCGCCCCGGGTTCGCCGACGTCGACGAGCGCCGTGACGTTGCTCACCGTCGCGCAAAACAAACGCAACGCCGCGCACGTCTTTGACGAATCGTTCACGTCAATCCCTGGCAGCGTCGCCATGAGCGCCGTCGCGATGAATTCATTGACATTCATGTACGCTTCTCCGTCGCTGTCTTCAAAAATGGTATCTAGCGGGAGTTGTAACAACGGACGAACGCACGCGGTGAGACAATTCATCGCCGGCACGAGTTGCCTCGTCGCCGTTTCGTGCGACAACGCCTCCTCGAATCGCATAAGCACCGTGGGTAAAATCACTCGTGGGCACATGTATGCCAATCGCGACGTAGCCACCATTGACGCTCGTCTCAAAGTACTATTTTTTGAAAACATGCCGCGGTCGGTTAATCGCTTCATCGTCGTCGCGAATCGTTCAACCGCCTCGACGTCCCATCCGTCGCGCGCGTGGACCAACTTCTCCGTACACTTGATACAAAATCGCATAAACGACATCAAATTTCCCACGTAATGCCCACTATTGCTCGGATGGTAGTAATGCTCAATGTAATCCACAATCTGCGCGATCGCCGTCGTCGCGCGCGCGTCCGCAGCCGCCGTCGAGCGATGCGTTAAAAATTTCGCGCAGCTCCGCACCGCGGGCGCGTCTCGCGACGGTTGAAACACCATCGCCGCTCGGCCCGGGAGCTTGCGCCCAAACGGCACGCGCCCTTCAACGCCACCGATGGGAAGCTCCAGCGCACTCAACGTGGCGGTTAAAATTCCACGAAACACACCGTCGGTCCATACGATTTCGCCCGTGACGTCGTGCTTGGCGAGCTGCGCAAACATGGACATCCAATACGCCTTCCAATGCGCATTCGCCCCGAGCGCGTCGAACAGCGCGCACCATTCACCGCGGACGACGTCGACGAAAAATGCCGCATCGTCGCTCCCGTGATTGGCCACGTGCATGCACGGCATAAACGCATGGCACATGGCCAACGCTTCAAAACACGCGTTGTGATCCGTCGATTGACACGCCTCAGCCACGCGCGCCCAAATCTCTCTCGCCGCGCCATCTTCAAAAAATCTCCGACACTTGCGCACGAGCTTAATATACATCAAGTGTGTCGAGCCACGTACGCCGTACCCGGCGTACGCGCGCGCGTCACCTTTGAAAAATCGCTCCGCGCGCGCGAACATCTCGCGCCAATCGCATCGAGCCGACAGACGCGCCCGCAAAGCGCTCGTCCCTTTCCCATGCTTCCCGTACGCATCAATCGCGCGAATCGCCGCATCGCACCACTCTCCGGCGCACGCATCGTCCACGTCCACGCACGCATGGACGAACCGCAGAGAGACGTCGAGCATGCGCGTGAAATCATCCTCGCGTACGCGCGCGCGAGACGTCGCAAACGCCTTGGTCGCGCGCGCCGCGTTCGCCGAGTGCGTCCACGCGCACGCACCCGATGCGCACGCGCCGTAGAGCGTCTCGCACGCGCGGACGTGTGCGGAGAAGTGTTCGACGTCGTCGCGGGCGATGCGTGCGGCGAGCGCCGCGTCGACGCACGCGTTTGATGCCGTGATTGTGGGCGTGAGATGATGCGATGGCATCGTGTGCGTGCGATGCGCCTAGGGGGCGGGCGACGGGCGCGGGTGGTGCGCGCCTGGTGATGTCGTTCGCGCGGTCGTCGTTGTGGGTGTCGTCGTCGTCGCACGCGGGTGTCGTCGACGGCGTCGGCGAGTGCAGGAGTGAGGATGCGCGGATGAGCGACAGTTGGTGTCTACCTAACTACGGTTTCTATTGGTTATACCCGCATGGCGACGACGCCTCATAACGCGCGAGCGCCGCGTGCGGGTTGTGTTTTCTATTCTATCGCGTCGGCGTCGGCGTCGGCGTGGTGAGCGGTGGCGAGGGAGCGGGCGAGGGTGGCGGCTTCGCCGTCGGTCGCGGGAGAGGCGTCCGCGAGGAGACTCGACGTCGTCGCAATGTTGACATCGTGCGCGTCATGTGCGTCGATGGGAACCATGGCGAGGTTGCACATGGCTGATTCCGTTTGGTCTGCGTTGACGTCGAACTCGTATGCGCGCGCAATGTCGCGGAAGATGGCTCGAGCGAGCGCGAGCCGTCGATGTCGGCGTTGGCGTCTCGAGAGCGAGTACTCGAGCCATGATTCGGGCCTTGTTAACGCCATGACTGCGTCATTGGGCATGGATGTCAGGATGTCGTGGAATTCGTCGATGTTTGCGCTCGCGAATGCGCGCTCGAGGCGGACGATATCGCGGACGTATCCGTCGGTGACGTCGAGCGCGTCGTCCGCAGCCTCAAACGTCTCGAGGGCGGCTGCAAAATCATCCATCTCGGCGAGCTCGACCACGGCGCGGATGACTGTTCGTCGTTCTTGCGTACCACTCAATCCGCACGCGACGACTACTTGGGCGGCGGCGTGGGCTCCACCGCGATCGAGACGCGTGAGCGCGCGAACGGCGGCGGCGGGCGCGCCGACGGCCAAATGCGCCTTAGCCGTCGCCTCCATACCACCTCGCGCTTCTTCCGCTGCCGCGAGCTCGCGACGAACATCCAATAGCAATGCGTCAGTGGGAAGAAGACGCGCAGCCGCGAGCGCCGCGGCGTCGCGAATGAGCCCACCACGACGCAAAGTACGAATGGCTCCGCAGACGTCGTGGAGAGATAATCGCAACAACGCCGCGCGTTGGTACTCGCCAGCGTCGACGAGTCGTTCACACTGCGCGTTGGCAACGACGGACCACACGTCATGCCCACCACCAATGAAGAGCGACATGAGTTCGCTTGAAATTGGTGCGTTGCTGGCGCTGAGAATGAGGGACGCGGCGCCCGCGTAATCGCCGCGGTACATGTGCAACGCCGCCGCCTTCTCTAAACCTCTCTCGTGCGCCGCGGTGTCGATCTCATCCATATTTGCCAACGCCGTCGCCTCGCTTGCGAGCATTTCCATTGCTGCATCTGTGTCGGCGTAAGGCGCAATCCCGCGAGGGCCGAATGTGAACGCCTCGCGCTCCAACGCCTTACCTTGAGCTTTATACATCCTGTTGGCGAGCGTGACGGCCGCGCGCTGCCCTTCGGCGATCCCCACGGACGTGTTTTCGCTCGAATCTGGCTTGAAAAACGCGCCACTAAACGCCACCGTGGAAGACCCTTTTAATTTTTTCGACTTTGCGCTGGATGATTTCTTTGACGAAGATTTCGTCCCTCCGGCGTTGGATGTCTTGCCCGAATTCTCCTGCTCACAAGCGGACGCATCGCCTGCCGTTGAAATCTCCACCGCGGTTGCCGAAGTCGATTCATCTATGCTACACTCTGCATCGGTGTAATTCCACACGCGGAACGTTTTGTCGTCGCCGCCACTGACGACTGTTTCGTCATCGTATGCGGCGAATCTAACGCACAACACTTTGCCGACGTGTCCGCTGAAATTCGCCAACGCCGTCGCGCGATACATGCTCGTTGCGCCTTCAAATGACCACACTTTGACGCATCCATGTTGCGCACACGCTAGAATTGCACATCCTTTTCGAGGAGACCAACTCATGTCGAGCACAGCGTGTTTCGGTAAAGCGCACGCGACGACGCCTCCGGGGCCGTGCACTAGCGTGCATCCACTTTTCGATGCGCTCACGAGCCACGATGCATACGCGCTGGAATCGTCATCGCTTTCGGGGTGCCACCGCACACAGTTTATTCCTTTGACGTGTTCACGACAGCGCCATCGCTCCTGCCCGAAATCATGTGCGCTTAATTCGCCGCTCGACCATCCGAGCGCCAACAATCCCCGGCGCGGCGAGTACTCAAACGCGTCAATGGCGCGCGAATTATCACCACCATCATCGACCGCACCGCCGTACAACTTCCCTAAATCGAGGTATTTCCCATACTTCCTTGCATCTAGAACTCCAGACTTCTTCACGTCGGCGGTGGTGGCGGGATTAAACGTGTCCAACCATCGCCAGACGCCTCCATCCGCGCTCGCGCTCGTTAGCGTCATCAATCCTTCTTCCTCCTCCTCCCCCTCGTCGTCACCGGAACGAATATCAAACCACGCCAACGTGTGAACCGCACCACCATGACACTCAGGATACAACGCAAACTTTCCACTCGCAATGTCGAAACATCCGACGCGGCCATCTTCCAATCCAAACGCCGCGACGTCGCCTCCGGGACATTTTGCCACGGATGTCACCTTTGTGTTGGGCAATCCTTTCCATAGCAAGCACGCGCGCACACCACTGGCGAGCGTGGGTGAACAGTCCCACGCGTGCACTGTACCGTCGCCGCATGAGAAAATTACCGAGAATGGATCGCGTGCGTCGATGGAAATGTCGTAAACAAAACCGCCGAGCGCGTCGAATGACCATCGGCGTTCGAGCGCGTCCACGTCCCAGCACACGACTTTTCTATCTAAACCCGTACTCACGCACGTTGTCGACATCGACGACGTCGCACTCGATGGTGGAATGACGGTGATTGTAAATATGGTCCGCGTGTGCGCGGCATCGCGAGGACCAAAGGTTTGTGCGTCTTTGACGTCAACGACGTCGCCCGCATCCGTCTTCATCGGTACCCTCCACGACAGTAAATCCCCACCTTGTCCAGATGTAATTAACCTTGGCGCGCGATAATCACCGCCATCGCGTGATGCATCATTGTCATTGTCCTTTGGTGGCTCCGGGATCCACGCCACGGCGACCCAGACGCGCCCGCGCTGCGCCTCGCTCAGCGGCGCGCTCGGCTTGGGCAAATGCAACGCGTGCGTCGTCGTCAAAGATCCATCATCTTCAAGCGTCCAAATCGTCACCTTACGCTCCCGCGTACCTACAGCGAGTAATTCACGCTCTAATCCACGTCCATCTCTCGCCATGGTCCACGCCAATGCGGTTATCTCGCCAAAACCACTCGCCGCGCGTCGTCGACTCGTCCCTCTCGCGACATCCAGCGCGCACACCGTTCCGTTAGCTCCACCCACCGCAATAACTCCCGACGGACCCGCGCTCGCCGCAATCACCGTAATCGCACCATCCATAACCTTATGCGTCGAAATAGGCGCATTTGCACCGCGCGCGTGCACGCGCCAGAGCGCAACGACGCCATTTCGACACGCGCTCGCCACGCCGCCGACGCCAAACGCGCAACAGCTCGTCGCCTCGTGCGTGTGACCACCGCGCAACGTGCGCGACGCATCGAACGACAACGACGCGAGATCAAACACACGTAACGTCTTATCCGCTAAAGCGCACACCACGCCATAATCATCCCCACCGTCGCCGCCATCGTCGTCATCGTCATCCTCGCGCGCGCTTTTGCCCACACCAATGCAACACACCGCATGAATCCTCGCCGCCGTGCGCACAATCGCCACCACCTCCCCTGTGCGCGCACGCACGACGACGAGCGTGCGATCGCTTCCATACACCACGCGCGCGCCGCACGGCGTCGCCGCGGCGAGCGCCGAGGCGTACCAGCTCGCGCTCGGGGCACACGCGCGCATCGATGTGACGCCAACAGACAGTCGCCATTCCGTGCCGCATGCTGACGTTTTGCCCGACGTGCGGCAACCTGCTGCTGCTCGACGGCGGGCCATCGACGTCGGCGTCCGCGGCATGCGTGCGGCTGACGTGTAAGGCGTGCGATTACGCCTACGACGTCACGCACGGGGTGAAACAAAAGGTGGCGCACCGACGGAAGCGCGTGGATGACGTCTTGGGCGGCGACGATGCGTGGAAGAACGTCGATCGCACGCGCGTGGATTGTCCAAAGTGCGATGGCGATGAGGCGTACTTTATGCAGATTCAGATTCGAAGCGCGGATGAGCCCATGTCGGTGTTTTATAAGTGTTGTTCGTGCGCGAGGCAGTGGAGAGAAGGGTGAGCCGTCGGCGTCGGCGGCGTTTGGAGCGCATGGGCGACGTCACCGGCGCGTATACGTCACGTCTCGCGGAAAATTAGGATATTATAGCTTTAGAATTGTCGCCCGGATGCGCACGCGGCGCGATGGGCATAGCGTGCGGTGTTGAGCCGCGCCGACGTTTGGTTCGGTAGGGTCGCGGCGTTGTAAATTGCATCACACATCACGTCAACTTCACTTTTCGTCGCGCGCGCGTGTAACATTCACGCCCGTTCGCCATGAGCGCCGAAGGAGAGCAATACGGGTCGTCCGAGGAAGAAGACATGTACTCCGACGATGGACAAGGTGCGCGCGCGAGGCTCGGTTTGCGCTCGCGGTCGCGTTTGCGAGGTTTAGGGCAAGGGTAAACGCACACGCGCCGAGTGTGCGCCATCGCGCGAGGGCGGCGTGACGCGCAACTGATGACTGACGACCGTGCTGTGTGTATGGCTTTGTTTCGCGTGCAGAGATGGAGGAGGATGAGCAGGGCGAGGCGCCGGCGGCGCAGGCGCAACCGGTGCTCGGACCGAAAGAATGGGTAGGCTTGGCGTCCATGCCCGCGGCGACGCAACAGGCGCTGTTAAACGCGCTCGGGAAGTTACGCGGGCGAAATGTGAATGAGATGACTGTGATTTTTATCGGTAAGCAAGGCGTTGGTAAGTCGGCGACGGTGAATACGTTGTTGAACGAGCGCGTGGCGCCGAGCTCGCCGTTTCAACCCGAAAACGTGCGACCGTTGTTGGCGGGACGCATGGCGGCGGGGTTTACGTTGAATGTGTTGGACACTCCGGGATTGCTTGAGGGTGATTCCGTCAGCGCGCGCGGGTTGATGGCGCTGCGTGCGGCGTTGAACGGGCGTAAAGTGGATGCGTTTGTGTTTACGGACCGGTTGGATACCTGGCGCGTGGACAACGCAGACAGAGCGATTTTCACCGCCTTGGCGGAGAACTTTGGGGCAGAGCTTTGGGAGCGCACGATTCTTGGGTTTTCGCACGCGCAAACCACGCCGACGGACGGTAAACCGTACGAGCAATTTGTAGCCGCGCGCGTGGAGCAATATCGCGCGGCGGTGCGTTCCACGTTGGGCATGAAAAACTTGGCGCTCCCGTACGTGCTCATCGAGAACGGATCTAGATGCAAGACGAATGGTGACGGCGAGAAGGTTGTGAACGACAAGCCGTGGGTGACGGATATGGTGAGCACGATGGTGGACGTGGCGAGCGTAGGCGAAGGGTACGAGTACGACCACTCCAAGGCTGGCAAAAAGCTCGACCCGAACAACAAGCACAAGATTTGGATCCTTCCTCTGTTTTTGATCCAAGTCTTCGTGTTGCGTCCGCTGTTGATTGGTCAAATCAAGCGCGATATCAAAAAGGCTGAAGCCAAGGCTAAGGGAAAAAAGTAAACGAAACGAACACATGAAATATTAGTTACCCAAATCCAGTTGAAGCGAAAGCGAAGTTACATCGTCATTACAACTTAATACAGCGGCAGCGGCGGCGGCGGCGGCGGCGGCGACATCGACATGGCGACATCTTAACGCGCTCCCTTCGGCGTCGACGTCGATCCAGCGTCGGCGCGCAGCGCGGGATTACAGTTAATCTTCAGCCCCTCGGGCGTATCCTCCACGCGACATTCCTCGTGCACTTCTCCGCCCACTGTTTTACACACAACTTCACCCCCGGGCTGTTCGCAGCAATACATCTCGATCCCATGTTCGTCGGTGTCGCTCCACCCCACCAAGCACGGTTCGATACCGACGCTCACGTCGTCTTCAGGCTCGCGGGCATCTCGGGGCGTCTTGAATGCGCGCGATCGCACATTCGCGCGTCGCGCGCTCTTGCACGCGCGCGTCGGCGCGCACGCGCGCGTGGATGCGATCGTCACAGTCATCATCATTGCGTGTGCGGCGCGCGTGCGTTAAATAATCGTGCGGGCGATCGTTCGCGCGCTGAGATATGCGGTCGTTAGGAAGAATCTCATCGTGATGACTCAGCAATTCCAGCGATCCAAGGTCGTGACGACTCGCGCGAATTCAATGCGTCGCGCGTGCGATGCGCGTGATTGGTGCGTGTAGTGCTCATTATTCGCGGTGGCTAGGCGGTGGCGACGCTCGCGCGCGCGTGGAGTGCGCGTGAGCTCGGTGATTAGAAGAGGTGCCTGGCGCACAGCGGGCGGCATAACGCGCCGACACGACGTGATCGACGTCGATCGCGCGCGCGCGTGCGTGTGTGCGCGCGCGTACGTGAGGTCGAGCTCGCCGCGCGCGAGAGAGAGAGAACGCGTGAGAGAGAACGCATCGAAGACGAGACGTTGGGATTTAATTAATTAGCGCTTGATAAAGTCACCAATGACGTTGACGGCGTTGACGCTCGCATCGATGATGCCGCGTGCGCGATGCACCCACGGTCGAAAGGGGCGTCACGATCGTCCTCGCGCGTCGCAGCGCACGCGCGCCGAGAATGACGGCGTACCGACGAGCGGAGAGGCGTGGATGCGCGACGCGACGTCGGATGACCGAACGCAGTCGGGGATGACGAACGGGGATAATCTCGGGCACTTTCTCGTGGGTGAGCCGACGTATAGGTATGGAACACTGACGCGGAAGTTACCACGACGGATCGTACTGGTTCGGCACGGCGAAAGCGAAGGGAACGTGGATGAAAACGCGTATACGCGCGTCCCAGATTCACAGATAAAGTTGACGGCGCGAGGACACGAGCAAGCCGAGCACACGGGGCAAGTGTTGAGAGATATCATGGATTCAGACGGCACGGATTACAGCGTTTTCTTTTATATCTCGCCGTATCGCCGATCGAAAGAGACGGCGATCGGGATCGCCAAGGCGTTCGAGGGAAGGAAAATTTTAGGCGTCCGCGAAGAGCCGCAGTTGAGAGAACAAGACTTTGGTAATTTCCAAGACTTTAACAAAAAACAAGCCGAAAAGCGTGAACGCCGAGCATTTGGGCGATTCTTCTATCGCTTTCCCAATGGTGAAAGCGGCGCGGATGTGTACGACAGAATCACCATGTTCTCTGATCATATGGTGCGAGACATCGACGCCGGACGCTTTCCAGAAAACACAAATATGATTTTGGCCACACATGGATTGACTTTGCGATTGTTCTTGATGCGATGGTTTCACTGGACCGTGGCCGAGTACGAGAGAATCGCTAATCCATCGAATTCGCAACCGATTATTTTGGAACGCCGCGAAAATGTCGACGTTCAAAGCTCTATGCACACAAAGGAGTGCTATGTTTTAAGTCAAGAGTCCATGGAGGGGTTGGCAGGGTGTTCATCCGAGCTGTGCACGATGATTCTTCCCGAAGAATCATGGACACGGGCGCTGCAGCTCGGCAATGATGTCGGGATGTCGCTTTTGCCGCCCCCAAACGCTCCTCGGCCCTCGAAAGAAAAATCATATGACGAGGATTGATGGAACTATTTACGTCTTGTAGCAGTAGTAGTACGCGCCATGCACATCTCATCATTTAATTCAAAACGTTTAGTATCATGATTAAACACTGCTGGCTTTTAATTTACAATCGAGCTATTTCTTGGGCATGTGTTCGAAACGACAAGCTTATTGCGCCGCCGACCACATGCCGTGCAAACCAGGCGGCAAGTGCTCGCCTTCGATGACAATACTCGCCACCGGACCCTTAGTGATGTCCTTGGCGTCGAAAATGTGCAAGGTAGACGTTTCATCACCCGCGTCGTTGACGACTTGCAAAACCCAACCGTCGTCTTCGCCCATTGATCCCGGTCGCGCGGCAAAGATTGGTTCTTGCACAAAGCATCGCTCGCCAAAGTACCACACTTGCTCTTGCGCTGGAGCTTCACCATTCGGATCAGTCGTGTGCTTCACCAAGCACTGGTTCGGCCCCCACTTGACGTCGTCCTTGACAATCGTGCCCGCGGTGTAGGCGTGCGTGTAGGGGCGACCGACGAATTTGTTATTCATCGTCGGGAATTCACCGACGCGGTTGTTCAATGAAGTTTGCTTGCACGTGCCGCGTTCGGGGTTCACGGTGAAACGAGTGTATTCCACGCGCGAACCACCGTTGAAAAACGCCGGATTGACAACGTCGAGGTTCATACTAAAGTCCATGAACACCCACGGCATGGAATCGAGGACAATCTCGCCGTTGTCGCGCTCAAACGCGTTGATGTGGTGAAAGAAGAACTGCGAGTCCAACTCGATAGCTTTTTGACCAATCTTACGCGCCTTTTCAGTACGCGGCAAACAGTGCAACACTGCTTTCTTACCATCAACCATACAAATCGTCTCCGCCAAAGCGCACTTGGCAAACATGTACTCTGTCAACAACTTTTTGGGGTTCAAGCTCGTGGGATTTTGGAAGAGAAACATCCAATTCTCGGTCACGAGACAGTCGTGGAAAAAGCCAAACGTCGCGTTCGGCACATCGAAGTTGTGCACGGCCGCGGGCTTGCCTTGAGCATCCCACTCGTAGAACGCCGCGCGGTTGACGTTAGCCGGAAAGCTCGCTTGGCTTTCGATGGAAAAACCAATGAGGCGCTTGTCCGACTCGGTTTCGCCCTCCCAAATTCTATAGTGTGCCGCCATTTGCGGCACGCGCAACTTCGTGCCGAGCACTTCGTCAACCTCGCCGACGGTTTTCAAATCATCGCTCTTCATCTTGTGCGGCTTCCCACCTTCCCACAACGCGTACGTCTCGCCGCCCCAATTCACGACACCCGTATTTGCCACATTCTTCACGTCAAAATCAAACGGGTTGTAAAACGCGTCGCCCTTCGGGTTCCCGATCGCAAAAGCGCCCTTATATATCATCGCCTGTGCCGCTTGTTCCTCGGTAAATCCCTTCGTGCCGACAAATCTGTGCTTAATTTTCACCGCGCCGTCGCCCGCGAAATCCACAGTCCACACCAAGCCGTCGCCGTCGAAAAACTGATTCAACTTTTTCCCATAAATCTCGAGCAATCCCGGGCCGTTGCGATACAACGTGCCTTTCAGCTCGCTCGGAATCTCGCCTTTAACCTTTGTCTTCGGGATCACAAAACCTTCGCCGTCGCCGTCCACGCTCAACGTCGTGTTGCGGTAGAGCGAACGCCAATCCTTAATCGTCTGGTTCGTCGGCGCCCACGTCCCAGCCGCGGGCGGCGCACCCGCGGCGTACGGAGCGCGCGGCAAATCCCAATCCCGCGCGCCGTTCGCGCTCGTGACGGGCGCGGATGCGTCTGGAGCGGACGAAACCGCACGCGGGCGCACGGTGTTGTGTCCCAGCGTCCGCGAGCTCTTTCGCGCCGCGCGCGTCGGGACGCGCGCAGAACGCACGGTTGGCGACGCGCGCATGACTGGTGTGATGGTGTGTGAGTGTTGTGAGGCGCACGCGTGGGTGCGTCTGTGCGAGCGCGGCGGTGTGACGCGGGTCGGTGACAAGCGATGACGTCACTTTTTTCGTCACTTTATCCAGGCGTCGTTTCGCGAACGCGATTCATGATGAATACATGGCTAACAATGATGATACATATGCTAATAATAAGTGTACCGGTAGGAAACATTGGATAATGTTTTCTCTACGTGCTAGGGGACGTGCGACGAGTTACGCGAACGAAAAGGAAAAGGAGGCGCCGGCGGCGAATGCGTCGCCGAGCGCCGATGGTTTCACTTTGGCGGCTTTTTTGGATTGATACTCCGTCAAAATCGACTGAACTTCATCGTCTGGGGATGATTTTAGCGCCTCGTTGAAGAGCTCACCCAAGGAACCGCGGCGAGATTTGTCGAGGCCGCTCAGCAAAGCTTCGCATTTGGTGTCGAGGACGGCGATGACTTTTCGCAAATTTGCCTTGGAGACGAAATTTTGCGTAATTGCAACGCACTCTTCCAAGTTAAGTGCCATGTGCCACCAACCAGATGGCACAAATAATATATCACCTGGTTCACAAATACATTCCAACGGTTTGACGTCACCGTCGTAGGCATATTGGTAAAAGTTTGAGAACCATTCGACGAGAGAGAGCGGCGCCGCGACGTGCGCGCCATCCTCCGACGGATGCACACCTGGCGGATTCACGTGCGGGGGAAACATAACCCACTTTTTTCGTCCAGTTATCACCGCATTCCACGCGCTCGTCGCGTTTGGATCTTTATGAAAACTACTCCCACTTCTTGCCGCGCCGACGATGAGCCATCGATAATGCGGCCTGTCGGCGCCCATGAGAGAAAACAAATCATCCTTGGCGAAATACTCAGGCACGTCGTAATCGCTCACGAGCTCTGGAACCTTTTCGCCAAAGTTTGGATCGAATAAATACAGCGGTACGTCGTCTTCGCACGCATCTAATGTGAAAAAATCATCCAGCTTCATGTCGTACCCGCCCACAACGAAGTCAACATCTCCAAATTTCTCCACCAAACTCTCGCGAGTCCACGTTTGCGTGGCGCGCCAGTCCTTTGCCGCGCATCTAATCACCACCGGTACGTTTGGCGCTTCGTACTTGGCAACAAAATCGCGCACAGAGAGTTCACCGCTCGTTTCTTCCGGCACCGTGCTCACCTCCAACCACTCCGCCTCGAGTTCCATCGACGCGCACATGTACCGCTGATGCAACGCGTCGCTGTATATCTCGGCTGATACACTCGTTCTCGGTCTCGCCATCGCTGGCTCCGCTTTCGCGCGTTTGCTCGCATGCACGTCGTCGCCGTCCCGGCGGCGGCGCTCGCGTTCGGCAGCCGTCGCAAAGGTCCCAAACCAACTCGCGTCGTACCGAAATCTCCCACCAAACGTCTCTAACACCGCCGCCTTCCATATATCCGCATGCGTCGCGAACGCGCGCATCGCTTTGGACGTCTGCGCGAGCGCGGCGAGCGTACGCGGGGCGCACGACTCGAGCACGCGAAGCAAAAGGGTGTCCCCCAGCGCGGCGAGCGCGCCCAAACCTTGCTCTTTTGTTCGCACGCGCCGTTCGACGTCCTCACGCGAGGATGTGAGAGCATTTCCACTCGGCCGCACACCGAGTGGATGGATTTCACCCGACATGCGACTACGCGCCCACGAGTGGCGGACACAAACGCGCGCAGTTTGGTTTTGGACTTTACTCAACGATGGATTTTTTTACAGAACAAAGGACGGATGCGTGCCCGTCGAGTGACTAAACAACACAAGCACAGAGATGAGAGCTACTTTTTCCCTGATTTTTTCTTCTTTTCGCCGCCGCCACTGGATTTCTTCTTCACTTTCTCTGCACCCTTCGTGCTCACCGGCTCCAACTCAAATGTCATTTGCGCGTCTTCGGCGTCTTCGTCTTCGCGCGTGCCTCCGCTTTTACGCACCACACGCATGTTCCCGAAATCATCCACATCAATCACCTCCCCAAACTCACACGTCAACCACTGCGTGAGCTCGCGCACGTGCGTGTGACAATCATTCGTACGCAGTCGTAAATTCGTATCAAAGCGCTCGTGAAAGCTCGAAATCGCGCTCTCGACGCCGACGCGCCCGAACCCCAATCCACTGCGCGTTTTCGCTACAAACTTTGTCTTACGCCCCGGTAAGCCTGGAAAACGACGCGAGCGCACCACGCCTCGCACCGACCCTCCGCTCAACAGCATCGCCGCAGTCTTTGGCGACTTTGGGTCCGCCGGAAGAAAGTCATACAGCGTCGTGCTCGCGTCTCCCGCGTAGCGCACGAGCACCATGCGGTGTTCGAATCGACTCGGCACGCCGCCTGGAAAGAAAAACTCACTCGCCACCTCAAAGCCTTCGAGCGGAACGCTCCCGACGAACACCTCCGCGCCCGTGAATGCGTCCGAATCAGACGTGGCGTTTAAACACTGCTGACGCCGCGCGCACTCGTTCGACCGTCTCGCGCGCGTCGCGGCGACTCGTCTCGCGCTGAGCGCGCGCGCACGTGGCGCGACGTGCGCGAGGCGTGGCTGAGCCGCGCGCGCGTCGGCGCGCATCGCGTGTGCGGCGATGTGTGCCGCGGCGACGTGTGTCGTCTTATCTGTCCCAGTTGCGCGCCTTGGGAGCTGCGAGGCACTTCGCGACGCACGAGACGCGGAAGAGACGCGCGAGCGCAGCGACGGCGACAGACCGCGTTTGAAACTTCTTTTTTTACGCGTCGTGCGCGCGAGAGAGAGTGCGGGGCGCACGTAGACGCGGTGGTGTGTGTTGTTGTTCGGCGCGCGCCGTCACCATGAAAACTGGCGCTGACGTCGTGGCGCAATCGATCGTCGACGCGACGGCGATCGCGGAGGAGTTTATCGGGGCGTTATTGGATGAAGACATCGCCAGTGCGTTGTATGATGCCGTGTTCGACGCGTGCGGGGCTGGGTCGAAGGGGAAGAAGGCGGTGTTCTTTGAAGCCCCGCTCGCGGCGGCGAAGACGTTGTGCGCGGTGTTGAAAATGTCCAAAGCCGCGGGCGCGCCCAAGGAGAAGCGATACGGCGCGATCGCTGGTCGGTGTAAGGTTGTGTGCGCCGCGGATGTGGAGGACGCCATCGGATGTGGGTTGCCGAAGGATGATGTGGTGGCGTTCGCGGAGGCGTGCGAGACGTCGACGGACGGGGACGCGTTTTCCTTGATAGTCAGCGTTGGTTTACCGTGCTCGACGAACGTCGTACGGATTGGGAGTTTTAGTAAAGGAGTTGTGCGTGTTGATGAACGAGTAATTGATCCGGCGGCACCGTCGGTGTGGGCGATGGCGCCGAAGAGTACGCCCGAGGCGCCGACCAAGGACGCGCAGTGGTTATATTGCACGAATAAAGGTAAAGGTCGCTCGGAAACCATGCCAGAGTATTCATGGACGGGTGATTTGCGCCCGGCGAAAATCTCGCACACCGAGGGGTTCCGTGGATTACTTCCCGTGCCTGAAGATGTCGTACGCACGGATTACGCGGAGACGTCGCGGCCAATTTCAGAGGAGCAATCGAGACTTCAACGCATTTGCAAGGAGCTTACGGCGAGCGAAAAGGCGCAATTGCACAAGTGCTGCCGTGTGTCCCGCGGGGCGATTGATGCGGTCGTTCGTGCGATTCGCCCAGGGGTGATCCCGGACGAACTCGATCGAATCTGCCACAATTACATCACTGCGCACGGCGGCTACCCGTCGCCGTTGAATTACTATTCCTTTCCGAAATCGTGCTGTATTTCCGTAAACGAAGTGATTTGCCACGGTATACCCGACGCACGTCCGTTAGTCAAGGGCGATATCGTCAACATTGACGTCACGGCGTACATCTACGGCTACCACGGCGACCTGAACGAAACCGTTCTCGTCGGCAAGCCGTCTGACGTCGACGACAAATCCAAGCACTTGCTCAAAGTCGCACTCGAATGCTTATGGCTCGCCATAGACCAAGTCAAACCCGGAACGCGATACCGAGACTTAGGCAACATCATCAGCACTCACGCGGCGAAGAACAACTGTTCGGTGGTGAAAACGTACTGCGGTCACGGCATTAACGAACTCTTCCACTGCGCTCCGAGCGTGCCGCACTACGCCAACAACAAAGCCGAGCACAAAATGAAACCCGGACACTCATTCACGATCGAACCAATGATTAATCTCGGTGAATGGCGCGACATCACGTGGCCAGACGGTTGGACCGCGGTCACGCGCGATGGCTCGAGAAGCGCGCAATACGAGCACACCATGGTGTGCACCGACGAAGGCGTCGACGTCTTAACCGCTCGGCTCCCGTCGTCGCCGCGCGTGTTTCCATTCGCGTCCGAAAACGAGGACGACGACGACGACGAGGCCGAGAGCGTAGATTATTTAACTGGCCGTCTCGCGGCGTTGTAATCAAAGAAACAACGTTCACACACCCATCATTCGCGCTCGCGCGGTTGAACGCGTGCTTCGTTAGTATACCCTCGCCCTCAGGGTTTCAACCAACTCCCGACGGAAACGCCACTTCTTGACGCTCGAACGCTCGCGTTCGCGCCCGCTCGTTCGCGTACCGTCGAGAACTCTACGAACAATGTCTCTTTCTGCCTCGTTCGCCGTCGCACCGACGCGCGCGCGCGCGGTGCAGTCTCGAAACCGCACGCATTCGGTGCGCGTGACGGCGGCCCACCAACCAGGGGTGATCATGCCTGAAGGCCCGGATGACGCGTTGAATAAGTGGAGTCGGAAGATTACGCAGCCCAAGTCACAGGGGGCGTCGCAGGTGCGCGCGCGAGACGCGCGATCGCGCACGATGTGGGCGTCTCGGAGGGGTGTTTTGTGATTGATTGATTGATTGTTGCGTCATAAAGCGCGCGCGCGGAAAGACTTACATTGCTGTCGTCGTCGTCGTCGTCGTCACAGGCTATGCTCTACGCCACCGGTCTTACCGAGGTGGATATGAACAAACCGCAAATCGGCGTGTCTTCGGTGTGGTGGCAAGGGAATCCATGTAACAAGCACTTGTTAGACTTGGCTGGGAAAGTCGCCGAAGGCGTGCGCGCCGCCGACATGGTGAGCTTTCAATTCAACACCGTTGGGGTGTCCGATGGCATTTCTATGGGCACGCCCGGGATGTCATTTTCTTTGCAATCGCGTGATTTGATTGCGGACTCTATCGAAACCGTCATGGGTGGTCAATGGTACGACGGGAACATTTCGCTTCCGGGGTGCGACAAGAACATGCCGGGGACGATTATGGCGATGGGGAGATTAAACCGTCCTGGTTTGATGATTTATGGTGGCACTATTCGACCTGGTGTGTCCAAGGTTGACGGTTCTACGCTTGATATCGTGTCTGCGTTCCAGTCGTACGGGCAATTCGTCACTGGGAAGATTTCTGAAGACGAACGCAAGGACATTGTGCGCAACTCGTGCCCGGGCGCCGGCGCGTGCGGCGGCATGTACACCGCTAATACTATGGCGAGTTGCATCGAAGCGCTCGGTATGACGCTTCCATACTCGTCGTCTATCCCTGCCGAAGATCCATTGAAGATGGATGAATGCTTCTTGGCTGGAGCCGCGATGAAGCACATGCTCGAAATCGACTTGAAGCCGAGAGACATTATGACGCGCGCCGCGTTTGAAAACGCCATGGTCACCGTCATCGCCCTCGGTGGGTCCACCAACGCCGTGCTTCACTTGATCGCTATGGCGCACTCTGTGGGTATCACGCTCACGCTCGATGATTTCCAAGCCGTGTCTGACAAGACGCCGTTTATCGCCGACTTGAAGCCGTCTGGCAAGTACGTCATGGAGGATGTGCACAAAGTCGGCGGCACCCCGGCGGTGTTGAAGTACCTCATGAAGGAGGGCATGATTGATGGTTCGTGCATGACCGTCACCGGTAAGACGTTGGCTGAAAACCTCGCCTCGTGCCCAGACTTGCAAGAAGGTCAACAGGTCATTTTACCAGTGAGTACGCCGATTAAGAAAACCGGTCACTTGCAATGCTTGTATGGGAACATCGCCAAGGAGGGTTCCGTGGCGAAGATCACCGGCAAAGAAGGCTTGTATTTCAAGGGTTTTGCCAAGTGCTACGACAGCGAAGAAGAAATGCTCGAGGCTTTGGCGGCGGATTCCGAATCTTTCAAGGGTTCCGTCATCGTCATTCGCTACGAAGGCCCCAAGGGTGGTCCAGGGATGCCTGAGATGCTCACGCCGACGTCGGCGATTATGGGCGCTGGTCTTGGTCAAGATTGCGCGCTCATCACCGATGGGCGTTTCTCTGGTGGGTCGCACGGTTTTGTGATTGGCCACGTTACGCCGGAGGCGCAAGTTGGCGGAGAAATTGGTTTGATTAAGGATGGCGACATTATCGAAATCGACGCGGAGAAGCGCACGATGAACGCGGTTGGCGTTGACGACGCGGAGTGGGCGAAGCGTCGCGCATCCTGGAAGGCGCCTCCGTTGGAAGCGACGTCGGGCACGTTGTACAAGTACACCAAGCTCGTGGCGTCGGCTTCGCAAGGCTGTGTCACGGATTTGTGATCGGTACTTTAGGGTGCTATTTTTGCAAAACTTTTCGGGCGTCTGCGCAACGTCTACTAAAATGTTTTTGAAACCACCACCGCCGTCATACCGCTTTGATTTTTGCATTCAGTTACTAGAACTATCTAAAAGTGTGAATCATACTATTATCAACACTGTCATCTAATGTTTGCTATCCGCTAATGAGTGCTATCGGCGATCGCGCGTAAGCCGTCTTCGTCGACGTCGTACGAAAACACCTGATAATGATGATTCAAGCTCCGCACGCTATGTAGTCGACGAACACCCGCTTTGTCGCCACTTAACGCCCCTGTTTCTGCGTTCGGAGCGGCGAAGAACACGCGCTTCAACCGCGAGTGCACGAGTGCCATGGCGCACATCACGCATGGCTCTCGCGCGAGAAAAGCGTCGTAGCCAGTGCATAAATACGGGCGACCCATGAGTTCGGTCACTGTCGCCCCGTTCGTCCCCGCGTCGCGCTTGCGCTTCTTTACATCGTTGACGTTGTCTTCGTCGTCATCGGCAACTACAGCCACGCCTCGCGCGAGTTTCTCCGCACGACGCTCGTCGATTTGCGCCTGCACGTCGACAGTTTCTGGATACGTCGCGACATCTCGCTTTGCCGCGTAATCCACCGCCGCCAACGCCGCGTGACGCAACGGATGCGTTTCAGACTCATCCACTGCGCGCGCAATTTCTTCCCCACTCGCCGGATCGACGATAATCGCACAGTTTCCAATCGTCGTCGACGTCGTCGTCGCCTCAGCCGCCGCCTTCACCGCCGCCGTCATCCACCTCACCGCGTACGCCTCCTCCTCTGCCGTCGCTGCCGGCACCGGCATCACTTCATGCGGATTCGCCACCACCAAACTCACCGGCCACATCTCATTCGCCTCATCCCACTCATCTTTCGTCGACGGAGCGCTCGCCGGCACCTCGACGTACGCAAACGCCCCCGCGTCATCCGCCGTCCCATCCCCGCACCGCGCCCGTACCGCGCCCGCCAAAGCATCCAACGCATCAATCTCACCCTTCGCGTCGCCCTCGCCGCGCGCCACGGCGAGTAAAATCATCGTGTGCGCGCCATCCGGCGCTTTTCTCGCACGTTTCACATGCGCCAACGCGCTCGGCCACGCCCCGTGCGCGCGAACATCCCCCAATAACCCCGCCGTCGCGCGCACCGGCGCGCGCGTCAGCGCCACACACGTCACCGTCGCGATCGGTTCGTTCGCATCGCGCGCGATCACGCGAGGAATCGCGCGCGGCGGCGGCGGCGCGCGCATCGTTGTGCGGCGCGCGTGGGTGAAAATATGCCACGTGTCTGGTCGTCATTCTCGCGCGCACCGAACGCGTCGCCGTCGTCCCTTCGCGGACTCACGACACCGAAAGAGAAAGCATACGAGTACGTTCCGTGCGTTTCGCGCGAGAGGTACGTCGCGAACGCAATCATCGTCGGCGTCGCGGGCGAAGACGATTGATCATCTCAGAGATCTGAATTGTGAATTCTGAATTCTAACGTGGACTCGGTGCTCTTTCGGCGTCGATCGCGCGTTTTGGGGCGCGCACGGCGTCGTGAATGAGCACGTCGTATGCGTGCGTGTGTGTGCGTGCGCGAGCGTGAAACTGACGGTGCGTGCGTGCGCCATGGAACGATGGATAGGTGATTACGGGAAATCTATAATTCATGGGCGCGTGTCTGTCGGCGCCCGAAGCGGCGTTGGATGCGACGCGCGCGGGCGTGAAACGCGCGGCTGCGGCGGCTGCGGCGGGTGTTGAAGCATCGAGTGCGGCGGCGCGGCGAGCGGCGCGCAAGGCCACGTTGGCCAAGTATGCCTTGGTGAATTGCGAGTTTGACCAAGCGACGGCGGAGCACTATAAAAAACTTGGCGTAATTCGCGAGCTCGTCGTCGAACAGATCGGTATGTGGCGCGCTTGGACGCAATCTACGATGGCAATGGAGCCTAGTGTTTTGTCGCACTGGGCGAAGCACTGTGAAGCGAGCAAGGACTGCACGACGAGGTTGTTGAAGGTGGCAAAAATGGTGCAAAACGCGAGCAACGCGCACAAGGAGTACGTGGCGCACGTGGCGAATGATTTCGTCACGAAGTTGCAAGACGGCATCGATACTATCGATGCCGCGATTGCGGTGTATGAAGCATACGAGTATGCAGAATATTCGCTCAAGTATGCCCTCAAGCGCAACAGGAAACTTCCTGATGAAGAAAAGACGAAACTCACCGAGGACATGGAGGCGGCGAAGAAAAAGGCGGAAGCCGCGATGAAGGATGCGGTAGCGGATGTCGAGACCAAGTCTCTCGTGCCGGCGTATGAAGGTGCGAACCGCGCACTCAACAATTTTGTCAAGCGATGCTCGCAGCGCAAGGCGGAAGTCACAGATGAAGACGAAGCGAAGTTGACCCCCTCGGCGACGTTGCAACGCGCCAACTCGGTTGCGTACTCCAAGGTGAAGAAGCGCACGTACACTTCAAGCGATGCCGTCCGCATCGCCAAGCAAAAGTACGACCGTCTCAAGCAAGTGTACACTCGCACGGATTTACCGAAAGAATACGTCGAGTATTGCGAAAAGTTGTCTGAAATGAAGCGTCACGCGCTCGCCATGAAGCTCGTTTTTGACGACTTTGAGCCGTACATTAATATTTTATTCGGTCCAGGCTATATCAGCGTGTTCGTCGATCACTTATGCGACAAGTTGCATGGATACAAGACATTCAAATCTGCCGCGGCGTCGTTTATCGACCGTGTACACGGCCTCAACGAAGCCATCAACATCGAAGAGTACAGATCCAAGGGTGCTGAAATGGAGAGAGTCGTTCTCGACGAAACCGAACGGGTGTTCTTAATCGGCAAAGCATATGAGGATGGCATCGCTGCATTTCCCAGTTTGGAAAAGCCCATTCAATTGGCACAAAAAGCAATCGACGCGAGGGCGGACGACTTGCCTCCAGTGAATCCCGACAAGCTCGTCAATTTCTTGCGCGAACAAGACAAGCGCAAGGAGTGCTTGGACAACGCCAAGATTGCACAAACCATCGCGAGCGAAGCGATTCAAGCGAACTTGGCGTCTCACAAGGAATCGATCGATGCGCTTATGAACAACAAGGACTGCATCTTCTACACCAATGTCATTGGCAACATCGAATACTGTTGCAAAGTGATTACTGACGCCGAAACCGTCGCAAAAGGTGTCGCTGTTCGCTCAATCAAAAACGAAGCCATCGCGCCTGAGGTCGAAGAAGCTGTCGCTGTTCAAGAAGAGTCAGCCTTGGAGTCAAACGCGAATGCTGCCGCCGCCGAGGCTGAAGCTGCTCAAACTGCTGAAGCCGAGGCTAAGAAGCAAGAGGAAGAGAAAGCTGCTAAGGCGAAGGCTGCGGAAGAAGCCGCGGCCACAGCCAAAGCAAAGGCAGAGGCGGAGCAAAACGAAAAGAAGAAGGCAGAATTGCTCGCCAAGGCAGAAGCCGAAGCCGCTGAAGCTGAGCTCCACCGCATTGAGGCTGAGAAGGCAGAAAACGCTGCCGCCGAAGCCGCTGAGGCGAAGCGTTTGGCTGACGAAGAAGCCCGAAAGGCTGAAATCAAGGCGCAAAAGGAGTTGGAGCGCAAGATCGCCGAGGCGGAAAAGCAAGCTGAAGCCGATGCCAAGGCAGCTGAAGCTGCTGACGCAAAGGCTGCAAAACAAGCCGAAGCTGACGCCAAGGCGGCTGAAGCCGAACGTCGCAAAGAAGAAGCCGAGATTGCCCGCCAAAGCGAAGAGGCACGCATCGAAGAAGAACGCCATCAAAAGGAGCTCGCGGCTTTCAAGGCTGAAGGCGAAGCGAAGAAAGCCGCGGAGAAAGTTGAAGCTGCCAATGCTGCCGCCGCCGCTGCTGCTGTTGAAAATGCCTAAAATGAACACAAGCAAGAAATCGCACGCCGAAAATATTTCCGTCACCTCTCACCCACCACGCGCGCGTTACACACCAACTGTTTTCAATTGTATTGAACAAAAGCACAACCTTCAATGATGTTTTGACGTGTGTATGATTAGTATAGTTGGTTTATGCGTTGAAATTTCAAAACAATCTATTGATTCAACACAACGCTCGCTTGTTTCTCCAAGCGCTTGTTTTCCTTCTTTTCAGTCTTCGTCATCGGCTTTCGCGCGACTGTCAAGTACATCGTGGTATAAGTGCCCGTTTTACCGCCGTCAACCAACGCATCGGCACCCTTCTTTAAGAAAGTACTCACATTCACACTACCCTTGGGCGCGATGCGCATCTTTTCGAGCGCAAGCACAAAGTAGTGCGTCATGTTACGGCCCCAGTTCGTCGTCTTGAACGACCAGAAATCGCGGAAAGGAGACCACCGGCGGTCCTTGTCGATGGGTTCGTACCACGGAATATCCGCAGTCTTCACCAAATCTTCTTCCTCGAGAATCTCAAAACCAGCTCGCTTCAACGCATCCAACACTTCGTGCGTCGTTCTCGCCGTCGGCAACCCGTTGCCGAGCAAAATGTCCTGACGAATCGCCCGGTGCTCCGGGTTCTTCTCGTCGTATTCATCCGTCAAGCACCACTCATACGATGCAAAGATCCCACCCGGCTTCAACACACGGAAAATTTCAGAATAACACCCCACGGCATCCGGTGCGTGGCACGTCGCCTCGATTTGATACACCGCGTCAAACGTCTTGTCCTCCTTTGGAATATTCATAAAATCAGCCTTGACAAAATCGCAGTGATCGTGTCTCCCCGTCCGTCGGTTCATTTCTTCCCCTCGCGAGATCTGGAACGCATTGTTGTTCAAACCAGTCACCGCGGCACCAGTAAACGCTGAAATCTCGCGCAACGGTCCACCAACCCCGCACCCGACGTCCAACACCCGATCGCCTTTTTTCACGTTCAACTTGCTCGCCAAGTAATGCTCGTGACGCACGATAGACTCGCGCAAAGTCTCCCACTTATACCGATGCGCAAAGTGAAAAGATTCCCCCCACCCGAACTCGTAAAATGACGTCGCCAAATCGTAATACTTGTTCACGACATCCGTATAATTCCCCGTGCGTGCGCTGTCGTCTTCCGATTTAAAGTATTCCTCGTAATCCTTCGTCGCCTTTTCTGCGTTCTTCGCGTCGATCGCGCCGCCGAGAAGGGAGATTTGCTTCAATCCCGATGCTTTAGACGCCATATCGCGTGCGTGAAGCGGTCGTCGACGGTGGTGCGGCGCACGATGGCGCCAAGGCGATTCGCCTGCGATCTCTTATCTGAAATCATCTGACCTCGGAGCTACAAAATTCGCCCATTCGCGCGGCATTGTGCGACGCACGCGCTCCTCGAGGCTCGCGTTTGTGGCAGATATGCACGGCGTGCATCCATGCGCGCGTGTTGGCGTGCGCGTGAACGAGCATGCGTCGCGCACGGCGCAGAGGGCGTTGAATGAGCGCATCGACCGGGACACCGATGCGCTGCTGGTGATTGACGTTCAGGAGGATTTTATACCTCCGCACGGCGCGTTAGCGGTGAGAGGAGGGGATGAGGTCGTCAGCGTGTGTTCTGATGTCATGCGCGCGTTCGAGCACGTGGTGTTCTCGCAGGATTATCACCCAGAGGTGCGCACGAGCGGCGACTGATTCGAGGCGTCGAGGCGCGCGTCTCGCGTTAACAATCACACAAGCTCGGTGCGCGCGTGTGCGCGTGAACGCCTTACTGACCAGATGTGTTTTGATTTCGTGCTTTCGTTTGCCGCACAGGGACACATGAGTTTTGCGAGTCAGCACGAAGGGAAGTCACCGTACGATGAGGTGGAATTTCCGTACGGGACGCAAACGTTGTGGCCAGACCACTGCGTGCAAGGCACGAAAGGATGCGAGTTTCATCCCGATTTAGCCGTACCACCGCGCACGATGGTTGTTAGGAAAGGACATAATAGTAAGGTGGATTCGTACAGCGCGTTTTACGAGAATGACAAGGTTTCTGATACCGGTTTGGCGGCGTATCTCAAGGGTCTGGGCGTGACGCGCGTCTTCGTCGTCGGATTAGCGTACGACTTTTGTGTCAAATACACCGCACTCGACGCGCGAACATTAGGTTTTGACGTTTTCGTCGTTCGCGATGCGTGTCGAGGCGTCGATATGGACGGAACAATAGCCGCCGCTGACGCGGAGCTCGCCGACGCGGGCGTGCGGACAATTTTCACCGTTCCAGTCCCATCTCAATAGACCCACGCGCGTCGGCGCACCATAGTATTCCCATCATCGTGCGGCGTCATCGTTTGCCGCCGCACGGCGTTTTGTCTAGCCGCTTTGTAACTTGACTCGAAACCCACTGCTTCCGCCTCACTCTGCGACGCGAGCGCGGCAGCCATGCCATCGACGGCGAGCGTGCGGCGCGCCGCCAAAGTCGAGCGCGAAACCGAAAAAGCCACCACCGCGACGGCGGCGGAGAAAAAGCGCGCCGACGACGCGTACTGGGCCGCCCACGGTGACGGCTCAAAGTCAAAAGCGGCGCAGAGGGCAGAAGCCGATGCCGCGTCGGCGGACGCTAAAGCCGCCGCGCGCGCCGAAGCGCGACGCCAAGCGCAGCTCGAAGAGGAACAGTTTGCGGGCAAAAAGTCTAGCGGCGCCGCGGTGAAGAAGAAAACCGCGTACGAGCTCGCGCAAGGGAAAGAAATGGATGCCAAGGCAAGGCTCAAAGCCAAGTTTGCCGCGGCCAAAGCGGCGAAGAACGAAGTCGAAGAAGATGACTACGCCGATATGGTTGACCGCGTCAATGAGAATCGTAAAACGAGCGTCGTGAGTGCGTCTGGCGTTGACGCCGCGATCGAGGCGTTGTCGTTGGAAGATTCGCGGTCAAATTCGCCCGCGCCGATGTCCATGAAGGCGGCGTACGCGCAGTTTGAAGAGGAAAAGCTCGCCGAGCTCAAGGCGGATAAGCCCGGACTAAAGATGCAGCAGTACCGAGATTTACTCAGCAAGCTTTGGACGAGAGATCCGCGAAATCCACTCAATCAGCGTAAATAGCACTTTAACTTTTTAGCGCGGCGATATCGTCGATTTTCGTCGAGATATTCGCCCGCCGGCAACGCGTTCGGCGTTCGGACCGACACTTAGGCATACGCACCCTTCTGATACTGACAAACATAATATAATTTTAAAACACTACACTCGCATAAAACACACCCCAGCCTCCTCGCCTCAGATCGTCTCGTCCTCCAAAGTTTGGCTCACTTTTCCTTGGAATCGATCGTCTTCCGCCCATCAAAGTGCCTCTTCCGCGCATCGCTCGCCTTCTCCGCGAACGTCTGCCAGAACCCAGTGATCAAGCGTTCGCCGCGCTTCTCACCGCTTTCGCGCGCGACGTATTTCTTCGCCCCTCCGCCCGTCGCGGCGCGAATGCCATCGGTTTCAACCAACTTTTGTAATCGCCTTTGGTCATCTCGCGCGCTCGCGGCGGTGACGACGACGACGACGCGCGCGGCGCGGCGCGATGCAGCGCGGCGCGACGCACATCGCATCGTCGGCGTCGTCGTCGGGCGCGCCGAGGTGGTGGCGAACATGGCGCGGCGCGGCGCGGAATGTCGAGCGTATCTTCCTCAGTCACTGACGCATCGACGACATGTTCGCGGCGGCGACGGCGGCGACGGCGGCGACGGCGGCGGCGGTGCGGGCGAGGCCATCGCCGACGCGGCGGCCGCGCGCGAGGCGCGCGATGACGACGACGACGGCGGCGACGGCGGCGGCGAAAGAGGACGCGCCGGTGCCACCGACGGGACAAGCGGAAGCGTTCGAGCAAGCGCGCGTGGCGGTCGCGCGCGCGCTGGATAAAAAGTCGAAGAAGCAGGGCAAGCGGAAGAGTTCTGTGAAGTCTTTCGCGAGCGCGACACGGTTGTGCGTGGAGTTGCCGGTGGCGGACGATAGCGACGGGGCGTTGGTGGCGATGGCGTCGGCGACGGTCGGACGCGAGGGAGCGAAGGAGGCTACGTGTGTTTTCGGTCGCGCGAGCGCGGCGGCGTTGGCGCGTGCGACGCCTGGTGTGGAGTATGAGGTTGTTTCTATCGATGAGCCGTGGCCGCCGGCGATGGCGTGCGAAAGGGATGGGATTATTGCGCTCGTGGGCGTCGCGGCGGAGGACGCGGACAAGGCGGCGCGGAAGGGTCGCGCGGGCGAAGGTCGGCCAATTGTCGCCGTGAACGTCGAGTGGGAGCACGATGGCGATGGTGGAGTGAATTTCGATCAAATGCGTACGGGTGAGCCTACGGAGTTGGAGGCGTTTACGAATTCTTTCGTCGTGGTGTACTCGTTTTTGCCTCTGAGCATCCAAATCGGCTGGGGCGGAAATTTGGAAGGCGCGGTGTTTAAGTGCGTTCGCGGTGGTGCCCCCGCCGGTTCGCCGTGGAGAATCATGGTGAAAGAAGGCGCGAAGTTTGACCAGGTTGGAGCGATGCAACGTCGTCCGCAGCAATCGGATATAGAGGCGGCATTGTACAACTCGATGGCGGCGAAATCGCCCGTAAACAAGGGCGTGGGCTTCTTCAGAGAGGGCGTGCAAGGATTGTTTAACAAGAAAAAATAGACGATATTTTAACAACACAGCCAACTAGACATTCTAAAGTCCTACCTATAATTCGCTACGTACTAATACTATTGACTCAGAAAAGGAATGCACCACTCGTCGTCAACGCCGACTTGCGTCAACGGCGTCTCCTTGTCGACGTTGGAAAAGCGCGCGAATCCATTTTCATTCAGCGCCCAAATATTTGGCTCTCCGCGGTCGTCTATTTCGCAACCGATGGCGATGTTGCGCTCGGCGAAGTCTGAAGACCGCACGATGGGGTGCAACTTTATGGAATGCACCAGTGGCACTTTCAACTCTCCATAGTCGCGAGAAAAAACATTTTTTCCCACGGCGTACGAGAAAAATTCGTCGCAAAATCCCATTTTACTCGAAAAGAAGTCATCCGCAAACCCCATGGCGGTTCGTGAAAACGAGTTGCGTTTCGTAGCAATCGTTTCCACGCGGCGCGTGCGCGGGTCGACGCGATATCGACCGGCGCTCGAGGAAAATAAGATGCCAGACGCTCGATGCGGCGGCAATTTCTTCACTTGATATATGTTCTCTTGCGTTAAATGCGCCACTTGCGTGCACGCTTCGATGCCCTTGCCCACGCGCATATCGAATTCGACAATTTTCCCCGACCGCGTACCGAGAGTCAACACTTTTGGCGTCCACTCGTCGACGTCGATGGCGAACACATCCGATTTCAGCACATTCTTGTGCAACACCGTCTCCGCGCGATAGCTCTGAGAGCTCATCGCATCCATCCGCGTGCGCTTACTTGGCGACGCATAACTGGACGCATAACTGGACGCATTCGACTCAATCACGCGCGCGACGCCGTGAGATCCAGAACAATACACGTCATCCACATTGAAGCCCGCGCGGCACACGTCCTCAACGCAATCCATCGCCGAAACAAACGTGCACGAATTCGAAACGTCACCGTACGCTTGAAACGAAATCCCACCTCGCTCACCGCCCACGCCACACCAATTCGCACATATCAACCCATCGCTCCCATCGCCGATGGCCTTGCACGCCGGCATCGGACGTCCGCTCGCCGGTCCGCTCGCCGGCGCGGGCGACGCCGCCACCAACGTCGTCGCCCCAAAGCCATCTTCGCGCACTTCATTCAAACTCGCCACTGAATTACGCACGATAGCCATCATACGCGATCCATCTCGCGCTCGGAAAGGCTCAACGTGCATAAACTTTGTTTGCCACGCTTCCTCCCGCGCGAACGCCGCCGGAGCCGTCGGGAGCGCGTTCACCGCTCTCGCGCGCCCCGCCAGCGTGATTCCCGCGAACGCCTCCACGAGCGCCGCACGAGACAACTCCCGAGCGAGAACTTTCGCCCGATGCGACGCAAAGGGCGCGCACCGCGAGAAATCCAGCGCCAGCGCCGCCACGTGTGGTCGTCGAATCGTCACCGATGATTCGTCTTCATCCACGTCCACGTCATCTGCGGCTCGATTCGTCGTCGCCGCGGTGGTTTCGGGCGCCAAGTACGCGCGTTCGTGCGAGCGCACGGTGCGGAAATACCGCCCGTCGCGATAGGTGTAGCCTGGGATGTCCACGGGCGCGGTCATTGCGTCGAAGTCGACATCGTCGCGATGTGTCGCTGTGGTGAACACCAAAACATCACATCATCATCAGTGATGCGCCACTCACGCGCACGCGCACGCCATGTCTTCGTACGGCGCGCGCCCGAGCGAAGACCAAGGTACGCGTGGTGTCGATGTTTGCGCGTCGCGATCGACGACGGTGGGGACGATGGCGACGGATGGAGGCTGAATGCCATTTACATTCTTGTGTGCGCTCGTTCGCGTGATCTTTTTAAGCGCCACGCCGCGCGAGGCGATGGAATACTGACGTTGATCTCACGCATGGTCGTGGAATGTACGCACGCAGGGTTATTGAATCCTGAGCGCAAGCGGAAGGCGATTCCGCTCGCGTTGCAAGGGGCGGTGGTGATGGCGTTTGGGCTGACGATTGCCTATCTCATGTATAGGTTGACCTCTGACGACGACGACGACGGAAACACGATTCAACTCGTGCGGACGCCTGGATTTTAAAGTTGTATGTTAAGTTGAGTAATAGGGTGCGGCCCGCGTCGTGAATGACACGCTACGGGTGTTGGAGCGCGTCAAATCTAGTATCAGTCTTTATGTAACATGGGGCGTATCTATCATATGGTACCTTTTCGGTCGCTAAGTCATCATAATCGTCGTCACTTTATCGTCAGCACGATTGTACTCGTCATCTACAGTGTTTCATCTAATCGTATTGAGTCAAATCAAAGGTGAGTACTTTTGAGCACGCTTGCGACACGTCGCGCGTGACGCCGACGAGCGCATCCGCCTTGTCATAAAAGTAATCCTTCAAAGAAATAACAATCGACTGAACACCCTTGGCGCCATTGTGACCGTGCGAACGGTTTGCCATAAAACTCGCGAGCTTTTCGACGTTCACTTTGTCGAGCGCTGCATCAACTTCGTCGAGGACAAAGAACGGCGAGCTGCGATACGAGTGAATAGCAAACAAAAGCGCAACCGCGGCGATGGTCTTCTCACCACCGGAAAGCTGGTCCATGTCGCGGAAACGTTTCGTGGGCGGCATTGCAGTGTAATTCACGCCGGCAAGGAATGGGTCTTCGGAATTTTCGAGGCTCAAGTACGCTTGCCCGCCGAGGGGATGGCTCGAGCTTTGCGTCAATTCCTTGTACAAGACGTCGATGGACGCCGCGATGTGCTGGAAAGCATCGACGAAGATATTACGACGGGTTTGGCGAATTTCTTCGAACGAGTCGGTTGCTTCCTTGACGCGATCCTTCGCAGCCTCGAGCTCTTGAGTTTGTACACGCTCCTTCTCTTTGAGAGTCTCGTACTGCTCGAGCGCCTTCATGTTGGGCTCGAGTCGCGCGAGCTCGACAGACAATTCCTCAATCTTGATGAGAAGTTCGTTTGCAACGCGTTCACGTTCCGACTTCAAGACATGACGTAATTCACTCGGCAAGCTAGAGTAATCGAGAACAACGTTCGCGTTTGCGGCTGACGTCGTCGCTTCATCAACATCCATCGCGTCGGGATCTGGTAACGCCGCTGCGGAACGTCCACCATCACCAATCGCGAGCACTCGAGGAAGTTCCAATTGTTCCATCTGAGCAGAAGTAATGAGATCGCTGCGAATGATACTTTGCGCGTCAATAGCGTTCTGGGCGGAAGAAATCAACTTGTCAAGTCGAGCAATTTCAGTGTTTGCCGCTGACGTCTTCTCCTTCAACACGATGAGATCAGTTTCGAGCGAATTCGCTTGCGCCTTGGCTTGCTTTTGCTCGGCTTCCATCTCAAGAAGTTTGTTCTTAGACTCCTCGAGCTCCTTGGCGGTGTTTGCAGACGAGCTCTCGAGATCGACGAGCTCTTTTTCATACTTGGCAATCAGCGCTTCTGTGGCCTTGATTGGCGCAACTGTGTCTCGGCTCTTTTCATAGTTCAACTGCTCCTTCCACTTAGAACGCTGCGAGGCAAACTTACTCTTCTCCTCAGCTTGCTTTTGCTTGCGTTTCAAGTGTTCGTGCTCATACACGCGAATGTTGGCAATGTTGAGACTGGCAGCAAACGAAGCATAGATTTCATCCACGACGGCGTGAATTTGCTCGTCGAGTGCCGCGACGGCACTCGCACCCTCCTTGCTCGCCTTCTTAGCCGCCTCAAGTTCGGGCTTTGCTTCGCTGAGAGACTTAACAATCACGTCCTTGTCACGGCTTAATTTGTCGAGCTTATCTTTCATCACCTTCATATCCGCTTCCGTAAACTGAATGTCCTTTTCAAGGCTCGTCTTCGAATCGAGGCATTCTTGTTCTTCAAGCATTAACGTTGTCAAATTTTTCATCGCATTGAGTTCATCTTCAAGTTTCATCTTTTCTTGGCGAGCGTTTTCAATATCCACGCGGCTGAAACGATTCGCCTTTTCGGACAAGCCAGTCGATGAACCGCCGGTGAGACGGCCATTCTTGTCAACCAAGGTACCATCCAAAGAGACGCACTTGAGACGCTGCTGACCTCCGAACGCCAACTTTTTCGCTTCCGCGTGCGTGTCGCACACGATGGTATCAGAGCACGCGAACAAAATGGCCCGTTCATGAGACTTATCGAATTGAAGAACGTCGACGCACAAGCGCGCCGAACCGCCGAGGTGGCGCAAACGCTCATTGATTGCTTGCACCTTGATCTCCTTCAACGGAATGAACTGCATGGGCGAGATACGCTGCTCTTTCAACAATTGAATGCAAAGTTGCGCAGTTTTTGCATCCTCGACAACCACGGCGTCAGCCTCGCGTCCGAGGACGGTGATGACAGCGAGTTCGTACTTCTTTTGACTCACCTTGATGAGCTCCGTGAGTCGACCGTGCACACCAGGAAACAAACGCTTCATTGACGCAATTGCCTCAAGTGATTTAGCTTCACGTTCGTTTTGCTTGCGGTCAGCCTTGGCTTCACGAAGCTTGCCATTCAAAACTTCAATCTTCTCCTTGTACAAATCTTGTCGGCTTCGGAGCGTGCGCTTCTCCTCGACAAATCCCTTGAGCTTCTTTTCGATATCGATGAGCGTAGACGAGTTCTGCTTCTTGTTTTCCTTGAGAGATGCCAAACGATCAGCACCGCGATCCTCTTGTTCTTGCAAGAACGAAAGGCGAGACTCAAGCTCAGTACACTTGCTCGACAAACGCGATGCGGTTTCCTCATCCGCAGTAAGCTGCGCGGCGAGGGCATCGCGTTCCGTCTTCAACTTGTACGTCGCCGTCCCAGATTGAATTTTCTTCGAATTGTATTCCGATTGCTGTTCTGGTGTGAGTTCAAACTTCTTGTCTTGCGCCGAACGCTTTTGTTGTTCCGCGTCAAAAATCTTCTCGGCGTCGTCGATATTCAACAAATGTTTCTCCATCTTGGCAATCTCCTCAGCCTGCGTCGCGGCATCGCGTTTGAGCTTGGTGAGCTGAACATTACTGGTTTCAATCTTCTTTTGCGCGCGAAGCTTTTCTTCTTTGATCTGGTTCGTGCGCGGCGCATGGTTCTCAATCTCCGCTTTGAGCTTGATAATTTTCCGATCGAGCGTCAACGCCGTCTTTGTCTTGTTGGCTTTTTCTAAGCGTTTCTCATCATATTCTTTTGTAGACGCAACGTTTGCGGCGCTATTTTCATCGCGTTGATCTTGAACATTCTTGACTTCTTCACGCATGCGCTCAATGTCGCCGTCGATGTGATAAAGCTTGAACAGCGTGCTCTCAACCTTCATGTCGTTGACGCGTTCGACAAGCGCCAAGTGACGCTCAGCCTCCTCCTTCTGCTCGCGCATTTGCTTCTTCTGAGTCATCAATGTCTTTTTCTTCGTGAAACTTGTGTGTGCTTCGTCTTCCGCACGCTGCTTGGCGCGTTCGCTCTCCGCATAACGCTCGGCGTATTCATCCGAACCAGAGATTTGTTCAATCAACGTCGTCAACTCCTTGGGCGATTTCGCCGCAACAGCCTCGATATCGCCTTGGTAAACCAAAAAGTTACGCGCCTTGACCAAAATTCCATACGACTTCAAGCGCTCGTTGTATTCTTCCGCCGACATGCGCACGTTATTCACTTCAAATCGCGTCGCGCCGCTCGCTTCGATCACGCGCGTAAACAAAATCTCCCCCTCCCCCTCCGGCACGTACGCCAACGTCACCCGCGCCGTCCGTCTCGACTCACTCGCATCGGCCAAATCCACCGTATATATCAAATCCTTAAACGTCGTCCCACGCAATTGCGAACTTCGCACGCCCAACACGAACGAGATCGCATCCATCAAGTTTGACTTGCCGCTCCCGTTGGGCCCAATCACCGACGTAAACTTTTTAAATGGCCCAATCGTATGCGCCCCCTTGTACGACTTAAAATTCTCCACCTCAATGCGATCAATCGAACCGTGCGCAGACTGCGCGCGAGGCACGAGTGCGCCAGACATCGTCGACATCGCGCACGAACGATGACGCGCTTTGATTCGCACAGCGATTCAAATTCAAATCCAAATCGATGACGCGACGTCCGCACTGTCACCGCCCGCGCGCGCACCGCCGACGACGGTGATACCGCGCGCGAAATGAACGTCCCGCGCTCGACGCAATCGCCGCTCGGTACTCGCGCGCTCGTGCGTCTCGCGCGCGCGCGACACTCTGACGACAGACAGCTCCGTCGCGTCGCATCGTTTGAATTTCGCATGGGTCCGATTGACCAATCATGACCAGGTGATGGGGGACTCAGGGGGGGACTCTGACCAATCATGACCACGCACACCCAAAACCGTTCCACACAATTCGGCGCGCGCGGGTCAGATGTCGACGTCTCGTAACCGTCGCCACGCGCACATGGCGCGCGCGCTGGATGGCGATGGGTATTTCGCATCGCGTGCGATGCGGCGCCGGGCGCCGGGGTTGTTTGATACCATGGTGGGCGTGTACGCGCGACGCGAGGATGATGATGAGGTGCGTGAAGATGATGATGATGACGACGACGTGGGCGAGCGCGCGACGGTGTCTGGGGCGATATTAGCGCGCGAGGACGCGAGGGAGTTTCGTGAGATTGTGACGCGCGCGAGAGAGGCTGAGGGTTTGGTGATGCCCGCGAGAGGTGTGGACGAGGGTGGGCGCGGGGCGTTTGGGGCGGCGTTTGGCGGCGGACGCGCGTTCGGCGCGTCTTTGCGTTCGGTGGCGTCGAGCGACGGACGCGTGAGCGAAGAAGCGTGGCGTAGGGCGATGTTTGAAGGGTGGGGCGTCGATGCGCGCGATGGTGGGTCGAATGGCGACGCTCTGCACGCATCGGCGTCGGCGAAGCGCGTCGACGAGGACGCGGAAGCCAAAGAGACGCGAGAGCGCTCGACGTTCGTGCTCGATATCGACGACTATCGCGCCTCGGAGGGTACATCCACCGCATACCTCTCGCAACACGAGTATGCTCAGCGCATGGCTGATTTTGAGCGCGTGATGCGTGAACGATTTTTAGCGGGCGAAGACGAAGGTTTCGATTACGCCCGCGTGGACGCCGACGCTTCGCTCGACGACCACTGGGCCAAAGAAATCGAACGCGATGCCGAGGATAGATACTTTGACGAAGAAGACTAATAATATAGCCTTCTACGGTAGCGTTTTAGACAGACATGTAATACTCTGAATGTACGAATAGTAGCCGACCATTGGATTGCAATCCAATGTAAAAAAATGTTCTCAGAGGCGAAATCTCGTGATTCAAGCCCGCAGAGGTGACCTCGCGCGAGCCCGTGGCATCGCACGCACACGAGCGCGCGACGATCGCGACGGCCGTCTCGACGCGCACACCACGCGTCTCAACCTCGCGCGCGCGCGATGCAGCGCGATAAGAATGAACAGGCGTTGACCGACTTGAGCCGTTTACCAGGGAATAAACAATGCGTCACGTGCACCGGCCCTGGATCACTCGTACGTGCGCGAGCGCGCGAATACATGGAGCGTTTGCACATCGCGTGGTCTGTGTCGTCGGTGTAGAGCGCGGGAGACGACGCGCGCGCGATGCGTGGAGTGATTATGTTGAGATGACTGACGGTGTCGTCGACGTTTCGCGTAGGCACCGCGCTCGGTGTGCGTTCCTTTGGGTATATTCGTCTGCACGCGGTGTTCTGGAATATTGTACGTTTCTAGTCGTCGTATGCGCGGTGTGCTCGCGTCGAACGGGCGTGGCGTCGGCGTGAAGCGCGAGTGGGTTTCGCGCGCGTACGTTTTCCGACGACTGACTGAGAAAACAAAAACACTTTGCGAGCGCAGGCGAGACTTTAATTTTAGAATCAAGAGCATCAGTGCGTCGACGTTTACGAGTGAGGAAGTGGAAATTTTGCGTAGGAAAGGAAATGATGAGGCGCGTCGAACGTATTTAGCTGCATGGGATCCTAGCTATCCGTTGCCGACGTGCGGCGACGTGGTGAGGTGCAAGGCTTTTATTAAACAAGTCTTCGCGGAGAAGAAGTATCACAACGATCAAGGGGCGCCGGCAGCGGTGAGCACGGCGAGACCGACGGCGGTGCCTGCGTTGGCGACGACTTCAGCGCCGGATTTGTTCGGAGGTTTGTTCGACTCGCCGACACCGTCCGCGGCGCCGCAGCAGCAACAACACGCTCCACCTCCGGCGTTTGGGGGCTCAGATTGGAGCTCGTTCGATGCGCCGCCACAAACAGCTGCACCGCCGGTACAGTTCAACATTCCACCGCCGGCAAGTGCGCCGGCCACGGTGACTACTACGGGCGGGTTCTTCGCTCCACCGCCCGCTCCAGCGCACTCAGCGTACGCGGCGCGAGCACCAGTAGCCCAACCAGGGACGGCACCACCGACTCAACAAGCCGACTTATTCGGTGGGTTGACGATAGAAACACCAGTTAAAGAGACGCCAGCGGTAGAGCAGGCGGCGCCAGTGGGGCCTACAACGCGCGCGCCTTTAGAGGAAGACTTCTGGACGATTACGCCGCCCCCGCCGCAAGCGCCGCCGCCGCAAGCGCACGCGCACATGCCACAGCAAATGCAAATGCCACAACAAACGCACATGCCACAGCAAATGCAAATGCCACAACAAACGCACATGCCACAGCAAATGCAAATGCCACAACAAACGCACATGCCGCAACAAATGCAAATGCCGGGTATGCAAATGCCGGGTATGCAAATGCCGCAACATATGCAAATGCCGGGAATGCAAATGCCGCAACAAATGCAAATGCCAGGAATGCAAATGCCAGGAATGCAGATGCCGGGAATGCAGATGCCGGGCATGGCAGTGCCGCAACAACCACCGCAACAAGTGGTGGAGCAAGCGCCGGTGCCTCCAGATCCATTTGAGTCCTTTGGCGCTTTGACGGGTATAAAGCCTGTCGTTCCTAGTCAACAACCTCCGCAGCCAGCACCAGCGATGCCGCAGCCAGTGCAAGCAGCGCCTGTACCGGTTGTATCTCAGCCGTTTGCGCCTGAACCTGCTGTGCCTCAACCGCCACTGGCTCCAGAACAGAAGACCGTAGCTCCTCCGGCGCCGACGCCTGCAGTTAACCTCGGACCAATGGGTTTCCCAATGCCGGCGTCGCAACCACCATCGATGGCGCCAGCGGTGGATTATCACCAAGCGATCATGTTCGAGGATATGAAAGTGCACGCTGCGGGCGATTCGTTCGCGTTTGCGCCGGTTGACTCTCCACCGCCGAGCGCCGCGGCGGTGCAGTTGAATCCTGCGACGGGAATGCCGATGCCACCAGCACCCGCACCAGCACCCGTGGCGCCAACACAGTACTCGCAAGATAACCCGTTCGCGTTCATTTGATGATGTCCAGTAGCTTTTAGCGATATTGACGATGATGAAATGCAAATATGAATGACTTGTGTGTATTGACACTAAACAACAACGCGGGCGTCGACTAGAGCTCGAGCGTTTTCTCGTACGCTTCGATCGATTTGAAGAGCTCCGTAAAGTTACCTTTACCAAAGCCGCCGCACCCGGCAGCTTGCTCTTTCTCTTCTGAGTTTTCTTTGCTGCGCATGCAGCCTACGCGTTGAATAATTTCTAAAAATATAGTCGGCCGGTCCGAAACGGGCTTGGTGAACACTTGAATCAGCACGCCTTGATCATCCCTGTCCACGAGCAACCCAAGCTCTTCGACCAGGGCGTACTCTTTATCTGTTAACGCGTCACCAATTCGGGCTTTGAGTGTTTGGTAGTATCCATCGCTCGCAGGCGCTTGAAAATCGAAACCGCCTCGCATGAAGGAATACTTGCGCATCTCGCGCACCGTGGCAAAAATATCATTCGTCTTGAGCGCCAAATGCTGCAATCCCGGTCCGTTGTTTTGCTCAAGATACGTTTGGATTTGACTCTTACGCTTCGTACCAAATGTGGGTTCGTTCACTGGAAGCAACACGAACTCGTTGTTGTTCGCGAGAACCATGCTGTTCAACCCGCTGTCGATGGTGCCAATGTCTTCGGCGGTGAACTCAGCGAATTCGTGAAAGCCAGTAAAGTTGGCAATGTAATCCACCGTCTTCAACAGCTCGTGCACGTTCCCGACGGCGTGATCGAGACGCTGCAACCCGTAAGAAACCTCTGGCGCATCGCGCACGGCGACGTAGTTGCATAAATAGTCTCCGTCGAAGCCGTCCACTGCGCTCACAAATCGAAGCACGACGTCCCCGTACAGTTCAACTTCGGAAATAATCTGACCACCTTTCACGCACCCATCATCCTTGGTGTGCTTGAGCTCAACCGGCGCTAACACCGCACGCGCACCGCGCTTCACAGACTCTTCAAACGCCGCTCGAGCGTCGCTCACTTCCAACCCGACGGCGCGCGCGCCAAATCCGTGCGTCTCAAAAAATTCTCTCAACTGCGCACACGTGTGCCCTGGATGCGCCACCGAATCCCCACCCCGCGCACGCACATCATGCTCATCCTTCACATCATACGGTGCCGTAAACGCAAACACCAAATCGTTCGATTTCATCACGTACGACGCGAACGCGCTGTTCCCCGTCGACGCGTCGCTCTTACACGCCAACCCCATGCCGAGCCCCACCCCGAACCTCGACGCCGCGTTCGTGGCGTCACCCGCGAAGAATTCGATGTGATGAAACCTCTTCACCTCGAACGCGTCGCTGCACGGGTTCGAGCGCACGAAATTGGCGTGCCCGACGAGTTTTCGTGCCGTGACATGCGGCGACGTCATCGTTCGCTTTATCCAACGACGGCAGCGGCGACGACAGCGGCGGCGGTGGCTGGCGCACGACGACGGCGGTCGACGTTCACGGCGCGCGCGTCCGCCCTGCGCGTCGGTGTCGGAGTCGGCGGCGCGAGTCGCGTCCCGTGCGTCGGCGTCTGTCGCGTTTGTCTTTTAATAGGCCGCCGCCATAACGCACCGCCGCCGCGCGTCGCCACCCGCGCACGCCCGCGCACGCGACGCCGCGAGCGAGACCGAGACCACATCGCACGCGATGGCACCCGCCACCGCGGACGCGAGCGCGCTTCCACCGAGCGCTGTTGACGCGTTAGATGCGTGCAAGAAGGCGATTTCTTCGATGGAGCGCGCGCTCGAACCGTTTACTGACGCCGATCGGCGCGCGGTGGAGCGTAAACTCCGCCCGTTGGAGCGTGCATTGGTGCATCTTGAAGCTGCTCGCGCGATGACGGCGTTGTTTGCGCTGTATTTGAAGACGTTGGGGGTGGAGCCGGGGGCGCACGCGTGCGCGAAGGAGGCGGCTCGGGTGGAGGCGTACGCGAAAAAGATTGAAGACGTGCGCGCACGCGTGGGTGACGGCGAGATTGGAGCAAACGTGGGTGTTCGGAAGGCTAAGGTTGATGTGCGCGCGGCAGGGCGGATGATTCGCGCGGGTGGTGGGAAGGATGGGGCAGAACGAGCCACGACGTTGTTACGGGCGGCGCTTGAAAAGGTTGACGATGATGACGACAAAGACGACGGCGATGAGGGCAAGGCGAAAGCGGGGAAGATTAGTGGTGCAAAAAAACGCGCCGGAGCCGCGGGAAAAGTGTCGGAGAAAGCGGCAAAGAAAGGGAAAAAGTAACCATCCTGGTCGAGTAGCCGCGTGTTGTAATAAAGTGAAATTTTTTGACGATGCGTACCATAAATATAACATGATGAAGACTGACGCTTCGTCCTAGGCTTGGTTCGACGACGGCGACAAATGATACACGCGCGCCGGTCGTACGGGGCTCGCTACACGGTATTGATCGTGTCAAGAAAACGTTTCAAGAAAAAAAGCAGTTGTACAAGGTTGAGACAAAAAATTTTGTACAGTACACATCATAGTTTCGCTCACGCCATGGCGGGCGCTTGTTGCGGCTGAATTCGTGTACGGCGACGTTTGCTTAAATGCAAATCGACGACCGCGGGTACAGGACACGAGTGAAAATCGATGGAATCGTCAGAAAACTTTGACACCGCCGTGCTCAAGGCATCAAACCTCGGGCTCCCGACATCTTGCGTCGAGCTCGATGGGCTACTTCCAGATGAACGTTTTTCAATTTTCATCGCTGGAGGTGGTGGCGGAAGAACGACTCCTGCCTTGCGTTCCATCTTGGCGTTCGTACTCGTCCGCGCCGGTGCTTTCGGCATTTTGCGCGGCGACGGCGGCGCTTGCTTTTCGTTTGATTTCAACTTCATCGCGTGCAACATTTGTAAAAGCTCGGGTTGTGTCATGCTCTGCAAGGCTGGGATCTCATCTCTGTACTCGCTGATATCCATATTCGTACATATCACTCCACCTTCCACGGAAGCTTTGAATATCGCCGCCCTGTCGTACGCCCGCGCCGCCTCCTCCTCGCTGAAAAAGAAACCCAAATGAATCTGTTTCCTTTGCACGTTGATTTGCGCGTGATATTTTCCAGTTTGACGCAATAACGATACACCGCGATACGGCGACGTTCTCGAATCATGTCTACGCGCCTGTGCCTTCAAATTCGTCACCAAATCTTTCACCGAAACGTTTCGCGACTTGCCCGACGCCTCGGATTCATTTTCGCTCGGCGATTTACTCCCGCCGTCGCTCCCTTGCGGTCCATCACCACCACCATCATCCTCTCGCACTCTATCACCCACTTCACTCTCACTCGGTGATGCTTTCAATGTCTTACTCGACCGCGCAGATGAACTCCTCGTCGATCCGCGGTCGCGCGCGTCCGCGCTCGCGTCTCGACCGACGCGGTCTCGCGCGTGCATCATGTCCGCTGATTACCCGCCGTCCCGCGCCACGCTCGCGCCTGCACTCGCCCCGCGCGCGCGCCACGCGTACCCCTTACACGTATGCGTCGTTCGCGGCGCGCAAAAGCACTGACGCCACGCGCACGCGTCGTCCACGGCGCGCAAAGTGCTCGAAACCGTCAACCCACCGGCACCGTGACCGATTACCTAATCGCCCCTCGCCCCGCGTTCGCGCGTCTCGCGTCGCCCCGCGCGTTACGCCGAGCCTATCGAGCGGTGAATACGATGCGCGAAAAACGCTTGAGTGCGCGTCGCGCGCGCGATGCGATCGAGCGACGTCGCGCGGCGTCGTATGCGGCGATGCGCGCGACGGCGATGCGACGACATGGGCGAAAAGTGCGCGTCGTAGAAAATCGGAAAGATAAATATAGGTTTGTGGTATTAAACTATGAGAAGATATTTCGCGGGAGAGGTTGTTGAATCTGACGTGGCACGTCAACGGCGACGGTTGTACGACGGCGTGCGCGCGCGCGCGAGGCGTCGGGGGACGACGGCGCGCGGGAACGCGCGCGGCGATGCGCGTGACGTTCGCCTGCAGGCACTGGACGCGCGTTCGCGGCGCGAGACGCGGTGGAAGACGTGCGAGACGCGTAAGAGCGCGCGCGCGTCGGCTGGGCGCGGGCTCATCCGACGTCTTCAACACCACGGTAAAGTGCATCGTCCATCGCTCGGCGGCGGTCCAATGACGACGACAAATAAAAATAAAAGTAAAGCCGCCGCACCGACGCCCGCGACGGCGAATTTGGGGGACGTCCACCAGTTTAAGACTAAATCTTCGTCGGCGCGAATGCGATCCTTGGCGTCGGCGTCGGGCGCGCGTCTGCGTGCGTACGACCATGTCGTCAGTCTCTCGAGTGCGTTCACGCGCGCGAGTGCGTGTGAGATGTTGTAAGACAATCGTACCTGCTCGATTTAAAGCTCATATCGACGTAATCGCTCGGCATTTTCGCATCCGAGCCGACAAAATCGCGCTTGAACGCATCCCACGCGCCGTCCCAATCCCGTTTCCCATCTTGTGCGCCTTGCTGCGCGTCGTCATCGCCTTTGGCGCCCTTGGCGCGCGTCACCCGTGGTGTGCGCGAGAAGTGCGTCGGTCGACGACCCGAACGCGCGACGACGCGCGTCGACGACGACGATACCGCCGCCGGCGCGAGTCGCGATGCCATCGTCATCGCTCTATCCATCGCTAATCTCTACGACCACGACGCCCCGTGCGCGAAGTGAACGCCGTCGCGTGCGCACGCACGCGTCGAAAGTTGCGCCACCGGGTCACCGCCGCGCGTCCGTCGCGTCCGTCGCGTCCGTCGCTCGCGTACGCGCGCGCGTACGAATGCCGAGTGTCGATCGCGCATCGCCCGTGCCCACGTCGCACGTTCGCGCCTCCGCACTCGCGCGCGCGATGCCCACGGACGCGGCGCGCGCGAAGACGTCGTCTAAAACCCTCACCGCGCGCTTCGCCGCCGTCAACGCCGAGCTCGCCAAGGCGAACACGCAGGTGCGACGACGATGCGAACGAATCTGTGCACCGCGACGTGGATGACTGACGACGAAAACGCGCCGATGCGCGTCGCTCGCACAGCTTCGAGCGTCGACGAACGCCGCGAATGCGCGCGCGGATGCGGCGGTGGCGTCTGAGCGCGCGCTCGCCGCGGCGCTCGGCGTGGTTCGACGACAATTCGAGGGGGAGAAGGTGTTGTGGGCACTCGCGGAGCGCGACGCGACGCGCGCGATGGAGACGACGCGCGCGGCTTTAGATGCGACGACGCGCGAGGTTGGGGCGTTACGCGCGCGCGTGCGAGCGTTGGAATGCGAGCTCGAGAATGGGCGTGGGCGCGAGCGGCGGCGGTCGACGAGTGGGAAGGCGACGATGACGGAGACGGAGACGTTGGACGTACGCGCCGATTCGGAAGCGGACGATGACTTTACGTTGATTGATGCGGCGGAGATTTTACGCGCTCTTCGCGCGGTGGAAGTGGACTTACATGCACAGCGCGTGCGTGACGCGGCGCGCGATGCTCGAGCGAGAAAAGTCAAGGTGAAGTCGGAAGAGATTGCGATTCGCGGTTCGCCGACGGGATCGATTGCGATTCGAGCGCTTCGCGCGCGACACGCGTTGAAACAGATTAATTACGCTGAACCGAGCCTCAAGGTGAAACTACGACGCGAAGACGTTGAAGTGTGCGAACGCACCAGTCGTACGAGTCGTTCGGAGGATTCGCATGCGACGGCTGCGACGCCGACGCTGAGCGACGACGATACGCGTTCGCCAGGCCTCGATTTGGCTTCGGCTTTGGCTTCGGCTTCGACGGCGTCTTCGTCGCCGTCGTCGCCGTCAAGCACTGGTACGAGTGAGAGCAGCGCAGACATTAAGACACCGATCGACCATGTGTGCACGCTCTCGCCCGAACGCGCGCCGGCATCGTCACCAAAGGATATCGTTGCGGCGTTACCGGCGTCAAAGCCACAAATTTGGAAAGCTTCGCCGCCGCGGCGGGACGCATCGCGGCCCTCGCGAGGGGTGCGCGTGAACTACACAGAGCCGAATCTCGTTCGAAAAATGCGCCGGGATGCGTAAATTCGTCCGTCGATCGCGCTGTGGCGTTATCATGATTGCGACACTGAAAGCGCGCATGTCGGTTATTATTCAACAGAGTTGTTATTTTTTCAGTTTGAACCTCCACACCATGACGCATATGACGACGGCGTATTATATCTTCGCGTGCGCGCTCGCGTGGACGTTTCACGCATGTAGCGCAGCGCCGTTGACGCAAATTGGACCTGCGCTCGCGGTTGATGCGCGCGCCTTTGCCTACGACGGCGGCGACGTCGCCTACGTCCTGGGCGCGAACACCCTCTCCGCCATCACCTTGCGCGGGACGCCGAGCGTGACGCCGTTGGACGATCTCTCGGACATTGGACCATGTGATGCATTGTCCTTATACAAAGCGAACACCACGTCGGTGTGGTCGAGTGCGACGCGCTTGGCGATTGTGTGCGCGGGTTCAAACACGTTTGCGACGTACGGCGTTGAACCGACGCGCGCGAAGCGTCTTTTTACGCTCGCAAACGAAAAGCGCATCGCTGGAGCGCATTCAGTGGTTGTCGTAGATCGTAGTTTGGCGTTCGTTGCTGCAGAGGTTCACTCGCGCGTAGTCGCGGTATCTCTAGACGTGCACGAGAAGCGCGCGCCCGAGGCGCGCGGTAACTACCAGCTCAGCAGCGTCCGTGAAGTCACCAAAGGCGTCGTTGATCGACAGACGATTCGCGTGACGAGTGGAACGTCGCGAAGAGTGACGACGCTTAAGTATAGCGAAGCTGGGACGCTACAATTAGTCGGGAGCGTGAAGGATAGTCGGTTAGACGGAGCGGTGGGTTCGTGCGTCGGCGTGGATGATGGAAAGTCTCGAACGTACACCTACGTTGTTTCGTCGCAAATGAAAGGCGGTACGCTATCGATATTGGACTCTAGTGAATTTGGCGCCCCGCAATTCATCGTCGGCATGCACGCTGGTGGTGATCGCGAAGATTGGTTGGATTGGTCGCCGCACGCGCACGAAGACTTGCGAGGCGCGTCTGATGTGAGCGTCTTTGGCGATGACGCGTACATCGCCGCCAGCGACGCCGGCGCAATCGTCGTTGTCGATGTTCGTAACGTCGAACGTCCAGTAGTCAAGGATAAACTCGCCAGTGACGCGTTATCAGGCGTGAATCGCGTCGAAGCGTCGCCAGACGGCAAATTCATTCTCGCCATCGTTCCGCGCGGGGCCAATGCGGACCCCGTCAACGCCGATTCGGGCGTCGACACCGTCATCGTCGCGAGCACGGATGACGACGTGATTGCCGCTGCACCGAGCGGTCGCCGGCGATCATTATTCTCAATGTAAACAGTAGGCCTTGTAATTGGAACGCGCTCGCGTGTGTCATGTTAAACCCTCGGCTCTCGCGCGCCTCACACCCCCGCACGCGTCGGCGGTGCTCGAACCCTCGGCAAGTGCTCCTCAAGCCCTCATGCACGCGTGTTCTAACACCTCGACCGCGCGAGCGAGCGTTCGCGCGCCGCACGCGCGCGCGTTACGCCGTAGCTCACGAATGCAAGTGGCGGCTCAAAGCGCCGCACAGGACAGCACAGATTTCGTCCCCGGGAACTCGAACAGTCGACAAGTGCACGTGTACGAGGAGAAAGATGAGTATTCGAGGTATGTTTGCATCGATGCCGCGTGCCGCGCGATGCGAGAGGACGTGTACAACGTGAGCGTGAGGTGTAAAGCGAGTCGCGTGAAGACTGACGGTGATTGCGCTTTTTCATGTAAACACAGATTTGACGTGCTCGAGGAATACCACGTGAATTTTCCCGCATCCTACGCGTATGACCCGCAAAGTAAAGTCGCTGCGCCCGGTCGGTACCGAGTGACACTTCCGAAAGGGTACGATGCGAAGCGCGCAGAGCCGTACCCGTGCGTGGTGTGCGTCCCGGGCGAAGCGGGGTTCGGGCCGCGGGACGGCAAGGCGAGTCTCAGTGCGAGCATCGCGAAAACAAAGTGGAACGACGAATGCCAAGTTATTTTAATAGAAGTCGTGTTCAATACTCCGACGTGGTTGAACGATTCGGCGACGAGCAATCATGAAAGTTATTTGATGAAGGTTGTGTTGCCGCACTTTAGAGCGGCGCACAACGTCGGGTCGATGTCGTTACTAGGCTACGGCACTGGTGGATATGGGGCATTGACGACGTTGTTGCGATATCCGTTGACGTTTGATCGCGTTGTAGCGGCAGATGCGCCGGTTTTAGCTGGGTACAAGAGCATCGAACGTGAGTGGGGCGCCGAGCCGCTCGAACGCGGCGCTCGATGGGGTTCGTTTGATGTCGCCTTCCCAAATGATAGCGATTACGCGCCCTACGCCGCCGGCCACCTCGTCGAAGACCCGTGGACGCTTGAACAGTTGAACTCGCATCCACGCGCGCGAGTGGCGCTGCTGCCGGGGAACAAAACTCGCGTAGAGCTCGAGGATTTCGCTGAGCACCTCGCCGACTGCGGCGTCGCGCACGACGTGCTCGCGGGATTTGAAGCCGACGACATCGGTCGCGAAGGGGCATGGATCGCCGCCGCCGTGAAATGGCTCAGTCAGTAATGCTCTCTTACGTGCATTTTTAGCTCTTCTTGTAATCTGTTTCTGTTTCTGTTTCCACGAACAAATAGTCGTCAAACAGCCGTCGCGCGCCGTCGCGCCGCCTCACACTTTCGCTCGCGTGCGCGCGTTCAACACCCATGGGTGACGCAGCGACAGACGCCGCGCTCCCACCGCGGAGAATCATCGTCGCCGGCGATGCGCGCGACACGTTCGATGCGCTCGTCGCAAGAGTTGCCACAGTACACGGCAATCCTAACGCGGGACCATTCGATGGCGTTCTCGTCGCCGGTCGCATCTTTCCCGGAACAGAAGCCGCTCAGGCCATGCAACCGTACATTGACGGTGCGAAAACCGTGCCCGTGCCGATGTACTTTGTCGATGCGGATGGTGCAGAAGGTTTAGAGTACGCGCTTTCGCGCGCCGCTGCGACGGCTCAACGCGGCGACGGCTCGAGTGGGTCCTCGTACACTGGAATCGAAATCGCCCCGAACGTGTTCATGCTGGATAAGTCAATGGTGTATGATTTGTTTGGCGGCGTGAAAGTGGCGGCGGTAGCGGGACGGTACGACGCGCTGTCGTACGAGGATGCGAGCGCTTTGGGCAAGTCGTGCGCCAAGACAAACGGCGAAGTTACCGAAGACGACGTGCGAGAAATGAAAGAGTGCTTTGACGAGATGAAGAAACGAGATGTGATTGATATTTTCCTTTGTCGGGATTGGCCCGCAGGGACGTTAGAGGTGCATGGTAGAGAAATTGGGCGCGAGGCGAAGAGCGCGAGCTCCACCGGGAGCCCAGTCGCTCGCGCTTTGGCGTTGGCGCTTTCGCCGCGGTATCATTTCGCAGGATCGCATCCATTCTTTTTCGAGCGAGAGCCATACATCAATGCGAAATCTGATCCGAGCTCCTCGCCCTGGGTGACGAGATTTATCAACCTCGCCGGCTGCGCGAATGAAGACAGCGAAAAGTGGATGCACGCTTTGAAAATCGAACCTGGCTCAACCATCGATCGCGCGCTGCTGTGTAAAATTCCTCCTGATTCTGGTCCGAATCCGTATCTCGTGCAAGCCGGAGCCAAACGTCGTGCCGATGAATTGCAGCCGGATTGGCGAGACGATGCGGCAAAAAAGCCGAAACCACCGCCGCAGCGGCCCGTCGTCGGCGATCCAGATAAAACCGTCTTCGTGAGAAATTTGAACTACAAAGCTGACGAAGGCGCAATTGCAGAGTTTTTTGGCGAGTGTGGAGAATTATTAGACGTACGTTTGGCGACGAAACCAGAGAATGGACAAAGCCGAGGATTTTGTCACGTGGCTTTCAAGACTGTGGAAGGTGCGCAAGCTGCGCTTGAACGCAATAACGCCTCATTTTTCGGCCGTGACATTGCTGTCGAGATGGCCAATGAACGTAAAGAGCGTCAACCGCGCGCACCACCGCAAGGGTGCTGGTTTTGCTTGTCGAATGAAAAAGACTTGCATCTGGTGGCGAGCATCAGTGGTGAGTGCTTCATGAGCATGGATAAAGGTGGGCTCACAGCTGAGCACTGTCAGCTTATTCCTGTTGAGCACTTGCCATCGTTCGTGTCACTTCCTCAATCGACGGCGGAAGAAATATGGAAGTACCTTCAGGCGTTGCGCATGTACGCCGAGACAAAACAGCAAAAGGTAGTCGTCTTTGAGCGTCATTTAGAATTACGCAATAAAGGCGGTAACCACTGCCACATGAACTGCATACCAGTAGACGATGACCGCGCGGCGCTGGCGGAAAAGATTTTCAAGCAAGCCGCGAAGAAATTAGACTTTGCGTGGACCAAGATTGATCCGCCGCCGTCCGCCGCCGAGGCGCAAGCCGCCATCAAAGCCATCGCAGACGAAGGCGAATACTACGCCGTGCACCTCCCGTGCGGCTCGATTCTGATCCAAACAATCAATAAAGGCGAGAAGCATTGGATGCAACTCGGCCGCGAGGTGATCTCGCATTTGATTAAAGCGCCAGAACGAGCTAACTGGCAGACGTGCATGCAGGACGAAGACGCGGAAACCGCGCGTACGGCAGCATTCACCGAAGCCTTTGCAGCGTTTGACCCCATGAAGCAGTAATCATGCGAGGTTCTTCTCGTTTTGCGTTGAAGATGTAGCTAGTTTATGCCTAATCGCATCAATATTAAAACCAAACATTGATTCGATTGTCCATCCGTCGACGCTATATCCACTTTGCGCTCGCCGTCGCGCCGCGCCACCTCCTCACTTCACGGCGTCGCGGCCATGTCCGCCGGCGTTGCGACAGTCGCGCACATAAACACGCAATTGTTTTGGCGACCATGGCTCGAACTGTACGACCGTCGGCGCGCGCCGTGCGAAGTCCCCGCCGTGCTCGAAGCCTTGGGCGCAGACATCCTTTCGGTCGTCGCTCACTACGCGGGTCCACGCGCATTCGCCCGCCTCGCATGCACGTGTCGCGCATTCAATGCATTCGTTTCCAGAGCTGAAACCATCTGGCGCACGTTTTGTTTCGAAGCGTTCGCGCACAGGGAGGAGCCACGCGAGACGGCGAAGACTTGCGCCGAACGCTTCGGCGGCTCATATAGATACATGTGGAAGTTGCGCCTGCGCTTGCGCACGGACGGCATATACTGCAGCAGAAATACATATATCAAGCCTGGGACGAAGACGCCGACGGACAGCGTTCCTGTTCATTTGGTGTGTTATTACAGGTACTTTCGCTTTTTACCTGGTCGAGGTTCGGCGTTTCTGTGCAAGACGAGCCCGAAAACGATCCGACACGAGGGCAAGTTGTTCAAGGATTTAGCATTAGCGGCGAAAGATGGAGGGACTTTACACGGATGTTACTCGATTGACGGTGAAAATCGCGTGCATTGCGAGGTGCTGCGAATTAACGCCGCATCGACGACGTCCACGCACTTCTTCACACGGCTAAGAGAAACCAAACCTGGCGCGAGTAATCGCCTCGATGTCGTCAAAATCTGTCTCGTTGATGACGAAGAACCTGTTCCCATACCTAGCGAAGAAAATTGGATCGAAATTGATGATGAAGAGCACATGTATAGAAGAACATTGGGCGTCGTCCCCGCGGACGCCTACGACGGCTCGTGCGCCGTGCGCAACTCAAATCGCGGTTTAAACACCCTCGTGTTCGTGCCCTGGGAAGAAATTAACACCCACGAATTAAATAAAGGCGTGGATGAGCTCGATTATTACATCACCGGATGAACCCGTATCTTCAGCAGATAACAAAGCATATACCGAGCCGTGTCTTGCGGCGCGGCGGTTGGAGCTGCGCCGGCTGCCTCAGCCCCTCACTCCGAGCCGCACGGTCCGCGTGATCACGCGCGCAAGCTCGCGCGCGCGCGTGATAGACGTCACCGGACGTATCACGGTGCGCGCGCGAACGCAGTTCGCTGCGATATCGGCGAGAAACCGGGCGCGCGAGTGCTAGGGCTTCCTCTGAGATCCCTTGCGCGCGTCGGCGCGTATAGTATGTCCTCTATGATCGACGACGAAGGCGGACGGCAGCGCACGCCGAGTCCAGAACGCGACTGTGGTGTAGATGTATCCGCCGTCGCGAGCATGGATGCGTCCGTGAGCGCGGGTAAGCCGACGTTGAGAGTCAACGTGGAGAGCATCGACGTGTCGAGCGAAGACGCACGCTTCTTGATCGGCTCTAAAGGCAGCACCAAGGCCAAGGTTGCGCGCGTGAGCGGAGCAAGAATTGAAGTCAACCCTGTTGATCCGAACAATCCTGGAAACGAGCAGCGAATAGAAATTTTCGGTGACTTAAACACGAGGACGAGGGCGAAACAGTACGTCGAGTGGGTTTTGCGGCAACGTGTGGGAAAAATAACGGTCGATTTAAGCACGCCGCGAGATGATGTGAGCGTGATGGAAATCCCTGCATCGTGCACGGCATACGTCACCGGTAAAGGTGGTCAAGGGTTGCGACGAATTGAAGGCGATAGTGGCACTTTGATGTTCTTTGGCAAGCCGACGACGGATCCCGAAGACGCGCCTGATAAGCTCATCATTTGCGGTCCGCGCAAGTCGCGTCGTGCGGCGGAGTTATCGGTCATGAGCGCGGTGGAGAAGAAAGAACCCGGTACCTATGTCGATGGTCAAGGCAAACTCACGATGAAGTTTGAACAAGTGGGCGATGGCTTGGGCGACGGCTGGGGATTCGATGTGTTTCCATTTGCAAACGAAAAAGAGCTTTCATTCGCCGTGGGCGCACAGGTACGTTGTTTTCGTCGCCTCGCACTTTTCTCCCCGTTCTATTTGTTTCTTTTTCGCTTTTGCTTTTGCTTTTGCGCGTGTCGAGTAGATCCGCCCGGGGCATATCCATGTCGGGCGTTAGATCACTCAAGCTATCTCTCACGCGAACAATAAATTCTGTCTGAAATATGCGGGTGTTTTCTGTCTCGCCGCTGTGGGCCAGTATGCCGTCCAGCGTGTGAACGCTTACTTGTCTACCCGTACATCTTACAATGCCTTGAATTTTCGTTCTTTTAACGTTTCAACCAACGTACTGACGTTCTTCTTACGCTCGCAGGGATCAACGAGGAAAAAAATAGCCGCCGCGTCTGGAGCGAGCCTCGAATACGTTGGCAACCTAGGCATCATGGCAGGCGATCGCGACGAACGCGCGCGATGTTGGGACTATATCAAATGGCTCATGAAGAAGCTCAAGGGCACGCTTCCAGAGCATGTATCGTATAAAGATCGTACCGACGTCACGGTGTTTCGCGCGTCGTCGGGGAAGGAGATGCGGGACATTTTAGGCAAGGGTGGCGAAAATCTTCGAGATATTGAGATGCAACACGGCGTGTACGTCGTCAATATTCCCACGGATAAACAAGATGAAGAGTTGTTGTTGGTGTATAGCCACAGTCCCCGCGCGCGAGGAGAAGCGAAGAGAGCGTTGAACAATCTTGTCAACCGTCGACGCGAGACGCGGCCCAACCGTTGTTTCGATTTCAGTGTCGGCCGATGCGTGCGTGGAGATTCGTGTAAGTGGCCACATGTGATGAACAATAACGATGGTGGTCAGAGTGGCGGTGGTCCGAGTCGAAGACGCGACAAGAAACGCGGACGCGACTCAAAGCCGTACGCGAAACCGCCACCGCAGGATGAAAAACCACCAGTCGACGTAAACCCAATGTGGGGATCTGGCGCTCGACGAAGCGGTAACGAAGAAGGAAATAAAGGTAGTTCAGACAACATTAACGCACGATTAGGTTGATAATGTTGTTTGTGTATAGAGCGAAGCGCTGTACGTATAAAATTGTAAGCTAACGGTAGAATTGCATTCGTTACAACTCGTCGCGCGGTTGCGCCTTCGTAGACGACACGAACGCCTGCGCGAGCGTCTCAAACACCCCTCGCTCGTCGGCGTATAGCTCGGCGTTTTTGCCAGCCGCGATGACATCGCGCGCGGCATCGATACGCTCCCCGGCGCTGATGTTGTACATATGCCACGCTAAATCCACGTGATGCGCCGCAAATTCAGGCTCGAGCGCCACCGCCTTTTGAAAGTACATCTCCACATCCGCATCTGACGCCCGATGACCTCCCGCGGCATCCAGCGAGCACAGTGCTAATAAATGCCACGCTTGTCCGTATTCGCTCGCGATATCCAGCGCCTTGTTGCACTTTTGCACGCACTCGTTGTACTTTCCGCTCGCCCGCAGCGTCCTGGCGAACCCATAAAACAACCCAGCGCTCCCATTCCCAATGCTATCAATCGCGCGCGTATATGTCTCTATCGATAACGCATGCGCACCGCGTTCGCGTTGGTTATTTGCTAGCGCTTCCCAGCTCAGCGCGTCGCGAGGACGCAAGTCCACGGCGCGTTTGTAGTGCGTCTCGGCGCGCATTCTATCGCCTCTGATTCGGCTCCACGCATCCCCGAGCGCAATATGCGCGTCGACGTAATGCGGCCAGATGCTCAGCGCGCCTTCATAGCTCAACTTTGCGAGTTCAAATCCACTCCCGCTCGCGCGTCGCGCAAAGGTTTCACCGACGCCGTACAACGCGGGTGGAAAATCCATCTTGTGTCGCAGCGACGCGACAAAGCACGCGAGCGCGTCGTCCAGTGCGTCGCGCTTGAGCAGTTCAACACCCACCGAGTTCGCACGGCGATGTCCAGCCTTGTGTTGCGCGCATCTCGTCACGTCCACGCGGTCGAGCGCCTGTGTGAGCGAAAGAAGATTTTTACCGTCAGTGTCAACGAGAACAAGTTCTCAGAGCGTCGGGTCTCGAGCACCGCGCGCAACGCACCGCGCGTAGGTCTGAAGGGAATGTGTACGGCGCCGCAGCGTCGCTCTCGGCGCTGCGTGCGACGGAGGCGAGGGCGAGGATGAGGGTGAGGAAGAGCTTCATGGCGGCGCTTCGCGCAGTGGCAACCGACGGCGCGCGCGGTTGGCTCATGAGTCACGTTTCGCGTGATGAATAATGATACGTTCTATATCTTCAATAATCACATGGGTTGTTTGTTTGTTTATCTTGTTGTTGGTCGTTCCATCAAATGACTGCGGAACGAGTCGGCGCCGCGACGGAGGAACCGCCGCGGCTCATTTCTAATATCGACGTGAATCGCGTGCCATCGCCTGAGATTTTACACCCTGGCGTGCACCACAATACCGCGTTACGACCTAATATTTCCCGCACGTTAGCGTGCACGCCGAGCGAGTACGGGTGCTCGATGACGTGCGGGATGTTGTTGTACTTGGAACGCACGCCTTCGTAGTGTTCAATGGTGGTTTTGTTATTCACGACGAGTCGCACGTGCCACAAAAATAGCAAAGCGATCGCCACCGTGAGCGCCAAAGTCAAACATAAAGACGTCGTCACTAAAGACGTGGTCATGAAATCGTCCACAGCAGAGCCGTGGGGGCTAAAAATTTCATCTCGAGAAAACGTCCCGAGGTGATACACCGCCTGCGCCAACGCCAGCGTCGTGTACGCCAGAAACAAGAAGAAGCTCTTATAATTATAATGCCCCACGCAATTGTTCACCCACACGCAGTGGTGATCCATGCGCAGCACGCATCGCTTGCACACGCGACAGTGATGCGTGCGAGGCGGTTTATGCCGCTCGCACTTTTGACAAAATCTGTGTCCGCCACCCTTACGTTTGGTTTCAACAAACATCTCCCCGCTACCACCACCGCCACCACTCTCGACGCATGGCGCGTAATCCGATGGCACTTTGCCCGGGTCTCTCAATACCGTGCACGCGTACATGACCCACCCCAAACCGGCTGTAATCACGAAAATTCCCTCGGCGAACGCGCCCGGTTGCCCGCTCGACGCCGGCGAACGTTCGCCGAAACCGTACCGCATCGTCATCTTATACACGTACGCATACACCACAAGCACCAAAATCACGGGCAAATTAAGCTTTCCAATGCATCTCCGCACGAATGCGCGCGTGCGCGCACCGCGTCGAGCCTCCATTCCAAGTTGAGCCCAGCGCCAAACCGATCGTTCAATCCTTATCCTTATCAACGCTCTACCGCTTCACGCTCCCGCACCGGCAATTCGCCCCGCACTTGCACCCAGGACCGCACCGGCAATCCTTCCACGGACACGCCGAGCCGCTCGAGCCGCACGCGTGCGCGCTTCCCGCCGCGTTCGACGACGCTTTCACGCACGATGAGTGCGCGGTCGATGATGACTTCGTCGAAGACTTTCCCGCGAATAAACCTCCGAGGAACCCCATGAACGCGCGCGTGAGAGCCTTGAATCGATACCTTTCGTTGTGTTTCGCGCGATGGAATCGATCGATCGACGACGGTGGGTGTCGTGCGTGCGCTGTTGTGACGCGCAGACGCATCATCATCGAAGCCTCATACGCGCTCGCGCGCACGACGTCGACGACGACAAACGATGAAGACGTCGCGCGCGCGCGCCGACGCGTGCATTCAACGCATGAGGCGCGTCTCGCACCGCGCGACGTCGACGACGGCGCGTCGAATGCGAACGATTGCGCGCGCGGACGGTTCCGCCGATGATTTCATCGCCAAGCTCGCGGCTCGCGCGCTTCGCACCATCGGAGGCACCGTCGCTGACGTCTTAAACGCCGGGAACGACGATGCGCGTGCGTCGTACGATGGTTTCCCCGCCGGTCCGCGCGAGGACGTGGCGCTTGAACTCGGGTATGACCCATTGATGTTTCTGGAGGATGCGTCGGCGACGTACGGCGACGCCGTCGGGCTACGTCTCGCCAACGCCCGCGTCGTGCTCGTGAGTTCTCCAGCGCTGGCGAAAAAGGTGCTGATGTGTGACACTGTTGATGGCGTGCCGGAGTTTCAGAAGGAGGGCACGGCGTTTTTTCCTGGGTCGTCGCTCGCGGGGAACGGGTTGTTGGTGAGCGACGGCGAGACGTGGGCGAGACAACGACGGTTGAGTAATCCTGCATTTCGTAAAGCCGCGGTGGAGACGTATGCGAAGTGCATGGTGGATGTTGGTGCGAAAATAATCGCGCGTGATTGGTCGAGGCGAGGGGTGAGGGATGTGTATGCGGATTTTAATGACGCGACGTTGGAAATTGTAGCTCGAGCGTTGTTTGGCGCCGACGTCGAAGGCGCGAGAGCGGCGACGATTAATCGCGCGATAAAGGATAGTTTTGAATTTTTTGGACGTCGTGCGGCGACGGGAATGATAATTCCTGAGTGGGCACCCACGTTTGATAACGTGCGATACAATGAAGCGGTGAAAAGATTGGACGAAGAGGTGTATGGGATCATCGCCAAGCGGCGACGAGCGACGGCTCGAGGCGAAGAAAACGAAAGCTTAGACTTGCTCGATCGATTGTTGCGCGCGACGGATGAAGGCGACGGGAGTGCTGATGGCGTTGGTGATGGTGGCGGCATGACGGATAAAGCGCTGCGTGATGAGCTCATGACGCTCATGGTGGCTGGGCAGGAGACGAGCGCGATTTTGCTCTCGTGGGCGTGCGCGCTCGTCGCTGAGCATCCGAATGTTGGCGATCGCATCGCCGATGAAGTACGCGAAGTACTGCGCATTAAAGGTACTGGGTCTACGCTCGATGCAGGCGATTTCAGCAAACTTCCGTACACGGAGGCGTGCGTGCTAGAGACGCTTCGCATCCGACCGCCAGCGTACATGGTCGGCCGATGCGCGGCTAGGGACGTTGAACTACGCCCAGGCGTGCGTGTGACCAAAGGCACGACCGTGCTCGTGGCGCCATATTTGATCCAACGTGATCCAAAATATTGGAATGACCCGGTGGCGTTCAGGCCCGAGCGATGGTTGGTGCAAAGTCCGTATTCCGACGGTGCGCTCGCGCGCGACGCGTTGAAAAGCTTGGGACCCAACGACGCGTACTTTCCTTTCGGCGGCGGCGCACGAGTTTGCATCGGCACTGGGTTTGCCATGCTCGAAAGCGTATTGTTGCTCGGCATGGTGTGCAGCGCGTGCGAGATGCGCCTGCCTCCAAATTCTGGTCCGCCAAAACCAAAGGCGCTCATCACGTTGCGTCCGGAATCCATCGAGCTTGAAATTCGCCCGCGTCCTCGCAAAGTTTAGCATAATTATTTTAGAAGACAACGCTACGCTATAGTCACTAGTCATGTACTACCTAGTCATTTTTTTATTTGCTACCAGTTGTTGATTTGTACCACGCCGACGATTTGTTTACGCGCATGATAACACGTTCGCAACGCGTCCCTCGCCGCGGCCGAACCGGGCTCACCACCTATCCATTCACGATAAAGCGTACCGACGTCCGCTACGGCTCGCGTGCGCGCAACATCTCGGTAATGTTCATCCAGCGCATCGACGAGATCTTTATTCGACATGCCTTCACGCGCGGGAATTTGACCGCCGCCGTTCAAGCATCCAGACGGACACGCCATGACTTCAACAAACGCGTATGGACTCTTTTTCATCTTTAGGCTTCGCACCATATTTTGAATGTTTCTAAACCCATACGCCACCGCTACTCGTAGAACAACATCACCGTTCACCGTCAACACCGCCTCTCGCATGTCTGCGTTGCGTAATTTGACCCATTCAATGTCCCTGACATCGACGCCGTGCGCCTCAGCCGCCCATCGACGAAACACGTACTCCGCATACGCCCCCGAACTCGACACCACCGGCGCCGCGTGCACGCTCTCTGGTGCCGGCGCATTGACAGTCACCCATGGATCCATCGGTGCCGTGGGTGCGTCGCGTAAATGACACATCCCAAGACGTTCAAACAAAGCGCTCGCTTCGCCCGTCGTCAGCACCACGTCCACATCCTTGACTCCGTCGCGCATAAAATCCTCTCGACTCGCCTCGAGCTTCTTATCATAACACGGCATCACGCTAATGTGATACACATGTCTCCCATCCACGCCTAAATCTCTCGCCACCGCGGTCTTGACGAACGTCCCCATGATTTGTTGCGGACTCTTGGTCGTCGACATGTGCGGCAACGCCAGCTCCCCGTGTGTCTTTTCCGCGTAGCACACCCACCCTGGACACGCGCTCGCGAGCATCGGCGCGGGCAAAGATACATCTCTCATGCGTTCGCTAAATTCTGCATACGTCTCGGCGAGACTCACATCACGCGCGTACGAGGTGTCGTATACGCGCGCCGCGCCCAGCTTGGACTTAAACGTCCCGCTCAACGCCCGAGAGACCGCTTCATCAGACATTCCGTACGCCGCGCACAAGCTCGCGCGTGATTGTGCGCTGATGGACACCACGATAGCGTGCGTGTGCGGGTTGTCGGCGCAGCGCGCGCACGCGGCTAGACATTCGTCGACGGACTGTTGCTCGAGGAGCACGCTTTCGGCGCTGGTGACGCAGCCGCTGCACGCGAGACAGTCGCTCAAGGACACTTTGATGGCGTCTTGCGCACCCGTGGTGTGTGTGGGCGTAAACGTACGCACGGGTTCATCGGATGCGGGCGCGATGGGCGCGCTCGGGGGCTGACGCCGACGGCGGGAGGTGATGAGCTCACCGGTGGCTGGAGCGACGGCGACGTCGTCGTCGTCGAGCGAAAGCGCTACCTTCGAGCCGTCCAAGGCAACGACGCAGTCTTGCGATGGAGCAATGTAATCGTTCAGTGCGTCTGGGGCTATCTTTACCGCGCCGCTGAACCCTTGCATGATTGAAGCGTACGACACGCGCGAGTCGACGTGTGCGGTTGTAGACACGAAAAAGCGAGTACGAATGCGAAACTGTAGTATTGCAACGAGCGTTGACTCTTTTATGACAATGATGTTGGTGTTAGTTTGCCACGTTCTTGCTCTTTTTGTTCCCACGAGCCTTGATCGTGGATGAGCAATACGCGGAGACTAGGGATTTAATTTTCTCCTTGCGTTTGCTCGTCATGAACGCCTTGTCCGTATCGTTGACGCCAGAGGAATTTTCGAGAATTTTCTCCACGAGTTTCTCCTCAATCTTTTTGCATTCAGCTTTACTGACGATGTCGCGTTCGCGCTTCTCCGCGAGCTGCTGATGGACGTACGCGCGGACTTGTTTTCTAATGCGCGCTTGGTATTCATCCCAGGAGACGCTCGGCGCGTCGTCCTCGTCGTCCTCGTCGTCCTCATCATCGCCAGCTTTACGCTTCTTACTTTTCTCCTTGGCACGTTCGCGCTTTTTACCCGCTGCGTTGCTGAAATCGTCAAACGATGAGATGACATCCTTCTTGGAGATGCGAATACCCGCCGTGGCGCTCAACTCGGCTTCGCGAGCAATGCGTTGCGCCTCCTCCGCCGCGCGCATCGCCGCTTCGACCGTTTCTTTCGCACGATCCGCCGCGATGCGTGCCGCGATCGCTGCTTGACCTTCCGGTAAATCTTGAGCTTTCGCGATCACTGCATCGCGTTCTGCACGTTTTTGAGCCTCAGTCTTACCTAAATCTATCTCGACGTTGTCGGCGACTAAGTCGACGGCGACATCCACGCCGTCATCTTCGACATTCTCCATCGCCTTACCGCCACCAAAGAGCACTGCCGCACCTAAACCAGCAGGCTTCTTGCGCTGTGGCATGTTCATCGTCTTCTTTGCGTCGTCTTCATCTTCTTCGAGCGGTGGTAGGCCCGCTGACTTGCGGCTGAGTGCGCGCATCCACTTGTGCCCGCATTGCTTGGCGAGGAAACGAAGTCGGCCGCTTTCGTGAGTCTGGAATCGATTCTTCAACGTGCGCGGGATGCCACTCGAACGAAGTGCGGGTAAATCCGCTGGGGCGAGTAGCAACAACTCCAACATCTTCGTCGTTAACAGTAACGCCTCGGTGGACTTGATGTGGGCATTGATTTCAATCAACCATTCGTTGAGCAACTTGAAGCCGCCGTACTTGAGAGCCCATGCTCGACGGTCGCTCGCTGACACGTCTTCAAGCAATGCATTAATCAACGCACGACGACCAGGAACAGTGCGTAATCGATCCATCGTCGCCGCGAGCGCGGCGGGGACGTCGAGCTTTTCACCAAACTCAGCCGCGGATGTGATGCGATAAATGCGTTTGGCTTCCTCCTTGCCGGCGTCGGCGAGCAAATCCTCTTGCATACGACGGTGTGACATCTCGGCGCGGTCAATCATGTGATCAACCAAATCTTCGTCTTCGTCCAACTCGTATTCTTCGTCGACGTTGCGTTTGGCGATTGCTGCGCGCATCTCTTCGAGATCGAATATTTCAGTGCGCACGTCTTCGCCTTGCGCGATGGCGAGCGCCTGACGAGCCGCGCGCCAACCAGTGAGCATGGCGCCACCAACGGTATCGGGATGTTCCTTGCACGTGTGCTCGCCCGCAAATAACACGCGCCCTTCGGGTTTACCGAGCTCGTCGTAGTCGCGCGAACCCTTAGAGCCGACGGCGACGTAGGAGTACGATCCGCGAGCATACGGGTCGGATTGCCAACGCGTGACGATGGATTGCTTCAACGGCGGCATCTTTGATGGATCATTTGGGAAGCAAATGCTCGCCAACGTCGCGCATGCGGATTTGACTATCGATTCCGAGCCTTCTGTTTCGGCGCTCTTCGCGGCTTCGCCTGCGATTAAAGAAATCAACATGGGCTTACCGCTGACGTTTTTCAAGTTCCAAAACATAAAGCCGCGGCCGCGGTTCTCAGTGCTATCGATAGCGGAGCCAAAGTAATCCACAGAGTCGTCCCAGAACACTTCGTCAAACTCCAGTACAACCTTGTTCAGATTGCCAAAACCCAGTCGCTGGACGGCGCTGGACTTTCTCGCACCTAGAGGCGGGTTGAATGCGACGTCGCCCGCTTTGAGGCACCCGAGCGGAATGGTGACGACGACGGCGCATCCCTCAATCTCTTGACCATCCTTCGTGCGCACGCGCACGCCGTTATCGTCGTGATTGATTTCTGTAACAGGCGTATCCATACGAATGTCAAGGCCTTCCGCTAAGCGCGTCATGATTGTGCTGTAGCCTTCGCCCACCATGCAGTGCGCGCCGCCGAAACCGCCGTATTGTTCATCTTGGTTCCAAAACGGTAAAGAAATGTCATTTAACCCAGCGCTGCAGCCGTACTCGAGATTGGCCCAGTGCCAATCAAGCAAGCGACGTTCAGTTAAGCCTGTGCGCGCGGCGGTGGCTTCGCGAACGGCTGCGTGCGTTTCGCTGTCATCGCTGTCGTTGCCGTCATCTTGCACGAGACGAAGAAAGTAATTCTCTGTCGCCTCCTTCAACGCTTCACCCAACGAACTCTCCGCCGTGGCGCTCTCTCCGTTGGCATCCACCTTCGAACGCGCATCATCCATGACTAAATCACGAATTCGCTCCACTTTTTCATCCATCTCCTTGGATACTTTCTCACCCGTCTTGGTGTCGTACAGCGGACATCCTTCGCGAAGCTCGACCAAGCGCAATCCGAGCTGTTTCGCGACAACCCCACTCGGGTCGGCGCGCACGCCGAGCCAAGGCATACCAGTACGACGCTTCGGGTCTTCACTCACACCGGTGACGATGGACGCGCCTAAATCCACGGGCGCGCTAAACGTCTCGCGATCCGTGTGCACGCGACCGCCGACGCGGGACCGCGCCTCCAATATCATAACCTCGCCCCCTTGCGCGCGAATCAAGTTCGCCGCAGCCAAACCCGCGGGCCCGGCACCAATCACGATCGTCGGTCGCGCATCCACAAACGGCTTGGCGGGTGGAATCTCCACAATCTGCGTCGTCGCTTCGTCCTCCCCGCTCGCCGCCTCCGCCTCGGCTCGCGTCGCCGCCGGATCCGCCAAATACTTATCAATCGTCTCACGAATCACCAGTTTAAACCCCTTCATCGACGACCCAATGCGCTCTTCTAATCTCGTGCGTATAACCTTCTCCGTATCCACTGTTAAATCGGCAACCTCTAACACCTCGCACAACGCGCGCTTCACATCCGCCGTCGTCGGCACGCGCGCGCCCTCCAAACCATCTTCCTTAGGCGTCTCCCCTTGCGCAGCCTCGGTCGACGCGCGCGTATACACGCCGTAATTAATCCCCCCAACGCGTTCCAAATACCTAAACACGCGCGCACCGAACGCGACATCCTCCACGCCGATCGCGCGCGTCGTCGATTCGCACGTCAACGCCTCGCGACACCCCGTCGCCATCCACGCCTCTAATATCGCGTTCCGTATCCCCAAATACGTCCCTTCGCGGACCGCGCCTTTCACGTCGTCTCCAAAGTGCTCGGCTTCGGCGAACGACATGCGCACGTGGTCGTAGCCCGCGTGCGACGCGGCGATCGCACTGGGCGGAACGACGCCATCGGGAAAATTCTCATCGTCGTTTGCGTCGTCATCTGAGTAGAGCTCAGCGAACACGGCGCGCGAGGCGCGGCGGCGGAATGCGAATTGTTTGCTCATGGCGCGAGCGAAGCGCGGCGCTCGCTGTGGGAGGCGTCACCGAATGAGGAACTCGGGTTGATGATGAATGATGATTAGTCCTCATTCACTGTCGCATTCGCGTCTCGCATCGTCCTCGACCGCGCGTCCGCGGTCGGTGCGGTGGTGCGCGCGCGCGAGGCGCGATTGGTGTGCGCGTTCGCCGCGCGCGAATCGGCGATACGACGGCGAAAATTCGCGTGGACGACGTTAATCAATCATCAGTTGAAACACACTTGATTTGTCTCACACATGGCGCGTTCGTCGTCGTCTCGCGGCGACGATGCGGGCGCAACGCCGCGGCGAGACTTGTACGACGTCTTGGGATTGTCGCCATCCGCGTCACCGCCCGAAATCCGAAAGGCGTACCATAAACTCGCGAGGACACACCACCCCGATAAAGTCGCCGGGGACGCCGAAGCCAAACGCGTCGCCAACGCGCGGTTTCAAGAAATCGGACACGCATACAGCGTGCTGAGCGACCCAGACACGCGGAAAGAGTACGATGCGATAGGGATGGCGATGTTTGATGCGCCTGGAGCGTACGACCACTTCGAGGCGGAGCAGGCGCGGATGATGTATTGCGAGGCGTTGGGCGTGCGCGAGTGCGTGGTGCGCGAGCTCGAATGCGAGCTCGAAGAGTTATTTCATGGCTGCGTCAAGCGCATGGGCGTCGTCGTCGTCGGTTTCGATGAGCACACGCGGAAGGCTGTGTCGAGAAGTCGGGTGTTTACTGTGCGCGTGCATCGAGGATGGCGAGACGGGATGGAGTTGAAATTCGCGGCGACTGGGAGCGATTTGCAAAGCGTCATGTTTGTTATTCGCGAACGGACGCACGCGAGATTCGAGCGGGTTAATGGCGGTCGGGACGTTGCGACGTGGATTGCCCTCGAGCCACGTCAGGCGGTGAATGGGTGCGTGATCACCACGTCAAGCATCAGCGGGCGAGAGATAAAACTCGCGATTAAACCGAATTCGCACACCATCGCTCGGGGCGAGAAGAAAGTCATCATCGGCGAAGGATTTCGCGTCCCAGGCGACGAGAATCGCGGTGATATGATTATATATTTCAGAATTATGTCCAAGGCAGAAGCATATCTCAAGCAAGGCAGTGGTTGGCGATGGCGATGGGCGCGTCGCGCTGCCATTGGCTTGGGCGTGTGGATTGCGCTCAACGTCGCCGGTGAAATTTTATTATACGTCGTGGAGGATTTGCTCCTCCTCGGCGGTATTCCCGATTCTTTCTTGCTCGATATGTTTCCGGCGCACTATGGGGTATTCGACACCTCGGCGTGGTGGCCGAAATTCAACATTCCGGAACGGTTAGTCGAAGAATGGACGGGTGAACTCGCACTCGCAAAGGGCGTCCCGTGGTACTTTATGGAACACGCGCCTTCGCGGGCGTTTTTGAGACGCATCGTCGCGGGCGTCGGCGCGCGTCAGACGCGTGGGCGATGACTCGCTAAAGTAGAGTATTCTTAGCAAAACAACAACACACATTCATTAGCGCATTCTTAGCACTTGTATTCTTAGAAAATTCTAGAAATCTAAATCTCAGTCCATTAAATTTGTGAATCCATGCTCCAATTCTACGACGCCAGACGTAGAGCGCGACGGTATTTTCTGTGCCTTCGTCGGCGCATCGGCGGCATCGACGTCTGAATCGCTTTCTGAAGACGAGCTCGAGGAGGATTCGCTATAGAAACTCTCAGGTTTGCCTCTGGGCTTGGGAGGACGCGCAAATTGTTGCGGAGGCGTCGGGTCGTACGTCGCCTCGGGCGGGCGACTTACTTGTTGATATGATCTCGGTGCGTGTGTTGAGTGCTGGGCATAAGACGGCGGCGCCGCCGACGACGACGATTGACCTTCGAGTTTCGCTGCCAAGTTTTTTAATCCTCCAGATAACCACCCTTTGGCGGATTGCAAAGAAACCTTCATCTTTTCTTGCCAGTCATCGGAGCGGCTCGCGCTCGGGGCGTTTGGATCCCAAGGTTGGCTGCCGAATCCGCTATATTTTCCCGAGGCATTTCCTGACGCCGACGCACTTGTGCCGTGAAACTGCTGCGGCGAGTACGATGGCTTTTTCTTTTGTGGAACGGCATAGACAGATGTCGACGCTTCTTCGTGTGCTTGAGCCGACATTGAACGCTCTCGAGCGAGCGCCTTAGCCGCCTCTCCCGCTTCGCGCATGCGTCGCTCTAAATCAGTCTCTTCCAGGTTCGTCGAGGATTTTTCTTTCTTTTCTTTCTTGTCCTTTTTGTCCTTTTTGTCTTTCTTGTCCTTCTTCTTCTTACCGCCGACGGCGAAGAAATCATCCGCGGTATCTGAATCGCCAAACGGATTCAGCGTCTTCAAATCACTCTTCGTAGACGATGACGCCACCGTCGCTGTCGATAACGACGTGCTTGAGCTTGAACGTGCGGGTATGGGTTGTCCTGACATCGCCGCTACAACTTGCGCGCGCTCGTCTTCGCTCATATTCTTCAAATGATACGTTCGGTCATCTTGACGCGACATTTGCTTCAACGCGTCCACCCACTGGTACGGCGTCAATCCATGTAAAAATTGCCCCTTTTTCGCACCCTTTGGCAATGGCGGCGGTGGTGGTACCCATCCGTCATTCGACTCTTCGTATCGACGCTGCAACAACGACCCCTGACCGGTGCTTAAATCGAACCCATTCTTCCCGAGGTTCGCCGAGTCCTTCTTCGACTGCGAAGACGTCGCCGCCGGAAACAACCCACTCACCAGCTCCTTCTCCTTACTCCCGCCTCGTCCCGATGAAGATCCACCACTACCACCACCCGAACTCTTCAACCCCTTCGGTTTCTTCCATTCAATACCTTGCACCGCACACTTGAGCTTGTCCCGATACGCCTCCGCCGCGCGGCTCGCGTACTTTGTCCTCGCCCCAGTCGTCTTCCCAACCCCATACTTTTCCAAAAACCCATTCATCGCGCCGTTCCCCGACAATTCCATCGATTTCAATTGTTCCGGCGTCCAGCTATCCATCGTCGTGCTTCGCACGAACGATACGTGCACACCCAGCGACCGATGGATGCCCGAGCAATTCAGACACAAAAATATCCCATGGTTCACCGATGCCCAATCGGGGTTCGTCGTCGCGCAATCCGCGCAGTGCTTGTTTTCATCGCGTTGGGACAGGGCGTAGAGCACGCGCCGGGCGTCGGCGTTCATCGCACCGCGCCGCGCCGCGCGCCGCGCTCTGGCGACTGAAGGAACTTCCTCAGACTCTCAAGGGACTCATCTCCTGGTCATGATTGGTCAATTGAAAAACATAATATTCGGGGTGTTAAGAAATCGGGCGATCGCATGCCGGCGACATTGCACCGCACGCGGTCGCCGTCGCCGCCGCCGTCGCCGCCGCCGCGCGGTGCTCGACCCCGAACGCATCGCACCAACCCACAGCCCGCGCGCGCGGCACACAACTCGACGCCGAGCGAGGTGAGCCGTCGACATGACCACCATGGATGCAACACCCAATTTGTCGGTGAATGTGCAAGTGGTGGATGGGATGGTTCCGAAACACGAGTTCGACCGCGCGATCGACGCGGCGCAGCAAGCGTTACGGGCGAAGACGGCATCTTCGCAGCAGATGTTATCGCAAGCGTCGAGCGCGATGCGGAACGCGTTGACGGCGTTGAGCTTGAGTGAGCAAGAGGTTGCGAATTTGAAGCAAACGGTGAAGGAGTTGCAAGAACGACCGGCGGAGGGTACGAATGAGATTATTGAGCGCGAACGTGAGGAATTGCGTCGTGCACAAGAACGCGTGGCGGATCTTTCTGGGGCGTTTCGACAGTTGCAAAGTGAGGTGGCGCGCGTGCGGTACGAAAAGGAAGGATTTGATATGCCGGTGGCCATGTCTTTACCGGTGAGGATCGCGCCAGAGTTGGCGTCGCGTGTGACGGTGATTGCGCAATTGGTGATGTTGGGGTATTCCTACGAAGATGGTGAGATGGCTTTGGATGCGGTGGTGGTGAATGACTTGCACTTGGCGTTGGAGTGGTTGGAGGGCAGACACGCGGCGAAGACACAATTTTCGCTCACGCAGCGACGTAAGGAGGTGCTCGAAGGCGAGAGCATGAAATATATCACGTCGCGTACGGATGAAGAAGTTCGTGAGGAGATACGCATGCGATCATCGCAACAGCCAGAACGTAAGCAGCAAACCACGGCGACTCGCGCGCCGCGCCGAGCTGGAGAATCTGTCGAGGAAGTTCGAGAAATTGGCCGCGTGCGCACAGCGCGTACAGGTAGATCATCAGTGTACGCCAAACGAGGGCAATTGGATATGTATGACACTCGTAAACGTGCGTGTTCGATGATGATTTGTATGGCAATCAATCCGCCCGGATCAGTGAACGGTTTGACGAAGCAGGCATCCGAACAAATCGCCCAACGGTGCATCGAAGGTTTGGCTCGTTTGGCGCACTCTCGAAGTGCGTTCATGATTTTGACCCTCGGAGGTCAGAGATGCGCGTTTGATTGCTTGAAGCTTTACGAAGGCAACCCGAAAATGGTGAGCGCCTGTTTTAAGTTGATTCGCGCGCTCACGTCCAATCCGATGACGATGATCCACGTAAAGAAGCAACAACGTTTCCGCTTATTACCCACAGCGATTTCCAAAGCAGCTGGTCTGCATCAAGATCGCGTTGACATCATCGGTGAAGGCGCGCACACGCTTTGGAGCGCCAACGCTCTCGGGGGCAAAGATGTTCAGGATCGAGTGCGAAACGCTGGATTTTTGCCATATGTTAAGAAGATGTTGAGCATGTCGGATTTGGACGACCCGAAAGGTAAGCACCGTCGCAAGATGATGGGTTTGATCTTTTCCCTTGCGATGGGGAATCAAGTGGTGCAGAAGTTCTTGGTCGTCGAAGGCTACCGAGCGTTGCTACGAAAGACGCTGCAAGAAAATCCGCACCTCGCATTCGAAGGTGAGTTTTCCTCGTTGCATGCGTGGCTCAAGGAAGAATTCAGCAACCCATCTGAGTTACCCAAGTTGGAAATGCTCAAGTACGCGGCGCCAGCTGGGCGAGCGTTGTCTATGCAGTACGGCAAGGATGAAAAGGCATCTGCAACGCAAAAGCGTGCCGCCGCCATGCGCGAGCGTATGAAGCGACGCGGAGCGACTCCGGAACAAATGTACTTTGCCAAAAAGCGAGTGATTTCAATGCTGTGTAAGATTGCGCTCAATCCACCGGGTTCGGTTGCGGGTGTGTCAAAGGATCAGAGCGAAGAAATTGCGTATCGCAGTCTTCTCGCTTTGGCCCGCATCGCGGAACGAGGCGGAGCGTATCTTGTCCTCACCTGTGGCGGCCCGCGAACCGCCGTGGATTGCTTGCGTTATTACCTGCACAATCCGGACATGATGTACGCCGCCATGCGTGTGTTACGTGCGCTTCTCACCGATCAATCTACAATGTCGCGGCTCAAAAAGCAAGTTCGCTTCCGCATTTTGCCGTCGGCAATTCTCGATGCCGTGGCAAGACATCCCGACGACTTGGAAATGAAAGCGGAAGCCGTGCACGCTCTTTGGTCGTACACCGGTATCGGCGGTAAACCCGCGCAGGAAACCGTGATGGACTGCGGACCGGTGTTGGATCACATCAAGTCTGGCCTCGCACAAGCGCGCGCGGACACCGGATCGAACCAGTACCTGCCCACGATTCGCAAATTTCTCGGGTGCGCGCTTTCTCTCGCCAAGGAAAACAAAGACATCCAGGACAAGCTCGTGGAAGTTGGTTTGCGCAGCGCCATTCGCAAGACACTGAGCGAAAATCCAGGAATTTCTTTCCACGGCGAATTTGGTATGCTCAGAGATTGGATTCGTGGTGATAGAGGCGGAGCGAAATCTGTGACACGAAGCAATAAAAGCACCACGCGTAGCGAACGCAACGCGGCTGAGCGCGCGCTCGACGCCGGGACGCAAGATGACACGAAGTCGTCTGTACCGCATATTAACGCGTTGAATATGTTCAATGACGCTGCGGGTAGTGATGACGAGTACGTAGGATTTGGTTCGTCAAAGCAACAAACTCCGGCGGCCCGCCGTGCTGGCGTCGGTGGCTCCAATGCCGTCGCTGGTGGCTCCAACGCCGCGCAAACAAACGATGGTTTCAATGCGCCGGCAAAAACCGCAGGCGCGTCGAGCAAGCAATACCAATCGTACAAGAATGCCGTTATCGACGCGAAGGCAGTACGAGATTCCCCACCGAACGAAGTCGCGCGCCTCAAGGATGGCGGTAAAGAATGGACCGTGAATGAAGCCATTCGAGTGTTGAACGCTCGCGACACGCGCGCGCACGCGGCAGCGTCTGAGGCGCTCGCTGAAATGTTTGCCACCGAGCCCACTCTTGGGGTTGCCATCGTCTTAAACGGCGGCATCGCAGCGTTGGCGCATGCGATTACGCGAGGTAACGCTGCGTTTGGCGCTGGGGCGTGCGCGTTACTTCACATGCTCACGACGAGCACATTGTCGTACAAGCGCATCCAAGCCACGGATGCGGTGATCGATGGATCGTTGTTCACCGCCATTATTGGTGTCATGACGCGCTTCCCTAGAAACGCCGCGTTACAGCAATGGGCTGCGACCGCGGTTTGGGCTATCGTCAAGGATAACGGCCGTGGGAAGACTGCGTTTATGAAGGCGACGACGACGGATGAAGTCACGGGCAAGGTGACGTCAATGCGTGTGTTAAAAAATGTGCTCACGCAGTTCGGTAGCGATTCTGAAGCTACAGCGCAGGCAGTGATTGGATGTGTTCTATCACTGGCGATTAACTCTGTCAGCTCGCAAAAGATTATCGCCGACATGGCGTTTCCAAACTTGATCATGTCGGTGTTGGCAAAGCACCCGACGATTTCTTTCCGCGGCGAGTTCGACAATTTGCGCGAGTGGTTGCGCGACAACTCTGCGCACACAGAAGAGTATCACTTGCGATCGCATTTGCGATCGCATTCACACGCAGACTAGCAGAACTATGTTATAAATTCAAGAAATACTATCCACTACGGTTACTTTGTCCCGCCTCGCCGCGGCTTGACCACTTTTTTCTTTGGTGGCTCGAGCTGCCATCGGCAATTCGCCTTGTCACCAAAAACTTCAAATTTCGTGAGACACTCGGGAGAAATCATGTTACTTCGCAAGTCGATTTCTTGCAGCACGTTGTTCAGCTCGAGGGTTTTCAGCAAACATGACGCGCCTTCATCCGTGATTTCGTTGCGCTGCATGTCGACACCGAGTATCGTTGTGTTGTCCTCTAAAGCCTCGGCTATCTCCCACGCACCGTGGTCGTAAAGCTCGTTATACCCCACGTTCAATTGAATAAGCGCCGAATCTTCGAGCAATAAATCCGCGAGATCACCCGCGCACATCTTAGAAATCGCGTTGCCGCGCAAGTTTAAGATTTCAAGCGTCTGGTTGCCTTCGAGCGCGCGAGACAGTGCCTGTACGCCGGCGCGCTCACCACGCACACCAATATTATTTACCGCCAAATTTAAGCTTTTAAGCTTTGTGGCGTTTAATACTTTAGCAATCTCGACGGCACCATCTGATCCGACGACGTTGCAGGCGAGGTCTAAATGTTCGACGTCGGTATCCGCCAACGCAGCCATCAATCCTTTAACGCCCTCCGCGCCGATGGAGTTGAAACCGAGGAGAATGACTCGAAGGTTTGGTGCACGCGCTTTCGATAGTCCTTCGGCAAGTGCGAGCACGCCACTGTTGCCAAACCCATTGTGTGCTAAATCAATCCGTCGCAACGTGTTCGACATGGCGATGCCGCGGCCGAGCGTTGACAGCGAGTCAAACTGTATGCCATTCCCGCGCAGCGTCACTCGCGTGAGATTTACCCCAGGGGAACCGATGGCGTCGCCAATCGCGCACGCACCAGGTCCGCGGATGTCGTTCGATCCGAGATCGAGCCAACGCAGTTGACTTTTACCATCCGCGCCCGCGCGTTTAATCGCCTCGGCTATATTCGCGGCGCCTTCATCCGACACGGCGGCTTTGCGAATCGCCAAACGCTTCACATCCCAACCTTGCGCCAAGCACTCCGCCACCGCGTTCGCGCCTTCGTTGGCGATTCGTAAACTCCAACTCGCATCGAATGATTCCACTTTATTCGGCCCGTTTGCCGCAGATGCGACGGCCGCCGCACGGACGCTGGATGGATCCGCCGAATGCAATTTCAGCCGTCTCACGCGCAACTTTTCGATTTCCAGCGTGTGCACTAAATTTTTCACATTGTCCTCGTACACATCAATGTACTTTGCCGTTGGGTCGCGTCGTATTGGGTCGTATACGATTTTGTGCCCCAAATCACACGTCATCCGTTGCACGCTTGGCGCCGCGTCCAAGCACGCCGCGACATCCTTCGTCGTCAATTTCCCAACATCACCCAAATCACACGCTCGCACATGCGTCACTCTCGCACACACACCGAGCGTTTCAATCAAATCCGCACGTTTCAAATTTTTCACGCCACTCCCAGAAACGTCCAACTCTTTCAACGTCGTCTTTGCCAGCAAACGCACCGTCGCCAACGCCTTCGCCGCGTCGTCCCCGCGTCTCAATGTCACCCTCCCCCACACCGCCGCCGCCACTTCCGAATCACCATCTGTTAACATGGCCATTTCTGATTTCCGCGTGCACGCCACTCGGGCGATATCTTTCGGCGTGAGCCACTTCAATACTTCCAGCGCGGCGTCGTCGCTCAACTCGCTCAAAAACGTCCCGCAGCCGCCCTCCTCATGTGTCATCTTCGGATCATCTCCACCGCACGCGTCGCGCTTCGCCACCCTCGCCGCGTGCCTCGCCCGTCTCTTCGCCCGACTCGCGTGCGCCCAGGGTCGTCCACCGCCTTGCGCCGCGCTCGGCGCTTTCGATGCGTCGTGCACGCCATCCGACTCTCGGTCTTGCGCATCGCTCCAATCGCTCTCGCTGTCGCTCCAGAGCCCATCGCCGACGTCGGAATCGCTGGAATGCGCGAAAAGGGGTTCGACGCTCGTCGTACATCGCGTGGCGAACGCGCGCGAGAGGTCGTCGGCGACGGACATCGCGGATAAACTCTGCGGTGTTGCGCCGCCGCAGCGCCTGGTGTGGCCAGTCTGGTGGCGTCACAGACCAAACGACCAATCACGAACCCATAAACTGCCCCTTGAGCTCCAAAATGTATCACACGCGGTGTCTCCTGAGCGACGGATTACCCCGCGGCGTCGCGCCACTGCGCGTCGGCGCGCGCGAGCGATGGCGCGCACACGCTCTCGCACCGCCACGCTCGGTGACCGCGCGCGCTACGTCGGGTTTCTTGCCCCTTACGTCGCGTTCGTGGCGCACATTGTGCGCGTTGGATTTGAACTCGACCAGCGACGAGGCGCGACGTTGGCGTGCGCGGTGGCGCTCGGGGCGCTTCCGTTCTGGCGTGCGTTCTGCGGACGGCCGGTGTTTGCGTTTTATGGGTTGGTGCTCAGGCGGTATCGTCGTAAGCGCGGGTTTGCGGCGTTTGAGAGGGTGGATGATGGGTCGACGGCGTCGCGGTGCGCAAAGGCGTTGCGCGAGAGCGCGCCCATGTTTACAAAGGAATTGGCGAGTTTTGTGAACGCCGTGTGCGTCACGGGTGGGAATACGAATAGTAGTACTAGTGGTGATGGTAGAGAGGACGCGAGGCAGCCGAGTGAGAAGATGCGGGATGGTGGTTGGTCGTTTATCGCGTTGCACGACGCGACGTTGGACGCCCCCAACCGACTGGCGGCGCGGTGCTTTCCAAACACCATTCGCGCCATGAACGCTCTGGGTGGGTTTAACGGGAAGATTTGGGTGCTTGGTCCGGGCGCTGGTGGGGCGGAAAGCGCGACGAGTCGCGTCGCGACGGGATTAGCGGATGGATATTGGCGCGTACACGTGGTGTTGGCTCGGGACGCCGGTTTACACGGCAAATCCGCCGGATTGAAAGCTGGCGATGAGACTCGCGCACTCGATCTGGGATCGGTACACATCGTAAACGATTTTCATCCACGCGCGTTTTGGAATGTCTCACGCGATTCGGGCGCGGTGTTACTGTCGTTTGATGTCGTTCGTCCAGAGAACGCGTCGTGTCGAGCCGCGCTCGTCGACGCGCGCGCGCGCCTTACGCAAGCATTTGGCGCCGCGCGAAGCGCGGATGATGAAGCGAGCGTCGTCATGTATTTATGGCGTACATTTTCGTTGACGTTGCTGTGCAACTTGAGTTGAGAATATGTCTGTACAACAACACACTAGGTAGTAATTACGGCGCCGATACCGGCGAGTCGCGAATAAATATATTAAAAAATCGTCGGCGGAGCGAACAACACGTCATCGATACCCTAAATCCACCTCGTCCTCGCGTTCGGGGATACCTAAGAAATCCGAAAACCCTTGCCAACCCTTATCTCGAAAATATTGACCCGGACGCGTAGGAATTCGATGTGGTAAGCCACCTTCGCGACGCGCCAGCTCCCACCACTCGTGTTGGCTCGTCAAGTTTAACGATCTCGCGTACGCGCGACACGTCTCAAAATCTACGGGCGTGCCCAAGAAATCCTAATGACGACGACAAAGATGACACGTATACCGTGAGTCGGCGCGTACACCACGCGATGGCGTTGAGATTATCGACGAGACGCTTCGACGCTTCGACGCGCGGCTGAGTCAGCCGACGCACCTCCCAGTCCACCCAACCTTTGCCGGCGTATGCCACGTCCGGATCGCGAGGAATGAACACCGCGCCCCGTCGTGAATTCACGGCCCAGTCGCGGAAATCTTCTTCCGAACGCAGGCACAGGTGCCAGACGAATTTTCGAGCGGGTTCGTAAGACAACACGCGGCGACCTCGGTGGTTGAGCTTTGTCCCGAGTCCGTGTGCGCCGAGCTTGGAGTCAGGCTCGTGTCCGAGACGCGATAACGCGCTCGGTCGATCGGCGGCGGCGTCGCAGCGCCACACGCTGACGCGAGGGACGCCGAAAGTTGCGGCGCGCATGGCGAGCGTTGCGAAGTGTGGGGTCTTAACTGTCGCGGCTGGCGCTTTGGGCGCGGGACGTTCTCGTCATGAGCTGCACTTGAAAGACAAATGCGCGTTGTATTAACAAACGACCACAATCTATGATCTCTAATGATTTAGTTGATGCCTTGACGGATGTCGCGTGGCGAATTTCAGTTTTCGGTTTCTAATCTTGCTCGCCGCCCGGGGCGCCTCCGCCGGGCGCTTTACCCGCGTGCTTAGCCATGATGATGGAGTCCACCGAAAGCACCGTGCACACGGCTTCGACGGCGTACCTCAACGCCCAGTACTTGACGAGGAAGACGTCGTAGATGTTTGCGTCAGCACCGAGGTTGGTGTATGACTTATCGCCAGAAATGTCAACGCCAGCCGAGACGTCCCCGTTGGCGTGCGCGGCGTACAAGTTGTACACGCAATCCGTGGCATTCACTCCGGCGTTTTCAGCCAACGTTCTCGGTACTACTTCAAGTGCTTGGGCAAACTTTGCGATGGCGTACTGATCCAAACCAGTTTGCTTGCGACCGTACGCGGCGAGGCGGTGAGCGAGTTCAATTTCTGTCGCGCCTCCGGCGGGAACCGTTCGTGAATCCTTCGTGAGCGCCTTGAATGCGTTCACGCCGTCATCGACGGCACGTTCCATATCATCGAGTGCGCTTTCGGTGGACCCTCGCAAGACGACGGTAGAAACGCGAGACGTGTGGTCGTCTTGAGAAAGAACGATGCACTGCGTACCGCCGATTTCACGCACCTCAATCGATGACACATACCCGAGCTCATCACCTTCCGGACGCGCGAGCTTGACTAAACCCTTCGCGTTTGTCGCGCGGCACAAACGGCGAAGTTCAAACTTGGAAGGAATCTTTACCGCCATCAAACCGTAGCGTTCGATGAAGTGAATAGCCATTTCACCAAACGATTGACCCGTGACTACAACCTTAGCACCACTTTCGGCAATGTCTCTGATGTACTCCTCCATCTTCGCTTCTTCGCCCTTGGAGTACGCTTCGAGTTCTTTCGCAGAAGAGATCAACACCGTGCCCTTGGTCTCCGTGGATGACGTATCCACCGCGCATCCAAACACCGCAACCTTGACATTCTTCAGCGCGCGAACGGATCCTTCAACGCCACGGCGAATCACCATCCCTTGCACTACGGTGCAATCGGACAATGAAGAGCCTGGAATCTTGGATGTTCGAACGTTGTCGACGTTGAAGTTCATGGGATTCTTCGGCAAAACGTCAATGCACGCTTGCGCGACGACGGTCGACAACTTGTCTTCAAATCCGTGCTGCTTCGAACTCAAAGTGCCTTTGATTCTTCCCGCAGTCGCCGCAACGTCTCTGACATCAAGTACTTCACTACCCTCCACCACGAGCTCTTCCATCCACTCCAATGTCTTCGTCAACGCCTTTTCATACCCTTCGATGATTTCGCTCGGGTGCAACCCGTCGCGCACCAACTCCTCCGCCAATCCCAAGAGCTCACCCGCAAACGTCACCACAAGATTCGTCCCATCACCCATCTCGCGTTCTTGCGACTGTGCCGCCATCACAATCAACCTCGCCGCGGGGTGTGCGACTTCCAATTCACGAACGATCACCGCCGCGTCGCTCGTCACGAATAACCGCTCAAGATGATTGATCACCATCTTATTCATCCCATTCGGCCCGAGCGACGTGCGCGTGATTTGACTCAACTGCTTACACGCCTCAATATTTTTCACCACGGCTTCGTCCAAGCCCGTGAGGTGCTTGGACCCGTCCTATTCGCGTGCAAACGATTTCAACTTTTAGTCAACGCGCGCGAGAAAAAACACACATCCGCGCCGCGTTTGACCGTCGTCTCACGCGCGCGACACCGCCGCACACGCCTCCCGCGCGCGACGAATCGACGACGCAACATCTCGCGCCGCGTACACCGCGCGTTCGCGCGCGCACCGCGCCTCCATCGACGCGCGCTGCGTATTAATCTCCCGCCGCCTCGCTCAAACGCGCCAACGCATCATCACCATCCGCATCCGTCTTCCCGCGCTCTCCTCCATTCGCGCACCTTTAACATCGATTGCAACCCATAGGGAAGACCGCCAGACATCGCGTCGTGCGTCGGTGAACGATCGAGCGCGTGCACGTTCGCGCCTGCGCGCGTCGAAAAGTGATGTCACGCGATCCAGTGTTGACCATCGTCAGTGTTCACCGCGCGCCATGTCCACCGCGCGCGCGTGCGCGGCGCCGTTCGCGCCACCGATGCGTCCCGCACGCGAGCGCCATCGCGTGCGCGCGCGGGCGAGCGCGGGCGAGGACGACGCGCGCGTGATTTGCGTCGTCGGAGGCACTGGACGCATCGGCGCCATGGTGGTGGAGCGCTTGCTCACGCAACCGGCGCGACCGACGCGCGTGCGCGTGCTCGCGAGAGACGATCGATCGGCGCGCGCGGAACGGCTCAAGGCATTAGGGGCGGAGGTGACGCGCGGAGACGTCGTGAGCGAGGCTGATGTTGATGCGTGGGTGTCGAGCGCGAGGTGCGACGCGTGCGTGGCGGCGTTCGGCGCGCAACGGATTGGAAAGATTACGGATGTGTTCGCCGCCGCGCCCGAGACGCGCGAGGATGATTTTGGACATCCGTATTGGGTGAATTTTAGAGCGGTACGAACGCTCGCGGAGGTGTGCGAACGGGCGGGATGCGAAAAGTTTATTCGCGTGACGGGTATGTCAGTTGGGTATCCGGCGTTTGATTGGATCGCCGTGTTGTTGAATGTCGTACTTTCGATGACGATTCAATGGCAACTCGCGGGAGAGCGAGCGTTGAGAGCGATTTGTGCGGCGTCGTCGACGATGAAGTATGTGGTCGTTCGTCCTGGGTCATTGAGCGACGCGGCTCCGTGCGCGGAGGATGTCGCCGGGCAGCGGCGGCTCGTCCTCGGCTGCGGGGACGCGCGCGTGCACGCGGGCAAGGTGGCGCGCACAGATGTTGCAGATGTTATTGTTGAAGCTTTGAATCGAGCTGACGTGCAAAACGCGACGTTGAGTGTGGCGGGATCGGCGACGCCGAGCGGCGGCGTGCGCACCGAACTCGTATGGGACCCGGCCCGCGGTATGCACTGGAAAACCGTCGAGCAAGACGAAAACGTTCGCGAGGGTGTGGATTATAAAGAATCTGCGATGTGGACCGCCGTGACGAGCGATGTGAGCGAGTTACGGGAGAAGAATCATCGGCGATACGTGGCGATGTTTCTCGCGCTCTTGGTTGGCTTGGGCGTATTGTTCATTCGCGCTTTCGTCGGCGTGATAACCAAAGTCTTCTTATAACGTATTCACATCATCATACAGAGAATTCTTCTAGGTAGAAATAGCCAGGTAACTACTACGGAAAGAGCCGTTGGGGAGTAAATTCAACTATATAATAGAGATTTTTTTTTCAAATCAAACGTGTATTTGCGTTTGAGTGTAATATAGCCACGCCGCAGCAGTAGACTCATTTGCGCACCGAAGACAGACGAATGTCAAACAACAACGAGCGATTAAAGTCCCGCAACGTTTCATTATCAAGCACAAAGTCCAGCGCACGTTGTCCACCAAATGTCGACGGCTTTGGACCGACGCCATTATACCTTAATGCTTTATTTCTCGAATACCCAAGCTTTTCTTCGAGCTCGCCAGGGATTTCAATGCGCCTCACCCCGCCGACCCGCATCCCGCGCACGGCTTCGTCAAACGCCGGAATCGCCGTGCCATCCCCCAGAGTAAACACAAACGGCTCATCCGTCTCACGCGTACTTTCAATCTTCTTCGCTTGATATCCAGACGTGTACCCTGACCAATCTACGACAACTTTCGTCCCCGAAGTCTCCACCAACGCGCCTTCGCCCACCTTCAAATCGAGAAACCGCAACCCACTCTCCGAGCGTTTAAACGCCTTGTCCCCTTCAGACAACGCCGAATTCGAGTCACTGCACGATTCGCACCCTTGATCTTGTTTCGCGCGCGCGTCTCGCGCCGTGGTGAGCGCGATGAGCGCAGCCGCTGCGGTCGTGAGCGCCGCGCGACGCGTGGTTGGCGGTGACACGTCATCCGCATCCACGCGCTCGCGTTCGACCGCGCGTCGGGCGGCGGCGACGACGACGGGGCGAGACACGCGCGAGAGGCGCGAGTGCGGCGTCGCGCGCGAGGTGCCGTGCGGCGCACGCATCGCCGAGGTGCCGCGGGCGAGCGCCGTCATCGTGATGGTGATGCTGTTGAGCGTCAGTGAGTGACGCGCGATTCATTCCGTCTTTCGCGCGCCACCGCATCGCCGCCGCCGCCACCGCCGCCGCCGCCGCGCCCAGACGCGCGCACGCATCGCACGCATCGATCATGGGATCGGTGTTTGGCAAAATCACCGAGGAACAGCCCGAGTACGCGGTCGTGCCGAGTGCCACGGGCGGCACCGAGTACGAGGTGAGAAAGTATGCGCCGTGCTGCGTGATCGAGACGACGTACGCGAGCGCGCGAGGGATGGTTCGGGGCGATCAGGGTGGGTCGTTTATGCGCTTGGCGGGGTATATTGGCGTGCTGAGGAAGCCGGAGAATGAAAAGAAGGAGAAGATTTCCATGACGGCGCCGGTGTTCATGCAACCCGACGAGAGCGCCGACGCGACAAAATTTACAATGCAGTTTGTGTTGCCGAAATCGAAGTTTCCGAATGGTGCTGCTGATGCTCCGAAACCGACGGATGCGAACGTGCGCGTGCTTGATGTCGGTGAACGATGGATGGCGGTGCGACGGTTTGCGGGCCGGATGAATGAAGAGCTCATAGCGAAAGAATCCACCGTGTTGAAAAGCGCGATTGAGCGCGATGGTTTAGTGCGCGTAGTGAAACATACGGATGTGGCGCAGTATGCTGGGTATAATCCACCTTGGACGCCCGGAATGATGCGCACGAACGAGGTGATGTACGAAATTGAATGTCCCGCCGCGTAAACAAAATTCTTTGCATGTGTACGACTTGTCTTGTAATCGATGATGAATGAATTCTACTGACTATTAATTCCTAAGCTATCGCCACGAGTGCGCGCGAGCACGAAATCACGTAGTGCATTCGTGAATGCGGGGTTTTCGGGGCATCGAATGTCGGCGACCGCGGCGCGCACTTGCCGAGCTGCGGCGCGTCTACCGTCTCGCTCGAGTTGTTCGATGTGCGCTCGCATCACAGCGCACGCTGCGCCCACGCGATCCGGTACCGGATCGACAGCGTCACGCTCTAAGAGTGAAGTAAATGCGTGCATCAACGTGGGTGTGTGCACGCGCGCGCTCGACATGACGGCTTCACCGACAAAAGACCGCGCGCTCGCCGTCGCCGGTCGCGGCGCCTTGACTGGACTCGCGAATGATTTAATCGACAGCTGCGCCCCGGAACGTTGTGTGCGTTTCGGCTGCGGCGGTGTGTGGCGAGATGCATTCGGTTGAAGCGTCTTTTTCAAAGGCGAAAGCGCCCCTTTTGACTTGCCCTTGGCGTCCCCAAGAAATTTACTGGTTGCGTTCAACAATTGAAACACGGCGCTCTGTTTCGCTCGTTCATGATTGAGCTTTTTCTTTGCCACATTCTCGCGTGATTTTTGCCACTCATAGCGCGTTTGCGGGTCAAGTGCATTCAACGTTTCGTCGTCGATATTTGATACCTGACTGAGCGTGTGCGTGTCGAGAGCGCGCTGACTTTCTTGTGACGGCGCCATGCGAGTCGCGGCTTCTCGACTGGCCCGCCGCGTAAGAACTCCGACAGATTCGCGCGCAGCGTCAACGTCGGCGTCAATGACGAGCCATTCTGGTTCCCATCCGTCATCGCGCATATTGTGCATCGTCGCGCGCACGTTAATACCAGTTTTATCAATCATTACCCACTCGAGCATTTCCGCCGCATTTGCTGGCGACGTTTGCGACGACTCAAATCGATTTCGCTTTTGAAAGTTTCGCATGCCCGATAAGTCTACTAACGCCTCACTCGCACCGACGGGGATCACCCACTTCGAATCCACGACGCGTTTAAGAGCCTTGTACGCCTGTGTTGATAATTTCCGCGCATCGGCGTCCTTAGTTTTGCCATCCGTCAACGCGCGCTCGACACCTTCAAACACAACCTTGACGCACCACGTCTCGCGCAAACCTTCTTGCGTACTCACTCCACCCGTTCCATTCCACGCGGCATTGATCACGACGTCCACCAAGTCTGTTGTGGAATACTTTCCAGTCGCAGCTTTCGCAGACGGCGCCTTGGGCGCGTCCCCGAGTGGCGCAAACGCCTCGACGCCCAACGCCTTGTCCTGCTTCACCGACTGAATCACCCACGCACCACGCACGCACACCATCGACCCGCGTGGAGACGACGTTGAAGCGTATTTCCCAACCCGCTGACGCACGTCCGCATCCATGGCGTCGTAGCTATCGACGATGTAATGCGTCACGGTGGTCTTGTCATAATACAACGCGACGACGCCACCTCGCGACGTGATCGCCTCGCGCACGGTTTTCGCACCCTCGGGCACCCAACCATCGATGTAGGCGGTAACGTTTGAAAATATTCCATCGCGTTCGACGTCCGGCGCGGACACGGGTGGACGAGGCCGACGAGGACGCGTTTCGCGCTTGGGTGCTTTGATTGGTCTTCCAATCGCCTCATCGAGCGCATCCGTCGGGCGTTTCGTCACTCGCCGCGTGCGCGCGTCGAAGTGACGTGGTATCTGCGTGTGCCGCGCGCGGTCGCGCCATGGCATCGCTCGAGGGCGGTTTTGCGAATCACGCGCGTTCCAGCATGAGACGCGAGGAGTCGCAGAGTGAGGCTCGCATGTGAAAGAAAGAACAATTTTACTACAATGTACAAACGCGCCATCGCTCGCGCCGCGTCAAACCACGTCACTCAAGCGCATCAGTAATCCGGCAAGCCGTACGTCACGAGCAAGTAGAGCAAACCAATCCAAATTGGAATGACGAGCGCGGCTTCGCCTTTGGCCAACGCGCGATACGCGAGCGGCTCATCCGGCTTGACCGCATCGAAATACACCGACCTCGCGCTTAAATATCCTATAATGTACCATCCAGGCCAACGTAAACCGCGCCCCCACCACCACACTTTAGATTTACACTCTAAATATGCGTCATTATCCCCGAGCGCCGCGTACGCGCGCGACAACGATAAACCGGCGCGTTGATTAATCTTATACTCGCGCGGGACTAAGCCCTCCACGCGCGCGAGTTCTCGCACCGCCGACGCCGCGTCACCATTCGCTAAAAACTCTTCTCCACGCTCGAGCGCGACGCGAGCGGTGGCCAACGCCGCATCGTCGCGCGCCGCCGGTAGCAGCGACCGCAACCAATCCGGCGAAAACGCTCGCAGCGCCTCATCGCCCCTCGCCCGCGGCCGCGTCGCCGCCTCGGTGAGCCAGGGAAACGCGATGAGCTCGCCACACGTAAACGCCACCTTGGCGCCGAGCGCGCGGCGCGACAGCGGCGACGGATTCGACGCGCGTGCGTCGCGCGCGCCGACGTCACCAGTCGAGCGTGCGACAGCTACGCGCGAAAGTCGCGCCCTGCCGTACCGTCGCGCGCCGCACGCCGGCGCCGGCGCGGTTCGCGAACGTACCATCATCGCGCGCGCGCGTCGAGCGCGTCAGAGCGCGATGGAGTGCGGCGCGCGACGCGCGGCGCGCGATGGAGCGCCGGCGATGGGATGTTGCGTGTTTACATTGGTGGCGCATAACGCCCAATCATCACATCTTGATGACGCGCCGCCCGCACATTCCGTCACGCCCGCGACCGACACCATCGCTCGCGCACGCAGGGACGTTTCCTCGTTCATTTCCACCACCTCACAGCCGCACGCGCGCATCGCACGTGGCGCATAGCCGGGAATATATAAAGTTCCGCATTTCACGATGCCGATGAAGGTTGCGGTGGCGCTCGCTGCGGCATCGGCGCTCGCGACGACGAGCGCGAACGCGGCGTTGGTATTCAGCGAAACGTTCGATGATGGTGCCATGCGTGGTTGGGTGGCGAGTGCAGATGAAAAGTATGCCGGTACGTGGTTGAGCTCGGGCGTTTGAGTGTCGGAAGACGCGAGTCTTCTTTGGCTTTCTTTTGGCGTAGGCGTTCCAGACGACGAGTTCGCGTGCGCGTGCGCCGCACGCGAGTGGGTTGCGTAAGGAGTGGTGTGATTTGTTTTCGTGCGCGCGGGCGGACGCGGGTGAGGCGCTCGGGTGATGGATGCGCGCGGCGGTGGCGATCGGGAGCGGGCGAGCGATCGCGCGAGCGATCCGACGGGACGGCGGCTCGAAGACGGCGGAGCTGGAATGCTTTGTTTCCATGCGCTTCGGACGCATGTGCGAGGGCGGGAGTGATGGGTATAGCGTCGCATGTGTGCCCGATGCGGTGATGGCTTTGATTTTTATGCGTGGTTCGAGTTGACTGACGGAGTCTCTTCTTTCTTTGTGGCGACATTTTTTAGGCAAAGCGACGGTTCGCAAGGCGGCGGATACGGAGGATTACGGTTTGTACATTCCGCACGAAGCGAAGCACTATGGTGTTTCGAAATCGTTGTCCGAGCCGTTTGATCCGTCTGAGGGTATGACGCTTCAATTTGAGGCGCGCCATGAGAAGGGTTTGACGTGCGGTGGCGCGTACTTGAAGTATTTGACGGCGGATGAAAGCTTCGCGCCGGAGAAACTCGATGGCGAAACCCCGTACACGGTGATGTTTGGTCCCGATAAGTGCGGTTCTACGAACAAAGTGCACGTGATTTTCCGTCACAAGTCCCCGGTTGATGGTTCGATTGAGGAAAAGCACTTGAAGAACCCACCACCGATGCCGACGGATGAAAACGTGCACCAGTACACGCTCGTCGTCAACGCCAATAACACGTACGCCGTCTCCATCGATGGTGAAGAAAAGGCGTCTGGCTCTTTGTTTGAGGATTTCGAGCCATCATTCAACCCGCCTGCGGAAATCGATGATCCCTCCGATGAAAAACCCGAAGACTGGGTTGACGAGGCGCAAATCGAAGACCCATCCGCGACCAAGCCAGAGGATTGGGATGAAGACGCTCCGGCGATGATTCCGGACATGGACGCCGTCAAGCCCGCGGACTGGCTCGACAATGAAGAACCTGAGATCGAAGATGATGAGGCAGTCATCCCTGAAGACTGGGACGTCGACGAAGACGGCGATTGGGAAGCCCCGATGGTGCCTAACCCGGCGTGCCAAGACGTCTCGGGATGCGGCGAATGGGAACGCCCCGAAAAGGCGAACCCCGATTACAAGGGTAAGTGGTACCCGCCCATGATTGACAACCCCGCGTACAAGGGCGAGTGGAAGGCGAAGCAAATCCCCAACCCGAAGTTCTTCGAGGACAGCGCTCCGTTAAAGTCCATCGGCAACATTGGCGCCGTGGGCGTGGAAATCTGGACCATGTCGGGCGGTTTGGTGTTTGACAACATTCTCATCGACAAGACGTTTGAAGATATTAAAGCCTTCTCCGCGGACACCTTCGAAGCTAAGGCTGAGGCGGTAAAAAAAGCGGTCGAAGCCAAGGCTGAGAAGCGTGCTGCTGAAGACGAAAAGCGCCGCGCGCGCGAATCTTCTCCGCCGATTGGCATGGAGTTGTATGAAAATTTGGCGAACATACTTCCGGTGGGACGCGACAAAGCGCTCGCCGTTCTCTCCAAGCTCACCGTCAACCCGGTGATCTATTATTTGTTGCACATCGTGTCTTTGTTCGCTGTCATCGTCGGTCTCATCATGCGCTTCAAGGGCGATGGAAAGGCTGCCAAGGCGCAACAACAGAAGGACGCAAAGAAGAAGAAGAACGACGACGCCTCTGACGACGAAGACGCCAACAACGAGGAAGAAGAAGAAGAAGAAAAAGAGCAAGAAGAGCCCGCGGCGGAAGAAAAGAAGGAGGAAAAGAAGCCCAAGCGTCGCTTGCGCCGATCGTCATAGACTTCTTATAGCGCGCACACATTAAAGCACGAAAGAAGATTGAATAACAAACACCATTGATCACAACTTTTTAAAAGTCCCCGTCGCGCGCGCGTTTAGAAACACACTCGCATCCTCCGTCCACCCCATTCGCCCGTACCACGTACACAACCAATCAACGCCGAGTCTTCCCTCGAGTCTTCGACGCTCTCTCGCCCTCTTCACCGCCCTCGTCATCCTTCATCGCGTCCCGCGACCCGCGCGTTTCGCCCGACCACGCCTCCGCGTGTACGCCTCCGCGCGCGCGCTCATCCTCCCTCTTCCTCTTCGCCGTCTCAATCCCACACACCGCCTCCTCCGCGGCGTCATAAAACTCCCCCTCGATCACGCTCCGCGCTTGCGACAGTTCTTCATCGTCGCATTCGAGCAATTCAAGCTCTTCCGACGCCTGCCTGTCCCCGACCTCCAACATATTCGCGTACCTCTCGCGCTCTTCGGCGATCATGCCCGCGCCAAACTTATCGAACACGCGACCCTCGACGCGCACGACGATGGCATGTGACAAAATCTCCACGATGCGATTTCGCTTGCGCGCGCTGATGGCGCGCGACGACGTGGACGACGACATGCGCGCGTGCGGCGCGGTGTGCGGTGGGTGCTCTGTTTTAGGGTGCGTTTTGAACGAGCTCACGCCCTATGCGTCGCGCGCGGCGCGCGTCCTCGCGCGTGCGCGCGCGCGTTCGATGTGGAAATACGTTTACGATCGCACACGCGTCGTGGCGCGCGCGCGGTGCGTCGGCGTGCGATGGAAAGGGCGTGAGCTCGGTGCGTGGGGTGGTGCTCTGTTTTAGGGTGACGCTGGTCGTCATTCGACGACGCGGCGTGCGTGAGGGACGCGGATGGCGACGATGCGCGCGGTGGCGATCAGTGCGAGCGTGCGAGAGGGCGTTCGCGCCGGTGCGGCGCGCGCGGGTGGCGCCGCGACCGGGCGTCGGGGGTTTATCGCACGCATGACGACGTCGACGTTGATGCTGACGACTGCGATTGGGACGAATGGGCGCGCTGCGGAGGCGGCGCCAGCGGTATTGACGACGACGATCGCGGCGGAGGATGTGTCTATTTTAGATGCGATCGTTGTTACGCTCGATGCGCGCGATGGGTTGGCGCTCGCGACGGAGATTGCGCGGATGGATGACGCCGACGTCGGGCGTAGACGTCGCTCGATTAACGTGTTACGGAATACGTACGGATCGAGCGCGACAAAAACGTCAGCCATGTTACCGATGGTCGTGAACGCCGGTGGTGTGCCCAGTGCGGACGACGAGGACGGGGCGTTGAGAGATTTGGAGGACGCGTTGCTCGGGTTGCGCAACGCGGCGACGTTTTTAGATGTCGAAGCGGCGGGTGATTTCGGTGCCGTAGGTTCTGGATCGAAATACACAAAGGATGATATTCCTGTTGCGACGTACGAGAACGCCATGGCGGCGATCGACGCGTTAATTTCGCGCATCAGTGCGGATACGGTGAAAAAGGCGAAGAGTGTGCGCTGCAAGAGGTTGCTCGCGACGGCGGCGGATTTCGAAGAAATGAAAGCATTCGCGTCGCAACCCGCGTGCGCGCTCGATTAGTGTCCGTTGATTTAACCAGTTTTAGTTTTGCCTCGTATGATTGTTATTTATTGCTCGCTTGCTCTTTAGAAGAAAACGTCACTCTTCGACTCGCGCGCTCTCGCGACATGTCGCTCACCACCGCAACCGGACGCGCGCTCTTCTCGTTCATTTTCATCGCGAGCGCTGTGAACAAGTACGTTGACGTAGTCGTCGCCGACGTTGTTTGCCCCGTCGTTTCCGTCGTCGTCGTCGTGGTTTTAAAACTACTTGAAAACGGTTGAGACTAATCGACTGATTTCGTTATCGTTTCGACGCAGATGGCAAGCCTTACGTGCGGGTCCAGAAGCAACACTCATGTCCAGTGTCACTCCAGCCCTTCGTCTCATGAAGCACACCATCAACGCCAAAACCGGCTTTGATTTATGCTCGTTACTCCCGAGCGACTACGCGCTCGTCCGTTTCGCGACGACGCTCGAACTCCTCGGTGCCTCCCTCTTCGCCGCCGGTTTCGCCATTGGTGCCAAATTCTTGATCCTATTCTTGCTCATCGTCACTCCGGTGATGCACCCGTTCTGGGTGCACACCAGCGAGGCGGCAATCGGGGACGAGGCGGCGTTGGGCGTGGAGATGATTATGTTTTTCAAAAACGTCGCGTTGCTCGGGGCATTGGTGACGTTTTTAGGCCAACGCGCGAGCCACGCGGCGACGCGGGAGAAATTAAAAGCCATCAAGCGCGATTGAATGGATGCATAGAAATGGTTAGTATTTTAGACGCAGCGAATGAATGACACGATGAAGACGAAAGCGTAACAGTAATCCACCGCACAATCGCGCGCGCCCGCGCAGTGTGTCTCCATGCGTCGCGCGCGACCGCTCATCGCATGCGTAGCGATACTGTTTGTTGTCGCATGCATATCGCCCATCGACGCGAATTCGAATGATACGACGTCTAAAACCGTGCGAGCGTTCGCGCTCGACGGCGTCGCTAATTCCACGCTGCTCCCTCTACCAAAGTACGTCTCCGCCGTGCGATTCCCCGCGCTCGAGATGCAGCTCATGAGCAGTGGGCACCATTTTATCATCGGTGTGTTCCCCAAGCAAACCACGGGGTACTGCGCGTCGCATGGCGTGAAGGAGGTGTGGAGAAGGTTTGCTCGATCGATTGAAGGCGTCGCCTCGAGCGTGGACGCGTTGGACGTCGTTGAGTCGGAAATGGAGGGCACTGATGTGTCGCGCATCGCAGAAACGTTTTCAAAAGTATCGAGAACGCGGTCGCGTAAGTTTGCGTGCGGGTTCATGGCGTATTCGCATTATAATACCATGGAGGCGTACGAAGGACGAACGACAGACTCAAACGCGTTGGCTGAATTTTTTACAGAAAAGTTGCGACACGCGATTGGTCCGATCGAGGAGGTGCGAAATAGACACGAGGCGATGGAGTTTGTCGAGAGGAATGAAAGTTCGGTGCGGGTGATATTGTTGGAGAAGCCATCGTGGGCGGATTTATACGCGCGCGCGATGTATGGAAACGTGGCGTACGCGCGCGCCTCGTCGCTCATCGGCTTTAAGTACTTGTTTGGATTGATGTTTAACGAGCCTGGGATTGCGGGCATAATATTTATTCCTAACATGGATGCGTTGGAAGATCCAGATAAGCTCAAACGCGCAGAGGTGAAGTTTATCGTGCGTGATCCCGAAGCTGCGCTTGAATATTTCGCCGCTGCGGATGTCGTCCTCGACGCCGTGCGCGCGCTCGGCTATGAAGCCTTGGTAGAATCCACGATTGATTTCGAATGTGCCAACGCCGTATGGCAGCTTGCATCGAATTCTGTTCACCCGGAATACGCCGCTGAGAACGACGAGGATGCTGGAGACGGTGATGAGGCGATTACGCCGCCGCGCGCGTGGGAATTTCTCAAGAGCGACTTACTCGCCGTGCTCGACGGTCACGGTAAAGGTGATAAAGTATTAATGCCCGAGCAATGGATGTGTGGCTTGGCGGGATTAACCGCAGCACATCGCGAAATGGCGAACGAATACGCCGAAGTTGCCGATGCGATATCGACGCTGGAAATGTTACAAAAGGAAAATTTAGGATTGCGACAACGCAATGCCGAACTCGAGCGCGAGGTGGCGCGATGCGACGTTCGCGGCGGACCGAAAGCTCCGAGTGGTACGAAGCGGTTACCAAAAACAAAGCCGAATGATTGGACGTTCGAGAAGAGTAAGCGAGCGAAACCAGTGTCGACGGTGGTTGAAGATAGAGAAGAAGAGGAGGAGGAGGACAAAGACACGGCGAGCGTTGACGACGAAATCTCGGCGCCGTATCCCCGCGACGAGTTGTAGAAAAGAATGTACACGTAAATTGTAAACATATCAAAGGAAGAAAGAGAGCAAATCATCGCACGCGACGATCACCACGGAGATGCGGCTCGCCCTCGGCGTGGAACAAAAAATCCTCGGCGTCCTCCGCCGTCGCGTCCTCTGGCGACGACACGCCCAAATGCGTGGCACTGTTCCAATGGAAATCATGTAAAATCGGCGCTGCGGGCGTCTGTTGCGCGGGAGTCGTTGCCGCAGTCGACGCACTGGCGCGCAATCCACTCGGTTTACCCACCAGATGCGTCGCATGCGTTGCCACCGTTCCCCGTTGCGGCGTCGCCGTCCCGCAAATTGCCTCGCGCCACGACGGAATGTTTAACAACGAATCCGCCGCCAATCGAATCCGCACATCATCACTCGTCAGTAAACCACCAATGATGTTTTGTAAATTGGCTTCGAAGATCATCTCCTTGGTGACGTATGCGCGCGTCTGCGATAGCTTGTGGATTAAACGGCAGACGTTTACGTAAATCGTGTGTTGATCGAAATTCGGATCGAGCGACTGCGTGATAGCTCGCGCGAGCCGCTTCAGCTCACTCGTGGTGTCACCCTGGTCACCTAGTGGTGTCGGTGCGGGCTGCAACGCAGTCGTCATCGTCATCGTCGATGGCGGCGATTTCGACGCGCGCTGTTGAAGCAGCGACGCTTCGATTCGCGTTCGGTAGCCTGGAGACGATTCGTCATCGACAGTTTTACCAGAGCCAGAACCGTACAATGTTTCATAGATGTCGACAGGGAATTTTGCATGCAGCGAACCGATGGAATCGACTAAACTGCGGCGGCGTGGCTGCGCGATGGCGCTCGCGGGCTGACGAGGGCGGGATCCGGATGACGTCGTGCGCTGGCGGCGTGATCCAGATGCGCGCGGCGGTCGCGAGACGGTGTCATCGCGCCGCGCAGTCGCCTTGGCCAATTCTTTTGGCGCGCGCGGACGTGCTGGGCGAAGCGATATCCGAGGTGGTTTCATTGCCGTAGATGATGGAATGACGGCGCGCGCCGAGAAGCCGCGCGACGGCGGCTTTGCTGGTACGGGTATCGCCCCTGTTGCCTTTGATGCACGCGGTTTAATCACCGTAGACGTAGTGATAGCAGATGGTTGCAACGGAGGCTTGCGCCGCGCGATTGCTCGCGCAGACGTCGTCGCAAACGACGATTGCTTGGCCAGAACGCGTGCCGGGACGTCATCCATCGATTCCAACTGCGGCTCAATTTTCGCCTTTTTCATCGCGCGCGACGTCGTCGCCGGCGTCGATGCGGACGCAGATGCGAGCGCCGCCTCGGACAAAATCGCCAATTTACGCTTCTTCGGCGGCGGCAGCGACTCGACAGGACCGACTTGACCGACGACGCGACTGCCAGGTTTCGCGGAGACGCGCAAAAATGGACGCTTGTGCAAAAAACGTCCCGCCACCGTCGTCGTCGCGCTTGCATTCGCCTTTTTCACCTTGTCCGTCTCTTTACGCGGGAATTTCGGTAGTTTGGGTCCAGCTCGGCATTTCGGACACGCATACGTGTCCCCAGTCAACGCACTCGACGGCGCGAGTTTCGCTTCGCATTCGTAGTGCGTAAACGCGTCGCAAAAATCACACGCCAGCCAACGCCATTTGCGCATCTTCGTCTCTTTATCACCCTCTTCTGGTTTGCGATAGACGCAATTACACCATTGGCACCACCATCCACGCTTGTACGCAATCCCTACGCACGAAAACAACGTCACACAATATAAGTACGAATGCGCATCATGACGTCCCGCGTCGGCGTACGACGACATCGAGACGACGCGCGCGCGCCCCCAATAAACAAAAAACAACACGCACCACACGCGTTACACAAATCAACCAGCGCACCCGTGGACGACTCATCATCAACCCATCCTTTGCGCCACATCGGCGTATCCTGCGCGCGAGCATCCACGCACATCACAGCGCGCGTTAGTCTCGAGACACGAAACGCCGCGACACATCCGAGTCCCAACGCGCGCACGCAATCCCTCCGCTCCCGTCGCGCGCGCGCGCGCACCTCGCGTAAACACGCCGGATTCTCGCACCGCGAAGGCGGCATGGTCGTTCGCGCGCGCCGGCGCGGCGGCGCGGCGGCGATATCGTCGACCGATGAGCGCGCGTAGGCGTCGCGAAATGTCGCACGTCTCGGAGGAATGTCGGCATTTTGGGGTGCGATGGCATGCGCGACGACGACGACGCGACGACGACGCGACGACGACGCGCGCGCGCGACCGGGGTAGAGTAGATTTGGGTTGTCAAAAATGACGCGCGCGAAGGGCGAGGGGCGAGAGGCGGCGCGGGGGCGGCGTGCGCGTCAGGCGCGCTGCGCGTCAGGCGCGCGCGATGGTGCGCGCGGGAAATACCCATAACTTTGTCATCGCAACCGCTACACCCAAACAATGTGTCACGAGGAACTCGGAAACTATGCTCTCGGTGCCATTGGTAAAGGTGGGTCCGCGGTGGCGCCACCAGTGTAATTTTTTTCATTTTTGTCTGAACTATCTGTTGTTGAACACATTTTTGCTTTCATTCGCATTGATTTTGTATGTTTACAGTCTACTGCTGGTGCGCGACGAACGAAGTCTAGGCTTAATAACAATCGACGAGGGCCATGGCGCGCGACGCGGGTAACGGCGCGGAGCGAAAGTTGCAGTCGTCGCCCGCGGCGTCTTTACCGCCGCGGAAAAGTATGAAATCGAGCGGAACGATGCCCTTGATGGCGGAGGTGAGGTAAGCGGCGACCCATGTGGATCGGTGTTCGATGGGAAACGCGCTTGGGGCGCGCTCGATGAGCGGGATGCCTCGGCGGGTCAACTCGGCTGTCAACGCGCGCATGGCGACGCCATCGAGGACGTCTAATCCTGGTTTGGCGCAGTGCGCGGTGAGCGTTCCGTTGACATTTGTGATCAACAGAAAATTGCTCGTCAAACCTTCTAATAACTCGAGTCGCTCGCCCTCGTCGTCGTCGCTTGGCGACGCGGGGTGTGATTTTGTCAACAAGTATTCCACGCATTTGAGACATTCGTCGCATCGAGCGTTCCAATCCGCGAGCGCCGCCGAAGCCTTCGCCCGCCCGTGTATCCAATCTGCATACTTGACGCTCACCGGTACGCGACGCACGCTTGAATCTACATCGACGTACGCGCCGAACGTCTCATCCGCCGTGTCGAATTCCGAGTACGACGTCACGAGCGTCTTGACGTCGACGTCGCTCGAGCGCGCCCAAGAAATGCCGTCCAATGCATCGCCATTCACCGTCGCGCCGCGATGCACCGACACTGTCACTACCACGCAGTCGCAATGCGCGCTCGCACGCGTCGTCGCGTGATCGAGCGCGCGCGCTATCGCGCCCATCACCTTTGCTCGAAACGCCGCCTCGACGTCCCGCGCGTAGTCGTCCTCAACACCCACGCACGCACGCGTCGACGACGCCGACGACGCACGCGTCGACGTTGATGCCGTTGCCGACCCATCCTCGCGCCCGTGCGCGATGTACCACCGCGCATCGCGCGAACACAGACGATCCAAATGAAACTCTACGCTTGACAACGCAAACGCGCACGAGCCCGAGCCCGAGCCCGAGCCTCCCCCAGCGCCCCGACGCGCTCGTCCAACCGTATACACCCCGTGCGGGTACCGCCTCAGCAAATCCGCCGGCGCGACCGCGCCCTCGAGCGCCGCGCCCGACGCACACGCCCCGTCGGCGTCGCACATGAATGGAAACAACGCATCGGTGTCGCTGTCGCTGTCCCGACGCAGCTCCGCGCGCGCTGACGCACCGCCGACGCCGCCACCGCGCGCGCACGTCGCCACGGACGCCTCGCACGCATCCCCGTCGCCACCGACGCCGCGCGACGACGATCCGTCCATGAGCTGCCGCGAGGCGAGCGATGCCGGAACGCCGACCAATGTCGTGGGCAGAAATCAATCGTCACTGCGCGCCGCACCGCCGATACGATGTTCCACATGACGCTCAAATCCGCCTTGATGGCGATCGTATTGTTTTTGTGCCTTCTCGCGGGACAATTCTCCGTCGCGCGCGCGGGTGCGCTCGAGGACGGGCTCGCGTACTTGCAGGTGCGATGGATTGCGTTGATCGCATCGTGATTGGTGATGTGTTGGAATGACGACGCGAGACTGACGAAATGGTGTTGAATGTGCAGGCGAATGCGTTGAAGGATGGTGTGACTGTGCTTCCGAGTGGGTTGCAGTACCGCGTGTTGAAGAGCGGGGCGGCGGATGCGCCGAGCCCGACGAAGAGCACGCCGTGCTCGGTGCACTATCGCGGGACGACGATTACGGGCGAAGAGTTCGACTCTTCGTACAAGCGTGGACAACCGACAAAGTTTGCGCCGAATCAAGTGATTAAGGGTTGGACTGAAGCGATGCAGCTCATGAAGGAGGGTGATAAGTGGGAACTTGTTATTCCGTCTGAGCTCGCGTACGGCAAGCAGACGCTCAACTCGCTCATCGTGGCGAACAGCGTGCTCGTGTTCGAGATGGAAATTCTCAAGGTTGGCGCGTAAGTAGAATGCTGCGGCGGATATGTTTCGCATGCGTTTACTATGATGTTATTTTATGCGCTCTTAATCATTAAAAACCAAATTAAATACAACGACGGGCACGCTACTGGTAGTATTTCGCGAGATGAACATTTTTTCATGTCCAGAAACAAAAAGTTTGTGCCATGATCATCACAGGGAAGTCACAGAGAAAGACCCGCCTTTGAACGTTCACGCATTCAACTTATGAACTCTTCTGCATCATGGCCATAAATTCCTTGTAATCGATGCACCCATCGCCGTCGGTATCGGCGCTCGCTATCAACTCACCGATGTCGCCGAGGTTGCCGCGCTCCACTGGAGACATCTTAGCGAACGCTTCTTCAAACTCTTCGACAGTAATGGAACCGTCACCATCCTTGTCAAAGTAGTCAAACGCACGACGAACGGCATCTGCAGATTGCTGCTTGGACGTGGCGAGCGTAGCCGCGATGAACTCTTCGTAATCGAGCTCGCCGCTGCCGTCAATGTCGATCGTCTTCATAATCGCCTTGAGCTCCTCCATCGCCGGACCAGCGTGCTTGACCTTCAAACCTTGGCGGAGTTCGTCGATAGAAATCGTACCAGAGTTGTCCGTGTCGAAGCTCTTGAAGAGTTCCTTCAAGCCAGCGACTTCTTCCGTGGTCATGGTACGAGCCATGGCCATCAATCCCATCTTCTTGAACTTGGTGATGCCGGCAAAGTTCTTGAAACGCTTGAACACGACGTTGTCGAGCTTCTTGGAAGAAGCAACGGACGGGTCCGCCACCCACGGGTGCGCCAACACTTGAGCCGTGGTGAGGCGTTTCTTCGGGTCGGATTCGAGCATGCCAGAGATGAGCTCCTTCGCTTCGGCGCTCACCTTGGGCCACGGATCGCTCGTCAAGTCGAGGTTGCCAGCCAAAATGGCATCAAAGATCCCTTGCTCGGTTTGCGCCCAGAATGGGGGGACACCAGAGAGAAGAATGTAGAGGATGATACCGCACGACCAGATGTCAGAGGCGTTGCCGTAGCGACGACGCAAAACTTCGGGAGCGACGTAGTACGGGCTTCCGACGAGATCCGTAAAGACTTGGTTCTCACGGTAGAACGTTGACAAACCGAAATCAATGGCGCAGATCGGAGAATCAGACGAGCGATCCTTGAGTACAAAGTTTTCAGGCTTCAAATCGCGGTGCATGACGCTCAACTGGTGGCAGTAATCAATGCAACGCACAATCGTGCGCAACGTGTCCGCCGCATCCTTTTCACTATACTTGCCCTTTTCGACAATGCGATCGAACAATTCACCACCCGCCAAGAGTTCCATGACGATATACACGTGTTTGTTACCCTCATACGCACCAATGAGCTCGACAATATTCTCGTGCCCAGAAAGATGGTGCAAAATCCTGATCTCGTTCCGCACGTCTTCAATATCCTCGGCGTTTTGAAGCTTGCGCTTGGAAATCGCCTTACACGCGCACTTACGCCCAGTAGCCTTCTCCGTCACCAAGAACGTCGTGCCAAACTGACCACGTCCTAGCTCCTCATGAAACTCAAACAAATCATTCACGTCCTCCGTCGTGCGTCCGAGCACGTTATCCGGTCTCGCCTTTTGCCCGAGCGGATTCGGCTGCCCCGACCGCGGATTCGTCTCCGAATACTACGCGCGCGCGCGCACACACACACACGTCAGTCATCTCTCTCTCGCCGCGCGCGCGATCACACACACACACACACACAACGCCACAATCACCCTCGCCACGCCCATCATCCACCACACGCCGCGCGAGAACACCTCATCATCCGCGCGCGCGATGCAACACAATTAATTCTCGCGATCGCCCAATCCAATCCACTACGACTCGCGCGCGCGCGAACGTGCGCGAACGTGCGCGAACGTGCGCGGTATACACGCACCGGAACCGTCGATGATGGCGTCGAGCTGCAGATACCCATGGCGTCGTCGGATGGCACACGTTGACGCGCGCGCGTGAGTGCGGCGATGCGTGCCGCGAACCAGTGCGATTGGCCCCGGGGACGAGGAGGGGGGTGAGTTCCCTGGTCGTGATTGGTCAATCGATCTTCGCCAACACGTCGACGGAGGCCCCGAGTGATGCCGACCGCACCATGTCGCGCGCGATCGCGGTCGCGGTGTCGTCGGTGTCGTCGCTGCGACCGCGGCGGCGGTGCGATGGTCGTCGCGCGCGCCCATCGCGCGCGACGAACGATCGGGACGCCATCGCGGCGCTGCGCGAGCTCGCCAATGGGCGCTGGAACGTCGGGGAGTACGCGTCGAAGCGTCGCGAGCACTTGGTGACGGAATTGGGGGATATCATCGGTGAGGAGGATGCGTTGGAGAATATCGCGGAGCAGCCTGGGTGGGATGAGGAAGGGAAGATGAGGTTTTGCGTGCGCGTGGTGGCGGATGAGCTCGGGTTGGGTGAGGCGGAGTGCGGGGCGAGATTGGGTCGTTTGTTTACGCTCGCGCCTGGGTTGGAGCGACGGGTGTTAGATAGAGAGGTTCGTATGGCGGATATAGTGCGTATGGCGGCGAATGTGCCGGATATTGCGCTTGCGTTTGTGCGGTTAAAGGAGATCTTGCCAGAGGCAGACTTGTCCAAGCTCGTGCAGAATAAACCAGCCATGCTTTTGAAAGACCCAGCCGACGTGCGGCGAAAAGTTGATGAGTTTCGCGAGAAGTGCCCAAAGTTGCGATGGGATTTAATTCTGAGCGACTTTACGCAGCTGTGGGATGTCCGAGATCCCGCCGAGTGCGTCGATTTGCTCAAGGATAAGCTCGACATGAATGACGACGAAGTGCAAGCGTTTCTTGGTCAACGTCCAGATATGCTCTTGTCGGTGCTATCGCGTCACGATATGATTTCGTACGATAATGGTACGCTCGCGCAAGTGCAAGCTACGCTCGCTGGCGACAGGTTCTCCGACGGTTGGTAGAGGTGATGTGGGTTGCAGAGTGTCGCGTTGCGTGTGACTACGCATGGATGGGGTTACTCACAACGTGTCGTCGACTTCGCTGAGCTCACCTGAAGAGACGAGCGTCGTGAGAGAATATTAGACGTTAGAATAATGCATAGATTGATTGATTTTTAAAAGCCTACGAGTGATTACATCAATTCGTGCCCGCGGCTAACCTTCTAAGCTCCGATACTTGTTCCCGAAGCTCTTGTACAGTGTGTCTATAAAAACATGTGCGCTTCTCCGCGGCGCATTCGCACGCCTTGACGCAACGCAAACAATACACGTAGCCGCGACCCTTGCCAAATGAGCACGAACATACCACACCCGCCCAGTTCAAATCAGCTTTACACGTCGTACAATCGCGTTCGTTCAAATCAGGCGCCTCCGCGGTGTTCTCCATTCTCACAAACTGACCGACGAGAGGCTTTGCGGCTTCGACGCGTTGTTCTTCGGTATCGACGCGCTCTTGCATCACTTCGGCGAGAACTTTTGGGAAACGTGGATGTTTGTGTGCACTTTGTGTCAGTGTCGATAGCAATTGGTCATGCGCCACAGATTGATAGCGCTTATCACGCACGTAACGCTCCGTCGCGCCCACGCCAAATGGCAACCAATCAATCGGCGCAAAGTTCACCGCCTCTGCGCAGTTGAAGCCAGTATTGAAACCGGCGTGATACGCATATGGAAACGTGATGATATAGCTTCGAGGATGTTGTTCGACGCGATACACCGGTATGCCTTCATCCTGTAAGATTTTAGGCGATAAAATCGTCACCAGTGAATGGAGCAGATCTGGCTGGGATTGAAACAAATGCGGCAAGCGCCTGTGCATCACCTCCTCAAACTGCTTCGAGTGCGTGGCTGGAATCGAGTACCACACCTTGGGTGCGCCAAAGTGATGGTAATTGACGCTGTAAAAACTGTGGTCCTCCACGTGCCAGCAGAACGCCGACATGGTCATGCCAAAGTAAAGCCATGGCACAGTGATTCCAGTCGTTGCCTCAACGTGACTCAAGCAGCTTTCTGAATTATACGGCATGTTACACACGTTCCAAGGGCTCGAGGCGTACTTTTCTTGCCCTGGTGGGCAATTTACGCCAGCTTTGGCAAATCCACTGCCGACGTGCATAGTGGCAATGTCAGCACCATAAATGACTTCAACGTTCCGTCCTTCGCTCGCCTCGATGAGTCGCCAAAATTCACCCTCCATATCTTTTACTGAAACATTTTGCGGCTCTCCATGCTCACTAAAGTATGTCGACTTGAAATATTTTGAATACCTTTCTAGAGACTTCAAGTTGTGCCGCGCGCCTTGTTGAAATCCGTACTGTTTAACAACCGCTTCGACGTCTTCCGGCGTCGCACCGCCCATGCGCCCGCCGCCGCCGCCGCCACCCATACGGCCACCACCACCACCCATGCGACCACTGGTACTGGCACCGGCATTTGCCACATCGTCTTCCTCTTCCTCGAGCATCTTTGCCCGAGCTCGCGCGCTCGGTCCAGCCGGTCTATTTTGCAACTCATTCAACGCCTGGATACGCGTCCGAAATCTCAAACTCTCCTTATCAGGCAAGCAAAACTCCGGCGTCCACGACGGCGGGGGAATAATATTGCACACCCCATACTTCTCCGCCTCTGGTCGAATCGAATTGATGTACTCTAGCGGATCACCCGCCCATTCCTCCTCTGTCGGTCGATACGTCTTCACCGGAGGCACGTCGTACGCCAGCGCCCGCTCGCGAATCCACGTCGTCCGTATCGGCGGACCGCCGAGACATTTCTCGCACCCATCGGGATCAAAAGAACACGTTTCGCACCCAAACATAGGCTCGCCCCGCTCATCGTGCGCGAACGGCATTGCGCCGTCGCGTACGTCAAACGCGAAGCTCGCCTTGCCTGGCGTCACCCGGCGCTTCTTCGTCGGCTCAATCTCCTTCTCTGGCGGCGTCGACGGCGTCGGCGACGTCGCGCGCGCGCCGCCATCGCCCACGCCACCATTACGTCCGTCGCCTGCGACAGTTTTCACCGCGAACGCGCACTCGACTGCGCGCGACGATGCGACATTGACCTCACCCATGATGTCGCGAGTCGCGAGCCCCAGCACGCGTTCGCGTTCGCACCCCGCACGCGCGATCCGACGTCGTTCGTCGCCCACGAACGCGCGCGGTCGCTCGCGCGAGTATTCTTGTATTTATCTTTTGCCTGTGCGCCGTCCGTTGCGCGTGACTGCGTGCGATGCGTCGACGATTGACGCATCCAGCGAGACCACCCTAACGACTTCCCGATGCGCGGCACGCAGCTCCCGCACTTCTTGTCGCGCGCGAGCGACGACGACATCGATCGAGACACGCGCGCGGTGCGTGACGACGCCTACGAGGTTCTCGCGCATAGCGACGCGGATCGGCGACGGCGGCGGCGCGACGGCGCGACGGCGCGAGCATGAGCAGCGGCGGTGCGTTCGAGGCAACTGAGCGCGCGACGGCGACGGCGGTGGACGACGACGGCGGTGACGGCGATGCAGCCATCATCGCGCGCGCCGGGTCGAGCACGGCGTCGTTTACGAGCGCAGGCGGCGGCGCGGCGGGGTCGTCCGCGGCGGTCGCGATGCGGAGAGATGCGGGAGAAGGCGAGGATGCGACGTGGGAGGAAATTGAAGAACTCTCGCGGGCGTTGCGACGCGTGGCGCGAGGGACGGCGGAGACGGCGGAGAAGATGGCTGGACATGCATTAGCGACGCATTGTTTGCGACCTTTGGTGGTGTGCGCGCGAGAAGAAGCGGTGAGGACGTGTTCGAGGGTGAAGTGTACGAAGGCGTTGCAGGCGTGCGAAGCGACGTTGGGGACGTTTACGCAGCATCGAGGTGCATTGGAGATGTCTTTGAAGGATGATGAGCAAATGGTGATTGAAGTGTATGTTGCGATATTGCGGATAGCGACGAGCGCGATGGAGAGAGAGGATGTGCAAGATTTTGAGACGCGCGGAAGGTGGGGAGACATCGCTCGGAGTGTCGTGTCAAAAGCATACGCCGAGCGATGGAGCGTTAAAGTGATTGATCAGTTACGAATGGGTGATGGAAGCGATATGACGAAACAGTCTATAAATGACTTTGTTGCAAGCGAAGAAGTGGCGCTTGTTCATGCGTTGAGCGAAGGGAAATCGACATCTTTAGATTCAACGTCGTCGTCACGCCCCACAACCAGGACACTGTTTGATGGCGACAGATTGCGTGATGATTCGATGGCGAAGCTTGAGCGAGCGACATTGAAAGAGTGTTCAAAGATACTGAAACGTACATTGAGCCGAGCGTCGCAGAAGATTAGCGAACTTTCCAAGCTTTTGGCACAGATATGCTTGGACGTTTTGACGCCAGAAACAGACACGCGCCTCGTCGAACGCGTTGTGTCAGAAATTGAACGCGCCTGCGGGATGGTTGGAACGACACTGGCGAGTCAAACGGACTTGGCGTTTTTGAATACGCTGGTGTTTTTCTTTGTGAAATCATACGCGTGGGAAACGGTTTCGAGCGAGACGCTGTGCGCGCTCTCCAACGCGCTGTACTCGGTGGCCATTTCAAGCGGTGAGAATTTACTAAGACTTGATGAATCATTTGCGTTACTTTCGAACGATGAAGTGTCGAACTGTATTCTTACTTTGTTGTGCAGTCATGATTTAGACCTCCGAGACGCTGTGGTAAAATTTTTGGAAGCGGCAATAAGTAACGACGACGTCAACATCGAGAATTATGGATGCGTCCCAAAACTGCTCAAAGCTGTTTTAGAACATTTCTCTGATGCTTTTATTCTGGACGAGCGACTCTCCAACAATGCTCGAACGAATAAGATCACTTTAGATTCAGCTCCTATGACACTCATCAGATTGGCTCTTGGCTGCCCGACGGACGGAGCTAAAACCGCCGCAAAGTGTCTGCTCAGTACTTTGGCGCGCGCCAAGCTCGCACAAGATGAGGATCAAATGTCGCATTTCATCCCGGCGATTCGCATCGTGAGCTTCATTTTACACAAAGTTGATGAACCTGTTCGACGTGATACTGCGGAATCCACGATGTCGAATGATCTTTCGCGTTTACTCGAATCACCAACAACTGAAGAACTTCCCGAGACGATTGATGCGGAAGCAAACCGTGAGCGCGAAATCAACATCATAAATCTTCAAGATGAATTCGGACGTCTTTTTACGATTCCTCCCGAGAATTTGACGGACGATGATCCATCAGAAGATGTTTTAAACACGAGACTTGCGCGTTTGGATGCCGTACTTGATGCCGCCGCAGCCTCACTCACGGGTGGTGGGCGCACGGGTGAAGAGCGCGTTAGAAATACGCTACCAGAGCTTTGGGGCAGGATCATCGCAGCCGATGCAGAGCACTTGTCTTTCAGAGAACGATTGGTTTCATCTGATGGTGATAGCGAACGCGAAGAGGCGACGACGAGCAGCGACCGTCGAGGATCGTTAGATATGTCTTCTGGGTTGTGTACCTTTATCACGAGTGGCGAGTCTTTCCAAGAACAGCATTGGTACTTTTGCTACGACTGCAATCTCGTAGCCTCACGTGGATGCTGCAGTAATTGTGCAAAGACTTGCCACGTAGGTCATCGTATTGTTTACTCGAGAAAGTCTAGATTTTTCTGTGATTGTGGGGCCGACGGAGCCATGCAGTCGCCGCGACACAAATGCTTCTGTTTGGATGAACAAGACTTTGAAAAGATTCATTCGAGACCGGCAGAGATTGCAATTTCGGACAAAGCGTTAGAAATAGATCCGGATAGTGATTCTGAGGCTGAAAATGATGTGGATGAATTGCATGAACCCAATCTTGCACGGCGTTTGTGCTCAGTCAACGCTCTCGAATCTTTGCGAATGGCGCTTAAAAATGGAAACGTTGTTGAAGCTTTGGAGGCTGTGCTCATTTCTTGGTTTAAGCCACTACACGATGATGAACCGATGTCTTTAGATCTAAAGATGACAGATCGAGAACTCACTACTATTAATGCCACTGAAACAAGTGCTATGCGTGTGGCAAGAAATTTCAAAGCTGGTTCGTTTGAGTTGCGCGCACTCGAAGCCAAGCCACATGTCCAAGCGCTCATGTTGAGCGGTATCATTGTACGCAATGTCGTCGCGTGTTCAAATGGTGGTCATCTCGCCATTGGTGAAGGGGATAAAATTTCAATTTTGGACGCGAATATTGTCATCGGAGCGCAAGCTACTTCATCCGATCGCGAGAGTTCTGCGGTCAAGCTCGGCGACAAGGTTGGGATTCGCCCTCTCTCGCGAAACGTGTTTTGTTTCGACGTGGTGAATATCAAATTCAATCACAGCAATGTCGATACTTTTTCTGTCGTTGGTCTGTACGAAGTACAAATTTGCACGCTCAACAAAAGTGGAGATATTACTGATCGTCTTAGACTTGCTGATACTTCTGGTGAATATGAATTCGACTTGATTATCGATTCGGCGTGGGTGCCGAATTCGATGTGCCTGTTTGCCTTGACTGGAAGGAATACCAGCGTCCTGTACGACTTGAGCCGAAGTGCCACTCAGCCAGCATGCACAATAATTGCATCTCCTCTGTACATTACTTCTTCAGTCTGGGTTGACGCTAAACGACGAAATTATGCGCGCAACATCACGTTGACAAACGATGGCAGCGTGTACGCGTTGGATGTGCCTAGCAATAAATCGAATGAGTTCATTCACTTAAATGCTCACGCAAAGCTGGAACTCAATGAAGACTTGTCTGATATATACGCACTGGCATATTCAGAAGCTTATGATGTGCTTTTTGTCAACACTGCAGATGGCGGTATGACTTTGGCACGCGTAGCTACGAGCGATGGCGGCGAGTTTAAACTATCTTCGCTGTTGAAGATCAGGACAAATGATATCGGCCACTTAACATTCGCAGACTTTTGTTTGCCTAACAAATGTGGCCCTTCGGCACGACTTCAGCTTGCATCTAAGAAAGTGTTTATTCGTCAATCATCAGATTCAGAAAGTGTTTCTCTCATATCAGTAGATGGTGAACACGTCGAGTCCATCCCTCTTGCCACGGCGCCGGCAAATGTGATTGGTTTCGCCGGTTACCAGAAAGCTGGATCTGGCGACTTTCCCTCCGCACTCATTACCTTACGAGAGGATGGTTCAATGCAAATCAGCGCATACGACGAAGTGCGATCGTCGCCGACGCCAAGTAGTTTGTTTGAAGACTCAAAGAAACAAGGAGGATCAGCGAGCGTCGTTACCTTTGATTACAATTTCTTTGAGAAGTTAGCAAAGGTGACGCCTACTGTCGATTTTGGTGGATCTTTCAACCGTGGCGCGCTTCCTTCTGCCTTGCGTTCTATTCTTCAGTCCGAGGATGGATTCATTGAAGCCCAAAATTCTGATGACGTACATTTGACGGTGCAACTTTCGAATGGTGACTCTCGCGTCATTCGTGGTGTACGTATTCATATCGGCGGCATGACGATGACCTCATATGCGCCCTCCAAGATGATTCTACCCAGCGGTCGAGTTGTCAAATTTGAACGAGAGTCCAGGAGGTGGTACGATATTCCATTTACGTGCTCGGAGTCTGCCACGCTTAAGGACAGCGTATTGCCAATGAAGCTACAATTTGTCGTCGACTCTGCCAACCAAGTAAGAATTCGCATCGATCGATTGGAAGTTTACGCGAGCACTTTGATGGATTTGGATAAAGATGTTGAAATTGAATTCGAACGAGAAGCTCAAAGCGTGCATGACGCGTTGAATTCTTCTTCAAGTCGATCCAGACAACATTTGATGCGCGATGTTGGTGACGCAACCGTTCCTTCTGCGTGGTTGCAGGGGACGATTTCCATCATCCGCAGTCTACGATATTGTGACTTGGACTTGAAATCGAGCAAATTACGTGTTGTGTACGAAGCCATGTTGCGCAAGCCGCAATTTAATGTTTTGGAAACGCAGTACCATCGTTCGGCATTGTTTTTAGCTTGGGCCGTGTTGAGCGCATCCGCGCACGACGCCGACGCGCTCTCTGCTATCAACATTAAGGATAATTCAACTTTACTGATTGGACATAAAGTTGCGGAAAACATCTGCTCGCGCATTATTCAGCAGCCGCTCAGCGTGAAGCACGAAGATTTGGTAGAGTATCACTTTGCAATTCGGAAACTTGGTCGCCTCGCGATCAGGCGTCCGCGTGCACTCCTGGACTCGTCGCCATACTTGAAACAACTCTGCGAAAGTTTGCCAGCGATGCTCGATGCAGGTTCAGGTTCATGGAACGCCGATGAAGTTGTACCTTACGCTGTGCACGCGATCACAGCCGTATTGAGGCATGAACGCGATGCTCAACTTGTGCGTTGCATGTTTCACTTGATAACATGCGAACGCGAAGATGTTCAAATGGTCGCCGCGGAAACATTGCTGTCGCATCTCATAGTTCCTATTGGCAACCAGGGCATCAACTTGAATCAAGCGCGAAGAAATATTTCAGCCAAGCCAGAATTTAGGCGGGAAAAGTATTCAAGTTCGAATGGTATACGTGATTTGGTCTGTGTCATCATGCAAGTCAACGATCGAGTGATGTACAAGTCGCAAGCGCTGCTCATCAGGGCGCTCATCGAGGTTTACCCTGAGTGCTTAAATCCTGAGCTGTGCAGACTTCCACCATTGCGTGGGAATATTATCGAATATGATGCACTCACATGGCGACTCGCGATTTCGGCAGAATGTCTACAACTCCATGGTGCGCCAAAGAAGGATGCGCGTGAAGCGCTGTTGCATGCGTACGCTTTAGCGTGTGAACTGCTACGCAGATCAACATCTCATGATCTGGGCAAGCAGCTTGAGCAGTCTGAGCGCGGTTATGGTGCACTACTGGAGTGTGGCAAGAGTGGATCCAATCGTTCATCGTCCGAAATAGCGTCCTTCAGTTTGGAGTCCACTATAATTCACGCAACATCGTATTTGCAAGCTCTGGAGCTTGACGCCTTACCAGAACGCGAGAAGAGTGACTGGTTGCACGTACTTTCGCAAGCTTCGGCATTGAGATCGCCGAGTGAAATTTCGAAGAGTGCAACTACGATGATTACTCTTCTTAACGTCGACATGGATGCGGAAGTTCTCAACAAGGCGGGTGTCTTGCTAAATTTGGTGCCGTCGCTGCGCAAGATTACAGATGCTCGTTTTAGTTCTCCATGGTGTGCAGACGAGGTCGCTTACGCCGATTTACTCGAGCTAAAAAGTGCGATTCAAACTACTTCGGATATTTCGAGAGCCAGTGTCGCAAGTTTGCGGTACTTTATGGAAAACATTGACTTTGAAGCTGCGTTTGTGATTGGGCTGACGCACGCCACCATGCAGCTACCCTCTTCTCTCGGCGCGAACGCATGTCACATCATTTCTTGCATCATCCAGGCATGCAAAATGCAAAGCAATGAAAACGGCACGGAAGTGAGCGGCGCCATTTTGATTCGAGAGATTGTCGAGCGCCTGGATCTTGTCGTGACGTGTGCGCTTCAATCAAGAGATGACGACGTCAGGCGCGCCGCGACTGGCGTTTTGAGTTCGATTTGGGAATCATACCCATCGTACAGAAATGATTTGTTGGATGCTTTGATGGAATGCATGCAGGATGTGCAATCAAAAGGACATCGTGCCAAAGAGGTTTTAGATTTCATGCAGCGGGCCATCGTTAATGACGACGTTGTGTCAAAATTTAAGCACAAAATTAATCACTTTTGCATCGGAATGAAAGATGCTTTATTGCAAGTCAGTGATCATGTCAGGACCGATCTGTATCGCGAGTTAGAGCAGCGTCGCGTATTTTCAACGGAAGACGTTGACAAATATTGGTTAGAAACAGATTGTGGTATGAGAGACGCACAGTCGTTTCTCGCTGCACACGAGTTTGAAGATCAGCACTTGGATACGTTGAAGAAGCAACAAATGTTTACCAAGAATAGCGCGATGACAAAGTTTCGCGAGTTGATGACTGTTGACTCGATTACGGTCAGAGTGACAGAGGTCAAAACATACTTGCGAGTGAAAGAGATTGAGATATGGAGAATGACAGCCGACAAGGATGCCAACACGATGCGCACTTTCAATTCTCAGCACTGGCAACTTCTGGGCAAACTGTATTTGTCCGCGAGTGATACCGAGAAGACATTGAAATTGGATATTCCTGTTGATGTGTGGGCGCTCAACTTGGTCTTTAAGTCATTTCATGAAAACGTGCAAGCAAAGAGCTTGATGACGTTGCACTGTCCCAGATGCGCTCGTCACGTGACAGATGTCAAGCACGGAATTTGCTCCAACTGCCGCGAAAACGCGTATCAATGCCGTTACTGCCGTAATATCAATTACGAAAAACTTGATGCGTTCATATGCAACGAGTGCGGGCATTGTCGGTATGCGAAAATTCAGACAACATTGCATACGCACAGGGCGTTGTGCGAGCGTTACCCAAAATTACACAACAGCAACGAACTTTCATCAGCCATTCAAGAGCTCAAGCATCAAGCAGATGCTGTGAAAGTTGCCGTTGAGGCGATTGAGTCCACCGAAGCTTCTTTGAGAAAAGCATTGTTTGAAAAAGGCGAAACTATGATGGATGTTGGACACCTCTACAAGGTGACAAGTAAGAATCGCAGAATGGAACTGATTGCGGCCAATTTCAAGCGACGCGCAATCCATAACGCAATCCTTCATTATTTGTCTCAACGCAACTCTTCGATTAAATCACATGCTCAAGTGTCTTGGAACTTTGGCACGTGCTGTGATCATTTGCACTGCGTGATAAAATTGTGCACATCTCTCTCGCTCACAAAATCTGGTGTCGAAGCGTTGAGCAGAAACAAAATTCATGAGTACATATACAGTCGCATGCTGAACTCTCAAATGCTCGGGTCGTCAATGTGTAATGTTGCGCGAACAGTCTTGGCGAATATGGCTGCGCGAGATGAGAGCGTGCGTCAATTTTTGTGCAAGGCCGCCTTTGAGCGCGCAAACAATGACCTGTCGCATTTCAAGGCTTGGAGTGGGCCAATGGTATCGCAAAACAACCAAGACATGCTTTTGCTACGAGACTTGATTCACGCGAATGCGCATAGAGGTAATGCAGACGGTGCGGTAACAACTTATGGGGATGAACGGTCGGCGTTGATGGCACTCGCGTGCAAAGCGTTGAGCTCACCGCAGCTTATTTCAAACCCCGTTATTGCCGATAACGTCATATTGCCAGCGCTTGAGGTCATTCACGAAGCTTTGACCAATCGTAGTGAGCATAATGAATTGATTTTGACGGCTCATACGTTAATCACTGCAGATGCGTTTCAACATTTGGGCAGATCGTTCTCACAGTATTTGAGTGAAAACCGTGTTGATGAACCAACACTGGTTGATTTGATGCCATGGTTCGTTTCAGCTCTCTTCTGCGCGTCAAAGTATGTTAGACTGGAAGTCATTCAAATCATTTCGTTATTGACGCGTCAAGGTGAGTGCGTCAATATAAAAGTTGCGAAATATTTGCTGCACGCGGTTCCCAAAGATTTGGCGCACGGCGCATGCATGGATTACCTCAACACGCTCAACAGTGCGTTACGTGGCGAGTCAGTGTTGATCGAGCTCAATCATTCGAATAAATTGGTTAATATTTTGATTTCCATGTTGCGCACGGAACTCGATGCGTGCTCCAAGTACATCAAATCCGAAGCGGCACTCTTCGATGCGAATTCCATTGATGTTGGATTTGGATTGCAATGCGTCTCGTCGCTTCTGAACGATGTTTTGAAAGGTTCTCCGCAATTGATGACGTCTTTCATGGACTCTGGAATTGATGTTCTCGTTCGCGCAACTCTGTGTTCGAGAGCTCTCAAGGTTTGTCAAGCACCGAGTGCGATGCTTGCGTCAGAAACGTTTGACGCGCTGCTTCAACTTTGCGTAGAGTCTTCAGAAGATATGAAGGCAAAAGTTGCAAAAATTTGCGTCGCTCTCGCTCGCTCTTACGAAGTTGACAGTGGTACGCGTGTGCCGATTCATGTCATTTTAGACGAACTCGCTGTTTTGGTGCTTCCTCACGCACCACCGCAAAAGGTGCATCTCTTACGGCTTTTAAAGAGTGCCACGCAGGAGGAATTCATCCCAGGAACGATGGCGAGGAATCCGTACTCAAGCAGTCAACTCGATTCCAAAGAACCTCTCATGCGCGATGTCAAGAATCTGATTTGTCGCGAACTCGACATGGTTGGTCTTGTAGATGATGATTTTGGCATGGAGTTACTCGTCGCAAATCAAATCATCAGTCTTGATTTGGCTGTAGCCGATGTGTTTGAGCGCGTTTGGATGCCGTCGTTATTTGATGGCGTCCAGCGGCGTCAGAGTCAGACCTCAGGCGCGAACGAGCCGATTGGCCCGCCGATGGCGATAACGTTCCGTCTTTCTGGGTTAGATGGTGAAGCCACGGAGGAGAGAATTGATAGACTTGCGCCGTCGCAAGAAGAAGATGAAGACTTGGAAGCCAAATACGCGGCGACGGGAATCTTCCAACAAGATTTCGGATTCAAAACATTGATTCAGCTGTTGCCAAACATTCGGGCGCATTCCTCTACCTTGTACACTGGTGCTGAGGATGATTCAGTTATTTTACTCCGAATCTTACGCGCTGCGAGTCAATTGAAAAAAAATAGACAATCCATGCTCATGAGCGGCGCGCTCGCGAGTTTGTTGGATGAAGCCGCGTTGGCATTCAAGCAGAACTCTACATCAGGAAATGAGCTATTGCTCGTGATTGAAATGCTTTTACAAGAAGAACAAGAAGTGAACGAGAAAGATGACTTTACCGCAGCATCGCGAACTGCGTCTGGGGGGTTACTTGCGCAGACTTTTGACGAAGACGCGTCGAGCATTCAACGCGTCACTTCGCCGAGACTGAAAAAGAGTGGTTCATCGCTGCAAACTATCGCACTTTCGATGCAAGCACAAGAAATGAATCACGTGGAAATCTTCTCATCTCAACTCAAGCAGCTTATTCGAAGTCAAGAACGTCACGAAGCGGATATCCTCGCGCGCATTATTCCGCGACTTGCTGGATCAGTTGTCGAGTCAAAGAACATTCTCGCCAAGAATTTTGACTCATCGGTGCGCAAACTTGTATCTTTTGATGACATGCAGGATGGCGATGCCGAAAAAGGCGCACTGCAGCTCGAACTTGAATGCTCGACACGACTCGCTGATGCCATTCCACGCGATCTGTCGGGTCAACGCGTCCTCGAAGCCATTTGGTCCGCTGGTACGGTGACGTATCTCTCTGACTACGTCGTCAACGTCGCATTTGGCGCACCAAGTGCCCGTGAGCGCGGATCACCCGCTTGGGATGCCGCCATCGAGCGCAGCGGCTTACCTCTTGCATTAGAATTATTGAACGGGGTCGCCAGAGGCTACAAAATTGACGTCGACGCCAACGCGATTCTATTTGTGCTGTTGCATAAACTCGAGTCGGTGACCGAACGCGACATCGGCTCTCTCGCTGAAAACTGCTTGGAAACATTGGCGACAGCGTCAGAAGAAGTCGCAGACCACCTTGATGAACTGAGAGCGGCAACGCGAGATGAAAATCGTCGCAAAGCTTTAGCCAAGCGAGAACAAATGCTCGCCGAAATGGGTATGAAAGTTGTCGCCAGTCCCTCGAGTCCCGGAGCGCCGCTCACCATCGGACTCGCGCACTCCCCTCGATCTTTACAGGGATACGAATCCATGATGACAGAGAACGATAAGGATTCGATAGTGTGTCGAGTGTGTTTTGAAGGCTACGCCTTGAAGCCACGGGAGCTTCTTGGAGTGTACTGCTATAATAAGCTTGCGCTGACGCTCGCAGCGAATGGCGACGCGTCGCAGACGGTGTGCACCGTGTCGCATTTCAACGCCATTCACTTCTCGTGCCACGCATCTGCGAAGCGCGCAGACGTTGCATTGCGCACGCCCAAACGCGAGTGGGAGGGCGCAGCGTTGAGAAACAGTGAGACTCTGTGCAACAACTTGCTCCCAGTGTCGAGTTCGACAATTTCAGAGTCGACGTACGCCGCCGCCGTAGACGCGTGGTGGCAAAACGCCTTCGCCATCGGGGCACTCATTGTCCCGACAACACGCGCGCGACAATCCATTTGGGACGTGGCGCTGCTTCTCGGTAGATTCGCCATGGATACATCATTCAGCACGGATTGCCGAGGCGGTGGAAAGCAAAGCAACATGCACCTCTTGCCTCAGCTCGTACGTTTAGCCGTGCATCAAGTCGCGCTCGCGCCCGAGAAAGGATTGGAAGAGTTCCACGCCCTTCTCGACCGCTTGTGCTCGCCAGAAGAGACCTGGCACGACGATGACGCGAGCGGGCACGTCCTTCCAGCAGCTCTCGTGCTTACCGTGATTACGTGGACGAGCGAAAAATGGAGCGCGGCGAGACGCAACGCGTTGATTTCAATTCTTCGTCACGCCAAGACGCACGGATGCGCTCGAATTTCGTCATATCCGAGCGATAACGACCCCATACTTGTTACAAGCGGCAATATATTCGCCATGGTTCGACCGTTGCTCATTTACTTTGGATTGATTAACAAGTTACATGAATGGTTCAAGCCGAGACGTCGTCCCGAGCGCGGCACCGCAGTCTCCATCGCGTCAGACGCGCGCGTCGCTCTGAGCGAATCTAACGACGCAACAGAACGCGCGCGTTTAATTGATAGACTCGGTGACATCGCAGGCATGCTTGCGGGCGCCGAAGACGCGCTCGAATGGCTCCAAGATGCTCGAGACGCCGAAGATGCGCAAGAACTTTTGGACGCGTGCGACGTTTTACCAGACGCGCTCAACGCCTCCACGGCGACGTGCGACGCATTTTTCGCGCGCGCGCTCGACGATTAAGAGATTGTGTAAAATATGCATGTTTCATAATACTGACAAAATACGAAACGCATCATGTGTGACGAAGGTCCGCACGTAACATGTAATTTTAAGCCGTCTTCTTGCGCGAACTCGCCGTCCGTCTCGTCGATTTCTTCGCCGCCGGCGCCGACGACGGCTTGCTCAACAGCATAATCGCCACCGATGCCGCGAGTAACGCAAACTGAAGCATAAGCTTGTCCACGCTGTCCCCAAGCTGCGTCATATGGAAGTGAATTGCACCAACCATAATCACAGTCAGCATAAACGCGCCCTCAGCCGGCTTGGCCCACAGCGCCGCGTACCCCGCCACCTCCAACGCGCCGATAACCTTGGCGAATTCATACCCATTCGCCTTTGAGCACTTCACCTTGATCGGCACGTGCGCCTTTTGCAACAAATTATTCGCCCAAGGCGTCCACGCGTGCTCGCACCAGGCGTACTGTTCCGCCGTATTCGCGCTCGGGACGCACTTTCCTGGCTTCCCGACGGCGACGGGGCAGAGCGGACCGTCGCACCCAAACGCAGGAATAGCAAACTTACACGCCGCGCTGCGCAAGTACAGCGCCAACGGCACGATGCGTAAGATTTTCACGAGCAAGTTTTTACTCGGCATGACGTGTGCTGTGTGCGATGTGCGGCGAAAACGACGCGAGAGCTCAGTCTTTTGGTGCGAATGCGAATGCGCACTCATTCCCCTCTGCATGCATTCGCGCGATATTCGAAGCGCGGGCGCGACGGCGCGACGCGGACGCGGGCGTGAATTATTGAAAAGACGTCACTGCGTGCGCGCATCGCGCGCGCGGCGCGATTGGCGCGCGGTGTCGCGATGTACGAGTCGTACCTCGTGGCTGCGCGCGGATGCGTCAAAAAGTGGCGCCGTGGGGTGCGCGCGCGCCGCCTCCATGTCGTCGTCACGCCGCGCGCGCGCGTTCGCGCACGTGGATGGGAACTTTGCCACGCACGTCCGCGCGCCCGTACCGCGGCCGAGCGACGCACGAGGGGTGATGGAGACGTTGCGGCGCATGACGGTTGAAGTGCCACAGCTCGAGGCGTGTGGAGTGGATGACGATGATGCGGTATTACGCGGCATCGAGGCGGTATCGACGTCAGCACACGCGCACGTGTCGCTATCGAGAGTGTTTCCGATCACGTACGAGCGCGTGGAGGCGATGCGGGCGGCGTTGAAGATTGGTTTACTCGAGTGCGAGGCGACGACGGCGACGTTTAACGCCGCGCGCGTGTTCCTCAACGACGACGAGACGCGGGTATTCGTCGCGGTAGGGTTTCGAGAGCACGCGAGTGATGCGGAGAATGTTGGGAAAGCGGATTTAGTGAAGATTATAGCTCGCGTGAACGAGGTGTGTGCGTCGATGGGGTTGCCAGAGTATTACGAGGACCCGGAGCCGCACGCGTCGCTCGCGTGGACGGCGCCGGCGGATGAAGAGACGGTGGGTATTTTAAGGCGATTAGCGCGCGAAGCGGACGTGGAGTGGACGGTTGATATACGTAGGATCGTGCTCGACGTTTCGGGTTTACCGGAGAAGACTGTGTGGGCGCGAGAAGCGGCGCTGCCGCCGCCAGAGTTGTGACATGTAAAAATAAGATAAAACTGCATTGCACTAAAACTCGAAATACTCATCACCAAGCTCGTCATCCCACGTCGGCGAGCGCGAAAATTGCAACGTCACACACGTATCCACGCGCGGCGTTGACGGCAATCCGCGCCTTGCGATCCTCTTCTCTTTAAAAAACGCGCGCGTGTACTGCTGTTGCCCCCAACTCGTAATCATGTACGCTATGGCGTCGAGTTGCTCTAAATACGTCTCCTCCGTCGCCGGATACGATCGTTGCCCTAAATGACCGACGTATAAATTTAACGACACCCATCGACGCATGCCACTGCCCATTTTTACGTGCTTAATCGCCATGTCGTGAAACTTGTCGTATTTTCCATAGCACAGCAACGCGAGCTCTCGACCCGTCAGCGGCTCATCCGACTCATTCGAGAACGCGTACCCATACTCGTCCTCCTCCTCGTCATCGATATCGGGAATGACGCATTCCAATTCGCTGTCATCGCGATCGATCACGACGGCGTTGAGCGCCGCCTTGAGCGATGCCTGGCGCGCTTCTTTGACGTCGTCCTCCTCCTCCAACATTTGTCGCTCCAACGCCTCCTTGAACAACTTCACGTCAAACCCTTCAGACGTGGCGTTCATCGCCGCATCTGCGTCCGGATCGGCTTCACTCGGACGTGTTTGAGTATCAGGACATCTTCCAGCAATCTTCGCACCCGCCGTGCGCGGGTTGAACGTTAAGTCGACTTCGTAGCGTAATCGCTCCATGAATGTCATGGATTCTTTATCCACTTTCGACGCGCGCGCAGTGATCGCGCGACGCGCTGTTGAGGCGCCAGCGCGTGTGTGTGTTGAACATCTATGCGTGCAGCTCGCGTGCGCGGTGCGCGCAGCGGTAGACATGACGGGCGTGTGCGTCGAACTGTGCCGCAACGCTGGCGCGGGACGCAGCTGTTCAAAGCGTCGACGTCATCGATCGGTAAATGGCGCATTCTCGACGCCCAGACGCGCGCGCGAGGCGTTAAAAATCAAACAATAATCATTTGCTATCGATTAGTCGCCTACATGATGATTACTACACAAAGAATCGCTAGAGTTTTGGCGGAATGAAGCCGTGCGAGGTGAAGCCGCCGTCGATGGGCACGACGACGCCCGACACGTACGAGCTCGCCGGCATGCACAAGAACGCCACGACGGACCCTACTTCGTGAGGTTCACCTACGCGACCCATGGGCGTGCGCGACGTTACGGCGTCGGAATACACTTTATTCTTGAGCACTTGTTTGGCCAACGGAGTATTGGTATACCACGGCGCGACGGCGTTGACTCGGATGTTATCCGGCGCCCATTCGCACGCCAAGCTTCGCGTGAGCTGATTCATCGCGCCTTTACTCATGGCATACAACGTACCCGTTTGAATCGACGTCAAACCGGCGACTGAGGAATTAAAAACCACGCAACCGCGCCCGCTCGCCTTCAAATACGGATGAAACAACTTGCACATCTCAAACGTCGCCTCTAAATTCGTCCCCATCAAACGCGCGTACTCCTCCTTCGTAAACTCCACCGTAGGCTTACGTATGTTGAACCCGACGTTGTTGACTAATATATTCAATGTCCCACCGAACGCGCGCGCCACGGCGAGCGCGAGCGCCTCACGAGCCGCGGCCTCGCTCACGTCGCACGCGCACCCGACGACATCCAACCCACGCGCGCGCCACTCCGCCGTCGCCGCGTCCACATCTGCCGCCGTGCGCGCGCACGTGTACACGCGGCATCCGGCGTGCGCTAACGCCTCGACGATGGCGCGTCCCAAGCCTTGCGTACCACCCGTCACCAGCGCGGTCTGCCCGGCGAGGCTGAAGCGCCGCGCGTGGTCCGCGGCGGACATCACCGACGCGAATACGTTTGACGCGCGCGGTGTGCGACGCGCGGCGGCGAAGGCGCTCTGACGACGCGCGGTGTGCGACGCGCGGCGGCGAAGGCGCTCTGACGACGCGCGTCGCGGACTGAGCGCGCGACGTACAAGATGTTAAAGGTGATTCCGTAGTCCCGGCACACGGCGACGACGCCGACGGACGAAGCGCCGCGAGAGCCATGCGCGCGGCGAGCGAGACATTGCATTCGTGCGTCGCCCGCGGTGCGCGAGACGGGCGACGCGCGCGCACTGCGCGTGGGCGACGTGCGACTCTGAGAGCAGCACTCGCGACCGCGTCCTCATCATCGATAGCTCCTCCGCCGCTGACGTGCGCCGCAGCCGCCGCTGAGGCGCGCGCGGTGTTGCGAACGATACGTGCATCATCAGTGGAGTCGTCCGTGCCTCGCCGCGTGCGCGTCGAGCTCCCGCTGCCTCGCGCGGACGCGCAAGATGGCGACGAGGATGCCATCGTCTACCTCGGCGTACACGGCCAAGCCGCGGATTGGAGCGGCGGCATGGCGCAGCGCCTGCGCGTGACCAAGCGATTGATCGAGAACGACATGCTTGATGGGTACAATGATTCCACGGAGTATCTTGGGTTGCTCGACCGCGATGCGGATGGCATGGGCGTGTGGAAGGTTGGTTCGTCGATGACGTGCGTGACGCATCCCAGCGATACCACGATGGAATACCTCGTAAAGCTCGCGAGAGGTGACTATGGGAAGACGGTGACGGAGAAATCGCACATTTTAGTTGTCGTGAATGCGTTTTGGAGCGGGAACGGCGAGAGCGTGGGACAACCTTGGGAATTCCAGCTCAAGCGGGACGCAAAGGCGCTGCTGAGCGAATGGTCTTGGGAAAAGGTGTACGCGTGCCGACGAACGCGCTCGGCGGCGGGCGTTGAGGGCACGCTCGTGCGACGATACCCGGGGCGATGGATGCTGTTTAACGCCAATGGGTCGTCTGTCGTGCGCGAATGGGATGATGAGCCAAGTAATCGCGAAATCGCTGAGTCTTTAAACGAAGACGCCGGTCGCCCGGAAGCCGTCGGATGGAATAGGGATGCCGCGAACACGAGCAGAGACGACGACGTGATCACGTAATGCCTGTACTATTGATGCCGCGTTGTTGTTGTTTGTAGTTGTGTAAATTCTAATAGATGACGAAAACTTGAGCGAATTGAGTGACGATGACGTTACAACAAGGCGCCGTGGATATTTAAAGGGCGCGACAAAGCCGTCGCGCGCATGGAAGTGTTCACAAAACAACGAGACTTGGATATGCAAATTATTTACATACCAGCCTTCTTGCGTTCTTCAGCCATCTTCTTGGCGGAAGCGGCGCGGCGCGCGGCGGCGGCTTCGTCCTCAGCCTTGTTCTTGGCGGCGAGCTCCTCCTTGGTGAGCACCTTTTCGGACGAACCTTCGTAGGCGTTCCAGTTGGACTTACCCGCGACGGAATCTTCGAAACCACTGTGGATGTGAAAATACATAAAATCGTCAGCAAAAACAATGTGCATGTGTCGCTCAGGCAAAACTACAACCTCGCGCGGCGAAATACCGAGAAAATACCGGAGCTCGCGCGGAGCCGCGCGCGACGCCGCGCGCGCGCGCGCGCGCCCTCTGACACAAACCAAAAACCCAAAAATTTCCGAAACTCCTCCTCGAGCGACACCGCGTCGCGTGACATTTTCCAAAACTCGCGCCTCGCGCGCGCGCGCATCACGCGCACGACGCTCCACACGCCCTTCCTGGCGCGAGAAACGCGCCACGAGAGATAAAACAAATCACCCACACGAGGGGGGCTTCGAAAACGCGCGTTCGAACGCATCGACGACGACGTACCGCGCGGCGACGTTGCGCTTGGACGTGGTAAACTTGGTGGTGGTGATCACACGCGCGCACGCGGCGTTGGAAACGATAGAGAACATGTTGACGGGTGGTGGGTTTGCGATGCAAGACAAATTGTGACGCCTGGGTGACGTGGACGCCGCGTTATCCACGCGAACCGTCGTGGGGGGGTGGGTGCGTATTTTGCCGCGAAAATTCCAAAATCGGGTGTCTAAAAAACTCAAAATCGGGTGTTTACCAAATGTTGTGTTTTACATGGTTGTATGTACCACTAGAGTATGAGTACTGGAATTTTTGTGTGTTCCGTCGCGAAACATAAAAGTTTTGGATTTTAAATTAGGGGGCACCCCTCTCGAGAGGCGTGGATAAAAAGACGGTTCATATCGCATCCGACGGATCGGGCGGGCGGGGTGACGTTCGGTACGACGACGGCGAGGGACGTCACGACACGGACGCGTGGGCGCGAATGTATAGGGTTGTACATGCTTTGCCAAAGCGCTGTAACCGTTGTTCAACGTGTACAGTAATATTACTCTATCATCTAATGGTTTTATCGAGCGCCCAACCTCACTCTTAAAAACGTCCCCATGGCTGGGTACGCGGTTTTTAAATACGCTTCGAGTTCATCCGCGGCGGCGGACGATTTACACACGAACTGCACGCATCCGTCGCCTTGTGATCCGACTCCTTTGCCGCCATGAGATAACGCTCGGCACTTCTCGTCTTCGAGCACGGCGTGCAGCGCCGGCGCGTCGAGCTCCGACGGGCATAGCTCTCGACCGACGGAATCAAACACGCGCTGTGCGTCCGTATACACGACTCCAAGTGCTTGCGCGTCGCCATTTTTGATCGCGTCGAGCGCACGCGTAATCAACGCTTCATTCTTAGGCCCGAATGCTTCGAGCGCGCCTTCGTGCCCCGCCTTGAACGCCGACTGCAGGCTCGCTAAAATCGTCACCGTATCCTTCGCCCGCCCCAAATCACCCACGAGCACGCATATATCTCCCGCGCACTCAACCTCGCGCACGTCCATCGAACCTTTGTCAAACGTCAACACCACCGCGCGACCTCCGCCGAAAGCACACGCCTGGTCCATAGCACCGCACGCGCTGGGGGTTCGCGCGCTCTCTCCACGGTAGGCCAACGCCATCTCATCCGTCGTCGTCATACCAAGCGAATACAGCTCATTGAAACACCTCGCAATCAGAACGCAGACCGCGGCTGAAGATGACAGTCCTTTCTTCGTCGGTAACGTCGTCGAGTAGTTGCGCACCGCGACGCCGCGTCTAAAATTCTCACACCCCTCACCATCCCCATACGCATCCAACACCTCCAACACCGTACCACACACGTAGCTCCAGAACCCACCAGCGCGCGCTTCGTCGCTCAATCGCTCGCGATCGCGCAAATCACACGCGAACGTCGCTCGAGCCCCCGAGCTGTCGATCGCTGACATGGTAAACGCGTACGCATCAACACCGTAATCGCACGTCGCATGCAACCCTTCGCGCGTGCCGACGACGAGACACCGTCCCGGCGATCGTCCGCCCAACGCCCCCGCCCAGTCGGTGTGCTCGCCTAGCAAGCACACGCGTCCGCTGACGAAGACGTCGCGCGGCATGGAAATGAAGTCTTCGTTTGAGTTTCAATCCGCACTGTACGCCTCGCGACCGCGACGCGACGACCGCCGCGCGCATCGAACGCGAGCGCAGATCAACGTACGTCGTCACTAGACGCCGCCGACGCGAGCGTCTCACCGCGTCGCGCGCGCGTTGACACTCGGACGCGTCTCGCGCCATGACTGCCACGGACGGCACGGACGCTGAGATGACCACCCCGACGCCAGCGCCGCCGGATCCCAAGCGCGAGGCGTTGAGAAAGTACTCTGGGCTGTTGTTGCAGCATAAGGTAGGGCGTGATGTCGCGCGCGATCGTTGATGGCGTCGATGCGTGCGCGGGGAAGATTCGCGTGCTTGATCTCAACTGCCGGGAATGATCGATCGTTCAGTCGCGACGCGTGCGCGTTCTCGTACTCACCAATCCATTCGCGTGTGTGTGCGTGTGATCGTTTACAGGAACTCGATGGTCGCGTTCGCGCCGCGAGAGATGAGTTGCGTAACGTGCGAAAGGCGTTTGACAAGACGGAGGATGATTTGAAGGCGCTGCAGTCGATGGGGCAGATTATCGGGGAAGTTTTGCGACAATTAGACGAGGATCGGTTTATTGTCAAGGCGAGCAGTGGTCCGCGATATGTTGTTGGATGTAGGACTAAGCTTGATAAGTCAAAATTGGTGAATGGAACGCGGGTGACGTTGGACATGACGACGCTGACGATCATGCGCGCGTTGCCTCGCGAGGTTGACCCGTTGGTGTTTAACATGTTGAGTGAGAGCTCTGGGCACGTGGATTATAGCTCAATTGGTGGTCTTGGAGAGCAAATTCGTGCGTTGAGAGAATCGATCGAGTTGCCGTTGATGAACCCGGAGTTATTCATACGTGTGGGTATCGCGCCGCCAAAGGGGGTGCTGCTGTACGGTCCGCCGGGTACGGGAAAGACGCTGCTCGCAAAAGCCATTGCGAGTAACATTGACGCCAACTTTTTGAAGATTGTTTCTAGCGCTATAGTTGATAAGTACATTGGTGAATCGGCGAGATTGATTCGGGAAATGTTCGGGTACGCGCGAGACCACGAACCGTGCATCATCTTCATGGATGAAATCGACGCCATCGGCGGTAAGCGTTTCTCTGAAGGTACATCCGCCGATCGTGAGATTCAACGTACGCTCATGGAGTTACTCAATCAACTCGATGGTTTCGATGTTTTGGGCAAGGTGAAGATGATTATGGCGACGAATAGACCGGATGTGCTTGATCCCGCGCTCATGCGTCCGGGGCGTTTGGACCGCAAGATTGAAATCCCCTTGCCAAACGAACAAGGCCGAGTTGAAGTCTTAAAGATTCACGCCCAGAAAATAAACAAAGAGGGTGATATTGATTACGAGTCTATTTCCAAAATCGCCGAAGAGTTCAACGCGGCGGATATGCGCAACGTGTGCACAGAGGCGGGCATGTTTGCGATTCGAGACGACCGCGACTATTGCATCCAGGATGACTTCATGAAGGCGGTTCGCAAACTCGTCGAGGCCAAGAAGCTCGAGCCCGCGGCGTCGTACGACTCATCGTTTAAGAATACTGATTAGGTGCGATTGATCAATCGCCACTCTTGCGTTAGCATTTCAATACTTTACACAGTAACAATAGTCAAAACGCCTCGCCAACTCTAACCGCCACCGCACAACTCGCACGCTCACCTAGCGCACGTTCCGCACAACGCTCGCCGCACAGATGCCATCGACGAATGAAATAAATGCTAGGAAAACCGCCGAAAAGGCTGACGCGTTCATGAAACCCTCGTTGACGCGATGGAAGCCAGATTACGATCGCGCCGTGGACCTCTACGCTGAAGCCGCGAGGCTATACCGCGCCTCTGGCGACTACGCCGCCGCCACAATCGTCGAAGAGAAATCCGCCGAAGCGTCGCTGTTATTGACAAACTACTGGGACGCCGGCAAGACCTTCGAACGCGCGTGTGAGAGCGCGGTGAAAAAGGTTCCCATGGATGGCGCCGCGGTGCTCGCGCTCGCCGAACGCGCGGCGGAAGCCTACGCGAGCGCCAATCGCGTGCAAGTCGGCGCCGAAGCGATGAGTCGGGCGAGTCGATTAGTCGAGGATAGTGATTTATTCACGTCCACGGCGTTGTTGCGAAGATCGTTGGAGATTTTTGAGGAGGATGAAAAGGATCTGTACGCGGGCGAGCATCACCGACGACTGTGCGCGCAGCTGACGCGCACGGGCGAGTACACGGATGCCGCAGAGGCGTGCTTGAAATACGCTGAATCGTGCTCAAGAGCTGGACAAAGTAATTCCCTAGCTAAGGCATATCTGAGCGCGATTGTGGCGCTGTTGTATAGTGGAGATGGCATCGGTGCGCAGTCAACGTACGCCGACGTGTGCGAAATTCCAGATTTTGAAAAGAGCGAAGAGCGCGAGACGGCATACAAGTTACTCAATGCCTACCGCGATGCGGACGTGGAGGCGATCAAATCAACAGTGGCCCAATCGAGTTGCTTGCGATTTTTAGACGTGGCGTTCACGAGACTCGCGGCGAAGCTTCCAAACGTTGCGCACGACGTCGCGCGCGTCGCTGCCGAAATGGGTGGACAAGGCAAGGCCGGGGACACCACCGACGAAGACGCCGACGATTTGTGCTAACGCACACACACGTCTACACTAAACAACATTGTATGAATAACAAACGCTAGTACCAGCTAAATCCTTTGTCGTCGCACTCGCAACGTAAAATCTTAACCTCCTTCAACGGACGGTCGTTCTTGTCAACCTTCACCGCCCCGATGGCCCGCACGACGCTCATCCCCGAACTCACGCGTCCAAAGATGGCGTGCTTACCATCCAACCAAGGCGTCGGCGCCAAGGTGATAAAAAACTGGCTCTTATTCGTATTCGGGCCACTATTTGCCATCACTAAAATCCCCGCCCCGACGTGACGCAACCCTTTAGATATCTCATCCTCAAACTTCCCTCCGAACACGCTCTCACCGCCGCGACCCGTGCCCGTGGGATCGCCGCCCTGAATCATAAAGTCCTTAATCACGCGATGAAACACGACATCGTCGTAGTACCCGCGCTTGGCGAGCTCAAAAAAGTTTTGACACGTCTTGGGCGCATGCTTGTAATACAGCTCGAGCGTGACGGGCCCGTGCGAGGTGTGCAAGGTGACTTCGGGCGCGCCGAATTGCTCGTCGGGGCCCCACTTCGGGTCGTCGCACATCGTTCGCGCGATCGAGCGTCGATCGCGGCGCGCGCGATCGGGTGATTGTCGCGGGCGGCGCGTCGTTGACTGGCGCTGTCGATGTGCGTTTTTCGCACCTCCAACGCGCGCTCGAGCGTCGCGCGGCGCGCGCGGCGGCGGTGCGCGCGCGAGTTCGCTCGGAAATAATTTTCCCAACCCCCGCGCGCGCGACGCGGGGTGATCGTTCGCGGTCGCGGTCGAGCGCGCGCGGCGTGACGAATCGACTCAACGGCCTGCATCGTGTAGCCCGTCGTCATTCGCGCACGCACGCGCGCCAAAATCGCCCATGTCGCACGAGGACATCGCGCATGACGCTGGAAGGGGATCGCGCCAATCGCAAGAGGCGCTCGTCGCCGCGAGTCGCGCGCGGATGAGCGCGAATGCGCGGCGAGAGGGCGACGATGGCTCGGCGAGAGCCGCGGGGGGAACGCGCGAGAACTTTGGTGCGCGCGACGACGGGGCGATCGCCAGAGCCCCGCTCGGGGCGAATAGAGGATTGATGAGTTATGATGATAAACCTTTGGTGGATCCGCGCGCTGGAACGTCGCAGCTCACGCCGAAAGTCAAGCGAGAGTTTCATGACGACTATTGGACGGTGTCGCACCTGAAGTTGTTATATTTGGTGAGCAAGTACTCCAACTGTGCGCAGACGGTGTACGAGAAAGAACAGTGGGTGAGGAAATTGCCATTACTTGTGTTGATTTATGAAGGCATCGTGCAGAAGGTGTTCGAGTATGATTACGCGCCAGAGTCAACGGTGGTGAAGAATACGCGCGTGTATCTCAACGTGTCGCAAGAAGGCGTGGATGATTTAGATGATTTGATCGAAGGTGAGCTCATTCGAGGCTTGCGATTGAGTTCGAGTGAGCACCAGAGCGTTTTAGCGTTTCAAATTACTGCTGCTGGTTTAGCGCTGGTGAGTAAGCGTATGACTGAGGAGGACAGGCAGCTCGTCGATGAGTTGTGCGTCGCCGATGGCAAGTTGTTGCAAGTGGCGTGGGAAGATGAGACGTTTTATTTACGTAATGATACGATTTCGTTCGAGTCTACGATTACGGATGTTGAAGATGTTTCTTACGTTGTGTCACCGTATTTGCCATTGGCCTTACGACGAATTGGCGGGCCAATGACGTCGTCAAACTCACATCGCGCGTCTGAAAGCGCCACTAAAGATAGCACAATTCGTGACGACTTGGATGAGGTGATTACGATTTCAAACGTCACTGTACTCGTTGGTGAGTGGATTCCATTCGGGGTTAATCAAATCGTCAAACTCAATATGAAGCTTGGATCTAACGATCGATGCCAAGGTGGTTTTTTCACCCCGGAAGTCGACCACGAGTCCACCAACGCGCAGTGCGAAATTCCAGCTGGTTTGACGAATGTCAACATTCTCGATCACGATATGACGACATTTACGAACATCGAAGCGCAAGTACACTTTCCCGAAGATGACGGCATCGTTCAGATTGAGCACTTTGGGATTCATCTCAGAAAAGATGGCACTGTAGTGCACGGATTGATGATTGAGTCGGTTATGGATCGAATTTTGGAAAATATTTCTCTCGATAACCTCGCGCGTTTACTCGTTGACGTGCACATGGACTCGAGTACTATTTTAGATTCGCTCTTGAGTGATCACCAGCGGGATTTACTGCAAACCGTCTTCTTAGGAAACGCCGAACGACGTGATAAAATTAACGTCATAATTGCAGAGCGAGCGACGCCGCAGCAAGCTGCGGATATGTACATGGATAAAGATGCGTTCGAAAACGAATTACGACAAGTGCTCGGAGACACCCACGAATCGCACGATTTGAGCGAACGTGATGTCGTCATTACTGGTTCACACGGTATCTTGCTCATCGGCCCGAACGCCAAGGCTCAGGAGCCCGTGATGTTGATGTATTTGTCTCTCATGTCGCGAGATGTCTTTGTACACAACGTGTTTAACCGCATTTTTATGACGGACGACATTCTCAAGCTCGCTCGACAGATGATTCACCATCACGAAGAAGATCCAAATAGCGTGGCAAACATTCGTCACACGCTCGCCGAGACGTCTAGAGACATTATTTTGCTCGAAGAAATCTTAGTGTACCTCAAAGAGTCCATCGAGCAAGACACGAGCATTCGTATCGTGCCAAAGGACGAAAGCGGTTTACGATTATACAAGATTCTCAACTTGAAAGTCATGCTCGATGACTTGGTGGTGCGTGTGGAGGATATGCGCAAAATTCTCGTCGCGGCCCGAGAGGAAATCACGGGTTTGCGCATCATGGTTGACACTGTTGCTGAAACGCAGTCCTTGCGCTTGCAAGAGGATATTCGTGGCAATAGTGGAGATATGTTGATGCAGCTCAAATCAAATAGTACGCAAGGCACAAGCTTGTACACGATGCAATTCATCTTCGCGGGATTGTTGGCGTTTGAACTCCTCGACCGCATCACCGGAGAGTGGAGCGTGGTGCACACCGAATGGGCTCGAGCGTACATCGTCGACCCATTCATGAATAAACCGCTCGTGTGGTTCATTTTAAGTATAGGTGTGTGGGTCGGTGTCGCGTACGCTGTGTACTATTTAACCAGGGAAATCGACGACAAGTCGGCTGGGGCGATTTCCTATCGCATCAAGGTAAACAAGCCACTCAACTTGCCGGCGTTGGATGAATATTTAGCGCTCAAGTCAATCATCGGAGAAGACGGTATAGCTGATTCTGAGAACTCACTTCAACGCGTGCGATGGACAGAAGAAGACATCACGCGCTGGGAGGGATACTTGCCCACGATGGAAATGGTGTATGATGTCAAGCATGGGTTCCTGTTGGACGTGCATCTCACCATCAACCGTCGGGCGTCGGTACCAGCAAAGCTTCGACCAGAGACGTTGAAGATTAGATTCTTCACTGAGCTGCAAGAAGCAGCTGTTCTTAGCCCGGAAGATGCTGCAACGGTCATTGATAACACTCGCCGCATACGTGCCAAGGCGATGGATAAGCAAATTGTCGCCACAGATGACATTGCGGTGACGTTGAAGGTGAAGGTTCCGAACGAACGCTACTACCGCGAGATTCCTTACGGGCGCCAAACGTACCTTGAGCTTCGGGAGGATATTGCGATAAAGTTTAGAGTCAAACCGGTACAAGTGTTGCAGATTTTCAAAGTCCCAGACACTCTCATAGCAGATGACGACGACGTGCTTCGCATTACTCCAGATAGCATTCTCGAAATCTTACTCAAGACGTAGATGGAATTGGAATTTGTAAGTTATGCATATGCGTGTAAATTATGTCACAATCAGATACGAAGGTAGCGCACTTAAATCATCGCACGAATGATGAACGCAAATAAGGCAAACGCAGCCATGGCGGCGAGGAAAACCATCCACCATGAGGGCTTCTTCTCCTGCTTTTGGGCCGGCACGTACTTCGACGGAACCGCCGGCTGTTGGTCGTCTTTTTGGCTAATACCGAGCGCAGAGCGCACGCGCTGGGTGGTACTTTGAGGCGGGCTCGAGCTGTTCAAAGCTGAAACAACTTCTCCTGCTTTGAAATCACCCGAGCTCACACTACGAGTAACGGGCGTCGAAGCCGAAGCCGAAGCCGTGACAAACGTGACTGAAGTCTCTGGCATTTTCTTTGGCTGCAACGGCGTGAAGTCTAAGCCAAGGCGACGCGCTCGCGAACGCTCGAGGGCATTAGCATCAGCAACGCGAATATCCTCAATCACTTGCTCACTATACTGCAACTTCAACAAGTCGTTCGACCACGCCGTGGTAACCGCTACTTTCTTCTTCGGCTCCTCGACAACCTTCTCCACTGGCTTTTCCACGGTTGACGCCATCGCGGGCGTGGGCACAGGTGCAGGCGCGGGCGGTGCAACCTTTTTCACGGGCTTGGGTGCAACTGGTTCCACGGGCTTGGGCGCAACTGGTTCCACGGGCTTGGGCGCAACCGCTTCCACGGGCTTGGGCGGCGCCGGCGGCGCTGCAGCCTTGGCTTCAACCACAGGCGTGGGCTTGGGATCTGCTTCTTTCTTTGGCTTGTTCAACATCGTGGGGATCTTTTCGTTCAACCCTTCGAAAACTTCATCAAAAGATCGGTCAAAATCCGCCACGCTTTTCACCCTTTCGATGGCGTCTTGAGCGTACTTTTGTTGGCTCAAATCCTTCGCCTTGTCAGTTACGGGCTTCACCGCCTTGTTGAGATTCTTCAATAAATCCCCGAACGCCGTTGCGTTGAGTTCATCTTCACCAGTCAATAGCTCGAGCGCCTTGATGACAGCCACCGCCGACGCTGCGCCCGCCGCCGCTAAAATTGGCTCAGCTGCGAGTGTCGCCACCGTGCTCGCGGCGACCACCGCTGCCACCGCTCTGGCTACTACTTCCGGATCTTTCGCGCCATCCCCGACAGCCTTGAGGAGCTCTTCCACCTTCTTTTGATCAAACTCGAAATTCACCGCATTCGCAGCCAAGATTGGTGGCTTCTTCTTCGACGAAGACGTCGCCGTCGACGGGCTCGCCTTCTTCTTCACAATTGTCTCGCTCACCATGTTCTCCTTCTCAACAATCTTATCACCCCCACCAGAACCAATATCCGCCGCCTCCGCCGCCGCCTCCAACATCGACGACATATCCTCCATGCCTTCATCCTCACCCGCACCCCCAGTCGTGGACGCCGTGCGCGCGTCCCGTCGTCCTCCGCGTCCCGCCAGCGTCGCGCCCGCCCGCGCCCGCCCCGTCGTCCCCGCCCTCGCCCCACCGCGCCCCCGCGCGCGCACCGCCCCTCGCTCGTGCGACACCACCCCCCGAACCGTCATCGCCCGAGCCGTCATCGTCGTCGTCATCACCACCATCACGCGCGACGCGTCACCAAAACGAAATACAAAAAATCAAATCAAATCAATCCAAGAGACCGATCGTAACCACACCCTCTCGTCTGTCGTCTGTCAGCGTGCGTGCGGGTGCACGAACCACGGTCCTCCGCGAACGCACACCTTCGTGACGATGAACCGTGCCACGCCGCGCGCCAAGCGTCGACGTATGACGTCGTTCGTCGTCGTCGTCGCACCACTACCGACGACGTCATGCGACGCGCGCGCGAGCCCTACATTCGGACATCCGGCGACGTCCCCATACTCTACACCATCGTTCCCCTATACAGCGCACCCACGCGAAGGTCCATGGACCCTTCATTCTCATACTGTGTATCCCATACGCCTGTGTGTGACACAATCACAATCACGCAATCACGTCACACACGGCGGATTCAGACGCAGAGTACGACGACGGTGTATGTACCCCCTCACGATGACCAATCGTGAACGCACCCGCACGGGTCTCTGTGCGTGTGTGTACCCACACGCGCCCGACATACGCTGACGCGGCATCGCATTCAATCCCATCGATCGCATCGATCATGCCGCTCGACGCGACGACGCCGACGCCGCCGACGATAACGATGACGGAAAATGGCGAGCCGAGCGAGGCGTTTAAGGCCAAGTACGGCGCGGTGGGGAAACCGAAGCTCATCGCGCGCGCGGTGGCGAGGTTTGATAGCGCGGATTGGGCCATGCGGGCGCAGCGCGAGCGCGGCGCGCGAGGAGGGGCGAGCGTCGGTGATGGGGGAGGGGCGACGGCGACGACGACGACGACGGAGGGTGCGGCGACGGGTGGGGTGTGAGCGGTGCGGCGGTGGGATATTTGGCGAGCGTGGGGGTGGTTGGGTGCGTGCGACGCGCGACGGCGGCGGCGGCGGGTGAGAAATATCTCTTCGCGCGAGGAAACGCGTATGTGTAACGAATAGTAGACGACGATGAAACGATAGATAGAACAACGTGTTGTCTTTTTCAGAGAGGCACGCGAGTGTGTATATCATGAACTAGTTCATATTGATGAAATCCGCTAAAGTTTCTGACCGCGCGTCGGCGCGCATCCCAGTTTGTTCGCCGTCGAGCGCGCGCGGTGCGCGAGACGTCTCTGTGATCAGAGACGCGCGATACCGCGACGGTGCGCGACGGTGATGAACGCTATACGGGATCCGACGCGGGTTCTCGCCCATAACACGCTCACTCACTTACAAGTTGAGCTTGGTGCGACGCCAGTGACGACGCTTCGCGTTGTAGCTGCGCGCGTACAAAAACACTCTCAGTCAGTCTCGCGCGTCCAAAAGGAAATCTCTCTCGCGTGCACACTCAAGATCACCATCCCGTAATCTTAAGCGCGGTAAACGAGAACAAAAACACGATGTGCTCGGACTAAGTCACACACACGCGCGCTACTATCAAATACGCCGCGATGATTGCCGTTTTGCGACGGTCAAAGGCGCCAAAAAAACCTAAACGCGCGCTCAAAAAACGTACCGAATGGTGTTACCGGTACGCATACGGATCCATTGGGGAAGCGGGCGGTTTTGCTTTTGCTTCTTCCCCAAAATCTTCTTAACCTTGAAAGTCTTGTTGGACGGCTGTGTGAGGAAAACGCAATCATTTCGTCAGTTCACGCGCGTTCGGGCGCCAAGCCTGTGTTTTAGGGTCTGTCCCATGCACGCCTTCCACGCCCCGCACGCGCGCGTGCGACCATCGCGCACGCGCGACGCGCGTACGAATGTAACCAAACCACACTCGCACACCATTCGCACGCGCGCGCGACGCGAAACCACGCGCGCGCGACGCTCAAGTCTGCGCAACGCGCGATCTCGCGCCTCGCGCTCGATCCAGCCGCGCGTCCGCGCTCGCGCGCGCATTCGACCCGCTCCACGCGCGCGCGCGACCGCGCCGCGTTCGGCGCGCGCGGAACGCACGCGTGCGCGCGCATCGTTGACACTCTCGCGCGAGCATACGTACCATGTCGCGTCTACGTGCGTCGCAAAGAGACGGATGCTTCGGCGTCGGCGACGAATTCGTCGCCTCGCGGGGCCCCCGAGTGGGGGGGACTCTTGACCAATCATGACCAGGAAAAATTGGATGCTCCGGAGTTATTATTGGTGGATTGATCCCGAGCGCAGAAACAGAGCAACGGAGAGACGTGGATGCGGCGCCAGTGCGCGCCTCGACCGCGACGCCACGGCGCGAGACGCGCGCGCGAACGACGTCGACAGACCCGCACGCGTTTCCAATCCATTCGCGCGCCGCGAGCGGCGCATCGGCATCCATGGCGCACCAAGGCGCGGGGCATCCACCGCCCGGGGGACAGATGGAATTCATGAGCTTCAACGCGCAGGCGTATCCAAACTACGCGGCGTATGCGAATCCTGGGTCTGGTGGGGGCGGTGGTGGGGCGTATGGGCACGCGCAGACGTCGGCGGCGACGTCTGGCGGCGGTTCGGGGTTTGGGTTTGGTGATGGACACGCGCGAATGCCGTCGTTTACCGCGGGCGAGGACGAGGCGCCGCTGTTGGAGGAGCTCGGCGTGGACCCGAAGCAGATTTATCGACGAACGATGGGGATCGTCCATCCGTTTCGTATTGAAGACAGCGCAGATGAGGATTTAGCTGGACCGCTGTTGTTTTGCTTGGCCATGGGGGCGTTTAATTTGTTGGCGGGGAAGTTGCACTTTGGGTACATTTTGGGCTGGAGCACGCTCGCGTCGCTGGCGATGTATTGGTTGTTGAATCAAATCATCGGCGCTGGTGAAGGCATTGGCTTGAATAGGTGTGGGAGTATTTTAGGATATGCGCTGTTGCCTGAGGTGGTGTATAGCGGGATAGTTTTGTTTTTACCGTCGAAGACGGGGACGTTGAGTATGGCGCTCGCGGCGACGTGCGTCATGTGGAGCTCGAGAAAGGCATCGACGATGCTCATCAAAGCCATGCCGCAGTCCGAGGGTAAGCGCATGATTGTCACCTATCCGTGCATGATGCTCTATTGTCTTTACATCGTGTTTTCGATGGCCTAAACAAAACCTATGTGTACTACCGTAGTCGTCGACCACTAGAAAGCTATATAATACAAACAAAGACGTCGCCGCGCCTCTACGTCAACCACGACTGTTGACGCTCGCGCACGGCGCTCACGAGACTAATACACGCGACATCCGTCGTGAATGTTCGCGAACCCAAACCAACACGCTTGAATCCAGCGTTTTCGAACAAATCAAGCTCGTAATCCGTCCATCCTCCTTCCGGACCGATGGCGAGCAGCACGCGCTTGCCTCGCGCGTGCTCCAACGCATCCGCCATGCTCGTCCGCCCTTGCCCCGGATGAGCCAGCAATAAAACGTCGGCATCCATCGTCCACCCGCGCTGACCTTCAAGAAGCCATTCAAATCCATTCGTTTTCGGATCTTCACTCGACAATACGCCCGAAACTCGATCGACAACGGGCGGCAAACGCAACCCGACGCCGACTTGCGGCACCCGCGTGTCCCCCGCCTGCTCCAATCCTCGCAATATCTCCCCCCGAATCGTCCCAACATCCAACGCCGAAGAGTCAAAATAATATCTCTCCACTTTATTCGCATTCACGAGCACGATTCGCGCGATGCCTAGCGACGCGAGCGGTGCCCATAATCTCCTAAGCACCTTTGGCCGAGGCATCGCGAGCAACACATCCACGTCGTACGCGCTCGCCTCCGCGCTCGCCTCCTCCGCCCCCAATCGCACCGTCATGCCCCCATCTTCCGCGTGCTCCTCGACAATACCATCGTACTTGCCACCATTCACCACGCCCACGCGCACGTGTGCGCCCGAACCGGCGCGCAACACGTCGCGAATGTGTCCAGCTCGCGCATCTTCGCGACGCAGCGCACACGCCTCCGCGTCGCACTCGTGCGGCTCGAACAAGATTCTATTCCGCGCCTCCACGCGCGCGCGACGACGACCACGATCACGACGACGACCACGGAACCGCTCGGCGCCGACGGCGGTTCCGCCACCGAGCGCGCGCGACGACAGCGCGCGCGACATGGTCTGGCGGCGGCGGTGCACTTTTTCATCCTCAGACATGGTCGCCACGACGACGGCGCGAACGACCGTCATCGCCGTCGCGCGCACGCGTAGAGGCGCGTGCGCGATGGCGTCCGGCGTCGTGCGCCTGTTCCCGGTCCCGCGCGAGCCCCAGCCGCCGCGCGTGGAGCACCATGTGGTGCACGCGAGCGGCGCTCGACTGCTCGACTACCTCGCGTCGCGCATCGATGGCGTCGATGACGTGAGCGCTAAAGAGTTGTTGGAGATTGGTGCGGTGTGGATGGCGCCGGCGGCGCCGCCACGGTCGACGCGGGGCGTGCCGCGCGGTGAACGCGCGCGGCGATTGACGGTGAAGGATGTGGCGCTGGCGTTGGAGGTTGGGAATTACTTGCGCGTGCACGTGAGTCCGAAGCGATTTCCCGCGGCGTATGACGTGGATTGGCGAAAATGTGTGCTTGTGAACGGAGCGGAGTTTATCGTGGCGCATAAACCGGCGCGCGTGTCCGTGGTGCCAACGGTGGACAATGTGCAGGAGTCGTGTTTGGCGATGCTCGAGCGAGAGTTGGGCATCGAACGCGATACGCTCAAGCCGATTCATCGCCTTGATGTGGGTACAGAGGGCGTGTTGGTGCTCGGGAAGACATCGGCGTTTGCGAAGGAGTTTGGTGACATGCTTGCCAAGCGCGAATGTACGAAAGTGTATCGAGTGCTGACGACGCGCGAAGTCCCGCTCGGCATTCACGTGCACGACTGCGTGCCCGCGCCGAGCGGTCCGCGGCGGATGCTTTTCGAATTGGTTGAGAACTATGATGAGGCTGAAGAGATTGCCAAGCTTAGAATTCGCGATGCGGGTGAACGGGGCGGCGAAAGTGGGCCGCAGCGTTGCGTTTTGCGCGTGTTAGAATGCGCACGGATGACGGATGCGGCGAACGACGAATATCAATACGAGACGAGAGTCGAGCTCTTGACTGGTCGGACGCATCAGATTCGCGGACAGTTTGCCGCCCTCGGAGCGCCTCTCGTGGGCGAAACGTTGTATCGAGCTCCAGGTGAAGGTAACGGCGACGATGACGTGCGCATGCAGAATCCGGATGAGCGCCTCGGTTTGCAAGCGTCGGAGCTCCACGTACACGTAGACTCGTCTCTCGGCGCCGCCGGGACGGTATTCAAAGCACACGAGCCGTGGTGGGTGCGCGAGCGGCATGAGTAGTAGTAGTAGTAGTAGTTAGTAGTTAGTTATAAGTAGTAGATTCTATTTATTTTACGCGTTACGCGCTTGGAAATCCTTCATGAACGCGGCGAGAGCATCAACGCCTTCCTTGGGCATGGCGTTGTAAATGGACGCGCGAGCGCCGCCGACGGAACGGTGACCCTTGAGCGCTTCAAAGCCCTCAGCCTTGGCTTCGGAAAGGAACTTCTTCTCCAAATCAGCACCGCCGGCCAAAGTGAAAGGCACGTTCATCAAAGAACGATATCTCGGGTCAACCGGAGAGACGTAGTAGCCGCCGCTACCGTCGATGGCGCCGTACAAGACGTTTGCCTTTTCAATGTTGCGCTTTTCCATAGCAGCCAAACCACCATCCTTGAGGAGCTTGGCGAACACGAGACCAGAGACGTACAACGTGAAGCACGGCGGTGTGTTGTACATCGAGTCGTTCTCAGCCATGAGCTTGTAGTCAAACATGGAGGGCGTGTCCGGGCGAACGTTCCCCATCAAGTCTTCGCGCACGATGGCGATACCCATGCCCGCCGGGCCAATGTTCTTTTGCACACCACCGTACACAATGCCGTACTTTTCAACATCGATCGGCTTAGATAAGTAGTTGGAAGACATATCCGCAACGAGCGTGGACGATCCAACGTCCGGCACGTCCTTGAACTCCACCCCGCCGATGGTTTCGTTTGAGCAAATGTGCACAAACTTTGCCCCCGGAGTCAACTTCCAATCCTTCACGTCCGGAATCGTCGTAAAATTGCTCTCCTTAGAAGACGCCGCAACGTTTGCCTTAGCCAACATCTTCGCACCTTCCTTTTGCGCCTTAGAACTCCACGCCCCAGTCACGACGTAATCCGCGCAGTCATCCGCCCCCGCCAAGTTGTGCACGTTGGACGCGAACATCGTCGACGCCCCGCCTTGCAAAAAAAGCACCTTATAATTCTCCGGAATCCCAACCAGCGCTCGCAAATCACTCTCAGCCTTCGCCGCAATCTCCATAAAATCCTTCCCGCGATGAGACATCTCAAGCACCGACATCCCCGTGCCCTTGTAATTCACCAGATCGCGTTGAATATCTTCCAGCACATCCATCGGCAGCGTCGCCGGCCCCGCGGAAAAGTTATACAAGCGATCGCCCGGGGCTGGGAACTTACCCGCTCGCGCGACGACGACGCGCGATGCGCGTCCCCGCGGTGCGCTCGTCGGCGATCGTCGCGCCGTCGTCGTCGCCGTCGGCGCCGCCGCAGTCATCATCATCATCATCATCATTCGCGTCGCTTTTTCAAAACCCAGGCGCGGGCGTGGCAATCAATCCACGTGAATGCGCGCGACGAGACGTGCGTGCGCGATGCGCGTGGATGCGAATATACGTGCGCGAGATTGTCACGCGCGCGATGCGACGGTGAACCCGCGAACAGTGACGTCGCGCGCGTCGTCGTCGCCGCCGTCGTCCGCGCCCGCGCGCGCATCCGCGCGCCAGCGCCGACAAAAATCGCGGCGCCGTATAACAACCTCAAAACACCCGATTTTGTCGCGCGAGTCGCGGGCGCGCGGGGTCGACCATGACGTCGAATGTCCGAGACACGTCGAGACGTCTCGCGATCGCATGCGGGTTCCGTCGATCGACATCGATGCGCGATGTCGATGGATGGTGCATTCGATCGAGGCGTGGTGTCGATGGATGATGGCGCGAGTCGCGATCGGCGCGATCGGCGCGCGTCGCGGCAGACGACGACGACGACGACGACGGGGATTTGATTTGATTTGATTTCGGTCGTCGGGGGATCGTCGGGCGGTCGTGGGATGCGCGCGACGTCGGTGGCGAAGGTGTCGTCGATATGGATCGTGAATAAGTCTGGGGGGTTGATTTTTCAGAAAACCTACGACGTGGGCGGCGAGAGCGGCGGGGCGGGGTTGGACACCAATGCGCAGTTGCGGTTGGCGTCGGTGTGGCATTCGTTGCACGCGATCTCGCGCAAGGTGGCGCCCGTGAGTGGATGTACGGGGATTGAGTGCTTGGAGTGCGATACTTTTGATTTGTTTTGTTTTCAGAGCTCGACGGGGACGAAGTTTTTTGTGACGACGGTGAAAGGGAGCGCGGGATCGCCGACGACGCACGCCGCGCTGCGTCGGGCGTACCAGGCGTTTTGCGACTACGCGCTGAAGAATCCATTCTATGAGGTGGAGATGCCGGTGCGGTGTGAGTTGTTTGAGAGTAATTTAGGAAATATCGTTCGTGCGTTTAATGAGCGGTCGTAGGAGTAGTTGTAGTTTTTAGTTTTTGTAGCGACGACGCGCGTCGTGTTTACGTCAAATTTTTCTCGCTCACTACAACTTTCACCTAAAGTAGTATCTGTGCCCGTGCTAGCTATTCTCCCCCCTAACGAAATGGCGGATGTATCACTAGAACAAACGAGCGTGTACGTGCGTGCGACGACGGGCGTCACAGCAACAAAATCACCGGGACAAAAAGAGTTTCAATGAAAACTCCTCTTAGCGATGGGTTTAATACCCTTGCGGCATGGCGCCGAAACCAGAGCCAAAGTCACCGCCTTGCTGGGCATCCCAGCCCGTCGGCGCCGGGGCCTCAGACCAGTTACCAGCAGCAGCCGGGAAACCACCAGCGCCAGCCGGCACTTGTTCATCCCAAGACTCCGCACCGTACGCGGCATCCGCGACGGCGTTGTACCCGGCGGATTCCACGGGCGCGGCGGCGGCAGCCGCGGCTTCCTCTTCCTTTTGCTCCAACTCTTCCGGATCGCGGTAGAAGAACAAATCGACCATAACATCCCACGGGTTCGCCGGGGAGATCGTGCCGCGCATTTGCAACACCATACGGGCGAGCAAATAGTACAAGCAACCGATGGAGTGCTTCGCCTTGTTGTTCGCCGGGATCGCGATGTCGACGTGCTTCAACGGAGAGTCCGTGTCGCAGAACGCAATCGTCGGCAAGTTCACGTACGCAGTTTCAGAAATCGGCTGCGCATCCGTGCGCGGATCAGTCAAGATCAACACGCGCGGTTCCGCAAACAACGCATCCTTTTGGTTCGTAAACGTCCCCGGCGTGTGGCGGCCCGCGATGGCTTTCGCACCAGTGTACTGCGCAAACTTCAACACCGCGCGTTGACCGTACGGCCGAGCGCTTTGGCACACCACATCCTGCGGATTTTCCGTCGCAACAATAATCCGCGCCGCGAGCATGAGCTTATCCCACGTGCGTCCGAGGTTAATGATATGGATCCCATCCGCCCGGCGCTTCCACACGTAGCGCTCCATTTGGAAATCCACATTCTTCGTACCGAGGTGGCACCCGGCGGCGAGCATCATTTGGATGTCAGCCTCCTTTTGAGATAACATAGGGGACATGTTTCGTCGTTCTGTCGCGTACGGGCGGGGCCGGCGCGGACGTCGCGCGTCGCAAAGAGACGGAACGCGCGCGCGATCGGCTAGGGCTCGGTCCCTCGGCTAGGGCTTTGGGGCGTGTGAGTACACAGTGTGACGGATTTTGCTTTTTGTCGTGTGCGCGCGCGCGCGACGCCACGCGGTCGCGGTCCCGAGGTTGGCACAGCCTCGCGCGCGGGTGGAGGCGATGACGGCGACCATGGGCGCACCATCGCGCGCCGCGCGGTCGTCGCCGCGGTTGATGCGGACGACGGTGCGGACGCGGCGGACGCGGCGCGTCGTGCGCGCCGCGAGCGACGATGGGGCGCGCACCGAGTCATCGGCATCGGCCGAATCGAGCGGGTCGTCGGCGGCGATGCCGTCGGCGTTGGATCGCATGACGGCGACGACGAATGCGCTTCGCGCTGGGTTCGATGCTGAGCCGTTCGCGGCGATGACGGAGATGTTGTCGGCGAATGCTGAGTACGACAACGACGTGTGGGCGGTGCGCGGGGCGCGCGAGTACGGCGAGTTGATGACGCACTTTGCTTCGACGACGAAGGATTCGTTGAAGAGATTTAGGTTTGAGACGCGAAGGGCGTCGTGTGTTGAGCCTGGGGTGTTGTTAATTCAGTGGACCGCGCGGTGGGATGGGGCGAAGTTTGGGAAGAAGATGAGCAACGTGTTGTTGGATTCGATGCACGAGGGCGCGGTTCGGCGGTTGGACGAAGGCTCGGTCGATGTAGGTGATATCGTCGCCACGAAAGCGCGAGGAGAAAGCGATGACAGTGATGTGGGGTTTGAGCTTTTTGGTCGCACGACGTATAGAGTCAATCGCGATGGCATGATTATCAGTCGAGAGGATAGAGTCGATTTTCGCACCGACCCCGCGCCGGGAAGCCAGAGCGAAGACGAGTCGTACTTTGAAACTCCAGAAGAGATTGAGCGTGAATGGGAGCAAGTCGCGGAAGAGACGGCGACGAATATGTTTTACAACACGTTGTGCCCGCCTGGACAAATCGAAGGCAAGTGGTTTTTGGATGTTCTCATCGAGCTCGAGTGGCAAAGCTTTTCTCGACAAATGGGCGACACGTCTGGGGTGCTTTCGAGACAAGAATACGTATCCGTCATCTACGTCGTGCTGTTCTGCGCCGTGACGGCGCCTATATTCATTCTCACTGGTTTAACCGCACTGTTGTTGTCTCCAGATGCCGCGACGAGTGTCGATCCAGATTCCATCGACGCCGCCATGTCCTCGCTAGACGCGCACGCCACGGGCGCGAATGGCTCGCCAATGTGGGACCCCGAGGTCTTCATCAATCTCTACAAGGGTAAAATTGGTGCCCTGTAAACACGGTAGAACGCATGATGACGACGACGACATTTTACTCGAAACACACGCGCACACTTAGTCGATTAGCACAAGAAACAAAATTGTTCATCACACGATACAAAGACATGGTTTGTTTTCACGCGAAGAACATCCAAATTTACAAATCAGCGCGCTATCATTCATCACCACCGCCAACTACGCTTTCGTCACCGGCGTAAAATTATCCGGCACGCTCCACTTATCCTTCGGCAATCGTTGCCACACCCCAACCGTCAAATGACTCCGTCTGCGCTCTGGATGATTCATGTACGCCTCGTACGCCTCCTTGCTCCCCCACCGCTGCTCAAACGCATACTCATTCGCCGAAATCTTCTTCAACCCACACGACTCACACCCAAGCGTCTTCGCCAAAGCTTCACGCTTCGCCATCTCTTCCTCGAATCGCGCTCGAACGCCCGCATCCGCCGTGTCCCGGATCACAAATTCATTCCTCGCCTCGTACGGCCCAGTCTTGGCGCCCGCAGCCGCGCGAACGACGACCGCCGAGCGTCGCCCCGACGTCGCGCGCGACGCACCGCGGGGCGAATCCATCATTCGCGTCGTCGTCGTCATCATCGTCGTCATCGTCGTCGTCTTCGCGAACATCGTCCGCGTGAGCTCGCGGCGAACAGTGCGGCGTGGAGCCCTAGGTGAACTTTGGTTGCGCGAGCCCTGCGGGCGAAAATTGGATTGCAATTGTGCGAATTGCGATCGCGAATGCGCCACAAGCGCGCACGCGGGCATCGAGTTGAGCGATGCGCAGCGCGGCATCGATGATGATGACGCCTGCGGCGATGCCGGGCGCAGTGACACGCGCGTCGTCGGTGAATTCGTCGGTGAATTCGTCGGTGAATTCGCGAGCAACGCGCGTGGATTGCGTGGTGAATGCAGCGAATGCGTCGCGACGATCGAGGGAATCGCGACGCGCGGTGAGGGTTGTTCGATGCCAGACGATGAAGAGGAGTAGTGGTATTGATGGAGTGTGCGTTGCGCGCGGTGGAGGGGTGTGCGTGCGTGGGACGACGGTGGTGCGGGCGATTAAGTTGGGATATGGGGACGATCGATCGGTTGCGGCCGACGAAGACGCGGATGATGAGGCGTTTGAAGTTGCGGCTGGGGATGAGGATTTGATTATTCCGCCCACGACGGATGAGAATGCGATTAAGCGTGGACGCGAATTGTCGCTTTGGGCGGCGTTGGCGTTGAGTGCGGTGATGTATTCCGTGCCGTATGGCTTTGTGCGTTGGAACTTGCACACGTTGGCGCCGTTGTTGTGGTACGAGCTCGGTGGGGCTACGCTGTTGGGGACGCTGATGGCAATGCCTTTCGTCAGTGCGATTGGCTACCCTGCGGCGAAGTATGGATTGAACATGCCCATTTTGGCGAGATCGAGCTTTGGGATTTGGGGGGCAGAGTTTGCTGATTTCGGACGCGCCGTACTTGGATTCTTGTTGTACGCCGTTCAAACTTTGGTCGGTGGTGAGGCTGTGTTTGGTTTATTCAAATCAACTTCTATTGCAATGAGTATTGAAAGCGACGTGATCGTCCGTGGAGCTGCGTACGCGATGTTCTGGGTCGTCCAGCTCGCGCTTTCCCTTCGCACGGTTCCGGCGACACGCTTAATCGGTTCTGGGCAAGCTGTGCTGGCTATCGCTGCGGGTTTTGTGGCGTGGGCCGTGCGCCAAGGAATTCCTCAAAGTACGTTGAGTGCGACGCTCGCTGCGGGAATGCCAAGCTATGTGGCGGCTGAATTTTGGAAGCACGCTTGGCTGATGGTTGGCGTTTGGGTAACTCTTGCGAGCATCTATCCCGACTACACTGCGCGGATCAAGGGCTCGAAAACGGCGCCAATCGGGCAGTTTTTCTGGTTACCGATATTATCCGGTATCTTCGCTATCATAGCTTCCGCTATGGCCAAAGCACCGCCATCGATCATGTTCGTGTCGCTCGCCGTCGCTTCGCTTGTGACCAACAGCGCCTCCAACGTTGTCGGTCCTCAAGAATACTTGCAAGAGTTCAAGCTTCCGTTTTCGAAGACGACTATCACTTCCAAGCAAGCGGCGATTATTACGACTGTGGCCGTTGGTCTATTTGCTCCGGCGTCCCTGATGTGGGAGCAAACTGTTGCCGCAGCGTCTTGGATTATTGGCGTTGGCTCTTTACTCGTGTCTCCAGTTCTTGGTGTCATCTTGTGTGACTACTGGCTCATGCGCGGTGGTAAGTTATCTCGTAAAGCCATGCAGACTCGTGATCCGAATGGACCGTACTGGTTCTTCAATGGAGTGAATCCGCGTGCCATGATTGCCATCACTGTTGCCGCAGCGCCAAACTTTTTGTCCCTTCTCTCCGGGATGTCATATTTGATTCAAGCTGGTGCTTTTTCTGGAAATGGCACGTTCTACACGTACGTGGTGAACATGGAATACGCAAGTATCATTGGCGCCGTGATTGCTTTCATTGTGTACCTTTTCATTCACTTGCTTGAGCGAGCTCCAAAGCAGGTTGCTCAAGCGGCGATTTCTGTTGGCGAAGTGGCACAATCTGTGACCACGTCCGTCACTGCTGCGGTTGACGGCGCAACAAGAACGACCACAACAGTTACAAGAGAAATGGTCGCCAAGCGTGCACCACGCCGGAATCGTGAAACTTTACCGAATGAAGTCTACCATGACATCGACAAGGCTGAGCGTGAACGTCGCGCCGACGAAGATCGCCGACGTAGAGAGGCGGAGGAAGCTCTTGAAAGAGCTATTCAAGTCGAAACGGAGCTACGAAGAAAGGAAAACAGCCGTCGCCGAGCTGAGAAAGAGAGAATAGATCGCATGTATGAAGAGTGCGAAGCTATTTACGAGGAAGAAATCATCACAACGAGAACGGTCACAGAGAAGCAGAAGAACCAGCTCAACGCAGAGTTCACCGAGAGCACTGACAGACTTTCGAGCGCCAAAGATCGTGTCGTGCAGATGACGAAACGGATTGAAGGTGTTCAATCGTCAATCGAGACTCGCCGTCGAAAGGCTGACAAGGAAATCGATGACGCTCGCCGTGCACTTGAAGCGACTCGCATCAAAGAAAACGAGTTGAGAGCAAAGTTTGAAGCCCAAACCAATGGTTTGAATCAAGCCGAAGCTCGTGTGTTGCAAGAAGAAGAGCGTAGACGAAACGAATCAGAAGCGAATCTCAGAAGACTTCAAGATCAAGCTGCATCTCAAGCCGCCGCTGAGGAACAACGCCGACGGGCTTGGGATGCGGACCACGCTCGTATTGAAGATGAAGAGCAGCGACTTCGCAACCAAGAAGACGCTCGAAGAATCAGCGCGAATGAAGCGTTAATGCGCGCGGTTCAAGATCAGCGCGATCGTTTTGAGCGCGAAGAAGCTGATCGTCAGTCTCAAGAAGAGCGTCGTCGAGACGATGCGGCGAGACGCCTTCGAGATCAAGAAGATGAAGAGCGCCGCCGCCGTGATCAAGAGAACTCTCGCCGTCTCAGCGCTGAGCAACAAATCAACACTCTTAAAGAAGAAATCATCCGATTTGATCGAGAGGTGAAGATGCGTCGTGCAAGCGCTGAAGATGATGCTAAGCGCCGTAAAGAGGAACTCGCTGCTGCGCTTTCGTCCGAGGAATCTCGCGCAGCCGCCGCCCAAGCCGCACTTCGCAACGCCTCCAAAGTTGAAGCTGATGCGCGTACTGCCGAAGATCGACAGCTCGATGAAATGCGTAATGCCCTTGAAGAATTCAAACAACAAGGTCAACGTTTGTATGAAGAAGAGGAGAGACGTCGTCCGGCGTATGCTCAAGAACTCGCTCGTATCATTGCCGAGGAAGCGCGCCGCGAAGCCGAAGCCAACAATCGACACAAGGCTGCGCTCGATCAAATCAGAATTATTGAAGAAGAGGAACGCCGCCGCTGCTCCGAAGAAGACATGCGTCGTAAGCGAGCCGAAGCCGAGGCCGAAGCTGCGAAAGAAGCCGAACGGAAGAAGATTGAAGCTGAAGAGCGTCGTCGCAGAGCATACGACGACGCAGCGCGCGCCGCTAAGGATGCTGAAGATCGTCAACGCGACGCCGAAGAGAAGCGTCGCGCCGATAACGAGCGCAAGGAAGCCGAACTCGCGAGAGCAGAAACCGAGAGACGCGCTGCTGAAGAGCGTCGCCGCATCGAAGACGAAAAGCGAAACTTGATTTTCAATTCTCAAGAAGGTTTGCGACGCACTGTCGAGGATACTCGACACGTTGATTTCATGATGACGAAAGAAGAGCTCGCGAAGGCAGAAGCTGTCCGACGCGCAGAGGAGGAAGCGCGTAGAGTCCAAGCCGCAATCAATTTGAAGAATGAAGCCGAAGCTGAACGCAAGCGACGCGAAATTGAAGAGCGTCGACGTCGCGAGGCTGACGCCGCCGCCGCCGCCGCTTTACAAAAGGAACGTGAGACCGTCGAGGCTGAGAATCGTCGTCGCATGGCTGCTGAAACGAAGCTCAGAGATTTGGAAGCAAACGAAGTACGCTTACGCATGGCTGCTGAGACCAAGCGCCGCGCTATCGAGGCTGAGGCTCGCATGAAGGCTGAAGCCGCTGCTCGTGCGTTGGCTGCCGAAGAGGATCGTCGCGCGCGCGCTCAGGAAGAACTTCGCCGCCGCACCGAAGAAGAAGCTCGCATCAGAGAACGCGAAGAGCAACGTCGCAAGGAGTTCGACTTGGAAGCGAAGCGTCGTGAAGACGAAGAGCAACAGCGTCGTCGCCAAGAAGATGCGAGAGCAGCGTCGGCGGCGCAAGCCGCCAAAGCCGCCGCCGAAGCCGAACTTCAAACGATTGCCAGAGAAGATTCTCGACGCAAGGCTGAACAAGATCGCATTGACAAGCTCAAAGCGGAAGAAGACGCCGCTTGGGAAGCCGAGCTTGCCAAGAGAGCGCAGTTCAAAGCAAATATTGAAGAGAGACAACGCACTGAAGCTGAACTTCGAGCTCGAGAGGATCGACGACGCGAGGAGCACATTCGCGACGTAAACAAAAAGCGTGAAGAAATCGAAGCATTCATCCGTGAGATGGAGCGTCGTCGTCGTGATGCTGAAGCTGCTGCCAAGTCTGCGTTGGAGAGCGAAGCGTCCATGGTAGCATCATTCCGACGTAACCGTGAACAAGCCTTGGCTGACGATTCCCGTCTCCTCGCCGAAGATGCCGCAGAGAGAGAGCGTGAAAACTCACGACGTGCTCAAATGCAGACTGATCTACAACGTATGGTTCGTGAAGAAGCCATTCGCCGTGCCGAAGAAGACGCTCGCCGCAAGGCCGTCGACGACAAGTTTGCTGCGCAGAAAAAGATTGACGATGACCTCATCGCCAAGGAGGATGCGCGACGCGCGAGATTCCAAGCAGAACTCCCGGGTATTCTCGATGAATTTAAGTCTGAACTTCAAGCCAAGGAAGAATTCATCCGGACGAAAGAAGAAATGCGACGCAAGCAAGCCGCCGATGCGGCGGCACAACGCCAAGCGGATGAAGACAAGCTCCGAAGCGAAACAGACGCCAAGATGCAAGCCGCGACGCGAGCCATTGAGGAGTTCACATTGACCATGAAGACTTTGTACGAACGCGAAGAAGCTCGTCGTGTGCAGTTCAGAACCGTGATGGATAAGCGCGCCAGTGACGAGCAAAACCGTCGTCTCGGCGAAGATGAACGACTGGCTCGACTCGCATCAGACATTGACGACATGATTCAAGAGGCTCGGCGAATGCAGCAAGAGTCGGAATCGAGTCTTGCCGCGTTGGTGTCCGAGCTCCGCTCGCTCGAAGAAGAAGCCGCCAGAGATTACGCTGCATTCCAACAACGTCGCTCACTGTCACAAGTGGATCTCGAGCGTACGGTTACTGAGGAAGTCACTCGTTCGAGCGCAGAGGATGAGCGCCGCGACGCTATTTGTGCCGAAGCCGACGCAGCCGTGCGCGCCGAACGCGCCCGACGCGCCGAGGAGGACGCGCGCAGACAAGCGGCTGAAGTGGAAATTAGACGTCTTGAAGCCGTGCTTGCGGCGCTGATTTCCGAAATTGATGCTCGTCGCTTGCGATGGGACGCCGAATTCATGAGTTTTGACTCTCAAGAGAACGCTCGACGCTCTGATGAAGATCAGAGACGGGCGTCGGCGGAGGCTCAACGCCGCGTCGACGTCGTCATCGAGTCCAAGACGGTAAGTTTCGAAGAAACACGCCGCTTAGAGGCTATCGAATCCGCAAAACGTGCGGAAGAAGCGCGCATCGCTGCCGCGAAGGCTGAAGCTGAGCGCGCCGCGGCTGAAGAAAAGCGTCGCAAGTTGGCTGCGGAAGAGGAAGAAACCCGTCGACGCGCCAAAGCCGCGGAGGAGGAGGCAAAGAAGGTTGAGTTACAGCGTCTTGCCGAAGAGCAGCGCCGTGCCAAGGAACAAGCTGAAAGAGATGCTAAGGCTAAAGCCAAGGCGGCTGAGGAAGAAGCTGCCAAGGCAAAGAAGCGCGCTGAAGAAGAAGCTGCCAGAGCCGCGGCCAAGGCGGAGGAGGACAAGCGACGCCTAGCCAAGGAACGCGAAGCCGAACAAAAGCGATTGGAGAATGAAAAGGCGGAGGCGAAACGCCGTGCTGACAAGGAAGCTGAAGAGCGTCGCAAAGCTGAAGAGCGAGCCAAGGCTGAGGCAGACAAGGCGGCAAAGTTAGCGGCGGAAGCAAAGGCGAGGGAGATGGAGCAAGCGCGCAAAAAGGCTGAAGAGGACGCCAAGGCGAAATCAGCGGCAGAAGCCGCGGCCAAGGCCAAGGCCGAAGCGGAAGCCGCGGCCAAGGCCAAGGCAGATGCGGACGCGCGAGCCAAGGCGGAAGCTGAGCGCGCGGCAGCAGCCAAGGCTCAAGCAGAAAAGGAGGCTGCCGCGGCCGCCGCCAAGGCCAAGGCGGATGCTGACGCGCGAGCCAAGGCGGAAGCTGAGCGCGCGGCAGCAGCCAAGGCTCAAGCAGAAAAGGAGGCTGCCGCGGCCGCCGCCAAGGCAAAGGCGGATGCCGACGCCGCAGCCAAGGCAAAGGCGGATGCCGACGCCGCAGCCAAGGCAAAGGCGGACGCTGACGCCGCTGTGAAGCAATCGTCTGAATCTTCAGACGAACGCACAGCCCGTCTCCAAGCGCGTCTTGATAGAAGCGAAATCGCCCAAGTCGTCGCTGAAGTCTCTCAAGACGACGACCCGATTGCCATCACCATTGTGCTCGCTGGTGCGGCGAACATTGAAGCTGCGGCTGCAGCCTTGGCTGAATTATGGCGCACGAAAGATACGAGAGCCGCTGAAGCGCTCATGGGTCTCGAACTCAACCGTGCTGCGACATTAATCGACGTCATGGTGGAGAAGCTCAATGACAACGAAGCCGCGATTGGATTAGTTGCCCTGTCTGAGCCCGGTCGCATGGTTGGCGTGGCTGAATTCGTTCTACCGTACTATTTAAGAAGCGTCGTGTACAATGGTGTTGAAATCCTTCGCATCGTCGCGCAACGCAACGTCAAGGTTGCCAAGGTGATTTACGCCGGATTAGAAGAGGCTGAGCAAGTGAGCATCCTTCGACGTTCGAGTCTCGGATTTGGCGCTCGTCCGACGGTGGAAAAGCCGGAAGAAAAGCCCGACCCCGATCCTACTCTCGCCGCCGTTCTCCTTACTGGTCTTACTCCATCGGTTTGCGTTCAAGTTTTACGGAACTTCATGAACAACGGTGTTAAAAACGGCAGTGTCAAGTGGAAGCGCCGACAGGATGTCGTCGTCGAAGTGTTGGACAAATTTAAAGACGTCGGCCCTGGCGAAGATTCAATCGCCGAGGTCATCCGCGATCGACTCAAGCTGTGATCATAGTTCGCATTACAATATCCATTTGTTATAACCCAGAACTTTTAAAGGATAAATTACTAAACATTGCGATAGTTTTCTCTCCCGCTCTCCCCGCCACTCAAACGCGAGGCAAAAACTGAAGCTCACCGTGACAGAAACTGCACATCTTGGCGCACGCGTCAACGTCACCGCCGCGGCTGCGCGCGGGCAATCACAAAGTGACGGATGTCACGCGACGGTATCGACGCGCATACCGTCAGGGACGATATCCTGCGCGCGCATCAAGCGTCACTCGACCGAACTCGAGCGCACGCCTTTGCAGATCCACGCGACGTTTACGCGGCTCGCGCGTCACCGACGACACCGTCGACGTCGACGCTTGAACGATTAGTTCGTGACGAAGGACGAGCGTTCGTGCGGGACGATATTGACCATAGCACTCCGGTATTGACGCCTGGTGGTTTGTTTGCGCGAGGAAGCGCGTGGAGTGAACGTTTAGCGTATACGCGTGCACACCCTTATTCGACCCCACCGCGCGCACTCGAGCGTACGGGCGCTGGGGTGAGTGGTCGTGATAGAGTCTTGAGTGAACGCACGGCATTCGGTCAGGAGGCACGGAGGGATTGGGAACACGCGTGGCGAAGGACGCCGAGCGTATTTACGCCGGCGAGAGAGACGTATAGAGGCGGGGCGACGTCATATAGAGGCTACAGTGGTCAACACGACGATTTCAGTGACCGAGGTATTTTGAGCGACATTAACACGCGCGCTCAAGGCGAGGGTGCGCCTCGATCGTTAGCTTTCAAACACATGACCCGAGTGAACATTTTTGGTGAAGCGTTGAAAAAATACGTCAGCATGAAAAAGTGGGACGACGCCGACTCTTTGGCGCGGTATAAAAAACTTATAGCCTCGTACGACAATGGTACGCTTTCCAACGCCTCACGCGTTGAGGCGGCGAGAGAACATGCACACCATAGTGGACCACGCATTCAAGAACTAGAGCCGCTCTCAGCCAAACACGCGGCAGCAATGCGCGCTAAAGAAGAGGCACTGAAGCTTAGACGCGAGAAGATGAGTCAGATTTTAGCTAGTGTAAGTTCGAGCGGATTGGAAGATGAACTCCAGCGTCTGACTTTGGAGGCAAAGGAGTTAAAGGCAAAGCGCGAACGTGAAAAAGCCGCACGTGAATTTTTAAAGCCTCTCACCAAAGCCAAGCTGGAGGCGGTGCGAAAAGCATTCCTGGCGCGAGATAACCAAGTCTTAGCTAGTGGAACCTTTGTAGGCCAAGGTGCGCTCGACGCGACTGGCAAGGATATCGCGAGCTTACGCACGGGAACGTGGTTGAATGATGAGGTGGCGAATTTTGCAATCGGTTTGCTCTCCGCACGCGCTCACAAATCCATGCCAGAAGGAACGACGCAGCCAAAAGTACATTTTTTCAGTACCTTTTTCATCAACAAACTCTTTCAAGACAGCGGAAAGTACGAATATTCCAACGTGCGTCGTTGGACGCTCGCAAAGAAGCTCAAGTACGACGTATTGCGGTGCGAAAAGATTTACGTCCCCGTCCATCAGAGAATGCACTGGGTACTTGCTGAAATCGATGTCACGAACAAGCGAATTAGCTATTATGATTCTTTACTCGGTGAATGCCGCACGACTGTGAGAAATCTTAAGAACTGGGTCATCGACGAGGCAAAAAACAAGCTCAACGAAGACTGGGACGAGGACGAGTGGGAAGAATGCTACCCAAAAGACATCCCTCAGCAAATGAACGGGTGCGATTGCGGGGTGTTCATGATCAAATACGCCGATTATCTTTCAGCCGGCGCCGAGCTTGCGTTCACGCAAAAGAACATGGAGTACTTTCGCCAACGCATCGTATCAGACATCTTAGACGTCGGAGTCGCCGACGCCTAACCGCGACGGCGAAACCATTTAGCGGCAATGCTATGTGCATACTATGTGACAGAAATATTACTACTAGTCTACATATTCTCAACTCCCGCCACCACGCCCATCATCCCGTCCCAATCTCATTCTACGTCAAAGCCTCATTCTACGTACCACACCGAAAACAACACCCACGCGCATCCTTTGCGCATCACATCCACAGCTCACGCGCGCACTCACGCCTCCTTCTTCTCCTCCGTTTCCACCGCCGTCGAGACCGCATCATCCCTCCCACCTTCACCGCTCGCGATCCGCGTAAACCCAAACCAACGCAGCGCATCCTCGCCGTACACGTACGCCAACGTGCCCCCAGCGGTGAGCTTCAACGACCCGAGGGCGAGGAGGGTGATTAACGCCACCGTCGCCGGCTCCATCACCGCCGCGCGCGAAACGCACACACACACACACACACACACAGAGAGAGAGAGAGAGAGAGAAACAATGCCGACGACGCACCGACGACGACGACGACGACGACGACGACGACGACCGCGGATGCGCGAGGCGGATTATGGCGCGCGTTGCACGCATAGTCCTGTGCCCAATAGTGTACTCGGTTTCAGTCCATGGGCGTGCGTCGTACAAAGATCCACGTGGAGCCCCTCCGTGGTGTGGTCATGATTGGTCAAATGGCATGTATCGGTTAGGGTATAGGCGAGCCACACCGTGCGCGATGGTGGCGTGGCCACGTCA